>Ga0081540_1002577_pt1 | contig 14719 bp, 18 predicted proteins | sample TabmetS2T1R1_FD_71024 | JGI IMG/M metagenome (GOLD analysis project Ga0081540, IMG submission 71024) | Tabebuia heterophylla rhizosphere microbial communities from the University of Puerto Rico - S2T1R1 | ecosystem: Host-associated > Plants > Roots > Rhizosphere ... | reverse complement strand
GGAGAAAGCATGAACTCGCTGACAAGGCGCTCCGTCCTGATGACGGGGGCCGCCGCGGTCGCCCTTGGCGGAACGACTGCCGAGACCTATGCCCAGCAGCCGAAAAAAGGCGGTACGCTGCAATTCGCGATCAGCGCCGAGACGCCGCACTACGACAACCACGGCAGCGACACCTACGCGACGCTGCATTTCGCGGCGCCGTTCTATTCGACGCTGTTGCGCTTCAACCTGTCGAAATTCCCCGAGATCGAAGCCGACCTTGCGGATTCATGGCAGGTAGCGCCCGACCTGATGACCTACACGTTCAAGCTTCACCCGGGCGTGAAATTCCACAACGGGCAGGAGCTGACCTCGGCGGACGTGAAGGCGACCTACGACCGCATGCGCGACCCGCCGAAGGGCGTGGTGTCGCCGCGCCAGGCGACCTTTGCCGATATCGGCACGATCGAGACGCCCGACGCCAACACCTTCGTCGTGCAGCTGAAGGAGCCGCAGTCGTCGGCCCTCGAAGGCTTCGACAAGGAAGTCTTTCCGCTGATGCCCAAGCACATTTACGACGGCACCGACATTCCGACCAATCCCGCCAACCGCGCGCCGGTCGGCATGGGCCCGTTCCGGTTCGTGAAGTGGGAGGAGGGCCGCGGCATCACCTTCGAGCGCAACGAATACTACTGGGACCAGCCCCGGCCCTATCTCGATTCGGTGGTCGCGGTCTTCATTCCCAACGTGCAGCAGCAGCAGAACGCGCTTTATCGCGGTGAGATCGACGTGCTGCGTCCGGCACTGCCGCAGGTCGGCCGCACCATCGAACAGGCCAAGGCCAAGGGCGCCTTCGAGGTGCGTGAGGTCAAGGTGAACGCCGCCGAACGGCTGTCGCTCGACATGAACATCACGCGCGACACGCTGAGCAAGCCTTTGGTGCGGCAGGCGCTGCTGACCGCCATCGATCGCGAACGCATCTCGAAGGATGTCTACCAGGGCCTGGCGTTCCCGGCGATGAACGCCATCCCCGAGCAGTTCACCCAGCTCACCGACCCGTCGGTCGACTACAACAAGCAGTTCGCCTACGACCCGGCGAAGGCCGGCAAGATGCTCGACGAGGCGGGCTTCCCGCTCAAGGACGGCAAGCGCCTCCCCCCCGAGGAGGTCGCGCGCATGGCCTTCGGGATCATGAACGAGTACCAGCGGGACAAGTTCAAGAACTCGAACGAGGTGGACCTCGCCTACGGCGTGCCCGGCCTGGGCCGCTTCCGCGTGAACGTCTTCCAGCAGCGCGGAACGCTCGGCGCCGTGCTCCGCGTCATCCCCTTCAAGGTGATGACCATCCGGGACCTCCTGCTGCCCACGGTCCTGGAAACCATCGCCCTCGAGGAGCGCGGGCTCATCCTGGTCACCGGGACCACCGGCTCGGGCAAGAGCACCACGCTGGCGGCGATGATCGATCACATCAACGCCAACGAGACCGACCACATCATGACCATCGAGGATCCGATCGAGTTCCTCATCCGCGACAAGCGGTCGATCGTGAACCAGCGAGAGGTCGGGGTGGATACGGTGTCCTTCAGCCAGGCGCTGAAGAGCGCACTTCGCCAGGACCCGGACGTCATCCTGGTGGGCGAAATGCGTGACCTCGAGACCATCGAGACGGCGCTCACGGCCGCCGAGACCGGTCACCTGGTCATGTCCACGCTCCACACCCTGGACGCCACGGAGACCATCAACCGGATCGTGTCCGTCTTCCCGCCCTACCAGCAGAAGCAGGTGCGGCTGCAGCTGGCGAGCGTGCTGAAGGCGGTCGTCTCCCAGCGCCTCGTGCCCCGCGCCGACGGGAAGGGACGCGTCGCCGCGGTGGAGGTGCTGAAGAACACTGCCCGCGTCCGCGAGCTCATCGAGGACAAGGACCGGACCAAGGAGATCCCGGACGCCATCGCCCAGGGTCACCAGAGCTACGGGACGCAGACCTTCGACCAGTCGCTGATGAGCCTGGTGCGGCAGAAGATCATCTCCTACGAGGAAGCCCACCGGCAGGCGTCCAACCCGGATGATTTCGCGCTCCGCTTCAGCGGCATCAGCGCGACCAGCGACGCGCGGTGGGACGACTTCGAGGGCGGTGCGCAGGACGGAAACTCCGCGCCTGGCAGCGTCGCCTTCGCCCAGCGGGGCGCTCCCTCCGGACCGCCTGCGGCCGCCGCTGGACCGGCGTCGCGTACCCCCGCGGCTCCCGGAGCTCCGGGGACGCCGCTCGGACGCATCAACCCGACCACGCCCCGCCCGGGCGCCACTCCCGCGGCGAAGCCCGCCGCCGGCAGCGGCGCTGCGGGAAGCGGCCTGCCCTCGGCCGACGACGACTTCCACATCGAGCGGTTCTGAGGTAGCTCGAGACTGGTCGTCCTGCGGACGTCTCCATGGATGAGGCGGTGTTCGAGGCGGTCGCGAAGCTCGTCGCCTCGCGCGAGTACCTGGACGACCTGTACGCGAGACCCGGCGTGCATCTTCCCGGCGGGCAACAGTTCCTCCAACTTCCGGGAGGCCCCCCTCGGCAGATCCTCCGCCGAGGCTCTCCGGAGCACCAGGCGGCGAAGGCGGCGGGCGTCATCGATCCTCTCCCGCCGCTCGAGCCTGCGACCGCGGCAGCGCTCGAGGAGGCAGAGGCCTCCGTAGGCCACGCGCTCCCGCCGCTGCTCCGACGACTCTACCGAGAGGTGGCAAACGGGGGATTCGGCCCAGGATACGGAATCTTCGGACTGACGGGCGGACATCCGGACCCACCCGCGAACGATGCCCTTCAGTCCTATCGGCAATGGGTTGAATGGGGCATCCCGCGTTCCCCGCTCTGGCCCCTCTGTACGTGGGGATGTGGCATCTACTCGTTCGTCGACCTCGGCGGGCCGCCCTGGACGATCTGGGGCCACGACCCGGCCGCTGTCCGGGACGAGCAGTGGTCTGCTGCCTTCGCACCGCAGGCGATCACCTTCGCGGAGTGGCTGGGGCGGTGGGTCGACGGCAAGCTGTTCCAGCCGGTTCTCGTCCAGGACGAGACGGGCGGTCCCTGCCGAGCGGCGACCGACGACGAGGTGCGGGAATGGCTCACCGCTGAGTGAGCGGCGCTCCCGCGCGGCGAGCGTTCAGATCAGCTCGGCGAGCGCGCGCCGGAGCCTCACCCTGCGCCGCGGCCCGATCAGCCGCATCTCCCAGAGGTGGTCCACGAACTCGGCCAGCGCCATCCGCTGCTCCGGCTCGAGCCGTTCCGCCGCCGCCTCGAGATGCTCGCGGCTCACGAGATCCGGCCCCTCCGACCAGGCCACCCCGCAGAGGGTCTGCGCGGCGATCCGCCGGTTCCGCCGCTCGACGCCGTCCGGCCCTCCGGCGAAGGCGATCTCCAGCGCCGTCACGCGCTGGGGCGTGAGCGTCGCCAGCTGCGCCAGCGTGTCGAGCGACTCGGCGACGAACGCCGCATCGAACCCGTCGGCGGGCAGGTCGTCCCCGAAGGCCTCCTCGAGCAGCACCGCGCCGACGAGCGCATCGATCTGATCCGGCGTCGCTCCCTCGGACTCCAGCGCGCCCCGCGCCCGCTCCAGCGGACCGGAGACCCGGTCGTCGTCTCCGAGGACCGTGCTCGCCGTCCTCGCCGCGAGCGCGAGCAGAGCGTTCTGCGCGTCCTCCGGCGGATGCGCCTTCCCGCACGCCCTCTCCACCGTGGACCAGAGATCCGGCCGCGACCGGGCCGCCAGGACGAACGCCTCGTCCGTCGGCTCGTCCGGTGCGCATCCGTTTCGTCGCTGCCAGACGCCCCACGCGGTCTGAAAATCCATGTACCGTGACAGAGCGGGGTGCATGCAACGTGAGGCGTAACACCGCTGGAGCCACCGGGGAAACGGGTCTTCGGGCGCTCCGCACGCTTGCTCGCAGAGAGGTGTCGACCGTCGCGCTGCGGGAAGCGCTGCGTCGTGCCGGATTGTCGGAGCAGCAGATCGAGGCCGAGCTGCAGGCGGCGATTCGCCTCGGCGCGCTCGACGACCGCCGCTCGGCGCGGGTCCGCGCCCGGGCACTCGTCCTCCGAGGCGGGTGGGCCCGCGAGGCGATGCACCAGCGGCTGGTTCAGCAAGGATATCAGCCCGCGCTCGCGGAGGAGGCGCTCGCCGAGGCGATTCGCGAGGAGGGTTGGACTGCCCGTGCAGCCGCGGCACGCCTCGTCGTCAAAGGCGAGCCGACCGGCCGTTCCGCCCGGAGGCTCCTGGCCCGCGGCTTCGACCCGGCGCTGGTCCGGGAGGTGCTTCCCGGGGTGGAAGGGATGGAGGAAGGAGGCTAGGGTGTTCGGCCTTTCGATGCGCCCTTCCCGCCTCCTGCCGCTCGCCGCCCTGGTCCTCGTCCCCGCCTGCGGTCTGTTCTCCAACAACGGTGACTTCGGCGAGCCCGACTACGCCAGCGAGGCGAGCACCAACCTCAAGCGCGGCGACGAGGCCCTGGACAGCAACCAGTACCAGCTGGCCGAGAAGTACTTCGAGTACGTCAAGACCAAGTTCCCCTTCCTCGAGGCCTCCCGGCAGGCCGAGCTTCGCCTGGCCGACGTGTCGTTCGAGCGCGAGCTCTGGACCGAGGCCTCGGATCGTTACACCGGGTTCGTGAAGCTCCACCCGACCCATGCGAAGGTGGACTACGCCGCCTACCGCGCGGCGCTCTCTCACTACCGCGACATCCCCAGCGACTGGTTCATGCTTCCGCCGTCGAGCGAGAAGGACCAGACGCAGGTCAAGGCCGCCTGGGAAGCGCTCAGCGACTTCACCAAGACCTATCCGCAGTCCCAGTACATCGAGGACGCGAAGAAGAAGCAGGCCGACATCCGCGAGCGCCTGGTGCGCCACGAGGTCTACGTCGCCGACTTCTACGAGAAGCGCGACCGCTGGGCCGCTGCCGCCAACCGCCTGGAGACCGTCCTCCAGAAGTACCCCGGGCCCGAGGACGACAGGTACCTCTTCCGCCTCCACGACCTGTACTCGCGCCTGAAAGACCAGACCAAGGCGCGCGACGCCCTCCAGCGGGTCATCACCCGCCTGCCGGGGACGCCCGCCGCGGAGCGGGCCCAGAAGATGCTCGGCACGTGAGCGACGAGGAGCGCCGCGGAACGCGCGCGGTCCTCGTGCTCCTCGGTCTCTGCGCTCTCGTCGGCGCCGTCTGGGCGACCCTTCCCCGCATGCTCGGAGCTGCCGGCGGACCGGAGCCGGAGCTGATCGCCGCGATGCGCGCCGCCGAGCTGTCCCGCGCGCCCATCCCCGTCCCCGGCGCGCCGGCGTTCGAGCCGCGAAGCCTCCGCTTCGACCGCTTCAGCATCACCGTGGACCACAACCGGGCCTCGGCGGTCGCGACGCTGGATGCCTCCGGAACCAGTGGCGGCGTGGAGGTCTCCTCGCTCGGGCGAGAGCGGATCCAGTTCGTTCGACGAGGCGGGCGCTGGGAGCTGGACGGCCCGCTCGCGCCCGCGCTGGCCGGGGCGCTCTCGGTGCTCTGGAACCGGGCGGGTCTCCTGTCCGGAACCTCGACCGACGCGCTCGCTCCACTCGTCCAGCCGGCGGACCGGGAGCGCGCGCTGGGGGATGCGCGGATCGACTCCTTGCTGCGCCTTCCGGGGCATCGGTGGGAGCCGCGCGCCTGGTATCTCCGATCGGAGCGGGGGGAAGTACTGGTGACCGAGGAGGCCGTCCTCTCCTCTTCGTCCCGGGGACCGGAACCCCGGACGGGTCGCCTGCAGCTACATCCCTCCGGCAATGCTGGAAGTTTCGTCTTCGCCGGGGGGCTGCTGTAGGGTGAACTCACGACGATGGCAGCGTCGAGCAGCGACACGGCCTGGGCCCTCCGGTTCATCTCCGGCAAGTACCAGGGGGGCGAGTTCCCCCTGAAGATGAACCGTCAGGTCACCATCGGGCGCTCGAGCGAGCTGGACATGGTCCTGGTCGAGGACATGGTCAGCCGGAAGCACGCGAAGATCACCGTCGGCCCGGGGAAGGTGCTGATCGAGGACCTGGGCAGCACCAACGGCACGTTCGTCAACGGCGAGAAGATCCGTCAGTCGCGCCTCAAGGAGGGGGACCGCATCCTCATCGGCACCTCCATCCTCAAGCTGGTCCAGCGCGAGGCGGGAGCGGCGGCCGAGCTCTCCGACGCCGAGATGCGCGAGCGCCTGGAGGAGGCTGCTCAGGTCCAGGCGTCGAAGACCAACAAGACCTCGTCGATGACCGGGAAGATCGAGGACATCCCGCTCCCCGACCTGCTCCAGCTCTTCCACACCTCGAAGAAGAACGGCGTGCTCGTCGTCACCGGGACGCACGAGGGCCGCATCTACCTCCGCCAGGGCCGCGTCTATTACGCGGTGGTGGACGGCGACCACGCCCTCGGGCCGCAGAAGAGCTTCAACCGGATCATCACCTGGGAGGAGGGCGACTTCGAGCTGCAGCCGCCCGACGGCCAGGAGTTCATGGTCGAGCTGGACCGCTCCACCGAGGCGCTGCTGATGGACGCGCTCCGGCTCCTGGACGAGTTCAAGCGCATCGAGGCGCAGCTCCCGCCGGCCGAGTCCACGCTCATCGTCCGCCGCCCCCTGGTGCCCCGGCTCCGGGACCTCACCCCCGAGCAGCTGGACCTGCTCCAGCTGGTCCACAACCACGGCACCCTCCGTGCGGTGATGGACCACTCCGAGGCCGACGACGTCACCATCGCCGAGGCGATTCTGGCGTTGATGCGCAAGGATTACGTGCGCGGCGGCTGATTCGGCGGCAGAACACTCCCATGACCACCGAGACGCCGCCGCGACTGACCCAGTTCAGTCACTGCGCCGGTTGAGCCGCCAAGCTCCGACCGGCGCAACTGGCGCAGGTCCTGCGCCGCTTGAAGACGAGGAAGGACCCGCGGGCGCTGGTGGGCTTCGCCAAGTCCGACGACGCCGCGGTGTACCGTCTGAGCGCCCGCGAGGCGGTGGTCTCCACCGTCGACTTCTTCCCCCCGGTGGTGGACGACCCGTTCGCCTTCGGGGAGATCGCCGCCGCCAACGCCCTATCCGACATCTGGGCGATGGGCGCCCGTCCGCTCTTCGCGCTGAATCTCGTGGCCTTCCCCACCCAGGCGCTTCCGGTGGAGACCCTCGGCCGCATCCTCGAGGGCGGACAGAGCAAGGCGGACGAGGCGGGCATCCCCATCCTCGGCGGCCACTCGGTGGACGACCCCGAGCCCAAGTACGGCATGGCCGTCACCGGGCTCGTGCATCCGCGGCGCATCCTGACCAACTCCGGCGGCCGCGCCGGGGACGTGCTCATCCTCACCAAGCCGCTCGGCTCCGGCATCGCCACCACCGCCATCAAGCGCGGCATCGCCTCGCCGGAGCTGGAGCGCAGCGTGGTGAAGCTGATGTCCCGGCTGAACCGTGCAGCCGGCGAGGTCTTCGCCTCGGGAAAGTTCCCGGTGCACGCGCTCACCGACGTCACCGGCTTCGGGCTGCTCGGTCACCTCACCGAGATGGCGCTCGGGGCGAAGCTCCGCGCCCGGCTCTTCCTCGAGCGGGTGCCGATCCTCGCCGGCGTGCCTGCGCTCGCAGAGCAGGGCGTCGTCCCCGGCGGCACCACCGCCAACCTCGAGCACTTCGCGCGGCACGTTCGCTTCCCCGACGGGCTCCCGCTGCCGATCCGGCACGTGCTGGCCGATGCGCAGACCAACGGTGGGCTCCTGGCCGCGGTGCCTCGCAACGCCCTGCGAAGGGCCGAGCGGGCGCTCGACCGGACCCGGATCGAGGCCGCGATCATTGGAGAACTCGTTCGCGGTCGCCCCGGCATCGACGTCGAGTGACGGCCGCGCCTTGCGTCCCTGTGAGTGATGAACAGCTTGCCCGCATCCTCAATCTGGGAGGCGTGCATGAAGCGGTTCATCATCGGACTTACTGCGGCGCTGGCGTTGGTCATCGTGGGGACGGCACGCGCTGACGACACCAAGAGCACGGAGAGCAAGAGCACGACGCAGAAGAGCGAGGCGACGAAGGAGGCCAGCCCCTCCACCACGCAGGACACGGGCATGGGTGGTAGCGGCACGGCCACCAAGACCGAGAAGAAGACGACGACGGAGAAGAAGGACACCAAGACCGACGACGCGAAGACCGCTCCTCCCGCCAAGTAGCCGGAGAGCGCTCGAGGTCGAACGACGAGCCGGGGCGGACATGCTTCGCCCCGGCTTTTCTTCGTTCTGGGAGGGCGCTCGATGGCCCGCCTGGAGACTTGCCTCACTGCGAGCGATGAACACCTTGGATGGCTCCTGCAACAAGGAGACAACCATGAAGCGACTGATCATCGGAATGACTGCGGCGATGGCTCTGGCCCTCACCGGGACCGCGCGCGCTGACGACAGCACCAAGTCGACGAGCGAGAGCAAGACGACGACCAAGCACAACGCCGACGGTACGGGCTCGACGAAGACCGAGAAGAAGTCCAAAACCGATCCGGCGGGTGGGATGAACTCCACCAGCGACAAGAGCACCTACACCAAGGACGTCGACAAGAACTCCATGGGTGGGACGACCACCAAGGTGGAGAAGAAGGCGAAGCACGACGCCCCGGGCATGAAGAACGACGTCTCCTCCGACACCAAGGAGACCATCGAGAAGGACTCCCAGGGCAACGTGGTGAAGCACGAGAAGACGGCCCCGGACGGGAAGACCGTCGAGGTGAAGTAGGCCGCAGGAGCAGCACCCGGTAACATGCCGGGGCGGATGACCTCCGCCCTGGCTCTTTTTTGCTCCGCGCTCCTGGCCGCCGCTCCGGCTCCGCCGCGGCCCCGCGTGGTGGTCGACCCCGGGCACGGCGGCGCGCAGGAGGGGGCGATCAGCCCCGACGGGCAGTTCGAGAAGACGGTGTCGCTCGACGTCGCTCGCCGGCTCAAGGCCGCGCTGGAACAGGAGGGCATGGAGGTCCGCCTCACCCGTGAGCAGGACGTGCAGCTGGCGCTCGCCGATCGGGTGACCTTCGCCAACCAGGCCAGGCCCGACGTCTTCGTCTCCCTGCACCTGAACTCGATGCCCACCCGCAGGCTGCGGGCCAAGCTTGAGGGCGTGCAGACCTTCTTCCTCTCCGCGAGCGCCTCGGGGGAGGACGCCCGCCGCGTCGCAGAGACCGAGAACGCCGACTCGGCGGGAGCGGGCGCGCCGGTGCCGAGCGATACCCTGGCCTTCATCCTCTCCGACCTCCGGCGCAGCGAGGCCCACGCCGACAGCGCGCGGCTGGCCTATGCGATTCACTCGCGACTGGTGGCGGCCTCGGGAGGGAGCGACCACGGCGTGCAGCAGGCGCCGTTCTACGTGCTGACCGGGGTGGAGGCGCCGGCGGTGCTGGTCGAGTTCGGTTTCATCTCCCATCCCGAGGAGTGCCGGAAGCTGGCCAGGCCCGAGTATCGGGACCGGATCGCCCAGGCGATCGCCGACGGGGTGAAGGCATTCCTGGCGCAGACCGCGGTACGTGACCGCCGGCCGCCGGTGGCCTCGTCGACGCCGCCCTGATAAGGCCGGGAGCCTCGCCATGCGCTCCTTCGACCGAGGCCCGCTCGATCTCCGTCCGCTCACCATCACCCCCGGGGTGTCCCGGCACGCCGAGGGCTCGGCCGAGGTCCGGATCGGCCACACCTGGGTACGGGTGACCTGCTCGGTCGAGGACCGCGTGCCGCCGCACCTCGTCGGGAAGGGCAGCGGGTGGGTCACCGCGGAGTACGGGATGCTTCCCCGGAGCACCAACACCCGGACGGCGCGCGAGGCGGCGCGGGGCAAGCAGAGCGGCCGGACACAGGAGATCCAGCGGCTCATCGGCCGTGCGCTCCGAGCCTCGGTGGACCTCGGCCAGCTCGGCCCGCGTACCTTCACCCTCGACTGCGACGTCATCGAGGCCGACGGAGGCACGCGCTGCGCGTCCATCACCGCGGCCTACGTGGCGCTGGTCCAGGCGGTGCGGGCGCTGCACGGGAAGAAGGTGATGTCCGTGCTGCCGAAGATGGTCCCGGTGGCCGCGATCTCGGTGGGCATCGTGAAGGGCACGATCGTGACCGACCTCGACTACGAGGAGGACAGCGCCGCCGAGGTGGACATGAACGTGATCGCCACCGGCGAGGGGAAGCTGGTCGAGGTGCAGGGGACCGCGGAGAAGGGCTCGTTCTCCCGCGCGGAGCTCGACGCTCTCATCGACGCGGGGCTCGCCGGCGTGGCGCGCCTGGTCGAGGCGCAGAAGCGCACCCTCGCCGGATGAGGCTGCTGGTCGCCACCCGGAACGCCGGGAAGCTGCGCGAGGTGCGGGCGCGGGTGCAGGGGCTGGAGGTCGTCTCGCTGGACGACGTGGCTCCGATGCCCGAGGTGGAGGAGACCGAGGACACGCTCGAGGGGAACGCGCGCCTGAAGGCGCTGGCCGGGGCGCGGGGGACGGGCCTGTGGACCGTCTCCGACGACTCCGGGCTCTTCGTCGACGCGCTGGGAGGAACGCCGGGAGTGCGCTCGGCGCGGTACGTCCCCGGGATGGACGGGGACCGGATCCAGGCGCTCCTCCGGGCGATGGAGCGGGTGCCCGACCCGGAGCGCGGGGCGGCGTTCCGCTGCGTGCTCGCGCTCTCCTCGCCCGGCGGAGAGGTTCGATTTGCCGAAGGGGAGTGCCGGGGCTCCATCCTCCGCGCTCCGCGGGGGGCGGGCGGGTTCGGCTACGACCCGGTGTTCCTCGTGCGCGAGCTGGGAAGGACGATGGCGGAGCTCGATCTCGCCGAGAAGAGCCGGATCTCGCACCGGGCGCGGGCCCTCGATGCCCTCGAGCCGATGCTCCGCGCGCTATCCCGCGTGAGCGACTTCCGGCCGCCGTGCTGAACCGAGCGAGGCGCGGGTGTGCCAGGCCGCAGAAACACGACGCCCTCGCGACCGGACGACGCGAGGGGGTCGACAAGGCGCAGTCGGCCGTCAGCCTGCGTCGGCCTTGTGCTTCTTGGACGCGGTCCCTCCGTCCGCGGCGGCCTGGACGGTCAGCGGGGCTGCGGCGGCCACCAGCAGCGCGAACGCGAGCAGCCACAACCACGCGGTGGCGTGCTTCATCGGGTCCTCCCTTTCGCGAGCCGGGAATGGGACTCTGGTCGACTCGCTGCGTCAGGCTAGCTGACGACCTGCGTCATGGCAAACCGAACGGTCGGTAAGGAGCGATCGGAGGGACGTCCCGCCCCGGGTCGTGCGCCCCGTAGTCTGCGGGGCCGCCGTCGGGGAGGGAGGACCCATGTCGACGACGAGGCGGGTGTGCGCGGTGGCCTTGCTGCTCGCCGCGGTCGGTGCGCGGGCGCAGGGGATCGAATCGAACTTCCGTCCCTACCTCGTGGGCGGTCGGGCGGCCGGCCTGGGAGGGGCCTTCACCGCGCTGGCGGACGACGGATCGGGCGCCTACTACAACCCCGGGGGCCTGGCCTTCGTCCGTGCCTCCTCGCTCTCGTTCTCTCTGAACGCGTACGGTCTGGTCGGCGGCAGGGTGAAGGATGCGCTCGGCGACGGGCACGACTTCCCCTACCAGGACATGAACGTCTTTCCGGTCGCGTCCTCGGGCATCAAGAAGCTGGGAGAGCGTGAGCCGGAGACGGGCGTGCCGAAGCACACCCTGTTCTTCTCGGTGTTCATCCCCGACGGCCTCTACACCGACGACCGGGCTCAGCTGGGTGACAGCGCGAACGCCTACTTCTCGCAGCGAAGCAACCAGACCCTCTGGATCGGCGGAGGGTACGCGCACCGGTTCGGCCGCGTCGGATTCGGCGTCGGTGGGTACGTTCTGATCGGCACGCTCAGCCGCTTCCTCGACCTGAACATCGTCACTCCCGACGGCAAGAACTTCGTCATCCTCTCCCAGCGGGACGATCTGAGCACCGTCGGCTTCGTGGGCTCGATCGGCGTGCGCTGGGACGTGACCGACCAGATCCACCTCGGCCTCTCGATGTTCACGCCGGACTGGGGAGGGGGATCGCGAAGCTCCTTCCTCCGTGTCGGCGGCGCCGGGGACCTCGTGGACACCGTCATCTTCTCGAGGCAGGCCGATCATCTCGCGGCCACGCCCTCGCTCCCGTACCGTGTCCAGGCGGGAGTCGCCTGGGAAGTGGGGCGGTGGACCCTGGCGGGGGACCTGATTCTCCTCGGTCCCCGTCACACCCACGACAACCCCGAGCTGCAGTCCGAGGGCCTCGACTACCAGGTGATTCGCCACCCCGTGCTGAACGTGTCCGTCGGCGCCGAGCTGGCCTTTGGAGGCGGGTTCGCGATCCGGACCGGCTTCTTCACCGACCTCGCCTCGAGCGATCCGACGCGTGTCGACGTCGAGAACACCTCGCACGTGAACCACTATGGCCTGAGCCTCTCCGGCGGGATCCGGACCGACCACGTGCGAACCGACGTGGGATTCACCGGCTGGTGGGGCAACGGAACCGACGTCATCCCGAGGAACTTCACCTTCCCTCCCACCGCCCGGACCGACGCGAAGGAGTACGGGCTCTTCATCTTTCTCGCCACCGCCTACGACTTCTGACGGAGGCGAAATCGGCTCCGGCGCGCGGCGTAGGGCATGTGTCCTGGGAGGACCCTGATGCCTTTCGACCCCGAAGTCCTGGCCCCGATCCTCGGCACGATGTTCGTCGGTGCCTCGACGCTTCTCCTCACCGCCGCCATCGCCTGGCGCATCGGCGTGAAGCCCACCATGCGGGCCCTGCTCGAGTACCGGACCGCCCGTGCCGGGAGCGATCCGCAGCTGCTCCGTCGCCTCTCCGAGCTCGAGGACGAGGTCCGCGCCCTGAGGGCTCAGCTCGAGGTGCTGCCCGAGGGCGGCGTCTCGCGGTCGCTCCTCTCGGCGCCCTGGCGACCGGGTCGCGAGCGGGCCTGAGCCTGGAAGCTGGAGGCTGATCACTCCCGGGGAGTGCGGCTCCGGACCCGCCGGATTTTCCTCATGAGCGCGACCAGGTTCCGCGGCGTGAACCGGAACCAGAACCCGACGTCGGAGCGGTTGTCTCGCCAGCCGGGATTGATCCGGATGTATTCGCGGGCCTGCGGGCGGTCGAGGTAGCCCTCCGGAAACTGGGCCAGCGTCTCGGGGGCGATCCCGATGTCCACGAACATGAGACCAGTCGCCGGGTCCATCCGATAATTGCTCTCCGCGAGGATCCTGGCGAACGCCGCGCGGATTGCCTCTCCCTCCGCGTCACCCGGCCGCGGATGGGGATCGAGGATCCGGTACTCGGCGAGCGCCGACGTGAGCGAGACGAACCCGAACAGGCTCACCACCGACAGCCGGTAGTAGCGGGTGAAGGGGTGACGGGCCTTGCAGGCGAGGAAGAACCTCAGCCCCGAGCGAAGGTGCAGCGCGCGTCCGCGGTGCTCGGGGAGGACGCGGAGCTTGCCGCCGAGGATCATCCGCGCGCCGGGCAGGTCCAGCGGGGCCGTGCGCCAGAACTGGTAGCCGACGATCCGGCCGCCGTGCTCGAAGACGTGGACCACGTCGTTGGTCTCGGCGTGGAGCCGGAAGTGGGCCGGGTCCTCCGGCAGGATCGGGTTGGAGAAGGCGTGGAGCTGGCTCATCAGCGCCTCGGTGTAGTCACGGCGAGCGATGACGCGGATCCGGTCGCGGGGTGCTCCCATGGCGTGCGTTACGGCGTGGGAAGCCCCGGCGGCGGTTGTGGGCGCTCGTCGAGGCGCCGCTCGAGGAAGGCGAGGTCGAGCCACCGCCCGAACTTGCAGCCCACGTGGTGGAGCGTCCCGACCCGCTGGAACCCGAGCCGCTCGTGCAGGCGGATCGAGCCCAGGTTGTCCGCGTCCACCCCGGCGACCATGACGTGCTTCCCCAGTGCGGTGGCCCGCTCGAGGAGCACCCGCATCAGCGCGCCTCCGGTGCCGCGCCCGCGCGCGTCGGCCCGCACGTGGACGCTGTGCTCCACGGTGTGCCGGTAGCCGGGCCAGCTCCGGAAGTCGGCGACGCTCGCGAAGCCGAGGACCCCCGACCCGTCGGTCGCGACCAGGATCGGGTACCCGAGCGCGCGCCTGGCGCGGAACCACTGCAGCCGCTCCTCGAGCGTCGACGGGATCTCCGAGAAGATGGCCGTCGAGGTGGCGAGGACGTCGTTGTAGATGGCGAGGATTGCCGGAACGTCGGACTCGGTGGCGTCGCGCACGATCACGGGGGGACAGGGTCTCAGAAGTCGGGGCCGAGTCGCCAGCACAGTGGGGGAGAGCGAACGCGAGCCGACTCCTTGACCCGGTTCGCATCTCGTGGTCTCTGTCGCGGACCGATTCGGGGCGTAGCGCAGCCTGGTAGCGCACCTGCCTTGGGCGCAGGGGGTCGGAGGTTCAAATCCTCTCGCCCCGACTCTGCAGACCCGGTGCCCACTCGGACCGGGTGACCCGTCTCAGCGCGCGCCGGCCCGCGGCATCCGCGCCGGCTCGGGCTCGCGCTGGCGCCAGGCCGACGGGGGAATGCCGACGACCTTCTTGAAGGCGCGGCTGAACGCGGCCTCCGAGGCGTACCCCACCTCCATCGCCGCCTCGAAGACGCTGACGTTTCGTGCTCTCAGGAGATTTGCCGCGCGCTGCATCCGCCAGCGGGTGAGGTACTGCATCGGCGCCTCGCCCACGAGGTGAGTGAAGCGCTCTGCCAGCGCCGAGCGCGAGAGCGCGGCCTCCTTCGCCAGCGACTCCACCGTCCACGCCTCC
>Ga0081540_1002576_pt1 | contig 14722 bp, 9 predicted proteins | sample TabmetS2T1R1_FD_71024 | JGI IMG/M metagenome (GOLD analysis project Ga0081540, IMG submission 71024) | Tabebuia heterophylla rhizosphere microbial communities from the University of Puerto Rico - S2T1R1 | ecosystem: Host-associated > Plants > Roots > Rhizosphere ... | reverse complement strand
TTTACTGTGCTTGCGGTCATTGGACTAGTCATAGTGGCGATAGCATTATATGTAGCTCATGACCATGCGGAGACCGAATCATCTAAGCACCTTGTACGCGCCGAGCAATTGGCAATTACCGATCTTCGCCTAGGACTTGAGAGCTATGGCTCATCCTATAAGCTCACTGGTCGAATAAGAAATAATTCGCCGTACTCCGTCTTCGAAGTCAAAGCAAGAATTCGTATTTTAGACTGCGATACGCAGTCACATTGCGATGTAGTGGGTGAAGCAGAGACGGATATCAGTCCACTGATTCCTCCCTCGCAGGTTCGGGACATAGATACGTCCGTTTATTTGGGAAGTGAGACCCGGATCAGGGGTCAGTTCCAGTGGAATTATGAAATCACTGAAATTCGTGCGCGTTCTTAGCTGTTCGGAAATTACTTCCCGCCATTTTCGCCCACGCTTCGGGACTCATCCCTCAAATCTGCCGCTCTGCGCAGGCAACTTCAAGGTGCGGTTTATATAGCGCTCACGACCATTCCGTCACCCTCACCCGAATAGACGGGTCAGTCAATTTATCCAACTGCCGAGCACCATTTCATCGTTGGGGTTTTGATCAAAAGCACTAAGTTCAACCTGTCCCGAGGAAGAAAGCGATTGTCTGGGCCAACATGAAAACCACAATCAAACGGCGTTCGCTCACGAAAAGCGGACTAATCGGTGTCGGCCTCCTGGCTAATGGCTAATCCGTCTTCTCGGAAAAGGAACCAAGAAAGAACGCAGCTGCCCTCTCAGTCAAGGAGATTTGGCCTTGCTTCGCTTCGCGGCAGCGGCAGAAATCCTGGAGACGGACCTGCCCTTACTTGGCCTGATTTTCGTTTACCGCCCGCACAGCAGTTTCTGGGCGTAGCTCATCAGTCGCACGGAGCACGACGAGATCTCCGGGCCTCAATTCTCCGAAAACTTCAGCTAGGTCGTCTTTCGCGATCCCCGTCTGGACATTTACCCACTCTGTCTTGTTATTTCTGATGCGAATTACAAAGGTGTGTTCGAGGTCAGAGGCGATTGCTGTCTTTGGAACAACGAGGCTTGCGTCAGTCCGATGTACTAGCCATAAAACTTGTGCATAAGTGCCCGGAGTCAAAAGACGATCGCGATTCTTTACATCCAGCTCCACAGGCATTGTTCGCGTCTGCTGATCTACCGCGTCTGATATCCGAGCGATCGATCCTGTGAATTTACGGTTGGGATAAGCCGGAACCGTAAACGCAACGTCCTGTCCTTTTGAAATCCCATTCAGATAAGTCTGAGGCACGGCGACCACGAGGCGTAAATGATCCGTCATCTCCAATCGCACCATGGGTACTGCCGTTGCGGAATCGGTTGATGGACCTACGAGCGCGCCTGTGTGCACATTCCGTTCGGTGATCGTGCCATCGAATGGGGCAGTCACCTGAAGGTACTGCTGCATGGTGGTGTAAGATTCAAGCGCTTGATGTGCCGCATTGACATTTTCTTCGCTGGCTTTCACATTGGCGCGATCCGCTTCGACTGTCTTTTGTGCAACAATCAGATCATTTCCTGCGACGACTCCAGGTGTTTTCGCCGCATCCTGCAAGTGGGTGCTCGTTGCTTCATCCGATGCAAGCTTAGCCTGCGCTGCACCAAGTTGAGATTCGGCGCTTTGCAATTGAGCTTGGCCCTGAGCGCGACGGGCATCAATTTCAGGGGCAGTAAGCCGGACAAGTACCTGCCCTTTGCGTACTCTCGAACCTCTATCCACGCCAATCCACTGAATAAAGCCAGTTTCTTTGGGATAGATTGCTACGGACTCGAACGGGGTTAGTTCTGCAGGAAGCGTCAAGGACGTCTCCAGTCTTTGTTCAACAACAGGACGTACAACCACCTGTCGAGATTCTTCTGGAGCTGCCTGCACGGGTTTGCTTTGGCTGCAACCCATGAATAATCCAGTGCCACCAGCTGCCAAAACCACCGCAAAGGTGACTGAGATTGAAGAATTGGTTTGAATCGTTCTCATATTCCCTTCGAATCAAGCGATGAATAGCGACTTGCAGGGTCATCCGGGTCTAGCGATACGGATGTGTGGCCGGCATTGTGCTGTGCGATTGTAAAGATAACGGGTATCAGAAGGAGAGTCGTTGCAGTCGCGGCGAGTAGTCCGCCGATAACCGCCCGGCCCAGCGGAGCTGTGGCTTCAGCGCCGGAGCCGAAAGCAAGCGCCATCGGGGTCATACCCGCAATCATGGCAATACTCGTCATCAAAACGGGACGCATACGAGTCTTCACCGCTTCCCTGGCTGCATCCATTGCGGATTTTCCCCCCCGGCGATATTGTTCGGCAAACGTGACTAATAAAATTGCGTTCGCCACAGCGACTCCCAATGCCATGATCGCTCCCATGAATGACTGGATATTGAGAGACGTTCCGGTGAGCCAAAGCATTACGACCACTCCGGTCAGCACTGCTGGTGTGGTTGCAAGCACCACGAGCGCCAACCTGATGGATTGAAAGTTGGCGGTGAGTAGCAACAGGATAGCGACTAATGCAATGCCAAAACCCACACTGAGATTGGCAAGCGTTTGACGCATCGGAGCAATCTGGCCGCGAACCTCAACTGTCAGGCCACGCGGAACGGGCGCGATTTGTGCGAGCCTTTGATTCAGGGTACGAGCAACTCGTCCAAGGTCGTCGCCCGACACATTCGCCGCAAGCAATACCATGCGCCGGCCATTGCTTCGATCAAATTCACCGACGACCTTGCCATTTTCTACCTTCGCAACGTCTCCGACTAGCGGGTGAGCACCGACGCCCGCTGGAATACTAGCAATGTCCTGGGCGGAATGGATCTGAGTTTGAGGAACTTCAACTTGTACCTGGTAGCCAACGCCCGTTCGTGGGTCAGCCCAATAGTTCGGCGTAACGAATCGGCTCGACGAGGTTGCAGTGAGAACGGCCTTTCCGACCTGCTGGACTGTGACCCCCAACTGACCGGCCAGTTCACGGTTGATGTTTACATTGATGCTTGGATATTCGAGCGGTTCTTCGTAGCGTAGATCCCGTAATGAGCCTATAGATGCCATAGCATCATGCACGTGGGAAGCATACGCGCGTACCTGCGACAGGTCGGTGCCCTCGATTGCAACTTCCACTGGGCTGGGCGCCCCGAGGTTCATGATCTGAGAAACAAGGTCTCCTGCTTCAAAGGAGAATGTGCTTCCAGGAAACTTCTCTGCAAGCACTTTTCGGAGATGCTCTTCGAATACCGGTACTTTGATCCCTGCATTCGGTCGTAAAGCAATTCGGAAAATGGCCTCATGAGGACCACTCGTCCACAGGTAGACCGTATTGATGGGATAGCTGGCGGCCTGGAGTCCCACATAACCGAGAGTGCTATCAACGTTCTCCTCTCCAGCCTCCTTTTGAATCGTGGCAAGAACCTGGCGGACGAGATCCTCTGTGACAGGAACGCGTGTGCCAATCGGTGCATTGAAGCGTAGCTGAAATTGATTCGAACCAGATGGTGGGAAGAGTTCCTGGCTTAAATGCAACCCGACGACACCCACCAGTAAAGCAGCGATAAGAAGGTAGCCGGCAAAGACCAGCCCTTTTCTTGGCATCAATGCGCTCAACGCCGACTCGAGACGGTCCCTCAATCGGGAAAGAGCATCGCGCTTTGATCTACCTACGTCATGGCTCCAGCGCTCAGGAAGAACCCAATTAGACAGCACAGGCACGAGCGTGCCTGACAGCACATATGAAGCTGCCATCGCGAAAGCCACTGCCAACGACAAGGGAACAAAAAGTGCTTTCGTAACACCGGTCATGAAAAATGAGGGAACAAAGACGGCGAGTATTGCAAGCATGGCTAAAAGGCGAGGCGTGAGTACTTCCCGGCTCGCCTGCAGTACCGCGATGGGACGATTTTCTCCACGTTCCAGGTGGGAGTGGATATTTTCGATGACTACGGTACCCTCGTCTACCAAGACACCGACCGCCAGAGCTAACCCTCCAAGGGTCATGATGTTGATGGTTTGGCCAGTCATCCACAACAACACCACTGCTGTTATCAATGCAAATGGAATGGTCAGGACTACGATAATTGCACTGCGCCAGTCACGGAGAAAGAGCAATACCATTAAGCCGGTGAGGAGAGCGCCCAACAATCCTTCGCGGGCAATTGTCCAGAGAGAGTCCTTGACGTAAACGGATTGATCAAATATGTAATCGACCTGTATGTCACCCGGTACCAGAGAGCGAAAGCGATCAAGGCTCTGCTTCACTTCGTTGACGACGGTTACGGTGGAGGCATCAGGTCTCTTGGTCACCGGGATGTAGACAGCTCGCTTGCCATTGATTTCGGCGTATCCGGCGAGAATGTCGGCTGAGTCTTCAACCTTCGCAATATCACGCAGAAAAACTGTCGGTCCGGCACCTGTACGTAAAGGAAGATCGCCTAATTCCTGAATGTTCCGTACGACCGAGTTGCTGGGAACCATTGGCTGCAAAGTGCCCTGTTGCACGTTTCCTGCAGGAATAATGATGTTCCCGGTATCGATCGACTGAATCACCTGTTCAGGGGACATGCCGTAAGCTCGCAGTTTCGATGCATCGACACTCACTACCACCGCGCGCTGATTGCCTCCAAAAGGTGGAGGAGAGGAAACACCGGGAAGCGTGGCAAATTGCGGCCGAACGCGATTGAGTGCCAGATCCTGAATTTCACCTAAAGTCCGGTTCGGAGATGTGAACGTGAGATAGCCAACCGGCACCGTACCGGCGTCATAACGCACGATAAAAGGTGGAACAGCCCCAAAGGGCATAAAGGCGTGTGCACGGTTTGCATAGGCGATCACCTGGGCCAGGGCCTCGCTCATATTCGTATCCGGATGAAACGTGAGCTTTAGCAGTGCCGCGCCTTGGACAGACTTCGATTCAACGCTCTCGATGCCGTTTACGTAGAGAAAATGGTACTCGTAATAATAGGTGAGATAACCCTCCATCTGCGCAGGGCTCATGCCGCCGTAGGGCTGAGCAACGTAGATGACGGGCAGGTTGAGATTGGGGAAGATGTCGACGCGCATTCGCGTCAGCGCCAGGATGGAGCACAACGCGACAGCAACAACACCCACGATGATTGTCCAAGGCCGGCGTAGTGCAAGACGGATCAACCACATGGATCAATGCCCTCCCGAGCTCAGTTTGGGTAGTTGGTTAAGAAACGAGCTAAGGTCGCCTTGTGCGAGGGAGATGCCGAGAAGGGCTTGCCAGACGCCAATGCGCGCTAGTGCATCCTGTGCCTCCGCTTGTTCAAGAAGAGCCTGTGCTTGAGTTGCTTCAACGATATTGGCAAGGGCTGCCTCGTACCGCGCGCGTGCCTGGGATTCTCCCATGCGAGCTGCGTCGAGTTGCACCGGAGTATTCCGTGCCACCTGCAAGGCGCCGTCAAGCTGAGCACGGGCTTGTTCCTCTTGCGTGTTTAGGGTTGTGAGAGTGTTCTGATAGTTCAGCTGCTGAGCGCGCTCATTCGAGGCCGCAATTTTCTTTTGTTCACGAATCGAGAAATAATCAAACGGCGCGAAAGTGGCTTGAATGCCTACCGCCCAATTCTCTCTGTCAGGACCAAGGCCATTTGTCCCTTCCAAAAAGGTTCCATCTGGTTTGACACCGCTGCCACGGCCTGAAACGGCTCCTTCTAACGAAAAACGCGGCAAATAGGCTCTTGACAAGACCCGTTCTTGAGCTCCTGCTTGGCTTAATAAATGATTTTGTTCCAACGCAGCTGGATGTGACGCTGCAGAAAATGGAGGCGGTTCGTACCCCGATGGAGGGACCAGCAATGGTGCGGCATCGATAGTAATCTGCTTCGAAGGGATGCCAAGCAGCTCAGCTAGGGCAGCAAGATCCACCCTTTCAAGAGTCTGAGCCTGAATGAGGCGAGTGCGGGATGCTGCTACCTCCGCATCTGCTTCCGACGCATCTGCACCCGGGCGGAGTTGATTGTTGACCAAGACGTGAATTGCATTGGCAAAAGATTCCCGTCTTGACAAGTCAGCCTGAGCACTTCTTACCTGTTCATGAAGTGCGGCAACTGTAAGATATGCACTCGCCGCGGCATTCGCGATATCAAGCTTCGTGAGTGCCAATCGATCTGCAGCCGCGTCGCTACCTGCCTGAGCTGCCGCCACCTCACCTTTCCTGTAACCAAAGCGCGTTGGCTCCCAATTCATGAGCAGCGCTCCCGCACTACCCCAAACAGAAGTGTTCGAAGTATTCGCGAGCACCGGGCCCGTTATTGGAGAAACGACACCCTGCGGCAGCAATAAACCAGGAATGTTGTTATAGGTGCTACGATTCGTTTGCCACAGAATGTTTGCCTGTGGAAGGAACTGAGTTCTTGTCAGTCCCACTTGTGCCCTGGTGGCGAGTACTCGCTCAAGAGCGATGCGCACGGTCGGATAGTTGGAGAGCGCCCTTTGAACCGCTTCTTGAATGGCCAGCGGCTGATTATCCGAGACCGGAGATCCCGCGGTAGACGACTGCGGGCTTTGAACCTCAACTGCTGATGCTTCCTGCGCAATCGCGATCTGAGAAGCAACCTGCAAAAACGCCTGAACCGCAAAGATGCAGAGTCCAAAACCAACGAATCTCCGATGGAAAGACCCCTTGTTCGACTCTTCCCGACGGGACCTTGTCCGCTTTAGTCTCATCAGAGCTCCTAACCTTTTGTCCGGTGAATCATTTCACCTGAGGCTTTTGTGAGTTCGTCACGTCGAGAGCAGCGCGCAATCCATGGGCAAGCTTAACGGCATCATCGTTGGCCCAGAAATGCATGAAATAGAGATGAGGTTCGTCACCCAACATGTGATTGTGTACGGCTGTGACATCGATGCCGTTGGTCCGCAAGGCGCGAATCACCGGATTAACTTCACTGGCAAGCAGAACGAAATCGCCAGAGATGGCTGCCTTGCCTTGTCCCGTGGGTTGGAAATTGATCGCTGTCGCAGTTCCCATGGCTGGAGGAATTTCCATCCCACCCTCGACGATCTTTTCCGCTCTAGGGACACTGAATTGAAAAATGCCGCCGTTCACTTTGCCGGAGTAGCCAAGCACTTTGTCAATCCCTGCATTATCAATGTCGATAGATTGCTGCGTCGCGGCTGGGGCGTTGGGAGTGGGCAACGGCGTCTTGGTCAAGGCCAGGGCGGAGTTCAGGGACTTGGCAAGTGCAGCAGGGTCACCGTGTCCTTCAATATGCATATATACGATGTGCGGTGATTCTCCCAAAAGGTGATTGTGAATCGATGTCTGTTCAATACCGTTCTGCTGAAGGCTCAACATGACGGGCTCGACCTCATCCTCTGTGAGCACAAGGTCACCCATGACCATAGCTTGATCGCCCACCTTCTGGAACGCGGCCCAGGAGCCAAGCGCCAAGCCAGGAGCGACAGTTACGCCATCCTTGGTGACCTTCAAGTCTTTCCGAGGCATCGCAAACTTGTAGACGCCGCCAGGTTGCATTTGCCCCGTTCGTCCCAGCGCCGTATCAACCGGCTTCCATTGATCAACATTGCTTTGCCCCTGCTGAGCAAAAACGGGAGCTGCTAAAAAAAAGGGCAGAATACAGTAGGCCAAACCTCGAATTGTCATAGTGAGTGTTCCTCCGTTTCTATTGAATGGACTGATAGAGTCCCTCGATCATTTCCATACCCCTGCGCAGCAACTCTTCATCGGAGACATCAAGCTTTGCCCATCCCTTTAGGATCTGGTTGATTGCAATGCCCTCCGTTCGGCCAAACTTGGTGTCGTCAAGATCGGCATCGTGGATAGTCTGCGCGATGAGCTGAACTTTCTTCTCCTTCAAACTGAACCGGCTGCAGAGAGTCTCGAACGTGCACTTGTCGCCTTCGTGTCCGAAGCCTCCGGGCTGATACATATCAAATGGAATGGCCTGAGAGTGCGCGTTGGTGTCCTTAGCAAAGACAAATATTGCTTTGCTATCAATGAAGCGTGTGATCAGCCATGCTGATGACACCCGGTCAATACCAGGTCGAGGTCGTGTAATCCAGGTACGGCTTAGGTATTCCATTTTCGATAGCCTTCCCCTCTTTGCATTTCCTGGAACGGTTTGCGGATGCTCTGCCCTTGCAAGTGCTTCCTCCGCTTTCGTCCGCCAGGGGCTTCCGAAAAAGTCGATGGAAGCAATTTCTTCGAACCTCCGCCGATAACGAGATACCAGCGCGGACGGGCCACTCCCAGAGGCCTTCAGTTTGCGAATTCCTTTGATGAATGCCTGATAGTCAGCGGCACGCGCATCTCGGAACTGCTCCTGGAGTGTTTCAGTCGGGAGATCGTCTATGGATTGAACTTGTAGCACTGAGGCCTTTCCTTTTGATCCGCGAATCGACGCTGCGAGCCACTCAAAACGTTCCTGGTTTTGCGCGTCTCCCGGAAGCAGATAGCCCGAGTTGCGCAGTGGGAGTGCGCCATATTGCTGCAATTTCCTCCATACGCCGACCCTTTCACTCGCTCTTTCGGAAGGAAGGCTGAAAAGCAAGACCAACCAGGGCTCCCGATGCACTACCGTTATAGTCATAACATACGTATGTTATGTACGTACAAGCTAGCTTGTAAAGCAATCTTTGATTACATCGAAGGAGTCGCCTCCAGCCGGTAAACAAGAATCCGCGCAGGTCGAGCACCGCGATGCGGTGCCGCAACGAAAAGCTCGCTCATCGCCGGAACAAACAGTCCAGTGCGAGCACCTGCTGCTGTGGCAACTTTCGCGACTTGCTCGTATTGGTCGGGGCCGCTCTGATGGAAGACGTCGACTGCTCCCTCACCGCCAATCACATAGACAAGATGGCGGGCCGCGTCAAAGAACAGATCGTCTGTGTCTCCGACAATTGGAACCTTCGCGACAACCTTGCCGCTGTTGATATCCATGACCAGCATGCGTGCTGGGATTCGACAGCCTACAAAAAGCCGTTGATTCGCGACATCGAGAGCCATGGGAAAGTTAGAAAGTTCACCGCCGAGATGCCAGTTTGCTGTGATGGAATTGTTCCCACGATCGATGACGGAGACCTTCAAGCGGCCGGGGAGATTGACAAAAACCCTTGTGCCGTCCGGTTCGAGTTGGAATGACTCTGGATGAGCTGGAAGCTTGATGGTTGCTACGCGATTCAGGTCTGCATCAAAGCTCGCAAGGCCTCCACTTCCGTATCCAACCCACACCAATTTCTTCGCTGCTTCGTATCTTAGATTGTCGGCATCCTCTCCCAGTTCAGCTGTCTTTAGGTGGCTCAGATTATTGCCATCGAAGCTCTGCAGTGTCCCATCTCCGTCGCTCGCAACGAAGACTCGGTTCGTTGTGGCGTCATAGAGTACCCCTTGCGGGGCTTTCAGCCCTTTGATTTCTCCAACCCTCTGGCCCTCCCTGATATCAAGGATCTCGACAGTATTGTTGCCCAGCGCGGAAACATATAGGCGTCCGTTGGCAACATCCACGGCCAAGTGATCGATGCGGCCTTCCACGCCAGGAAGCATGATTTGTCGTTCAAGATGTAACGGCCCGGAGGCTTGTCCAAACGATAATGTGCTCAGCAAGATGAAGGGCAATATTTTGGAGGTCATTGCATTCCTCAGATCTTTTGCCCGGTTCAAATTTCAGCGAACCCGGTAATATCTTCCAGTTCTCTTATAGCTGGACGAGACTCGGTACTCACCTGAAGAGTGTCTGACAAATTCCTTAATTCAAATTAGGAAAAGCTTCAGGAATTCTTCAGGAAAGAAAATTCCGAAGGGGCCTTATAAAGAAATGAGGTGGGGCTGTGCACATTTTGGTCGTGGAAGATGAACCTAAAGTTGGCAAGGCCCTGATGGAAGGGCTGGAAGCCGAGGGCTATAAGGTCCTGCTAGCGCCCACGGGCGAGGAAGGTTTTTTTCACGCCAGCTCGCACAACTTCGATCTGATTGTTCTCGACGTCATGCTCCCTGGACGCGATGGCATCGAAGTCTTGAGTACATTGCGTAAACAGGGTGCCAGAACACCCGTCCTTCTGCTCACCGCGAAAGACGCCATCGAGGATCGGGTTTTGGGTTTGGATGCAGGCGCTGATGATTATCTGGTTAAGCCATTTGCCTTTGCAGAACTGAGCGCCCGGATAAGGGCTCTTCTTCGACGCAACAGGGCTGAGCCGGAAAGCACACTCTCAATCTCTGGCCTCGAGGTTGACATGGTGAAGCGAACGGTCGTACGCGGGGGCCATCGTATTGACCTCACGGTCCGCGAGTTTGAGCTCCTCGAATACCTTGCACGCAATCACGGCCGCGTAGTTTCGCGCGAAATGTTGGCCCGTGATGTCTGGAAGGAAACGGCAAGAGCAACGCCCTTGGACAACGTAATCGATGTCCATGTTGCCAGGCTGCGGAGAAAAATCGACGATCCATTTGAGACCAAGCTGCTTCACACGGTTCGAGGGGTTGGTTTCATGCTGAACGAGGAGCCATCGTGAGCGGCTTATTGCGGAGTAGGCTTCGAACTCGTCTCACCATTTTCTACACGTCACTGCTGGCTGTGGCTCTGCTTCTTTACGCGGCCTGCGTATCTGCATTCTTCCTGCACAATCTGCGAGAACAGCTTGACGCCAGTCTTGACCGGGATCTAGAAACCGTAGAGGGATCTCTGTCTTTGAATTCCGATGGGCATTTAGAGATAAGTTCTCATGAAGGAGAGACCGATGAGGACGAGCTCGATAATGGTTATCTTCTCGAAGTCTGGTCTCAAAACGGTAGCTTGCTTTATCGAAGCGAACAACTAAGAGATCAGGGCCTCGGTCCAGCCCCGGGAAAAGTTCAGGGGCGTGTTCAGGAATCTGCAACGTCTCTCCGCTTGCCCTTTGGAATGAGGGTCCGGACAATGAGCCGCACGCATCGGTTATCGGGCGGTGACTTGGTGCTTGTAAGACTTGCTGTAAGCGAGGAATCTCTCTGGGGAGAATTCTGGGAGATGGTGGCGGTTCTGGGAATAGGACTGCCGATAGTAGTAATACTCGTGGTCGTCACGGGTTATCTCGTCGCTGCCCACGCTCTCAGGCCAGTTGATTCGATGGCGAGACGAGCTTCGGAAATCAATGCGGATCATCTACACGAGCGGTTGGTCATCAATAATCCGGATGACGAACTCGGTCAGCTGGGAAATGCCTTCAACGCTACGTTAGCAAGGCTTGAAAACTCCTTTGATCAACTAAGGAGATTTACCGCTGACGCATCGCACGAGTTAAGAACACCATTAACGGCGATTCGGAGCGTTGGCGAAGTTTCACTTCAGAAGCAAGGAGATGAAAAATACTATCGGGACATCATCGGCAGCATGTTGGAAGAGACGAATCGTATGACTCGGCTCGTGGATAGCCTTCTGACGATGTCTCGCGCCGATGCTGGCAGAGTTCAACTCCATCTCACCGAAACCGGACTCCTGGACCTCGCGAGAGAATCAGCGAGCCTTCTCGAAGTTTTGGCAGAGGAAAAAGAGCAGACGCTGCGGGTCGAAGGCGATGGATCGCAGACGGTAATGGCCGATCGGACGATCCTTAGGCAGGCTTTCGTAAATCTTATCGACAACGCGGTGAAATATTCGCCCGTCCGAGGCGAAATCTGGGTTCGCGTGACCGACAACGAGAGAAATGTATACGTCGAAGTACATGACAGCGGCCCTGGCATTCCACTCGAACATCGAAGCCGAATTTTCGAGCGTTTCTACCGAGTGGACAAGGCTCGCACTCGCGCAGAGGGTGGTGCCGGGCTGGGGCTTTCGATTGCGCAATGGGCGGTAGCGGCTCACGGGGGAACGATCGAGCTTCAGTGCGAACCTGGGCCGGGCTCAATCTTTCGTATTCGCTTGCCCAAACAGATGGTAGCGGCTACCCCAACACAGTGAGTATTAGTTTGAAAACTGCTTGAGGTGCAATGAAGTTTCGCTTTCATTTCGTGCTTTTGTTGATAAGCATTTTGGCTCAGGTGACGGTTGCTCAGACTTCCGCGCCTGGACATGCCGTTAGCGGCACCGTGCTGGACACAAGTGGTGCTGTGATTCCAGGCGCCCAGATCGTGATCGCCACTCCGGGAGGACAGACGGTTGCCCAGGGAACGACTAATAGTGCAGGTAGCTTCTCTTTTGCCAACATACCCGCAGGATCCTACATAGTCGACGCGACCAAGGAGAACTTCCGCGAGATCAAGCAGGCGACGAAAATTGGTTCCCAATCGCATCCGGCCCTGCGGATTGTCATGCCGGTTGCCGCGGTTACTCAGGAAGTGATGGTGGGCACTTCCGACAGTGCACCTCAGGTAACCACTGAGATCGCGCAAAACCAGAGCTCCAATTCAATTGGCAGGGATGCACTCGACCGCATCCCTGTTTTTGATCAGGACTACATCACAACGATGTCGCGGTTTCTCGATGCCGATTCAACGGGCACGAATGGAGTGACACTTGTCGTTAACGGGGTAGAAGCGAATGGACCTGGAGTAACCGCCTCCGCGGTCCAGAGCGTGAAAATCAATCAGAATCCCTACACCGCTTTGTACTCCAGGCCGGGACGAGCTCGGATCGAAATCACAACGAAGGGTGGGACACCGCAATTTCACGGCTCTGGGAATTTCCTATACCGCGATTCGCTATTCGATGCCCGGAACGCTTTCGCCACAACCAAACCGTCAGAACAGCGCACGTACTATGAAGGCTCTCTCACCGGCCCGCTCAGTCATAACAAAAAGACAACGTTTCTAATCGCCCTCGATAAAGACAGCGACAATCAGCAGGCGATTGTGGTGGCGGCTGGGCCGGACGGCGTAATCAACGCAAACGTACCCAACCCGACAAACCACTACTTCATTTCAGGCCGCGTATTTCACGACTACAAACAAGGAAATCAGTTTTGGATTGGGTATTCCTACGAGCACAAAACAGTTGAGAATTTCGGAGTCGGTGGAACGGTGTTGCCAGAGGCTGGAACGAATACTCTGTTCTTCGAGCATGAGATCAACGTCGGGCACACCTATGTCTTTTCACCAAAGCTTCTGAATCAGCTGCATTTCCTCGTCGGCCATTATGACAGCCAGGTGCACGATCTGAATGAGAATCCACAACTGATCGTGTCTGGTGCGTTCACGGGAGGTGGAGCTCAGGCCAATTACCGGAAGACCGAGTATCACTTCGACGGTACCGATATTGTCACCTACACTTCTGGGCGGCAGGAGATCAAATTCGGAGTCGATGTGCCTGACATTAGTCGTCGCGCGTTCGATGACTTCACGAACCGTCAGGGAACCTACTCGTTTGCGAGCCTATCTGACTACAATGCGGCCCAGCCATTCACTTATCTCGTTCAGAGCGGACAGGGCCACGTCACATTCCTTGAGAAAACCGTTGCCGGCATTTTCGAAGACAACATTCGGCTGCGATCGAATCTGTCTGTCTCGATCGGATTGCGCTATTACTGGCAGAACTATTTTCACAACATCCCATACGATTTCGGTCCGCGCTTCAGCTTTGCTTACGCGCCCAGGGCGACGGGCAAGACGGTGATTCGCGGAGGCGCTGGTATCTTCTTCGATCGCACTGGTCCGTCTCCGATTTCCGACCTTCTGCACTTCAACGGAGTGACCCTCAAAAGATTTCTCGTGAACAATCCGAGTTATCCGATCACGGAACCTGAACTGGCGACGGTTCCGACCAGTGTGGTGGTGCTCGGTCCGCGCCAACGCATCCCTTACACGCTTCAGTTCGGCGTAGGAATCGAGCAGCAACTGACCGCGAAGAACACTATGTTTACGAATTACGTCGGCGCACGCGGGATCGATATGTTCCGGTCGATCGATGCCAATGCACCTCCTCCGCCAGATTACGTTGCACGTCCGAATCCCAACCTCGGGCAGGAGCGGACGATGCAGTCCGAAGGGCATCTGGAGAGCAATTCATTGGAAGTTGGCTTCCGCGGGCGGCCCTTTAGCTATTTCACGGGGCAGGCACGATATGCCTTGGGCAAGACTTACAACAATACCAGCGGCATCACCTATTTCCCGGCGAACACTTATTTTCCGCAGGCCGATTGGAGCAGGTCGGATAACGATCAGCGAAACAAGTTCGATCTGCTGGGGACGCTTGAGGCTGGCAAGTGGTTCAACTTCGGAACAGCTCTTTCGGCCTACACAGGCAAACCGGTCAATGTCACGACTGGCAATGACGAGTACAACAACGGACTTTCGAACGCGCGGCCTCGGGGAGTTCCGCGGAACTCGATGCATGGCCCCGGGTATCTCAATCTCGATCTAAATCTGGCACACGATTTCGTTCTAACGAGGGCCGGCAAGGAAGGACCAACGGCTACGATCGGAGTCAATTCGTTCAATGTTCTCAACCATACGAACGATGTGACCTACATCGGTGTAATCAGCTCACCGTTTTTCGGTCAGGCTGTCGCAGCCCTGCCTGCTCGGCGTATGCAATTGGATCTCGAATTTAAGTTTTGATGGTTATGTTTCAAGGAGAGATCGATGATGGAACTCCAAGTTCGCAACCCGAAGTCGGCCATTCGAGCCCTGACGTTTGGTCTTTTGATTGCGGCCAACGTCACGCCGTCACAAGGGCAAGCTGTGGGAGATCAGGTGTTGAAGCAGGTAGTCGACATACCCATGCCTGGAACGGCGGTTCGC
>Ga0081540_1002575_pt1 | contig 14725 bp, 5 predicted proteins | sample TabmetS2T1R1_FD_71024 | JGI IMG/M metagenome (GOLD analysis project Ga0081540, IMG submission 71024) | Tabebuia heterophylla rhizosphere microbial communities from the University of Puerto Rico - S2T1R1 | ecosystem: Host-associated > Plants > Roots > Rhizosphere ... | reverse complement strand
GAGGTGTCCGGATAACTGGCTGACTTGGTCGTCCACGTGTTGCTCACCGGGTCATATTCAAATGGGTGAGTGAACTCGACATCACTGGCGTCCCGCCCGCCCATGGCGTAAAACTTCCCGTTGGCTGGGAAAAACACGCCAGCAAAACGCGTCCCAGGACCCGGCAGATCCGCACCGGCTCCCCAACTGCATTGACCTGGAGTGGGCGTTGCCGATGGTGTTGGCGTGGGGCTGGGTGTACTAGTTGGACTTGGCGTGGGCGTTGCCCCTCCTCCGGCCAGGTTAAACGCGCCGATTCTTAATTGCCACCCGGCGCCGCTGGTAGTGGGAACGTACTCGTTGATGTACCAGAAAGTGGTGTCGTCAGTTGGATCGATCACCATCGACGTATAGTCTCCCCAGCGATTACCGCCGCCGGTTTGCGAGCCGGTCCCATCCTTGATGGATCCTTCGCCGAGAGTCATCTGTCCCGGAGGATCGGCAGGATTTCGGGCTGTGTAAAACACGCTGGGAAACACTGATGGGTTAGTGCCGTTAGATGCGCTGAAACCGAGGGCGATGTCACCGAGAGAATTCATGGCAATGCTACCCATCCAGCGATGAATGCCATCGGTAAGCCCAGGCGCGTAGGTGCCTTCCTGGAAAATTACCGGGCTACCATTGGGATCACGCACCTCCCACCAGCGAATACCTGATACCTCACCGTTGGGCCCGGTGCCGGCAGAGACCGACTGATTGGTCAGGAGCGATTCGTGGTCGCCAAAGTTTCGATAGGCAAATCGAAACAGCGGTCGCTGTCGATAGCCCAGATGATCGATTCGATTGCCGGTATTAGGTTGCGGGATACATGCACGGCTGCCACCACACAGGCTCAGTATCGAATTAAAGGGCTGCGTCGCCAGCGTGGTAGTCATCATGAACGTCGAGTTACCAGGAGTGCCAGGATCATAATGGAATTTCCAGAAGGTCAGCCCATCCGATGGTGCGCCATAAGGACCGTTGTCGTCTTGTGACCCTACAAAGAAGTTAGGGCTTCCCGCGGGAGGCGGAGTCTGTCCGTCAAGCGAGCTTGGCAACAAGCCGTCGCCGACCACGTATGCCGGGTTTGGCGGAGCCAGGAACCCGACAATCGTCGGATTAGGATTACCAGCCAAAGCCTGGGCCCGATCCAACGCGTATGCGCCTGCACCGACAAACGTGGAGCCATTCAAAAACTCGCGCGTGCTAAAGTAGTAGGCATCTGGCCACACCCCACCTTTGGGGTAATCGGGAAAATTATTACCTGTCGAGATCGCATACCGGAAATAGGATCCAGTCGGGTCGTTGGTCTGCGAAACCGCGATACACTCAAAAAAGGTCGGTCCGCTGGTGGTAAACTGCGTCAGGATCCAGCGGTCTGCGAGCTGGTCGTACAGAACAACAGGATCACCAGCATTGTCGGTCTGGCAGTCCCCGCCAAAGCCGCTCCAGAGTGTATTGTTCGCTGCCGGACCAAAGAGTACATTTCCATCCTTGTCGAAGACTTCGAAATGTACGTTGTCCATCGTCACCACGTGATTCGGACCGACCGCCCCGTTGGGATCGGGCGGAGCGCAACCGCCGCAGAGGTTGCCCGGTCCGTCAAAGGACTTGATGGGCGCGGGTATTCCAATTTTGCCGAGCACCCGTTGCACGACCGGATCGCGAACAACCCGACCGGCGGGCCTAAGCGGAATCGGGCCCTGTTCTTCGTTCTCCCGCAGTTCAAATTCCTTAACAGGTGTTGGCTTGATGCTGCGCAATGGCGGAGAGATATCGAACTTCACCACCGGCATCACCCCACGATACTGGGCGCGGATTACCGGCTGGGGATTCTGTGCCGGCGGTCTGGGTTGCGCCGAGGCCTTGCCAAATGCAAAAAGCACAAGTGTGAGCGCGGCAAAGCAGAGTAGAACGGCAACTAAAACGCGAAACTTAAAAAATGCAGATTGAGAAGCGGACTTCTTTTTCATGTGGTGGAGCTTTGGATTTTGTTGGAACGCCCCGGAGCGCCTTAGCCCTAATTTTCAATTTTCATCCGAGGTGCCGGAAGTGGACTTCTCTTTTAGCGGAATGCGTTGAAATGTGTCAACACTATTTTTCGATTTTGGGGTCTCTGCTCATCACGAATGGACGTCGATCGACACCAAGGCGAGCTGCAGCAGCAACCAAAGCTGTGGAAAATCTGGGGTACCGCTCGCCGCGGCGAGTTAGCGATGACGTCCTCCTTCGCGGATTTTCTGAACGTGCAACATCTACCGGCGCCTGGCGAATACCTCAAAGACTGTTTCAGCACAACGCGTCTTCGGCTGACTTCAGAACAGACTACACCAACACGCGAGACGCGGGCGCTACCGATCATCACGTCCCGAAAAGCAAGGAACTCGCGAGTTGCCTCGCGAGTTCCTGAATCACTGCCTTTCTTTTTACCGTTCTAACGATGCCAACTTCGGTCACTGCGGCGTTGGCCGCGGGTGGGGAGTCGGACGCGGCCTGGGTGTCACTCTAGGCGTCGGCGAAGCCGTCGGTGACGGCGTTGGGGTTGGCGTTGGACTCGGAGGTATCGACGGAGTTGGTGTAGGCGAAGCCGGAGTGGGTGTCGGCGTCACAGGCGGAGACGTCGGCGTTGGAGACGGCGAGGCACATGGCGGTATCTCGTACGTATGCGACGCTGCCGCTGGAGGGTTAGGGTCGCAGAAGTCCTGAGTGAAGAACCCAGCGCCCGAGTTGCCCTGGACGCCTGAGACGTAGCTATGATCACCGCCTGGCTGAACAGTGCCAACGACCACGTCGAAACGCAGGTCGTTATTCGGCCCACCGTTCTCATACAGACGCGCTTCAAAGTTCGCCGTGGTCGAGTTATCGGCAAAATACACTGCGCGCCATTCAATGTTGAATATTCGGTTAGGCGCAGTGCCTGTGACAGACGTGAAGATACCGCAGGTTCCACCTGGGAAACCAGCGCAGCCAACCTGGGCATCGGTGCGCAGGTCCTGCCACACCGCGAAGACGCTAAAGTCGTAAGGCCCGAGATTGGGCGGCGCGGGCAGACAGGCTGTTTGGAAACCGCCCGGTTCATTTATCGTCACGAAGTCGAGGCGCCCATTGGAGCTGACATTTACGCCGTTAAAGGTTTGATCGTATAACTGGAAGGCGAATGGCAACGACACAAATGTATCGCCATCGTCAGTGTGATTACCGATGTCTGTGTCACCTGGCACAATCGTATCGGCGCCATCAGTTATGACGTATTGGCTCGGAGGACAACCCGCTACCGTATAATTGCCTGAGAAGTCCGCGTTAGGATTGCCAAACGTGTCAGTGATCGCTCCGGCAGCAATGTGCGCAGTCAAGCTCCCGCCAAACGCGATTTGCAAGGTGAACTCGGTAGTCGCCCCTGTCACGGTGACTGCAGTGACGGTGGCGCCGGCGTTGCCGCTCACCTGAAGATCGCTTGTCGTTACCGAGCTTGGATCAACATCCAAGTTCCAGTTCACGTCATACGTATAGGTGCCAGGTGCCGGCGGCGTGAACGTGCCACCAACCGGGGGATCGGTGTCAGTCACCGTCAGCTGCTCTTCAGCAAAGCGGAACGTGCAGTCGAACTCAAGGATCGGATCGTTATTCGAGGCTTGGTGAATAGCCCCGGCATCGATGTGCATCGTGTTTTCGCCTTGGACCACCGGTGAGGTGTTGAAGTCGAACTCGATCGTGGCATTACCGTTCGATAAGGTAAAGCTGTCCGCAGGGGTTCCGTTCACAGTGAAATCACTCGCCTGAACAGTGCTCGGATCCGCCGGATCGCTGAGGTCGATTACGAAAGCAGTCGGCGCAGTGCCCGTAATGAGGCTGCCGCAAGCTGGATCAGCAGTGGTTACGGAAAAACCTACCAGATCCCTATCGGTGAAGGCATCCTGCTGGGATTGGCCGCTGATGGCGTTACGCCCGTCTGTCCATGAAGTCATGTGCTTGCTGGCTATCGCAGAGCCGTAGTCATAGTCGCCTGCGTAGGTCGGCTGGATCCCCGGGTCAGGTTGCCCCGGCAGCGGGGTGACTACGTCCGAGAGCATATCATCAGGCAACCAGCTCGCGCCATTGTCGTTGGACTTGCGCGAGAACATCCTGTAACACGGAGTGTTTGGGTTGCCAGCAACGCAGTTCGTGCTTTCGCGCGCGTCATACCACGTCGCCAGGAGGGTGCCACTCGGACTGACCGAGAGGTTAGCCTGCCATTGAGGACGGAGCGTTGAATCGGTGTTTAACTTCAACGGCGCAGCAAAGGTTACACCACCGTCGGTGGAACGGATGTAATAGACGTCGCCGGGGTCACCGGGAGCGCCCTGCTGGGAATAAACGAGGTGAACGAAATTGTTGATAGCAGCGGGCTGTCCCCAGCCTTCATGTCGCCAGTAGCCGCCAAAATCGTTGAACATGCACGCGAAGTAGCCAACCGCTGTTACACCCGGGCCAGGGAAAGGTGTACCAGTATAGGTATTAGCCCAGGTGTCGCCGCCGTCAGTGGACTTGAAGATAAGGTTGGTGTCATTATGAGGGAAACCACCACCGCCTTCGTCCATACCAGCGACGTACACGGTTCCGCTACCCGCGAGATCGCCCGTGATCTGCACGTCGCGGATGAAGGTGGCGCCGTTGATCACGGTTGCCGGGCTGCTCCACGTGGCACCGCCATCAGTGGAGTGGATGGACATGAGAGCGCCTTGGCCGATGTTGAAGTCGTTCCAGGAAATGTACAATCGCCCAAAAAATGGCGAGCTGGGATTGTTATCAGCCCAGCCGGATTCGCGATCCGCTGATCCCTCGTTGAACGCACAGAAATGAGTCCAGCTATCCGGGTCCTCGGGCGTCGTGGAACTGTAGCCGCCAAGACCCTGACCACCGCACGCCGCATCCAGCCAGACAGTAACCCAAGTGCCGGACGGCTTATGGTACAGAACAACCGGATCACCAAGCGTATTGTCGAATGGGCTTTGACCGTTCGCTTTGGTCAGACGGGTGAAAGTGTTGCCGCCATCGGAGGAGACCGACGCGCCGGAAATGTTGATCGGGTTAAAGTTGCGGCCCCGTGAGTCGTTATAGGCAACCACGACCTGGTTAGGATCATCGGGGTTGGCCGTGGTGAATGTCTCGGACTGGGTGACATTGGGAAAGCTCTCCGTGCCGGTGATCAGATCAACATCCGTACCCCCAAATACCAGCGGCGCCGTCAGGTTTTGCACAAGCTTCGAAAACGCGCTCGAATCGGCCACACCTGCGTCGGGGTCCCCACCCTTTGCCAGCCCGCAGAAAATCATGATGGCGCCGGCTCGAAAGTTTTCCTGCCTATCGATGCCAAGCTGCTTAATCTTGGAACAGTCGAATGCGGCAGGAACGAGCGGGTCCATGGAGGACTTGGTCGTAACCCTATATTTGCCCGGCGATGGGGCGACAACGCGCTTGCCGCGTGGACTGCGCCCGGCTGGATTCGCCGTGGCAAGCAGCGCCAGCGAAAGTCCGGCCAAGGCCACAAACACGCCGACTAAGACGCGTAGATTAAAGAATGCAGATTGTGAAGTGGATTTCTTTTTCATGAATTGTTATGAAGTGGAGTTCGAATGTGAAACGCGGCTTCTAGCGAAGTGCCAGAAACGCGTCAACACTTTTTTCTATTTTCCCGATTTTTTATTTTTACCCGTAGTTAGTTCGCCTGCCGCATTACCTGCCAGGCGGGCGAAGTCGCACGTTTTAGCCGAACGCCCGAAAGTGTGTCAATACTTTTTTATGAAAATTTTTCATACCGGCCAATTACGCCTCAAGAATTCAGCCAGCGATGTCCGCTTTTGAACCACGGACTGCCCGCATTCGCGCCAGGCTGCGGCAAGGTACGCACCGATTCAGCCATCACAGAAAGATTCTTACAGAATGAAGCGCAGGAAACAAAGATCGTTATCTTTGGCCGCCGCGCCAGTGCCTCCTTGGCAAACCGTAGCTTAGGGGACGGGGCGGCCTAAGCCAGTTGCCTTCCATTAGTCCTTGCTGCGAACGGCTTTGAACGTGCCGTGCCTCGTTGGCCTGTCCCCGACAAGTGGCGAAAAGTCTACCTCGCCGATGATCGAGTCCGGATTTTCGAATTTTCCTTTGAACATCAATGTTCCCGGATCGCGGCCCACGTTGCCGAGTGGAAATTCCACCGCGCCCGAAAATGTCACCGAGTTTTGCTCTGCTGGCGTCCACTTCGCTTCCGATGGTTTCGCAGTCCCCCAGCGACTCAACATTGGATCTATCAGCAGGAAAGTGCCTTTCCCATCGCCTTGCGCGTCGAAACGCAACGAACGCTTGTTCCCATCCGCGAAATTGATCTCCACATTCCATCTGCCGATCATGCTTGAAGATTGTCCCTGAGCTAGGGCGCCACAAAACATTTGAGCTATTAAGATGACAATCGAGGCACGTGTTGCTCGCACGTCTTTTCGTAATCCCGGTTTCGGTTCGCCGCAAGGAATCACCGTACGTTTCCTGTAGCTCGGGGTCGCTGACCGTCCCGAATTTGCGGCAAGACGCACCATGGTTGGGCTCAACGACACCGGCTACAGCCGATCACGGATCACTAATCTTTGATCACGGCCGCGGATGCGGAGTCGGTCGAGGCCTTGGTGTTGCCCTGGGTGTAGCTGTCGCCGTAGGTGAAGGCGTTGGAGGAATGGTGTCGCTCGGTGTAGGAGTTGGACTCGGAAAAACTGTCGCTGTCGCCGTAGCCGTAGCGGTGGGCGAAGGTGACGCCGGCACGCTTGGCGTAGCTGTGGGACTTGGAGGAATCGTGCCGGTGGGCGTAGGTGTTGGTGTTGTCGCCCCGCAGGGAGTAGCGCTTGACGCAGGCGTTGGAGAAACAGTTGGAGTTGGTGGCGGTGTACCAACAGCAGCCGCAATATCGATACGGCCCCAGCCGAAAACGTTATTTGGGGGACCCGCCGTGCCGCATAGCGTGGACGAGATAAAGACAGCCGAGTCATTCAAGGCGTCGCGACTAGGCTGAATCTGATGTTGGAAGCTGGGAATTGCCGACCACAACAGCGCCATGGCGCCGGCGATATGCGGAGAAGCCATGGATGTGCCGCTTGCGTTCCCATAGCAATCATCGCAGTCATTGGTGGCCGAGCGCGTGTTTGTTCCGGGAGCAGCGATATCCGGTTTGATCCGGTTACTGCCATCGGCTGTAACTGGGCCACGACTACTGAAGTTAGCAATGGTATCCTGTCCGGTATTCAATGCGCCCACGGTGTAAGAAGCCTCATAAAACGAAGGTGGATCTATCACAGTTGAACAACCGGGGCCGGAGTTACCCGCTGAGACTACCATCTGGATACCGGCTGCGCCTTGCGCTTCCACGGCAGCTTGCAAGGTGTTAACCGCACAACCCTCCGTGGTCGGGCAGCCCCACGAGTTGTTGGTAATATCGGGCGCTTTGGCTGGGTCGCCTTCGTTCGGTGTGCAGCCTAGTGGGTAAGGCGCAATAAACCATTCCATACACTCCATGTACCTGGCCGGTGTGCCGTTGCCTTGGTCCATGTTGCGGCAACCGATCCACTTGGCACCTGGCGCCATGCCGACCTGGTTGCTCCCGCCATCATCACCAACCGCTGTTGCAAGGGTGTGCGTCCCATGGAAGAAATCGTCGCAAGGTTCGGGCGAATCGTTGCCGCACGGGTTCCCGACGCTGTCGTGAATTGAGTCGTGCCAGTTTTGATTGTGATTGGCGTTTGCTCCGTCCCAACCGCGGTAGTGCGGCTTGAGCGCGTTATGCGTCCAGCGAATGCCAGTATCCGCACCCGCAACTATGATAGTTTCCCCTTTGAATCCGAGGGCCCACACGTCAGGCGCATGCGTGTAGGCAATGCCTGGCTCGATCGTCGCCGGCGCTCCGGGCTGCAACGGCGATTGCTCGACCGGCCCGGGTTGAGGAAGATTATTGTGGATCACGGGATTCCCTTCGATTCGCGCCACATCGGGGCGGGCCGCCAATGTTTCGGCAAGCTGGCGGTCGCCTTTCACTAAGATTGCATTAACGATGTAGAAAGATTGATGCTCGATGTTGCGTTCCTGCAGCAACTGCAGAATAGCTCCCTGTGTGGTTTGCGCTTTGTCCAACAGAGTTTGATAAACGAAACGACCCTTTTCGGTCTTAGTTGGCAAGTTGGCGGCCCCGCTTAGATCGGCTTGATCAGCTAGCACGACAAAAAATTGAGCCTGCTGCCCGTTAGCTGTGTGTTCCATTACCCACGCTGCGATCTTTTGCACAGGCGCAGGATGAAACGCTCTTTGCGTGGGCAGCTCAACGCGCTGGCCAACGGCGTCGGAAGAAGCGACCGCAGCAATGAGTGCTACAGCAGCTGCCACGAGAAACAATGAACAAAAAATACGCCGCCATGACCTGAATGAGGGTGTTGGTTTTGGATTTGTAATCATAGAATTACTGTACGTTATAGCCCACCGGGGCGGGTTTTTTTATTTAGTTTGCAAATCGACGACGGAAACGACGCTTCTAAACCAAAGCGCATCGTCGTGTCAACATCAAAAGAAACAACGATGCGCGAATGACCAATGACGACGGTACGTTTAGCCTATGTTCAGGGCCGAGGATGTGGTGTCGGCCGGGCCCTTGATGGCGGAGTACCTCTGGGAGTTGGAGTGGGGCGTACAGTTGACGTCGGTGTAGGTGTGGGCGGAGGAAAATCGGTGGGTGTAGGCGACGGACTTGGAGGCGGAGTCGTGGTAGCGGTTGCCGTCGCAGTAGGCGTAGGCGATGGGCCGCCGCCTACCGCCGCCAGGATGTCCACCCGGCCCCAGCCAAAGACGTTGTTCGGTGGACCTGCGTCGCCGCATTGAGTGTCACTGATATGAACAGCTGAGTTGTTCAATGCGTCGCGACTAGCCGCAAGCTGGTGGCGCAGACTCGGAACGGCGTTCCATAACAAGGCCATGGCTCCGGCAATATGCGGAGTCGCCATGGATGTGCCGCTCAAATTTCCATATGAAGTGTCGCTATCATTGAGACTGGAGCGCGTGTTTGTGCCGGGGGCGCTTATATCAGGCTTAATTCGGTTGCTTCCATCGGCTGTAACCGGGCCGCGGCTGCTAAAGCCAGCGATTGTGTCGGTGCCGGTGTTTAGCGCGCCGACCGAATAGGTCGCCTCGTAAATTCCAGGCGGATTTTCCACGGTGGAACATCCCGGCCCTGCGTTCTGTGCGGCGGAGGCCATCATGATACCAGCAGCAGCCTGTGCCTCCACCGCAGCTTGCAACGTGTCAAACGAACAACCTTCACCCGGCGGACAATGCCAGGAGTTATTGGTAATATCAGGCGCCTTAGTTGGGTCTGGGTCGCCGCCACCGATCCGGGTAGGCGCAAGAAACCATTGCATGCACTCGATGTAACGAGCCGGCGTGCCTACGCCGCCGTCCATGTTACGGCAGCCAATGAACTTTGCGCCGGGCGCCATTCCGATCTGGTTACCAGCGCCGTCGTCGCCAACCATGGTGCCAACGGTGTGAGTGCCGTGACCGCTATCGTCGCAAGGCTCAATCGAATCATTCCCACACGGATTGCCGACACTATCGTGGATAGAGTCATGCCAGTTATAGTCGTGATCGGCGTTTTGGCCATCCCAGCCGCGATAGTGCGGTTTGAGCGCGTTATGCGTCCAACGAATCCCGGTGTCCGCGCCTGCAACGACAATGCCATCGCCCGTAAATCCGAGAGACCACACGTCAGGGGCATGCGTGTATTGGACTCCCGGCTCGATGGTCGCCGGACGCGTGCCTGAGGCAGGTTGCTGGGGCGATTCCTCGACATTCTCCGGCTGGGGGAGATGATTTTGGACGTGCGGATTGCCTTCGACTCGCGCCACATCAGGGCGAGCCGCCAGCGCCGCTGCAATCTCTCGAGTCCCTTTCACCAGGATGGCATTAACGATATAAAAGGATTGATGCTCGATTTTGCGCTCGCGCAGCCATTCAAGGATTGACCCCTGGGTTGTCTGGGCCTTCTCCAGCAGGGTTTGATAAACGAAGCGGCCCTTCTCGGCCTTGGTTGGTAAGTTGGCTGCCTGGCTCAGGTCGGCCCGGTCGGCTAGCACGACAAAAAATTCTGCCTGCTGTCCGTAGGCGGTATGTTGAATCACCCACGGCGCGATCTTGTTGGCAATGTTGACCCCGTTGCCGCCAACTCGCTGGCCGACAGCATCGGAAGAAGTGAAAGCTGCAACGAGTGCCACAACCGCTGCAGCAAGGAACAGAGAACAAAAGACTCGCCGCCAAGGCGACCTGGTAAATGTGCGATGGGCATTTTTAATCATAGAATTTAGGGTACGTTCTTGTTGACTGGCTGAACGAATGCCGGAACGACGCTTTTAATCAAAACCCCACCGGCATGTCAAGATTTTCCAGAAAGTTTTGTTTTGGCGAACCATGGATCGCGCGGATTGAATGGGATTTCGAGCAAGTGTTTTTGAGTGCGCGAGTGCTCCGCCGCTTTTAAAGAGCATTCTTCAACCAACTTCAACCAAATCGTTGTTTTTTGCTCAACTGATCGCTCTTATCGCATGCCGACCCGGCAATGCTTTGGCCGAACGCGCCGAAATAAGTTCGCGTAGTGCGCGCGCAACCTCCTAAAAAGCAAGGAACTCGCGAGTTGCCTCGCGAGTTCCCGTTTACTTTCTAACTCTTTTAACTTTTTAACCTTTAACTACCCTTATGGGGGTGTCGGCCGAGGATACGGCGTGGGCCGCGGCCTTGGCGTCGGCGGAGGCCGCGTCGGTGACGGGGTAGGCGAACCCGGAGGTGTTGTCGCTGTCGCGGTCGCAGTAGGTGTAGCTGATGGAGGTGGTGTGATTGTAGCTGTTGCTGTTGCACTCGCGGTCGCACTTGGCGACGGGGTTGGGGTGGGGCAAACGACGCCGCCTCCATTGTTGCGATGCCATACCTCGTTCAGGAACTGGAAGGTAGCGCCATTTATGCCGCCCACACTCCAGATATCCCCGTTTCCGAAGAACCCAGCCATGTTCGCCTGCCGATTGGGCGTTGGCAGATCAGGCGGTGATGGGTTCCAGGTCCCGCCGGGCCACCCCGACACATCCAGCTCATTGACCTGATTGGTCGAGTTGAACGGATTGCCATCATTTGGCAGGTCTCCGCCCAACGAATACAACGTGTTGGTTCCTGGATCATAGGCAAGCCCGAAGTCTGCCAGCTGCGGCGTGAACACCGGACCCGTCTCCCACACCCCAGGCGCTGAACTCATGTCCAGACGCAACGTGGTGTTAAGGTTTACAAAGCTCGTGTCAAAGCCGCCCACTACATACAGGAATTGACCCACCTGCTGGTAGCCTGCTAGCTCAAAGGGTCCTGTTGGTGCCGCCGTCCCCACTGACCACGAGTTACCCGCCACGTCATATATCCATATGGCGTTACTGAAGTTGAGCGTGCCGCCCACAACAAACACCTTCCCGTTGAAGGCACCCGATGCTGAGCCGTAGTGATCCGTAACAAAGGGATCCGCTGCCAACGGCGTCCAGCTGTCACTGGCAATATCGTAGGCTGCAAAGCCATTGCCTGTGTCTCCCTCTGCGCAGTAAACAATCCCCGTCGATTCCATCAGCGCACAGGTAGGTGCTTCACTGGTGAAGGGCATCGGTGCCCGCGGTTCCCACACTCCAGTGGCCAGATCCATGCGGTTGACGTTGTTCACTCGCGTGCCGTCGGACACACCACCGAAAACATACAGGTGCGTGCTTGTCTGAGCGAACCCGTAACGCACATCGTTTAACGGGTATGGGCTGCCAGCTGTCCATGGACCGGCTGCACCCGCTCCTCCTGGTGGGCACGTGGGTGAAGGTGTTGGTGATCCTCCGCCACCGCCGCAGATGGACTCCGGAGTTACCGCGATGGTGTAAGCAGAACAGCCTGATTCAGGAGTCACTTCGCTTACAACCACAACAAACGTCTGCCCATCATCGACATTAAACGAGAACGGAGCTGGCACCCCAATATCCGGGCTGCTACCTGAATCTCCGATCCAGTTAGTGCAGATGTTGTTGGGATCAAAGCTGCCCAGATAGGCAGCGATGAAGATGAAGTTGTTGCCTGTGCAGTCCGTACTGGTGTCCACGGTGACACATTGGGTCGCACCCGTCGTGTTGCTGAAGCTGTATTCATCATAGTGCCTCGGAACTGGATCACCAAACGTGGCACATGTCGTACTCGCAGGACAGGTTTGCGGAATACCACTGCGGAAGAGTCGATCCAACTGCGTCGGATCGCTCCCATCGATGCTACCATTGAAGGTGCAACCGCCAGGTGTACCTGACGGCGTCGGTGTGGGCGATGGTGGAGGTCCTGCTTCGCATGTTGGGGTCAGGGCATCGCCGGAGGCGACCGGCGGAGCCTGCCCACCACTCGGATCACACCCGAACTGAGCGAAGTTCGAGTCATTTTGTTTCACCCCTATTACTAACTGGGAGAAAGGATTCGGCACCGCTGCCGGTGTGATCGTATTGTAGATGTACTGGAACGGTAGCGACCCGTCTTCGAACAGGGCGATCTCATAATCCAACTGGTCGGGCGAACCGAAGTAAAACGAGCGCCACTCGATGTAGAAGATGCGGTTGGGCGCGCTGCCCGTCGTGGTCGTGAAGACATCGTGTGAGTCCGCAGCGAAGACAGTCTGGTCATCCCAGTAAGGTGCCAGCGCGTAGGTAGTACCGGCGATTCCAAAAGGCGAGCAGGTGATTCCAAAACCGTCATCGAACGTCCCAAAGGTGGCGTGACCATTGGAGCCGACGTGGACCTGGGTGAAATCCTGATCATACAAGTGGACTGTGAAAGGCAGTGGAACGTCAATGCCGCAATCGTCACAATCAAGGTTAAGAGGGTCCACGCCCGGCACGAAGGTAGCCGTGCCTAAGGTGAAGCTGTAAGTGCCGCAATTCCCGCCTGGCGTGCCCGTCGGCGTTGGCGAAGGAGTTCCGCCGCCGCCTGCACAACTGCCATTGACGTTAATCACATAGTGCATATCCGGGAAACCAATTTCCGCCACGGGCACTGGATCGGGGGTCCCGCAATCGTCCGCACTGATATAGCTCGTTCTAGTCTCAGGATCTGGGTTCGAACCGATAAAGAAGAAATTGTTGATAGGATCTTCATCCGGCGCTACCACTTCCATCACTAACTCAAACGTCCCAGCCGGTACGCTTACCGCGATCGGCAAGTTGAATATGGTGTCCGCCAGGTCCGGGACGTTGATCAAGCCAGACGTGAAGATATTGGTCAGGGTACCATCAGGAAACGGCAAGCCGCTGTTGGTATAAAGATTGACCGTAACCAATTGCCCCGTGCCTGTGGCACTTGCCGCGAGTTCAATGCCGAACTCGACCGAAGTAATGTCGTATTGCTGGCCGCCAGTGAAGCTGTTCATGTCAAAAGCGCGCCAGTAGTGCGTTATCGACGAGCCTGCCGCGCAGGCCACCGAGTTGCCATCCACGATCGCCTGGCTCGTGGATTCGGTAATAACCGGTGGACAGATTACACCTGCAGGGCGCCGAAGTGCAGGCGCAACGCGACTTCCCTTGTTGGAAATGACAGGTGCTTTGCCTTGGACGTTTGAAAATCCAAAGGGATGCGCAACCCGCTTGGCTGGGCGGCGGACGTCATAGGGAAGCAGCGCCTGGCTGCTCGCAGTTCTGCGCTGCGGGGCGAGCTGCCTCTTGCCGGCCAGTGAGCTCGGCCCGGAGTTCGCTCGAGCGGCGATGAGCTGCGCTTTGTCCACAGTTTTGGATTGCACAGCTTTGGGGGACGGCCTGGCGGTCGTGGGTTTGCTCGCTCTCGGCGAGTTTCGCTGCGCCAGCGCGAATGGAATCACGCACACGGCCAGCAGCAGAAGCACGTAAAACGCGCTTCGAATTAGATGAGCTTTAATGTTGGGATTAATTTGTTTTTTCATAGAAGAGCGGTGGGTGGTTTTACCTGTTGGAGCGCTGTTTTTATTAAAAGACCCACAAAACTGTCAAGACTTTTTTCTTAACATTTTGTAATTTTTTTAACACGAATTGACACCAATAAACACGAATGGCTTTCCGCGTTGAAGCAGATCTGGCAGATTTGCCGTTTCACCGACGACGCGGCCTCGCCTCTTGCTCCCAAACAACAATTTTCGAGTCGGCGGATTCTTTCTCAAAAGCCGCGGAGCGCCGCACTCCAAAATAAGTTCGCCAAGTGCGCGCGCAAACCCCTAACAAGCAAGGAACTCGCGAGTTGCCTCGCGAGTTCCCGATTACTTTCTAACTCTTTTAACTTTTTAACCCTTAACCACCATTACGGGGGCGTCGGCCGAGGATACGGCGTGGGCCGCGGCCTTGGCGTCGGCGGAGGCCGGGTCGGTGACGGAGTAGGCGAACCCGGAGGTGTTGTCGCTGTTGCCGTCGCGGTCGCAGTAGGTGTAGCCGATGGAGGTGGTGTTATTGTAGCTGTGGCTGTTGCCGTCGGCGTCGGGCTTACCGGCGTTGCCGACGGGGTCGGGCTGGGGCAAACGACGCCGCCTCCGTTGTTGCGGTGCCATACCTCGTTCAGGAACTGGAAGGTAGCGCCATTTATGCCGCCCACACTCCAGATATCCCCGTTTCCGAAGAACCCAGCCATGTTCGCCTGCCGATTGGGCGTT
>Ga0081540_1002574_pt1 | contig 14726 bp, 14 predicted proteins | sample TabmetS2T1R1_FD_71024 | JGI IMG/M metagenome (GOLD analysis project Ga0081540, IMG submission 71024) | Tabebuia heterophylla rhizosphere microbial communities from the University of Puerto Rico - S2T1R1 | ecosystem: Host-associated > Plants > Roots > Rhizosphere ... | reverse complement strand
GCCGACCCTCCCTGAAGGCGAGGGTCAGCGATTCCGCTCTCGCCAGGCCTCGGCCATGGCGATCCGCTGCATGAGCGTCGGGTGCGTGTCGAAGAAGACGTACGACCAGGTCGGCGGGTCGGGTTGCTGGAGGCTCGTCTCCGCGAACTGCTCCATCAACTGCTTCTGCGCCTGAGGGTTCTGGGCGGCCGTGAGCGCCGACCAGTCCGCTTCGCTCTCGTAGCGGCGCGAGACGATATTCGTGAGCGGCGTGATCGCGATGTTCAAGAGCACGAGAACGAGCGCCCCGTAGGGCAGGAGCCCCGGGTCGCCGAGTCCGCCCCGCCGAGCGGTGATCCGTGCCACGCCGAAGGCGATCGGAAACGTGAACAACGCCGCCCAGGCGAGCCCTTTCCAGAGGTGATGGTGCGCGATGTGCGCGAACTCGTGCGCGAGGACGACCCGGATCTCCGCGTTCGAGAACCGACCGTCGAGCAGCGTGTCCCACAAGACCACTCGCTCCGTCGGCCCGAGGCCGACCGAGAACGCGTTCGCCTGCGTCGTCAGGTCGCTGACCTTCTCGACGTCGACGGGCGTGTCGATGCCCTCCGCCTTGTGGAGCGTGCGGACATCGGCCTGGAGCTGAGGCGACGAAGGGCCGTGGACTCGGCCCGCGTCGAGGTACGGAAACGCCGCGAGGAAGACGACCGCGAGCGCGAGGAAGATCGGCGTCACCGGCAGCCACCAGTTCCGCGGCGAGCGCCGGGCGAAGTACATGACGACCGCGACCTGGAGCATCACGAACGCGACACCGCCGGCGAGCTGGGCCCACGGGGCGACGAGCCAGTCGACCCAGGAGCCCTCGGTCAGGTCATGGCGCTGATCCCACCAGCGAAGCGCCATCGAGAACGGGAGGTCGACTGCCCAGAGGACTGCGAGCGTGATCATCGCGATGATCAGCCCCGCGCCGATCGGCCCCAGGTCGGTGTTCCTGGCGATCCGCGGGGCGCGTCTCGTCAGCACGAGCAGGGCGACGATCTCGGCGATCAGCGAGAGGACGACGGCGAGGCGGACGAAGCGCTCGTAGCGCTCGGTCCGCGCGAGCTCGGCGGCGCTGAAGAACTTGTGCGGGTCGAGCCCGGACAGGTGGAGGTCGCCCGGGACGGTCGTCCTCAGCAGGAGGTAGGCCGCGATCAGCCAGACGACGACGGCTATCGTTGCGGCCCCCCAACCCCAGGCAGGCCTTTTGCGCGTCGCCGTCATCTCCGACATCCACGCGAACTTACACGGGCTCGAGGCTGTCCTCGAGGCGATCGACGCCGACCCGCCGGACGAGCTGTGGTGCCTCGGCGACCTCGTCGGCTACGGCCCGCGGCCGAACGAGGTGATCGACCTGATCCGCGAGCGCGCGCGGCTGTGCCTGGTCGGGAACCACGACCTCGGCGTGCTCGGACAGCTCGATCTCGACGAGTTCAGCCCCGACGCGGCGGCGGTCGTCCGGTGGACGCGAACCGTGCTGCTCGACGAGAACCGCGCCTTCCTCGAAGGGCTCGAGCCCGAGGCGAAGGTCGAGCACGCCGAGCTGTTCCACGCGAGCCCGCGCGACCCGGTCTGGGAGTACGTGATCAGCGAGGAGACGGCGCTCGCCGCGCTCGAGATGACGGTCTCCCCGCTCGTGCTCGTCGGCCACAGCCACGTGGCGCTCTCGGTGGCGCTGTCGAACGGCGACCTGAGCGGCGCCGTCGCCCCTGAGGGCACCGAAGCGCCGCTCGACCAGGCCCGGTGGCTCCTGAACCCGGGCTCGGTCGGCCAGCCGCGCGACGGCGACCCGCGTGCGGCGTGGCTCGAGATCGACTTCGAGGACCGGACCGCGCGCTTCCACCGCGTCCCGTATGACATCGAGCGGACGCAGTCGGAGCTACGCGAACGAGATCTGCCCGAGGCCCTCGCCGAGCGGCTGGGGCAGGGCGCCTAGAGCGCCTGGAGCGGAGCCGGGGCGCCCACCTCGGCGACCTCGAGCTCGTCGCCGAACGTGATCCCCTCGCGGGCGAGCGCGAGCTGGACTTCCTCGCGCGCCTTGTAGATGCGCCACTTGACCGTGGCGAGCGTGATCTCGAGCGAGTCGGCGATCTCGGTGTACGAGAGGCCGACGACGTCGCGGAGCAGCAGCGCCATCTTCAGGTCCGGGGTCAGCTCGCCGACGGAGCGCCAGACGGCCTCCATCGCCTCGACGTTCTCGAGCGGCGCGTCGACGACCTCGAGCGGCGGAATGTCCTCGAGCGCGACGCTGAGGCGCGGCCGGCGCTCGTTCGCGCGCAGCTCGTCGAGGACGCGGTTCTTCGTCACCTGGAACAGCCAGGTCGTGAACTTCGAGCGCAGAGAGAACTTCGGGAGCCCCTGGAAGACGCGGAGGAAGACTTCCTGGGTCAGGTCCTCGGCGAGGACCCGATCGCCGACCAGGCGGAGGACGTAGTTGTAGACCGGGGTCTCATACGTACGGACGATGAGAGTGAAAGCTCTCTCGTCGCCGCGTTGAGCTTTCCGCAGTACGCCAGGGTCGGGCTGGATCAAGGGCATCCGGAAGGGTGGCGGAGTATAGCCCGCCTACTGGCCTCCTACCAAGAGATTGTCGCCGGTCATCTGTAAAGGTTTTGCAAGGCCTAGCAGGGAAATCGCCGTCGGCACCAGGTCGCTGAGTTCCCCGTCCTCCCGAAGAGAAACGTCCGCGTCCGTCATGATCAGTGGTACGGGATTCGAGGTGTGAGCGGTTTGCGGGTTTCCGTCGGCGTCGAGCATCTCCTCGGCGTTGCCGTGGTCGGCGGTGATGAGGGCGATCCCGCCCTCGCGCTCGACTGCTTCGACGATCCGGCCGAGCGCGGTATCGGCGGCCTCGACGGCCTCGACCGCGGCCGGGATCGATCCCGTGTGCCCGACCATGTCCGGATTGGCCAGGTTGACGACCGCGAAGCCGTAACCGTCGTCGGTGAGCGCCTTGGCGAACTCGTCGGCGACCTGCGCGACCGACATCTCGGGCTGGAGGTCGTAGCTCGGGACGTCTCTCGGCGACGGGACGAGGATGCGCGTCTCGCCCTGCCACTCGTCCTCGCGGCCGCCGTTGAAGAAGTAGGTGACGTGCGCGTACTTCTCGGTCTCCGCGACGTGCAGCTGGCGGATGCCGTGCTCCGCGCAGACCTCGGCCATCGTCTCCATCACCGTTTGCTCCTCGAAGGCGATGGGACAGTCGAAATCGTGTCGGTAGCGCGTCATCGTCGTCACATCGAATCGTGAGGCCAGGAGCCGTTCCGTCAACTGCCTGGCCCGGTCGGGGCGGAAGTTGAAGAAGACCGCAGAGTCGCCCTTCGTCAGCCGCGGCCGCCCCTCGAGCACGACGGGCTCGATGAACTCGTCCGTGACGCCCTCGTCGTAGCTGCGTTGCACTCCTTGCACAGGGTCTGACCCCGGGACGCCTTCGCCTTGGACAATGGCTGCAAGGGCCTTGTCCGTTCGGTCCCAGCGCTGGTCGCGGTCCATCGCGTAGTAGCGACCCGCGACGGTCGCGATGCGGTCCGTGGGAAGCTCGGCCAGGTCACGCACGGCCGAATGAGGAGACACGTCCCGGCCGTCCGTGAACGCGTGGATCCAGGTCTTCTCGGGAGCGAACCGCAGCAGCGCCTTCAGATGATCCATGTGCGAGTGGACGCCGCCGTACGAGACGAGTCCGAGCAGGTGCGTCTGCTGGCCGCGCTCGAACGCTTCGAGGAGAGCCGGGTTCTCGAAGAAGGACCCGTCCTCGATCGCCTTGTTGACCCGCATCAAGTCCTGGAACAGCACCCGGCCGGAGCCGATCGTCAGGTGCCCGACCTCGGAGTTGCCCATCTGGCCGTGCGGGAGGCCGACCGCCTCGCCGGACGCCTGTAGCGTCGTGTGCGGGTACTCGGCCCAGAGCTTGTCGAAGACCGGCGTGTCCGCGAGCTCGACCGCGTTCCCCGGACCGGGCGGAGCCAGCCCCCACCCGTCGAGGATGACGAGCGCTACTAGCGGGAAGCGGCCAGGCAAATCGCCGCGAACGATTCCACGTCGAGCGACGCGCCGCCGACCAGAGCGCCGTCCACGGCCGGCTGGGCGAGCAGCTCGGCCGCGTTGTCGGGCTTGACCGAGCCGCCGTAGAGCACCGGCGCGTCGAGCAGGCTCTTGATGAACGCATGCGCCTCCTGGGCGAGCTCGGGCGTGGCCGTCTTGCCCGTGCCGATCGCCCAGACCGGCTCGTACGCGACGACGAGGTTGTCCTCGGCTTCCAGAACCGAGACCTGGCGGCGCAGAACGGCTTCGGTCTCCCCCGCCTCGCGCTCGGCCTCCGACTCGCCGACGCAGGCGATCACGGACAGGCCCGCATCGAGGGCGGCCCGGGCGCGCTTCGCAACGCCTTCGTCCGTCTCGCCGAAGAACTGGCGCCGCTCGGAGTGGCCGACGATCGCGCCGTAGACGCCGAGCTCACGCAGCATCGGCGCGGAGACCTCGCCCGTGAACGCGCCCTCGCCGTCCCAGTGGACGTTCTGCGCTGCGACGGCGATGTCCGTTCCGGCCAGGACCTGCACGGCGACGGCCAGCGACGTGTACGGCGGGCAGACCGCGACGTCGATCCCCTGAAAGTCCGCCTCGTGCCGCCGCAGGTCGACGCAGAACTCGGCCGTCTCGACCGGGCCTTTGAACATCTTCCAGTTGCCGGCTATCAGCATCTACCCCTCCGGGATCGCAGCGACTCCGGGCAATTCTTTCCCTTCCAGGAGCTCGAGGGAAGCGCCTCCGCCGGTCGAGGCCCAGTCGACCTGGTCGACGAGGCCCATTTCGGTCAGCGCGCGGATCGAATCGGCGCCGCCGACGACGGTGAACGCGTCGGCTTTCGCGACGGCTTCGGCGACCGCTTTCGTGCCCTCTGCGAAGCGCGGCCACTCGAAGACGCCCATCGGGCCGTTCCAGAAGACCGTCTTCGCACCGGCGATCGTGCGCGCGAACGCCTCGCGGGTCTCGGGGCCGATGTCGAGCCCGAGCCAGCCGTCGGGCAGGTCGTCGTACGGGACGACCTTCGCCTCGGCGTCCTCCGCGAACTCGGCAGCCGCGACGACGTCCGTCGGCAGCTCGACCTCGAACGTGAGCGGGTTCTCGCCGCGGATCTCCTCAGCCATCTTGCCCCCGATCAGCACCTGGTCGGCCCGTCCGCCGAGATGCTGCAGGACGCCGAGCTTGTCCTCGACCTTCGCGCCGCCGGAGATGAGCACGAACGGGCGCTCGACCTCGCCGAGCAGCTTGCCCAGCTCCTCGAGCTCGCGCTCGAGCAGGAGCCCCGCGTAGGCCGGGAGCAGCTCCGCGACGCCGACCGTCGAGGCGTGCGCACGGTGCGCGGAGCCGAAGGCGTCGTCGACGTAGAGGTCGAGCTCGTCGGCGAGCCTCCGCGCTGTCTCCGGGTCGTTCTTCGTCTCGCCGGGGTCGAAGCGCGTGTTCTCGAGCACGCGGATCCGCTCGTCCGGAAGGAGCTCGTGCAACCGCGCCTCGACGGGCTTGATCGAGAACGCGGGATCCTCGCCCTTCGGCCGGCCGAGATGCGAGCAGACGACGACCTCGGCCGCTTCACGCTCCAGCAACAGCTGCAGCGTCGCCAGCGAGGCCCGGATCCGCGTGTCGTCCGCCACCTGCCCGTCCTCGAGCGGCACGTTGAGATCGGCACGCACCAGCACGCGCTTCCCGTCCACCTCGGCCTCGCGGACCGAGCGCGGCCGCCTCACAAGCTTCTCTGATTGCAATTGAAGTCGATCGTCTCGATCGCCGCGGAGGCGGGCTTTGCTCGCCTCCGCTCGCAAACGCACGTCCTAGAGCCCAGCCGAAAAAAGTCGTCATGGCGCGCGCAGCGCGCCGGACTTTTTTCGGTCACAGGAGGCGGTCGATCACGTCAACGCACCGGCACGAGTAGCCCCACTCGTTGTCGTACCAGCCGATCACCTTCACCTGGTTCCCGTGGGCCATCGTCGACAGGCCGTCGATGATGCACGAGTACGGGTTCCCGACGATGTCGGACGAGACGATGGGGTCCTCGGTGTACTGGAGGATGCCGGCCCAGTGGTCGCTGTCCGCGGCCGCCCGGTACGCGTCGTTGACGGCCTCGGCGCTGGCCTCTCCGCCGAGCATGCTGACCAGATCGGTCACGCTCCCGACGGGAACCGGGACGCGCATGGCCATCCCGTCGACCTTCCCCTTCAACTCGGGGATCACCTCGCCGATCGCCTTCGCCGCCCCGGTCGAGGCCGGGATGATGCTCTGCGGCGCGGCGCGCATGCGGCGGAGATCCGCCTTGCCCTTGCGCGTCAGGTGGATCTGGTCCAGGAGCTGCTGCTCGGTCGTGTACGCGTGGATCGTCGTCATGAAGCCCGCGTCGAGCCCGAACGAGTCGAGCAGGATCTTCGCCATCGGCGCGACGCAGTTCGTCGTGCAGGACGCGTTCGAGATGACGTGGTGCTGCTCCGCGTCGTACTTGTCGTCGTTGACGCCGAGCACGATCGTGATGTCCGGGTCCGTCGCCGGAGCGGAGATCAGCACCTTGTCGGCGCCGGCCGTCAGGTGCTGCGACGCGCCCTCGCGGTCGGTGAAGAGGCCGGTCGACTCCACGACCACGTCAACGCCCATGTCCTTCCAAGGCAGGGCGGTCGGATCGCGCTCCGAGAGCACCTTGAAGGCTTTTCCGTCGACCGAGATCGAGTCCTGCGCATGCTCGACGTTCCCTCCGAGGACGCCGAGAGTCGAGTCGTACTCGAGCATGTGCGCGAGGATGTCCGGCGACGCGAGATCGTTGACCGCGACGATCTCGAAGCCCGGTTTCTTCTCGAGGTAGGCGCGGTAGAAGTTGCGCCCGATGCGGCCGAAGCCGTTGATGCCCACCTTGGTAGCCATAAATCGAGTCTAACCGGCTAACCGCGTCCGTCAGCGACCGGAAGCGTGGCGGAGTGCGCGCCGCGCCGGTCCCACCACCAGTGGCTGGAGTCCGCTTCAGGCTCGACGTCCCCGGTGTTCCGTGCTGAATCGCCTTCGTCGCGCGGCTCGACTCCAGCGGCGATCTCAAGCGGGCCGAGCTTCAGACGCTTCACGGACAGAGCGTAACCCGATGCCGGACGATTCGCCGCCCCGGAGACGTTCGCCAGCGAGAGGTCCCGCCTACGACGACGCCACGTGACCAGAAAGGGCGGCGGGCCGCGTCGTCGCCGTCTTGCGGCGACGACATTAGAGGCCGTGCGGGCTTTGCCCGTGCGGCCGTCTTAGGCCCGACCGGCCCGCCGCCTTGCCGGCAACCAGGGGTAGCTGGCCCGACCGGGGCGCGGGACAACGCCGCACCGGCCGACGCCAGAAAGGCGGCGGGCCGGAGGGGAAGCTCCGAGGACGACCTCCCCCTCCCGTTGAACCGCGCTCCGGACCTTGGCGACGGACGGGGTCTGAATCCATCGCCGGACGAGCACAGACCCGCCGCAAACGGAGTATGACTCACTCGTTCGCGGCTCTACAACCCGGCGAGCCGGACGAGGCTCGAAAGCCGCCGCTGCACCGCGGATTTCGTGGCCGGCGGGCTGCACCTCAGCGCCAGCTCGCGCAGCGAGAGCGACGGATAGCGAAGCCGTAGCCGGGCCACCTCCCGCAGCGTCGGCGGCAGCGAGCCCAGGCCGCCACCGCGCTCGAGCCTGCGGACGGCACGGATCTGCTCCTGGGCAGCGCGGCTCGTACGGACGAGATTCGCGTGATCCGCGTTCGCGAGCCGGTTCGCGCGGGCCTTCGTCGCTCCCATCACGCCCTGCTCCTCGAGCACGAGCACGGCGTCGCTCGCCCCGGCTGCGGCGAGCGCGTCCGAGATCGGGCCCGTCCCCTTTGCGTACGCGACCGCGTGCCGTCCCTTGTCGTGCACGCGCAGCGAGACGCCGGCCCGGGCCGCGATCTCCGTGACGAACTCGGCGCCCTCCAGGCCGGCGGTCCGGATCTCGAGGTGCGGCGAACGCGGCCCGGACAACGTCCCGCCTCCGAGCAAGGCGCCCCGGAGATACGCGGCGCGGCAGCCCGCCCGGCCGGCAACGCGCTTCGGTGGCCGGTCGAGCGACGCCGAGCCGATCCCGGCCTCGCGCAGCACCTCCAGAGCACGCCCTTCGCCCTCGACGTGCAACTGGTACCGGGTCTCGCGCTCGAACGCCTGCCGCTGGTACGTCCGGATCTCCGACGTCACGCCGAGCTCGCGCAGGAGGCTGAAGGCGCGCCGGGCCGCCGCGGGGCTCGCGAGGTCGAGGTGCAGCCCGATCTCCCCGCGCCCGTGGATGTGCAGGCTCCCCGCGGTGTAGGCGAGCCCGGACAGCTCCGCGAGCCGGTCGCAGTCGCGCGCAGGCTTGATCCCGGCCAGCTCGTTCCGCAGGTCCTCAGAGAGAGACACCCTCGAGCTCCAGTAGCCGTCGCTTGTACTCGACCCCGAGCGAGCCGTACGAACCGAGCCCCTGCGCCGCAACGACCCGGTGGCACGGAACGACGATCGAGAACCGGTTTCGCGCGCAGAACGAGCCGGCAGCGCGCTGCGCGTTCGGCCGCCCTGCGAGCGCGGCCAGCTCGCCGTAGGTCACCGTCTCGCCGCGGCCGACCCGGCGCAGCGTCTCCGTCAGGTCGAGCTCGAACTCGGTCGAGCCGTCGAGCTCGAGCTCGACGTCGAGGAAGTCGTCCGCCTGACCGGCGAAGAAGCGAACCAGTCGCTCGCCGAGCGTGTGCCGCCGTCCGCGGTTCTCGACCCCACCGCGCGGCAGCTCGTGGTGCAGAAGCACATCGCCCTCGAGCCAGAGCTCCCCCACGCCCCAGCCGGGCGCGTCGTAGCTCACGTGCGTGGCGGACATGGCCGGAATCGTAGAATCACGGCGATGAGCGCTCCCGGCATCTTCCGGCCCCCGACCCCGACGAACGAACCGGTCAAGGAATACGCGCCAGGCTCGCCCGAGCGTGAGCAGCTCCGCCACCGGCTCGACCAGCTGCAGTCTGACCGCATCGAGCTGCCGCTCGTGATCGGCGGCGAGAACGTCACCACCGGAACGACCGCCGAGGTCGTGATGCCGCATAAGAAGAGCCACGTCCTCGCGGATGCGCATCAGGGCGGCGCCGCAGAGGTCGACAAGGCGATCCGCGCCGCAGCGGACGCATGGGAGGACTGGTCGCGCCTCCCCTGGGAGGAGCGCGCAGCCGTCTTCCTCCGCGCAGCCGAGCTCCTGTCCGGCCCGTGGCGCGCGACGCTCAACGCAGCGACGATGCTCGGGCAGTCGAAGACCGCGCACCAGGCCGAGATCGACGCCGCGTGCGAGGTGATCGACTTCTACCGCTTCAACGTCGAGTTCATGACGCGGATCTACGAGGAGCAGCCCGTCTCGAGCCAGGGCGTCTGGAACCGGATGGAGTACCGGCCGCTCGAGGGCTTCGTGTTCGCCGTCTCGCCGTTCAACTTCACCGCGATCGGCGCGAACCTCCCCGCGAGCGCGGCGCTGATGGGGAACACGGTCGTCTGGAAGCCGGCGGGCACCGCGTCGTACTCGGCACACTTCCTGATGCAGCTCCTGCAGGAGGCCGGGCTCCCGCCGGGCGTGATCAACCTCGTCTACGGGCCGGGTGCCGCGATCGGGGACCCCGCGCTCGCAAGCGAGCATCTCGCGGGCGTCCACTTCACCGGCTCGACCGGCGTCTTCAACTCGATCTGGAAGACGGTCGGCGAGAACATCGCCTCGGGCCGGTACCGGAACTACCCGCGGATCGTCGGCGAGACGGGCGGGAAGGACTTCATCGTCGCGCACCCGTCCGCGGACGTGAACGCCGTCGCGACGGCGATCGTCCGCGGCTCGTTCGAGTACCAGGGCCAGAAGTGCTCGGCCGCGTCGCGGGTCTACGCACCCGCGAACCTGTGGCCGGAGCTGCGCGAACGGCTCGCGGAGCAGGTTGGCCAGATCAAGATGGGCGACGTCGCGGACTTCGAGAACTTCATGGGCGCGGTCATCGACGAGAAATCGCTCGAGACGCAGCGCGAGGCGATCGACGAGGCCCGCTCGCACGAGCAGACCGAGGTGCTCGTCGGCGGCGGCGTGAGCGACGAGGAGGGCTTCTTCGTCGAGCCGACCGTGATCGAGACGCGGGACCCTGACTTCCGGCTGCTCCGTGACGAGCTGTTCGGGCCGGTCGTGACCGCGTACGTCTATCCCGAGGGCAAGTGGAGCGACACGCTCGAGCTCGTCGACCGGACGGCGCCGTACGGGCTGACCGGAGCCGTGTTCGTCGACGACCGCCGCGCGCTGCTGGAGGCCGAGGACAAGCTGCGCTACGCAGCCGGCAACTTCTACGTGAACGACAAGCCGACCGGCGCCGTCGTCGGCCAGCAGCCGTTCGGCGGCGCGCGCTCGTCGGGCACGAACGACAAGGCGGGCTCGATGTGGAACCTCATTCGCTGGGTGAGCCCGCGGACGATCAAGGAGACGTTCGTGCCGCCGACGGACTACCGGTACCCGTTCATGGCGCCCGACCGCGACGGGAGCGACGGCGCGCGGTGACCACGGTGCCGCCGGCCCTGAGCTCCTAGTCGCCCGGTAAGAGCGGCGGGTCGCGGAGCGGGATCGGTGTCGAGTTGACGATCGATGTCGTCGTCTCGCCGTAGACGAGGAACCGGTCGAGGAGGCCGCTCAGCTCGTCGATCGAGCGCAGGTAGACCTTGAGGTAGAAGCAATCCTCGCCGGTGATGCGGAGGCACTCGACGACCTGCGGGATCTCCGCGGCCAGCTCCGGGATCTTCGGCAGCTGGCGCGGCGCCGGCTTGACCCTGACGATCGCGAGCAGCTCGTAGCCGAGCGCCCTCGGGTCGACCTGGGCGCGATAGCCGGCGATCACCCCGGTGCGCTCGAGACGCTTGAGCCGTTCGGCGACCGCGGGCGCCGACAGGTTGACCCGCCTGCCGAGCTCGGCGAGCGGCACGCGCCCGTCATCGAGCAGCTCGCCTACGATCTTTTCGTCGATCGGGTCGATTCGTTGTCGATTACCGCCTGAAACGGATGAAAGTACATTCTTCACGAGGTGCTCGGAGTCTAATGCCTTCGATCACGGCTGTCCAAATCGGCTCTCCACGGGAACACTGTCTCCATGGCCCGCCGTCCAGTTCCGCCACACGCTTACTTCGTCGGGAGCGCCGTCTTCCACTACCTCGGACCGTCGTTCGCGGTGCTCCTCTTCGCGCGGGTCGACGTGCTCGGCGTCGCGTGGCTGCGGATCGCCTCGGCGGCGACGATCCTCGCCGTCTGGCGGCGCCCGTTGCGCAAGCTCGCGCGCCTGGACGGAGGCGGACGGCGTCTGCTCGTGACGCTGGGCGCGGTGTTCGCGGCGATGAATGCGTGCTTCTACGAGGCGATCGACCGGCTGCCGCTCGCGACCGTGGCGGCGATCGAGTTCATCGGGCCGATCGTGCTCGCGCTCGCCGGCGCTCGCGTCGCGCGCAACGTCGCAGCCGTCTGCTCGGCGGCCCTCGGCGTCTATCTGCTGACACGCGTCCGCTTCGTCGGCGAGCCCGTCGGCGTGGCGTTCGCTTTCGCCAACGCGGCCCTGTTCACCGCGTACATCGTCCTCGCGCACCGGATGGCGCGCCGCTCGTCGATGGGCGGGATCGACGGGCTCGCGGCGGCGATGGTCTTCGCGTTCGTGTTCGTCTCCCCGATCGGGCTGACCGGGGCCGTCGGCGCGCTCGGCGACCCGGTCGCGCTGGCCGCGGGCATCGGAGTCGGGCTGACGTCGTCGGTGATCCCCTACGTCTTCGACCAGCTCGCGATGGCGCGCCTTCCGCGGGCGACGTACGCGCTCTTCGTCGCGCTCCTGCCGGCGACGGCGACCGCGATCGGCGTGATCGTCCTGCAGCAGGTTCCGACGCCGCTCGATCTGGCCGGAATCGCGCTCGTGATGCTCGGCGTCGCGCTGCACCGCCCGGAAGCGGTCGAGTCGCCGAGACGCCCGATCGAATCGCCGGCGCCTGGCTAGGCGGCGCGGAACAGGCGCGGTTCGTGCTCGAATCCTCTTCGTGAGCGCGAATTGATCCACGCGATCTGGGACGCGACGGACGTCTTCCGGGACCGGCTGGATCAGCTGGCCTGGGGCGCGCTGGCGCTCGGGATCGCGTGCCACGTGCTGCGGCTGCTCGCGGTCAGCCGCGCGTGGCGCAACATCATCAAGGGTGCCTATCCGGAGAAGCGTGTGCGCTGGCGCTCGATCGTCGCCTCCGTGTTCGCCGGCGCCGGCGTGAACGCGATCATCCCCGCGCGCAGCGGCGATGCAGTGAGGGTCGTGCTCGCGAAGCGCAGCGTCGAGGGCTCGAGCTACGCGACGATCGCGTCGACGATCGTCCTGCTCAGCCTATTCGACTTCGTCGTCGCGACGTGCCTCGTGACCTGGGCGGCCGTGACCGGGCAGCTGCCGAAGGTGCTCGGGCCGTCGTTCGACTTCGGCTGGGCGTTCCACAACCCGGGGACGTTCCTGAAGGTGATCGCGGTCGTGCTCGCCGTCGCGCTCGTCGTGCTGCTCTGGTACGCGGAACGGATCGGGGACTTCCGGCGGCGTCTCGCGCAGGGGTTCGCGATCCTCAAGGACCGGCGCGCTTACTTCCGCAAGGTCGCGTTCTGGCAGGCGATCGACTGGACGCTGCGGCTCGTGGCGGTGCTGTTCTTCCTGCGCGCGTTCCATCTGCCCGCGACCGTGCACAACGCGCTCCTCGTCCAGGTCTCGGCGGGGCTCGCGTCGCTCCTGCCGATCAGCCCGTCGGGGATCGGCACCGAGCAGGCGTTCCTGCTCTACCTGCTCCGCGATCAAGCGTCGCGCGCGGCGCTGCTCGCGTTCAGCGTCGGCATGCGGATCACGATCATCGTCGTCAACCTCGCGCTGGGGTTCACGGCGCTCTTCGTCACGCTGCGGACGGTGAACTGGCGCGAGCACATGCCGGCTAAGACGTCGTAGTCAGATACTCGACGAGCGCGCCGGACAGAGAGCGCAGCCGCGCGTCGTCCGCGCTGTAGAGCACGTAGTACCCCTCGCGCCTCGTTGCCACGAGCCCTGCGGCGGCGAGCTTCTGCAGGTGCTTCGACATCCCCGCCTGGGTGAGCCCGATGAGCCGGGCGAGCTCCTGGGTCGAGCGCGGTCGTTCGCTGACGAGCTTGAGAGTGTGCAGACGGGTGGCGTTCCCGAGCGCGTCGAGCACCTGCACGAGATCGGGCGACGGAATGCGCGGCCTGGCCGCCGCGAGCACGAACGGAGCCGGATAGACGAGCGTCAGCGGCCAGGGCTCGTCGCAGTTGACGCGGACGTGCGGCCAGACGAACGCGCTCGGGACGAGCACGAGCTTGCGCTCCTCGGTCACCTCGACGCGATGGTCGTGGGGCAGGTCGAGCCCGAGCTCTTGGCGCTCGGGATCGACGCGGAGCCTTGTCGAGAGTCCTCGCGCGAACGAGTAGAGGCCGCCGACGGCGATCTCGCGACCTGCCTCGATGACTGCTCCGGTGAGCCGGGGCTCGAGGCGGGCCCACTCGTCCGAGAACGCTGCCTCCCAGTAGTCGGTCAGGAGCGCTGCAAAGCGACGCCCCAGCTCGGCCGGGTCGTCGAAGATCAGTGCGACGAGCTCGGGGCTCGCTCCGTGCCGCTCGCACTGGCCGAGGGCGTGGCGCCTGACTGCGTCGTCCGCGAGGAGGTCGGTGTCGCGGCGGCCGGCGTGGTCGTAGAGCGGACGCAGGAAGTCGAACGCGAGCGTCTCCGGGTCGTGCTTGGCGAGCTCGCTCAGGTCCTGCTCGAAGTCAGAGAACTCCGCCTCCGGCGAGGCCGTGACGAAGTCGGGCATCGTCCAGCGATAGGCGAAGCCGAACTCTGTGATGCGCCGTTTGACGTCGGCCGGAAGCCGCCGCATCTCGAGCACCCATTCGTGCTGGAGCGCATGGTGCTTCGGCGCCACCAGCACATGCAGGCTGAGGACGGACTCCTGCAGCGGCGAGTACGCGAACGCGATGCGATCGAGCGCGTCGTCGGCGGGGACGGCAAACCGAATTCCCGGCACTGATTTCCTTTCGGGCGAAAGAGTTGACTGGATGATGAGTGTCGAGGCAGCCTTGGGTCAAGCCATGCGCTTCGTCCCCCTCCTCGTCGTGGTCGTCCTCTCGCTCGGAGCATCGACCTCCGGCGCCGCGCCGGCTGCGAACCCGCTGCTGATCGCGACCGTTGGCACGAACGACGGGTTCAACATCGGGCTCGCCGACGCGGCGGGGACGAAGGTCTCCTGGATCCCGCCGGGCACGTACGACGTGCTCGTTCGCGACCGGTCCCGTTTGCACAACTTCCATCTTGCTAGTAACGACGACTCTCCGGTCGATTTCCGGACCGACCTCGACTTCGTCGGCGAGATGACGTTCACGGTCACGTTCCGCAACGAGACGCGCTACGCCTACGCCGCCCGCGCGTTGAACACGCCGGTGATGCCCGCCTACGGCAAGCTGGGTCAGCACACCTGGAACGCCGCGACGCCGCGAGTGTCGCTCCTCTACAAGGCCACGCCGCGCACCAACCTCTACGCCACCTACTCGCAAGGCTTCAAAAGCGGGACCTACAATACGCCAGGATTCCAGACCACGCCGGTAAACCCCGAGAAGGTCAAGGCGATCGAGGTCGGCATCAAGAGCAACGAATTCTCGCGC
>Ga0081540_1002573_pt1 | contig 14727 bp, 7 predicted proteins | sample TabmetS2T1R1_FD_71024 | JGI IMG/M metagenome (GOLD analysis project Ga0081540, IMG submission 71024) | Tabebuia heterophylla rhizosphere microbial communities from the University of Puerto Rico - S2T1R1 | ecosystem: Host-associated > Plants > Roots > Rhizosphere ... | reverse complement strand
GGATCGGGAGCGAAATCCCGAATATCGTCCCTGCTGGCGAGAGCCAGATGCATCTCGGCAAGGCGTCGCCCCGCCTGCAAGATAAGATGCAGATAGGGCGGCAGTTGCTCACTTTCGCTCGGCTGCTCGACGGTCGCAAGCAGTCGCTGCTCATCGACAAAGCGGTCGAGATAGCCCGAAGTTACTGTCCAGCCGTCCCCCTGATTTTGGACAAACGCATGGACAACACCGATGGCGCTGTGCTGGTCACCCTCGACAAGCTCGCAACTGCCCAGCAGAGCCGGAGTGTTGGCGAATTCCGTATCCTCGGTGAGGAAACGGCTCATCTCTATCTCGGGATTTATGCCAGCTTCGAGCTTGCGATAGATTTTCACGACATAGTCGGTATCGACCAAGGCGGTCGAGTTGGATTGTTCGGCCTCCACTGCACGGACGCGCTCGGGCTCTCGAATTTGGCCCATGGGAAACTTGCCCGTTGGCTTGAACTGCAACCGTAATCCATGCTCTTCAATCGTGAGAGATCTCTGGAGATTGCGCAGGAAGAGAGTGATAAAGGTGTGGTCCGTCGCGACGTCCAGCAGCGTCCCCTCGCGTGCACCTTGGCGGACAGCGGCCATGGCACGCGGGTTTTGGCGTTCGCTATCGAAACGAACCCACTTGATCTGGATCGGCAGCGCATAGCGGGCTGGCAGGCCACCCGGGTTCGCTTCGAAGAACGTCAACCGCGGCCGATTGTAACCGATGTCGCAGAATGGAACCGCAGCGACGAGGGTCGGCTGAATCTTCCTCTCGCTCCGCTCCGGGAACCACCGGCAGCGCGCAAGGAATCCCGGGAGCACCTCGCGCTCGAGCAAGCCGCGGGTCCGCGTCAGCGATACCCAGGTTGAGCTGGGCCGCACCACCAGTGTTACGAATTCAGTCGGTGCGCGCGCTGGTGGTGGCTCCGACCGCTCGCGCTCCCGCAGCTGAAACCAGAAGAAGCCGTAGGGTGTAAGCGTGACCATATAGGGCTGGTCGCCGATCGCGGGAAAGCGAGTACGGCCGAGCATCTCAAGCGGAATACGTTCCTTCCACGGCGAGAGGTCGAGCTCGGTCGCCTGGGCTGAGCGCGACAGATTTGCGACACAAAGGATAACTTCGTCGTTGTGCTCCCTGACATAGGCAAGGACAGCCCGGTTTGCGGGGCGCACAAAGGTCATGCTGCCGCGGCCAAAGGCGAGCGTCGATTTGCGCACCGAGATCAACTTCTTGGTGGCGCTGAGCAGCGAGCCAATGCTGCGCGATTGTGCCTCCACATTGACGGCCTCGTAGCCATAGACCGGGTCCATGATCGTCGGCGCGTAGAGCCGCGCGGGATCGGCGCGCGAAAAGCCGCCATTGCGGTCCGGCGTCCATTGCATCGGGGTGCGGACACCGTTGCGGTCGCCGAGATAGATGTTGTCGCCCATGCCGATCTCGTCGCCGTAATAGATGATCGGCGTACCCGGAAACGACATCAGGAGTGAGTTCATCAATTCGATTTTGCGCCGGTCATTGTCCATCAATGGCGCGAGCCGCCTGCGGATGCCGAGATTGATCCGGGCGCGCGGCTCGTTGGCATAGGTCGACCACAGATAGTCGCGCTCGACATCGGTGACCATCTCCAGCGTCAGCTCATCGTGGTTGCGCAGGAACAGCGCCCACTGGCAGTTGGCGGGGATTTCGGGTGTCTGCCGCAGGATGTCGGTGATGGGAAAGCGGTCTTCCTGTGCGATCGCCATGTAGATCCGTGGCATCAGCGGGAAGTGATAGGCCATGTGGCATTCATCGCCCTGCCCGAAGTATTCCTGCACGTCCTCCGGCCACTGATTGGCTTCCGCCAGCAGCACCTTGTTCTTTGAATAGGCATCGAGCTCGGCGCGGAAGCGCTTGATGATCGCGTGCGTCTCCGGCAGGTTCTCGTTGTTGGTGCCCTCGCGCTCGCAGAGATAGGGAATGGCGTCCAGGCGGAAACCGTCGACGCCTGCGTCCAGCCAGCGCTTCATCACCTGGGTCATCGTGCTGAACACCCGCGGGTTGTCGAAATTAAGATCCGGTTGGTACGAGAAGAAGCGATGCCAATAGAACTGGCCGGCTTCCGGGTCCCAGGTCCAGTTCGATTTCTCGGCATCCGTGAAGATGATTCGCGTACCCAGATATTTCTGGTCGGTATCGCTCCAGACATACCAGTTGCGCGCGCTGGATTTCGGATCGCTGCGGCGCGCGCGCTTGAACCAGGCATGCTGGTCGGAGGTGTGATTGACGACGAGCTCGATGATGACGCGCATGCCGCGCTTCTTCGCTTCCTGGATGAAGCGGCGGACATCCTTCATCGTCCCGAAATTGGGATTGACCGTGCCGTAATCGGCGATGTCATAGCCGTCGTCGCGGCCGGGCGAGGGGTAGAACGGCAGCAGCCACAGCGTGGTGACACCAAGATCCTGCAGGTAGCCGAGCTTCTCCGTGAGTCCCGCGAAGTCCCCGATGCCGTCATTGTTGCTGTCGGCGAAGGCCTTGACGTGGAGCTGATAGATGATGGCGTCCTGGTACCAGAGCTCGTCGTGGTCGAGATCGGTGGCCGGCAGACCCTCGGTAAGGATGGCGGACGCCACATTCATGACACGCCTCAGGCGAGGCAGCGAAAGAACAACGCCGGGTCACGGTCTGGTTCAATTCGCAGCTTGATGCCGCCCCAATCGAGCGCCGATCGCTCGCCGGTGACTAGATTTTCCACTGCCGCAGCCTGGCGGCGCTCGCCATTGACGGTGACCAGCGTGTCTCCGAACGGCAGCCAGAATTCGTGAGTGTCCCGCGACAGAGCGATTGCCACGGCCACTGTGTTGCTCTGATCGATCGATTGCTTCACAAATGCCGTGACATTCGGATCGTCGATACCCACGAAACGGAGATTGTACGTCTGCTGCAACGCCGCGTTCTCGCGGCGGATGCGGTTGAGCTGTGCGATATAGGGCTTGATGTTGCCGGGCTTGTTCCAGTCTCTTACCTTGATCTCATATTTTTCGGAGTCGAGATATTCCTCCCGCCCGGGAATAGGCTCATGCTCGAGCAGTTCAAACCCGTTATAGATGCCGTAAGTCGATGACAGGGTGCCGGCAAGGGCGACGCGCGATTTGAACATCCATGGTTCGCCGCCTTGCAGGTGGTAGGGCAGGATGTCGGGCGTATTTACGAAGAAATTCGGCCGATAAAATTCGCGCTCCGGGTAGGCGGTTAGTTCGTTCAGGTATTCCTCGATCTCCCACTTGTGCGTGCGCCAGGTGAAGTAAGTGTAGGATTGCGTAAAGCCGAGTTTTGCGAGACCCTTCATCAGCTTGGGCCGCGTAAAGGCCTCGGCCAAGAAGATTACGTCTGGATGGCGACCCCGAACCTCCTGGATCAGCCATTCCCAGAACCGAAACGGTTTGGTATGAGGATTGTCGACCCGGAAAATCTTCACGCCTTGCTCGATCCAGAACAGCACCACATCGCGTAGTGCGTTCCGCAAGCCACTGGCGTCTTTCGACGAAAAGTCGGGATTGACGATGTCCTCGTATTTCTTCGGCGGGTTCTCCGCATAGCGCATCGAGCCATCGGGTCGCCGCTTAAACCATTTTGGGTACTGTTTGAGCCAAGGGTGATCGGGAGAGCATTGCACAGCGAAGTCGAGCGCGACTTCCATCCCAAGTGAACTGCAGGCTACGACGAAATCACGGAAATCCTGCAAGGTCCCCAATTCAGGATGCACGGCGTCATGGCCGCCTTCAGCGGCGCCGATCGCATAGAGGCTGCCGGGATCGCCTTTTGCCGCGATTGCTGAATTGTTTCGGCCCTTGCGATTGATCCGGCCGATCGGGTGGATGGGCGTGAAATAAACCACGTCAAACCCCATCGCGCTGACATCGGTCAGCCGGGCGATGCAATCCTTGAACGTGCCGTGGCGGCCGGGGATCGTACTCTGGCTGCGGGGAATCATTTCATACCAGGTGCCGTAGCGCGCCTGCGGTCGGTCGATAACAAGCGGGAACAGCTGCGATCTCGTCAGGTCAGGCCGAGCCTGACTCGTGGCCATTGCGTCCTTCAACTGATCCGCGAGCAAGGCCGCGACATTACCATTTTGAGAGAAGAGCTCGCACTGCCTCGCAATCAGGGTGGCAGCCTCTGGGTCCGGCGCGATCGCCTTTTTCAGCAGACTGGCGCCCTCGATTGCATCAACGGCCACGTCGGCGCCGGCTTTCTGCTTTAGCTCAAAGCCGCGGCGCCAAGTTGCAAATTCGTCCGTCCACGCCTCAATTGCATAGAAATAGCGGCCGATTTCCTCCGGCACGAAGGAGGCGAACCAGCGATCGTTGCTGTGATAAATCATTTCAGAGCGGCGCCATTCGCGCTCGCTTTCGTGACGCCAGAGGAGCGCAGCAGCCGTTACATCGTGACCGTCACGATACACATCGACCCAGACTTCTATCGGTTCGCCGACGATGCGCTTGACCGCGAACCTTGCGCTATCAACGCAAGGGTAAACACTTTCGATGTGGAAGGCTTCAGAACACCTTATTGCGCTGGTAAACTCGGCTTTCTTGTTCACGGCTCTGCCACATTGTACGAACGAACGCGATCCAGCCTATGTGACCAATAAAGCGGACATCGCGCTTTGGTTCCCCGATCAGTCAGCGTTGGGCCGTAGTTGGCGCCTCAAGTGGCTGGTCCGACTATGAATAATGCGTTTTCTGCGCAAACAGCGAGTTGGCAAGCACTAAGCCGGCAGCGGAAATTCTGAGACATCCATGATCGCTGCCAATGCTTGGCGGAGACGCCGCGTTAGCGTCTCTTCCGTGGCGAGGCCAAGGGCGACCATCGAGCGACCCTCAACGGGATAACGATGCCCGAACGGGAATACAGCCGGCGGCGCATCGGGTCGATAGGTGTCGATCAGGCCAGCCCAGCTGCGTCCCTGGGGCACATCAGGCAACGTGAATTCCACGACTTCGTAATGCGCGTTGTAGACTAGGAGCAAGGTTGCGTCGGATCCCTTTCGCTTTATCCCGGTCTCTTGTGCCCTGCCGTCCAAGAGCATGCCAAAGCAGCGCGTGTACGGGCTCTCCCACTGAGCAGCACTCATTTCCGTCCCGTCCGGCGCCAGCCATGTGACATCCTTCACTTCCAGTTCCGGATTTACGTTTCCGACAACGAACCGGCTACGGTGCAGGATCGAAAAGGCCCGACGAGTAGCAATCAATTTGCGTGCGAACTCACGCAAAGAGCGTCCGTCCGCTGAGATGCCGAGCCAGTCCAACCAGGTAATTTTGTTATCCTGGGCATACGTATTGTTGTTGCCGCCTTGGGAATGCCCGAACTCGTCCCCGGCGAGAATCATGGGGGTGCCATGCGACAGAAGCGTAGTGGCGAGCAAATTCCGCTTCTGCTGTTCGCGCAACTTGATGACCTCAAGATCATCCGTAGGACCCTCGACGCCATGATTCCAGGAATGGTTGGCGGAGTGGCCATCCAGGTTTTCCTCGCCATTGGCTTGATTGTGTTTCTCATTGTAGGAGACGATATCGTTAAGAGTGAAGCCGTCGTGCGCCGCCACGAAATTAACGGTAGCCCAAGGTCGCCGGCCTCGCCTGTTGAAGAGATCTCCTGAGCCCGTGATCCTGCAGGCAAACTCTCGCGCGGCGCCCTCGTCGCCCTTCCAAAATCTTCGGACGATGTCCCTGAACTTGTCGTTCCATTCGGCCCACCCCGGGGGAAACTGACCGACCTGGTAGCCGCCGGGGCCGACGTCCCACGGCTCCGCAATCAATTTTATCCCCGACAAGACTGGATCCTGTCTGCAGGCGTCGAGAAAACCGCCTCCCTCGTCGAAACCGTACGGCTCGCGGGCCAGAATGGTCGCAAGATCGAAACGAAAGCCGTCAACGCGCATCTCCGTCGCCCAGTACCGCAGCGAATCCGCTACCATCTGAAGAACGCGCTGATGCGACAGGTTGACTGTGTTACCAGTACCAGTGTCGTTGACGTAATAGCGTTTCTGATTGGGCGGCAACCTGTAGTAACTGGCGTTATCTATTCCCTTGAAGGAAAGCGTCGGACCCAACTCGTTACCTTCGGCGGTGTGGTTATAGACAACGTCGAGGATCACTTCGATGCCGTGGGCATGAAATTGATTGATGGCTTCCTTGACTTCATTCGCAAAGGGCGTGCGGAGATAACGCGGCTCGGGGGCAAAGAAGCCAATCGTATTGTATCCCCAATAATTTCGCAGGCCTTTATCTGCCAAATAGCCGTCGTCAACGAACGCATGAACAGGCAGAAATTCGGCGCTGGTTATGCCGAGCGAGCGCAAATAGGCGGGAACGTGGGGATTGCTGAGACCGGCAAAGGTACCCCGATCAAGCTCCGGCACCAACGGATGATTGCGTGTAAAGCCTTTCACGTGCATTTCATAGATAATTGTATGCTCCCAAGGAATTTCCGGCTTTGAAGTCCGGCCCCAGGTGAAGGCGGGGTCAATCACCCGGCACTTTTGAACGAGCTTGGCGCTGTCGCGACTATCGAATGATTTATCCTTGTCCGAATGACCTAGCTCGTAACCGAATAGCTCCGGTCCCCACTGCAGCTTGCCAACCAGTTGCTTCGCATAGGGATCAATGACGAGCTTGTTTGGATTGAAGCGATGGCCGGCGTCAGGCTCGTAAGGACCATGGACCCGGTAGCCATAGACTGTGCCCGGGCGGGCTTCCGGCAAATAGCCATGCCAGACCTCATCCGTATATTCCGGTAGTTCGACGCGTTCGATCTCTGTGACCCCATCATTGTCGAAGATGCAAAGTTCGACCTTGGATGCATTGGCGGAGAAGATTGCGAAGTTGACGCCAAGCCCGTCCCATGTGGCTCCCAAAGGAAATGGTTTGCCTTCGCGAACCTGTACGTGGCGCAAGCTTGCTGCGGTCAACGCGAGCGGATGGTCCTGAGACCTCATGATCATTCGCAACCAGTCGGCGTAAGGCCTCACGCTCACATAAGCGGCGAAATCAGCATTGGTTCCGAGCAAGCACCGCGGACTCCCTTTCGGGAAGACCGCGGGTACAATCAGCCCCAGATAAACTTTCGTTCCAAAGCATTTTCAGTCAGTTGCAAAGAGCCTCATGGAACTACAGCCTCCAGTTCGGATTGGGCCTTGGCCAACCATTTAAGCCAAGCGCCCAAAGCCCCGCATGCTGGAACGCCAATTTGGTCCCCTGATTACTGGCAACGGCGTAAGGTTCAGGTTGTGGGCGCCGGCCGCTAAGACCGTGGACCTCGTAATAGATCGCGATATGCCTATGATGCGCGAGGGAGGCGGATGGTATGTCGCCGAAGTCCCGTACGCCGCTGCGGGCACCCACTACCGATTTCGTATCGATGACGAGGTTGACATCCCCGACCCTGCATCCGCGTTTCAGCCGGAGGATGTCTTTGGACTGAGCGAAGTGATCGAACATGCCGACTATCCTTGGCGTGTCTCGAACTGGAGCGGGCGACCGTGGCACGAAGCGGTAATCCTCGAAGCACATGTCGGCGCGTTTACGAGGGCGGGCACCTTTCGCGCCGCTATCGACAAGCTCGATCATCTCGTAGAGACGGGCGTCACGGCACTCGAACTGATGCCGGTGGCGGATTTCGCGGGCGGCCGCAATTGGGGCTATGACGGCGTGCTTTGGTACGCGCCCGACAGCTCGTATGGCAGACCTGAGCACCTCAAAGCGCTGGTGGACGCCGCGCACCAGCGCGGCCTGATGGTGTTGCTCGACGTCGTCTACAATCACTTCGGGCCGGAAGGAAATTACCTTGGCCGATACGCGCCAGAGTTCTTCATGGAGGCGCAGACGCCTTGGGGGAATGCGATCAATTTCAGCCAACCCGAGGTGCGCGCTTTTGCAGTTGAGAACGCAATCACATGGCTTCGCGACTACCGTTTCGATGGACTTCGGCTCGATGCCGTACACGCGATCGTCGAGCCCGGCAATCTCAGCTTGCTGCGCGAACTCAGCGCCGCAACAGGAGAGCTGGCCGAGAGCACGGGACGCCATATCCATCTTGTGCTGGAGAACGACGACAACGTAGCCGAGCTACTCGATCCTGCCGAACCGACTCCCCGCGGCAAGTACCGAGCGCAGTGGAACGACGACTATCATCATGCCTGGCACGTGCTGCTGACCGGTGAGACGCACGGCTATTATCGCGACTACAAAACTTCGCCGCTTCAGGGCATAGCGCGAGCGCTCAGCGCGGGCTTCATCTATCAGGGCGAGCCCTCCGAACACCGCGGTGGTAAGCCGCGCGGTGAGCCGAGCCACATGCTGCCGGTGTTCGCTTTCATCATCTTTTTGCAAAACCATGACCAAGTCGGCAACCGCGCGCTCGGCGATCGACTCACAGCGAACGCAGAGCCAAAAGCACTGGAAGCCGCGCTTGCCATCACCCTGCTCGCTCCGAACGTACCCATGCTCTTCATGGGCGAAGAATGGGGATCCAACCGGCCTTTTCCCTTCTTCTGCGATTTTAAGGGCGGGCTCGCCGAGGCCGTGCGCGCCGGCCGCAGAAGGGAGTTTTCCGAGGCCTATGATCGTCTGGGTGACGAAATTCCAGATCCGCTCGACGAGAAAACCCTTCAAAAGGCCGTTCTCGATTGGGAAGCGTCCACCATGGCTCCCGGGAAACAACGTCTTGAACTTGTACGCAAGCTGATTTCTGTCCGGCGGCGGGAGATCGTCCCACGGCTCGTTGGCGCAAAATTCGGTGTGTCCCAGGTCGCCGCAGGGCTGTTAAGTGCACACTGGCTTATGGGAGACAACACCAGGCTGAAGTTGACAGCAAATCTCTCCGATCAGGCCGCCCAGCCGTTTGATTCCGGCGGAACCGTGATATGGGGCCCCGAGTTGACAGCAAGCCTGCCGCCCTGGACGGTGAGCTGGCGCATCGAATAGTTCATGCCGCCGCCTATCCCGATCGCGACCTATCGCCTGCAGCTCTCCAAGGAGTTCGACTTCGATGCGGCGGCCAAGGTCGTGCCCTATCTTAGGGCGCTCGGTGTCAGCCATGTCTACGCGTCGCCATTCATGAAGGCGCGCGAGGGCAGTACCCACGGCTATGACGTCGTCGATCATAACCAGTTCAATCCCGAGCTCGGCGGCGAGGCAGGCTTCGTCCGTCTGAGCGATACGCTCAGAGAGCACGACCTCGGCCTGATCCTGGACTTCGTGCCAAACCACGTTGGCGTCCACTATGCCGACAATCCTTGGTGGCTGGACATGCTGGAGTGGGGCCCCGCCTCGCCCCATGCTGCGGCCTTCGACGTAGACTGGGAGCAGTTGCCTCATCGCACCCGTGGCGGGATTTTGCTCCCGATCCTCGGATCGTCCTACGGGCAAGCGCTCGAACATGGCGAAATCGAGCTCCGATACGATCAAGCAAGCGGCAGCTTCTCCGCTTGGTATTTCGAGCATCGATTGCCGATCTCACCCGAGCGCTACAGCGAAATTCTACGCACCCTGGTTAAGGAAGCGCAGGCGGAAACCGACGCCGCCGGCGAACGCCTGCTTGATTTGGCCTCCCGCTATTCCCGCTTGCATCATCCGAACCGAGAGGAAGCCCCCATATTCAAGGCTAAGCTGCGCTCGATTGAAAGGGCCGCCGAGGTTATTGAGCGCGGGCTCAGAGCGTATCGCGCCCGGCCCGGATGCTCCGCCCAAACTCTCGCTCTTCATCATCTGCTGGAGCGGCAGCACTACAGAATAGCGCATTGGCGGCTGGCCTCCAGCGATATCAACTATCGACGCTTTTTTGACATCAATTCACTGGCGGGCTTGCGCGTCGAGGATGCAACGACGTTTGCGGCCACGCACCGGCTGGTGGCCCGGCTGATCTCGGAAGGTCGCCTTGATGGCCTGCGGCTCGATCACATCGACGGCCTCCGCGATCCAGCCCAATATTGCCAACGCTTGCGACGTCTGGTGCGAGCCGTGCGAAGCAACAAATCCGCGCCATTTTATCTCGTGATCGAAAAGATCCTCGGCGATAATGAAGAGCTTCGCGCTTTTTCCGGAGTCCACGGCACGACTGGTTATGAATGGCTGAATGCCATCACGCAGGTGCTGATCATGGGTGACGGTCTCGATGGGCTCGATGAGGTCTGGCGTCAGCTCAGCAATCGATCGCCACGGCTCGAGCCAGTGCTGAAGGAGGCAAAGCAGCGCGTGCTGGAAACTCTGCTTGCCAGCGAGTTCACCGTGCTGTCGCGCCTCCTGTCGCGGATCGCGAGCGGTCATTACTCGACGCGGGATTTCTCCGCCGACAGTCTTCGTCAGGCGCTTGAGCTCTATGTGTTGCACTTCCCGGTTTATCGTACCTACCTCACAGAGGCAGGTGCTACAGCGGAGGATCATGCGCTCATTGTCGAGACCGTCGAGAAGGCGCGCCGGGAATGGTTCGCGGCCGACGAGGGAATCTTCGATTTTCTGCGCGACGTGCTGACGATGGACCTCGTCAAGCCGGAGCGCGGAACTGCGCACAGTACGCCACGCGTACGGCGCTTCGCGCTAAAGGTCCAGCAGTTCACGGGGCCGTTGATGGCAAAGTCCCTCGAGGACACCGCCTTTTATCGCTACCATCGACAACTCGCTCTCAACGAGGTCGGCGGCAATCCTGCTGCCGGCACCGTCTCCCTCGCGGTATTCCACGGCAAGATGCAGAAGCGCGCCAAAGAATGGCCGCACGGCATGACCGCGACTGCGACCCACGACACCAAGCGCGGCGAGGATGCTCGCACGAGGATCATGGCGCTCTCTGAAATTGCCGGTGAATGGACTGCGGCGGTTGCGCGATGGAAAGTGCTGAACGCCCGGCATGTGGTCGCTGACGGTGCCTTCCGTGCACCCTCGGCCACGTTCGAGTACATGCTCTATCAAGCCCTCGTGGGCGCATGGCAGCCGGATGATCCAGCGTTTTCCGAGCGTTTGCAGGGCTATGCCTTAAAGGCCGCCCGCGAAGGCAAGGAGGAAACCAGCTGGCTCAATCCGCATGCACGTTACGAGGAAGGAACCGCAAAATTCATCGCCCGCATTCTCGATCGCTCTGCCTCGGCCGAGTTCCTGGAGTCTTTCGAAGCGATTGCGCGCCGCATTTCGTTGCTGGGAGCGTTGAACTCACTCAGCCAGATTACGCTCAAGGCCACCCTTCCCGGTGTTCCCGATTTCTACCAAGGCACAGAACTATGGGATTTTTCGATGGTCGATCCCGACAACCGGCGATCTGTCAACTTTCCCGTGCGCGCCTCTGCTCTGAACGAGCTTGAGAACGCGGATTGGCCCGAGCTAATCCGACAATGGCCCGATGGCCGGATGAAGTTTGCTTGGACTCGCGAACTCCTCAGAGTGCGCCAACAATATTTCGACTTGTTTACGAAGGGAGACTACCTGCCGCTGGAAGTTCAGGGACGAGATCGCAATCATGTCATTGCCTTTGCGCGGCGACATGGGCGGAATACAGTTGTCGTTGCGGTCGGAAGATGGTTCGGTCGCTTTACCGATGGCGGCCGATCTTGGCCACAAGCTCAGGCCCTAGAGGCGGAGATAGATATAGCCAATGTGAAGACGAACTTCCGAGGCGACCGAATTCCAATCTGCGAATTTTTCAAAGAGCTCCCTGTTGCCTTCGAGGCGGCCTAGCAGGCCAGCACCGCGTCACTGAACACTGGGTGACATTTCATAACCTTGCCTGCTGGTTGCACCGCAGGTCTGCTTTGGGTCCAAAACCGCCGTCAGGACGAAGGCAGCTGGGCGAAGGTTCAACAATGGAGGGGAAAGGGATAAGCAAAAAGGCCGCTGGTGTGTCAGCGGCCATCCCGGAAAATTGCTTTGAGATGAAATCGTCACCAGCCCCGGCCCCGGGGTGCCGAGAGCGTGACCCAGCATCCGATTCTTGTGGATTCAAAAAGCGTGTTCCACAGTGCGGAACATTTGTGACGTTGCGAATGCGCCACAAAGGTGCCGCCATTACTGCACGCAGCGACGAAGACAGCGAACACCACTAACGTCGCAAACGCGCGGCTTTACAGGAAGGAAGTGGTGAAGAAAGCGAGTGTCCGACGTTCGCTATGCAAATCGCGACTTCTTAGCGGTCGTTTTCTTCGCAACCCTTTTCGGCACGCTCGGTGTTGCTGAGACATTGCCGGGGCTTTGTAAGACTGAAGCCAATACCTCGTGCTGGGCTGCGAGCCAGTGTACTTCGGCATTGCCATCCCTACGGCCATCCGCAACCCACAAGTGATAAGCGCGCTCGCGAATCGTTTGTTCAAGATCGTGCATATGCGAATCCCTCTTTGCTTCGCAGCAAATTCAAGCCTTGCTGGTTAAGGAAAGTCAACGGCGGCGGACCTTTGAAGAACCCCGAGCGTTGATGCTGCTATGAGCCGGGGGGCAAGACCGGAGGCTTTGATATGGCCAGTATTCCCCTCGACCTTCAAAGAAAGTTCGAACAGCGGTGGGCCGCCAAATTCTTCTTCCGACCGGATCCGAACGCGCCCAAAACGCAAGAGCTCAAAACGCAGGTTCAGCAGCAGGCGGCAGCCGGCGAAGGCAAACGAAGAACTCGCCGGGTTAGGCGGGCGGGTATCAAGTCTGCACCAGCGGTGTGAGCGCGAGACCGACGAAGTCCTGCGCTCAGCAAAAAAGGGGGTGAACATGACTGATGATCAGGTCAATCGCCTCGTCGAACACCTTTGTGAGCAACTACACGTGGCGATCCGATTGAAGAGCGCGTAGTCCGAAGTTTTCCCGCCGAACGTCAAGGTCGCGCGTCAATTGAGCCCGTTCGATCTGATACTATACGCCATGTGCGCAGCTCGTGCGTTCGCCCTATTTCGCCTGGAACGCTTCGAAGAAGCTGGCGAATGGGCGCTCAACGCAATACGGCAACCCAATGCGCATCTGCATGTTCACGCGCTCTCCGCCCTGGCGGCAAGCGCGGCGCCGATGTGCGACCCCGTTTCGAGCCGGCGCGCATGGGGACCGCCAGCTGAGGCGGCCTTATCGCCTGAACCGGCGAACATCAAACGTAAACCGTATCTGCATCACTGCTCCGCTGTCGTCGCGGACTTCGATTCCCATGCGGTGTGCTTTGCCATCTTGCGTCGCACGTCTGGCCGCATCTCTAGCAAGATCTGCCAAAGAGCGGGCGGCCTCTTCCTGCACCCGCGCTATACTAGGAAGCTCCAGCCCTTCTTCATCAGGCGCGATCTCGTCACCATTCAGTAGATCGAAATAGTAGCGGGCCATTAGCGCTCTCCCAAATAGAAAGCGGGTGCGCGTGTCCGCTCCTAAACCAGCCACCAAGAGATCGGAAACAGGCCAGCGCCGACCGGCGCCTCTGGAATTTCAGCGGCCGACCCGCCGCCTGGCGAGAGACCGAGGTGGAGGCTACCGACCTAGAGAACGTTATCGCCGATCTACTGGACGGACAATATAAAGACCCTCTGCGCGCCGTCGGCTTCAATCCCGCCAAGTGCTGGGCGCGAGGCGTCCCGCAGGATATTGCCCAGGAATCCGCCGCCGCTGCAACCTGCCGATGGCAGAAATTTCGCAGCCCTGCAATCGTTCGTAGAACGCCACAAAAACCGCGACCGCAAGCAGCTGAGTTTGCGCCTGATCTGAGCGCAATTGGATTCGCAATTGCCGCGCCCCGCCCCTATCTTTGCTGCACCGTATCACGAGTATGCCGACTAAGCCTATCGAGTTGCCACCAGCCGTCGCCAAAGCATTCGTCCGAGACATGCCGGCGTTCTTCAGGCAAGAAAATCAACTTCAACAGGATGAGATCGCGTCTCGCCAGCTACACGCGCTATGGCCCTTTCAGAGCCCGCGGGAGAAGAAGCTGCGGCTGGCCGACATGAAGGAGATGTTCCGGCAGATGAGGGATCATGTGCGAGCGTGAACTGGTCACACGCCGTTGGCACGATGCTTGTAAAGCGATAGGCCACTGGGGATTTCAGGTCCCAGCTTGAGACAGGCGCTGCCGGGATGGCATATTTCGAGCCCGGCGGCGTACTTTTTTGGGACTACGGTGATTTGCTAACGAATCATCGCCTCTGGGGAATTGCCTTTGCGTGGCGCGCTGGGGTTGAATCCCGCGTGGGGGCTAGAGGGCCCAAAACCGGAAGTCTAGACCTGCCCTACTCGACTTCCGCTTCACCCCCGAAAGCCGACTTGAGCGGTCCCGGCGGCCAGATCTGCTTTGGGTCGATACTGTTGAAAAAGTCGAAAATAACGCCACGACAAAAACCTCGCTGAAATCAATTCAGAGCGAGCTCCGGCAAGAAAAGCCTTAGCAGTAGAGCTAGGAAGATTACCGAACGGATTTGACTGGGTTGACGTGGTCCCTCACGTCCCGCAACGAGAAGCGCATCTGCAGCCTTTAGAAAATGGGCATGCTTGCGACAAAAGACTTTTTCAACAGTATCGGCCATTAGGCGACATTAGGATGGGCATCTCGTCAAAACCAGTTGGCCCTGTCGTCTGATCCGTCGTACAAATATGCGGCAGGTAAGGGTGCGGGCCATGGTGCAGGAGCGGCCGGTCCGGGTCGAGCGCAAGTTGTCAGCGATATTGGCCGCCGACGTGGCTGGCTACTCACGGCTCATGCACGATGACGAAGAGGCTACGCATGCCCGACTAA
>Ga0081540_1002572_pt1 | contig 14727 bp, 17 predicted proteins | sample TabmetS2T1R1_FD_71024 | JGI IMG/M metagenome (GOLD analysis project Ga0081540, IMG submission 71024) | Tabebuia heterophylla rhizosphere microbial communities from the University of Puerto Rico - S2T1R1 | ecosystem: Host-associated > Plants > Roots > Rhizosphere ... | reverse complement strand
CTTCGATGGCGGCGGGACGTCCTGGTCGACGTGGCGCCAGGCGATCTCGACCGGCTTGTCCCCGTCGTAGGGCACCCGCCCGGTGAGCATCTCGAACAGCACGATGCCGGCGGCGTAGACGTCGCTGCGCGGGTCGGCCTTGTTGTCCCTGACCAGTTCGGGGGCCACGTAGGCGACCGTGGCCATCAGCTGGCCGCCGGGGTCCTCGGCGCTCGCCTCGACCGCCCTGGCCAGCCCGAAGTCGGCGACCTTCACCACGGCGTCGACCAGGCTCCCGCCGCTGGGCGCCTCGGCGACCAGGACGTTCTCCGGCTTCACGTCGCGATGCACCAGCCCGGCCCGGTGCGCCGCACCGACGGCGGCCAGCACCTGCTCCAGGACGGCCAGCGACTCCTGAACCCCCAGCCGCCGCCGCTCGGACAGCAGCGCGCGCAGCGTGCGACCGCGCACGTACTCCATGACCAGGTACGGCAGCCCGTCGTGGACGCCCTGGTCGTAGACGGCCACGACGTTCGGGTGGGTCAACCGCGCGATGGTCTTGGCCTCGTCGGTGAACCGGTCGAGGAAATTCGGGTCCTGGGCGTGCGCCGGGTGGATGATCTTCAGCGCGACCGTGCGTCCCAGCCGCTCGTCGGCGGCGGTGTAGACCGTCGCCATACCGCCGCTCGCCACGCGCGAGTGGATGCGGTAGCGCCCGTTGATCAGCGCTCCGTGGAGTCTATCGGCGACCTTGGTGTCCATCGGCTGGCAAGTCTATGCGGTGGGGGATGCGTCGGGTGACAGGTGCTGCGGCAGCAGTCAGGATGCCACAGCCGTCGGCCGGGGCGGTACCGGTCGGCGTCATGGCTGCTCAGCGCGGGTTTCGGCGGCCGGACGCATACCCGCTGCGGTCACCGATGGTGATGGACTCGGTGACGGAGAGCTGGTTTCGGGCGGCTGCGGGGCGGGTTCGGTTGTCGGCGGGTGGGTCGTGGGTCGCCTGGTCGGCGTCCGGGTGGCCCGCGCGGTACGCGACGGGCTGGACGACGGGCTCGGCGAGGCGCTGGCTGGGGACGCGGGCGGGGCCACGGCCGACCCGCCCAGGGACGGCCGGGCCGACGCTGACGGGCCCACGGAGGCCGGCGAGCCCGGGGAGCCGTACGCGAGCAGCGCGCCCATGCCGCCGGCCACGGCCAGGTAGACGCCCACCACGGCGGCGGCGAGCACCAGACCCACCCCGGTCGCGGTGGCCGCCCGGCGGGGCCGGTCGTCCGGCTCGTAGGCGTCGTACTCGGGGTAGAGGATGTCGGTGGTGTCGTGCCGCGGGCCGGACCGCCTCGTCAGGTCGTAGCGCAGTGAGCGGTAGACCCCGGCCGCCTCGCCAAGTGCCCGCCGCCACCAGCTCACCGGTCACGTCCCGGGCGGGCATGGCATGGTATGGGGGTGACTGAGAACACCTTCGCGACCGGACAGCTCGTCGAGCCGGCCGCGTGGATGAACCTTCCGGACCTCGCCGAGAAGCTGGAGATACCGGTCACCCGGGTACACCAGCTCATCCGCGACCGCAGCCTGCTGGCGGTGCGCCGCGACGGGGTGTTGCGGGTACCGGTCGAACTGATCGCCACGCCCACGGTGCGCAAGCACCTCCCCGGGGTCCTCACCCTGCTGCACGACGCTGGGTACAACGACGAAGAGGCGCTGCGGTGGCTGTACACCGCCGACGAGTCGCTGCCCGGCACACCGGCCACGGCGCTGGCCGGCGACCGCGCCACCGAGGTCAAGCGGCGGGCCCAGGCGCTGGGCTTCTGACCGCCGGATGCGCCACCTGACCTACCTCGCGGTGCTGGCCGGGTGCCTGGCCGGCGCGCTGTGGCTGGAGCCGGCGCTGCGGGTGGGCGTGCTGCGCCAGTGGCGCCGGCTGCTGCTGACCCTCGCGCCGGTGGTGCTCGTCTTCGGCGGCTGGGACATCGCCGCCATCGCCGCGCACCACTGGAGCTACGACCGTGCGCAGACCACGGGCGTACTGCTGCCCGGTCGGCTGCCACTGGACGAGCTGCTGTTCTTCGTCGTGGTACCGGTCTGCGCGATCCTCGGGTTCGAGGCGGTACGCAAGCGGCTCAAGCGGTGAGCTACACGGTCGCCGCCGGGGTCGGGGTGGTGGGCGCGCTGCTGCTCGACCTCGTTGTCCTGGGTACCCGGCTGGTGCTCGGCCGAGTGTTCTGGGTCACCTACCCGATCGTGCTCGCCGGACAGCTGCTGTCCAACGGGGTGCTCACGGGGCGGCGGATCGTCCGCTACGACCCGCACGCGATCATCGGGTTGCGGGTCGCCTACGCGCCGGTCGAGGACCTCGCGTTCGGCTTCGCGCTGGTGCTCACGGCGCTGGCGATCTGGGTGCGGCTCGGGCCCCGCCGTCCGTTCGACGGGCCGCCCGCGCCGCCCGGACCGCCCGCACCGCCGCGACGATGAGCCAGGCCGCCAGGACGGTGTCCAGCAGCGCGCCGGGCAGCTTGGTCAGCGCGGCCACACCGGTACCACCGGGCAGGGTCAGCAGCGCCAGTCCCACGGCGGCCAGACCCAGCCGGTACCGGACCCGGTCGGTGGTCACGCCGTAGGCCAGCACGGCGAGGACGGTCAGCGCATACCAGGGGAAGGCGACCGGGGCCAGCACGGTCGCGGCGGCCATCGCCAGCCCCGCCGCCAGCACCGTCGACCGGGGCCGGTCCGCCCGCTGCCGCGCCCACCACCAGATGCCGACCAGCAGCCCCGCCAGGACGGTCAGCGCGGCGATCCGGGTGGCGAGAAGCGCCGGATCCGCGAGCGACCGGTGGCCGGCGGCCCGCGCCAGGTACCCGAGGGTCATGCCGACCCCGGTGGGCAGGGACGTCCACTGGACCAGCTGGCTCGTGTTCGACAGGGCGGGGAGGAACCCCAGCCGGTACCCGCTGGGGAGCGCGACGGCCGCGTAGGCCGCGACCAACCCGACCGCGCCGAGCAGCGCGGCCCGGACAATGGCCCACCACCGCCGTTCGCGCGCCACGAGCAGCACCGCGAACGGCGCCGCGACCAGCGCCGTCACCTTCACCGCCGCGGCCAGGCCGAGTAGCCCGCCCGCGGCCAGTGCGGCCGCTGGGCTGCGGGTGCTGCCGCGCGCGGCGACCGCCAGCGCCGCCAGCACCAGGCCGGCGAGCAGCGCGTCGTTGTGCGCGCCGGACACCGCGTGCACCAGCACCAGGGGGCTGGCCAGGGCGAGCCAGCCGGCCGGCCGGGGGTCCACGTCCACGGCGGCCGCCAGGCGCCGCCCGGCCCAGCCGAGCAGCACCACGCCGGCGAGCGCGACCACGCGCAACAGGCCGACCGCCAGCCACAGGTGCCCGCCGGACCCGGCCGCGGCGCCGCCGGACAGCACGAGCCACAGGGGCCCGTAGGGCGCGGGCGTGTGCCACCACAACGTGGGTACCTCGTGCAGCCACGGGCACGGCTGGGCGGCGACTCCCACCGCGTACGGGTCGAGCCCGTGGTCGACCAGTTCGCCCTGGCAGGCGTAGGCGTAGGCGTCCCGGCTGCCCAGCGGCGCGCTGGCCAGCAGCGGCAGCGCCCACAGCAGCCCCGTGGCGAGCAGGGAGTGGCCTCCCGGGGGAGCGCAGCCGGAGCCGGGGTTTGGCGGAGGCGAGCACCCCCAGCGTCCGCTGGTCCGGGCGGCCGCGTGGCCGACCACCAGGAACGCCAGACCCAGCCCGAGGGTCCCGGCCAGCCACAACGGGACCGCGGCCCAGCGCGGCGTCCAACTCGCCAGGGCCAGCGCGCACGCGCCGGCGAAGCCGAGAATCCGCAGGACGGCGGTGTCGTTCAACCGGCCGGCGGCTTGTCCGGAGGCCCGGTACCGCGCAGACTGCGCCAAGGCGCCAGAAGCCGGGGCCTGGGGGGCAGACGCCGGCGCAGCTGAGGGGGGTGCCCTGAACGCGCTCGGGCAGGGCCGGTCGTCGACCGGGTCAACCACGCAGAACACCGTACCAACGCCGCCCAGGCCGGGCCGGCTGTCGGCGGTTGTCGCCGGCGCGGTCCCACCCGGCGTGTACCGGTGGCGGTCCCGGGCGCACCCGAGCGCGGTGCGCCGGGAACTGGCGGCGGTGGACTGGCTCGGGTACCGGCTGGACGGCCGCCGGGTGACTGACGCGGCCTCGCTGCAGGAGCGGTGCGCCCGGCTGCTGTCGTTCCCCGCCTGGTTCGGGCACGACTGGACGGGCCTCGTGGACTGCCTGGGGGATCTGTCCTGGCTGCCGGCCACGGGCTGCGGAGGCGGACCGGGCGGCGGGATGCCAGGCGGTGGGCCGGGCGGTGGGCCGGGCGGCGGGGTGCCGGCGCGCGGTCAGGTGGTGCTGTGGGACGGGTACGCGACGCTGGCGGCCTCGGACGGGCGGGCCTGGCGGCGCGGGTACGAGGCCTTCGAGACGGCGATCGGGCTCCGCGTCCGGTACCGGCTGTCCCCGCTGTACCTGCTGCTGCGCGGGGCGGGTCCGGGCGGTTCGCCGGTCGTCGCCGGTACCCCGATCCCGCTGCTCCCGGCGCCCTGACGCACCCGTGCTCAGCTGCCGTCGGGGTACCCGCCGCGGTGCAGGACCATCGGGTAGCGGGGCAGGGTCGCCACCGGGTCGGCGAGAGTCGCCAGGGTCCGGGTCCGGTACGGGTTGCGGGCGCGCCAGCCGTCCGGGTAGGGGGTCAGCCCGAGGCTCAGCCGGTCGTCGGTGATCAGCGCGTCGCGCAGCCGGTCGAGGTCCTTGCCCAGCCGGGCCGCCCAGCGCCGCTCGACCGCCTCCAGCAGCGTGCCGTGCTCCACCTGGGCCGTGACGCCCTTGCGGGTCAACCGGACCAGCTTGCCGCGCCCGGACGGGTCCGGCTCCGTCACCGCGTACCCGTGGCGGTCGAGGAACCCGGTGGCCGCCGCGAGACCCTCCTTCGACACGCCCGACAAGGCGGGCAGGTCCCGTACCCGCACCCCGTCCCCGTCGAGTACCCGCAGCACGTCCTCGGCCATCGGCAGCGACAGCCGCGACTGCGCCTCGTACTCGAAGGTGAACGCGAGCAGCACCTGGGACAGCAGCGCCGCGAGATCCCGGTCCCCGGCGGCGCCCGGACCGCCCACGCCCCGGGCGTGGTCGGACCGCATGCCGTCCGCGTAGCCGACCACCGGCAGATACCACGGCAGCGCCGGATCGGCGACCGACGACAGCGCCTCGCGCAGTTCGTCCACTGCCGCGTGGCCGAGGCGGTCGCGCCACCGCGCCTCGATCTCGCCGGCCAGCGGCGTCCACACCTGGCGCGCCCGGCGGCCGCCCGGCTTGAGCCGGACCGTGCCGGCCGAGACGTCCACGTAGCCCCAGCGCTGAAGCCCGCCGAGGTTGGTGATCCGGGCATTCGCCTCGACGGAGGACAGCGGGACCCCGTCGGGCGGCACGAGCCGGACGAAGTTGGACCACATCGCCATCGACGCCAGCCACACGCCGCGGCTGTCCGGGCGATCGGCGGTCCGGTTGGGCATCCGGTGCTCGAACTCGTTGTCCAACTCGATGGTGAACGCGAGCAGCGCCCAGGACAACGCGGCGGGCAGGCCGAACGGCATGCCTCAGTCTGCGCGCTGGGTGGCGGCCCGGGCCAGTTCCACCAGTACCCGGGCGGCATCGGGGTCGAGTGCCACGCCCTCCAGCGCGTCCAGCGCCTGCCGGGTCAGGTCGGCGATCCGCCGCTCGGTACGGGCCAGGGCGCCGGTACCGGTGATGATCTGCCTCAGCTCGACCACCCTGGCCTCGTCCAGCTCGGGGTCCCCGAGCCCGGCCAGCAGGGCCGCGCGCCCGGCCGGGTTGGCCGCCGAGGCCGCGGCCGCCACGAGGAAGGTCCGCTTCCCCTCGCGCAGGTCGTCCCCTGCCGGCTTGCCCGTGCGCGCCGGGTCGCCGTACACGCCGAGGATGTCGTCGCGCAGCTGGAACGCCTCGCCCAGCGGCAGCCCGTACCCGGAGAACGCGGCCCGTACCGGCGCCGGAGCGTCGGCCAGCGCCGCCCCGAACAGCAGCGGCCGCTCCACCGTGTACTTGGCCGACTTGTACCGGGCGATCGTGCTGGCCCGCTCGATCGAGGTGTCCCGGCTGACCTGTGCCAGCACGTCCAGGTACTGGCCGGCGCTGACCTCGGTGCGCATCTCGTCGAAGACCGGCCGGGCCCGGGCCAGCGTCGCCGGGTCGAGCCCGCTGCCGTGCAGCAGCTCGTCCGACCAGGCCAGGCACAGGTCCCCGAGCAGGATCGCGGCGGCCCGGCCGAACCCCTCGGGGTCGCCGGCCCAGTCGTGCCGCCGGTGTACCGCGGCGAACCGCCGGTGTACCGACGGCTCCCCGCGCCGGAAGTCCGAGGCGTCCATGACGTCGTCGTGCATGAGCGCGCTGGCCTGCACCAGCTCCAGGGCGGCCAGGGCGGCGACCAGCTCGTCGCGGTCCACCCCGCCCGCCGCCCGGTACCCCCAGTAGGCGAACGCCGGCCGCAGCCGTTTGCCGCCCAGCAGCACGAAGTCCTCGATCGCGTCGGCCACCGGGTCGAGCCCGGGATCGATGCCGTCCAGCCGCTCCCGCTGCCGTGCCAGGAACGCGCCGAGCGCCTTCTCCACCCGCAGGCGCAGGTCGGCACGGTCGACCGGGGTCAGGCTCACCCCCCGACGCTAGCTTGTCTGCCTGGTGGCACGGACTGGGACGGCGTTCACGGCGTACCGGTCGACTGGCTAGAGTCATGGAGTGGCCCTGGGACTTCCCTCCGTGATGCCGGGTCAGCCGGAGTCCATCGGACGGCTGATCCGCGCCGGCGAGCCCACGTTCTCGTTCGAGTTCTTCCCGCCCCGGGACGAGGAGATGGAGCGCCAGCTCTGGCGCGCGATCCGGGAGCTGGAGCCGCTGCGCCCCTCGTTCGTGTCGATCACCTACGGTGCCGGCGGCTCGACCCGGGACAACACGGTGGCGGCCACCGAGCGGGTGGCCACCGAGACGACGATGCTGCCGATGGCCCACCTGACCGCGGTCAACCACTCAGTCGCCGAGCTGCGGCACGTGATCGGGCGATTCGCCGCGGCGGGCATCCGCAACGTGCTGGCCGTGCGCGGCGACCCGCCGGGCAACCCGCAGGGCGAGTGGATCCGCCACCCCGACGGCCTGGATTACGCCTGCGACCTGGTCCGCCTGGTGAAGGAGTCGGGCGACTTCTGCGTCGGCGTCGCCGCCTTCCCGTACAAACACCCCCGGTCGGCCACGATCGAGGAGGACACCGCGCACTTCGTGGCCAAGTGCCGGGCCGGCGCGGATTTCGCGATCACCCAGATGTTCTTCGACGCGGACGAATACCTGCGGCTGCGCGACCGGGTCGCCGCGGCCGGGTCGGACACCCCGATCCTGGCCGGGGTCATGCCGGTGACGACCATGCGCACCATCGAGCGGGCCGAGCAGTTCTCCGGCGCGCCGTTCCCGCCGGCGCTGGCCCGCCAGTTCGAGGCGATCGCCGAGGACGTCGCCGCGGTACGCCGGCTGGGCATCGAGCAGGCGAGCGGGATGTGCGAGCGGTTGCTGGCCGAAGGGGTGCCGGGCATCCACTTCATCACGCTCAACCGGTCTACGGCGACTCGCGAGGTCTGGCAGAATTTGCCCATGGGAGCGCGCATCTGAGTAACGGCACCCTGCTCACCTGGGATCAGTACGCCACCAGGTGGGCCGGGTTGCATGGTGGGGTCGATCCACGCAAGGGCTCCGCGTCCATGGAGCGGTGGCTCCGGCTGTCGTACCGGACGGGGCGGCTGCTGGCCCGGGCACATGTCCGGCCGTCCCTGGTCACCACGATCGGCCTGCTGGCGAGCCTGGCCGTGCCGGTACCGGTGTGGCGGCACGGGTACTGGCCGCTGGTGGGTGCCGGGCTGGTCCTGCTGTCCGGGGTCGCCGACAGCGTGGACGGCGCGATCGCGGTGGTCACCAACCGGGTCACCCGGCTGGGCTACGTCTACGACTCGACCGCCGACCGGGTCGGCGAGGCCGCCTGGATGGTCGCCTTCTGGCTGGCCGGCGTACCGGGCTGGCTCGCGGTACTGGTCGGCGGGCTGGCCTGGCTGCACGAGTACATCCGCGCCCGGGCCACGGCCGCGGGCATGGCGGAGATCGGCGCGGTCACGCTGGGGGAGCGGCCGACCCGGCTCATCCTGGTCATGCTCGGGCTGGTCGTCGCCGGCGTGGCCGGGCTGGTCGCGCCTGACCTGCCGCCCGGCGCGCTGACCATCGTCGCGGCGATCACGGCACTGCTCGGCGTCATCGGCCTGCTCCAGCTCATCGCCGCCGTACAGGTCCAGCTCAGGAAGCCGCAGAAGCCGCGCGGCTGAGCCGGTCGGCGACGAGCTGGCCGGACAGGGTGACCATGGGCAGGCCGCCGCCCGGGTGGACCGAGCCGCCCACCAGGTACAGGCCGCGGACCGGGCCGCGGTTGGCCGGGCGCAGCAGGCGGTGGGTGGCTCCGCCGTGGATGGCGCCGCCGGGCGCGCCGGAGCTTTCCGCGAGGTCCGCGGGGGTGCGCGTGAGCCGCAGCACGATCCGGTCGCGCACGTCCAGCCCCCGCCCGGCCAGTACCCCCAGGATCCGGTCGGCGTACCGGTCGGCCGCGCCGGGCTCCGTCCAGTCCACAGTGGACCCCTGTACCGGCGCGTTCACCAGTACCGTCCATGCCTCGTACCCGTCCGGGCGCATCGCCGGGTCGTCCGGCGCGCTGACGTACACGGCCGGGTCGGTCGCGCACCGGCCGCCGAACACCGCGTCGAATTCGGCGTCGTAGTCGGCGGGGAACAGCACCGTGTGGTGTGCCAGGTCCGGTGTCCGCCCGCGCAGCCCGAGCAGCAGCAGGAAGCCGCCCGGGCTGGGCGGGCCGAGCCGGGCCAGCCGGCGCGGGGTGGGCAGCAGGTCGCGGTACACGTGGCGGGCGTCCGCGTTCGCCACCACCGCGTCAGCGGCCACCCGCTCCCCGGAGGCGAGCCGCACCCCGTGCACGGCGCCGCCGGACGCCTCGATCCCGGTCACCGTCTGTCCAAGATGGACAGTGACGGGCAGCTCGGCGCAGCGGGCGGCCAGCGCGCCGGCCAGGGTACCCAGGCCACCCGGCAGGTACCAGCCGCCGAAGGCCAGCTCCGCGTAGGGGATCGCGACCAGCGCGGCTGGTGCCCTCCTCGGGTCGGCACCTGCGTAGGTGGCGTAGCGGTCGAGCAGCATCCGCAGCCGGGGGTCGCGCAGACAGCGGCGACCGAGCCCGCGCAGCGTCTGCCCCGGTCCGATCGCGGCCAGGTCGCGCAGCCGCCAGGCGAGCCCGGCCAGCGCCAGCGGGGAGTCCACTGTGGACGTCAGGACGTGCCGCCAGGAGGCGCGCCAGACCCGCTCCGCCCGGCGCCACAGCCGCTGCCAGTCGTCCGCGGCGTCCGGGCCGAGCGCGGACCGCAGCCGCGCCGCGAAGACGTCCGGGTCGGCGCACGAGTCCAGGACGGCTCCGTCGGCGAACCGGTGCCGCACGATCGGATCCAGCGGCACCGGCGCCAGGTCGACCTCGGTGAACACCCGCGGCAGCGTCAGCAGGCTGGGCCCGGTGTCGAAGCGGAAGACCCCGGCGCCGGTGGCGACCTCCTCGGTGGCCAGCTTCCCACCGACCACAGTGGACTGTTCGAAGACGGTCACCCGGTGCCCGGCCCGGGCCAGCCGGATCGCCGCGGTCAGCCCGCCCACCCCGGCGCCGATCACCACCACCCGACTCACGGCAGTGATCGGCCCTTCCAGGACAGGGTGCCCCGGCGGCGGCGCGCGTAGGACAACCCGACCAGCCAGCCGAACAGGACGACGGACACCGGGTGGGCCAGGACGTCCGGCCACCACCGCCCGCCCGTCGCACGCGCCGAGACCAGGCGGCCCACCACCCCGGCCAGGTACCCGCTGAGCCCGGCCCACGGCGCGAACGGCGCGACGGCCAGCGGACCGAGGTACAGGACGGCCAGCAGCGCGACCACGGTCACCGCGCCGGCCGCCGAGCCGAACGAGGCCCACAGCGACTTCGCGTACCCGTCGCGCAGCTCGGCCCAGGACAGGTACATCCGGCAGTCCGCCAGCCGGGAACCGTCCACGAGCGCGATCCTGCCGCCCGCGCGCTTGACCGCCCGGGCCAGCTCGATGTCCTCCAGGACCCGGTCGCGCACCGCGGTGTGACCGCCGGCCCGACGGTACGCCTCCCGGCGCACCACCAGGAACTGGCCGCCGGCCGCGGCGAGCGAGGGCCGGGCCGAGCGCTCCATGGCACGCAGCGGCAGGAAGGTCAGCCAGGACCACTGCAGCAGCGGCTGGACCAGGCGCTCACCCGGCGACCCGGCGAGGATCCTCGGGTACGGGCTGACCAGCTCGAAACCGTCCAGTGTGGACAGTGCGGCGGCCAGCGCGCGCGGGGCGAGGACCACGTCGGCGTCCACGAACACCAGGATGTCCCCCCGCGCCTTGTCGGCGAGCTGCTGGCAGGCGTGCGGTTTGCCGAGCCAGCCGGGCGGCAGAGGCAGGCCGGTCAGGACGGTCACCCGGTCCCCGCCCAGCGCCCGGACGACCTCGGCGGTGCCGTCCGTGGACCCGTCGTCGAGTACCAGGATCTCCAGCCCCGGTACCGACTCCTGGGCCAGTAGCGCGGTCAGGCACGGACCGACCTGGGCGGCCTCGTCGCGTACCGGCAGCAGTACGGAGACGTGAGCGTCCACTGTGGAGGGTACCGGTGGCGGCCGGCGCAGCAGCCGCGCGTTGACCGCCGCGTGCAGGGTCAGCGCGCCGGCCGTGGCGGCCAGGGCCCAGCCGACGACGGCCATCACGTCAGGGCCGCCCTGGGCCGCCTGGCCAGCACGAGCGCCAGCGGCACGGCGACCAGACCCATCCCCAGCGCCCCTGCCACCGCCGAGGCCGGCAGGCGCAGGAACACCGCGTGGGCAAGGATCGAGGACAGGTAGGTCCACAGGTACAGGGCGTGCATCGGGGCGTCGGCGGCCCGGTCGGCGCGGCGCGCGGCCCGACCGCCCGCGGCCGCCAGGCCCGCCATCATCAGCAGGGCCACGCCGAGCCACGACACGTAGTTCGTCCACGGGACGCCGGCCAGGGCGGCACCGGAACTCCGCCAGCGCCAGTAACCCGCCGCCACCATCTGCGGGTCGAGGAACAGGTCCCAGGCGGCCAGCCCCAGCCCGGCCAGGCCGACCCGGAAGACCGACCGGCGGGCCAGGGCGGTGGCCGCCAGCCAGGCCGGCCAGGCCATCCAGGTCCAGGCGAGCGGCACCACCGCCGGTACCCCGAGCAGGCGCGGACCCAGCGCCGCGGAGTACCGGTACCCGCCGAACGGGAAGCCGGTGTGCACGCCGAGCGCCTCGACGGCCAGGCCCCCGGCGGCGGTCGCGACCAGTAGCACCACGGCGGCCCGCCGGCCGCGGGTGCGCGCCGCGTGCCCCACGGAGACGGCGAAGCCGAGCAGCACCGTGGCGACCACCAGCCCGGCCCGGACCCGGCCACCGGTCAGCGGGTAGCCGACCTGGGCCAGCACCAGGGCACCGAGCGGCAGCCAGCGGGCTCCGGTTGTCACGACAGCGGCAGATGCCGGCCGAGGATCGCGAAGGGCCGGTCGTCGCCCGGGAAGATGAAGTCGCGCAGCACGTCGACGAAGCCGAACCGGCGGTAGAGCCGCCACGCGCGGGAGCGCTGCTCGTCGGCCTCCGGCGTGGACAGCAGCGTGGTCCGCGCGGTGGCCATGCTCAGCAGGCCGCGCAGCTGCGCGGCGCCCAGGCCGTCCCCCTGCGCGGCGGGCCGCACGTGCAGCTCGACCACCTCGAAGCAGTCCGACAGCCAGACCTTGCGCGCGTCCCGGCGCAGCGCGGCCCGCACCTGGTCGTGCCACCACTGCCCACCTCCGGAGGTGTACCCGTACCCGAAGCCGAGCAGCCGTCCGCCCGCGTCCACGCTCGCGACCGCCTGGAACCCGGCCCGCCTGACGTGCCCGGCGATGTACCCGCGGCGGGCCTCGAGCAGGTCCGCGGGGTACCCCATGGCCTGCCCGTAGACCTGGATGACGTCGTCGAGCCGCCGGGTCAGGTCCTCGGGCTGCCAGGCCACGAGCCGGACGCCCGCGGCGTCACGCTGGTCGTTCACTGTCTCGCCGTACCCCACCCGATCACCCCGGTATCACCGACCACGTCCAGCACGGCGAAGCGCGCGAACAGTTCCTCGGCGTACCAGCGGTTCGCCGCGGTCTGCTCGATTGCCCGGCGGTGCTCTGGGTGACGGTACGCGAACCGCGCGAGGTCCGGGGCGGACCGCCAGACGCTGACAGTGCCCTGCCAGCCCAGCGGCGCTTCGCCGATGCCGAACGCGGCCAGCAGCCCGGGCGCACCGGCGGCGGCTGCCGCGACGGGAGCCGTCGAGCGCCAGAATGTGACCGCCCGGGCGGGGCGCAGCCGGGCGCGGGTCAGCGCGAGCACCAGCCCGGCCGGGTCGCCGGCCGCCTCGTCGCCGTCCGGGTCGGCCGGCTCGGTCAGGCCAGGCGGCTCGGTCGGGCCGGGCGGCTCGGGGAAGGGCTCCCGTCCGGACCACCGGCCGCGCACCCGCAGCACTGCCAGGTCGATCCGGCAGCTCGCGGTGGACCTCCCGGCCCACTCCGGCCAGGTGGGCGGCGGACCGTCGGACACGGTCAGCGCGGCCCACCGGGTCAGGTCGGAGCTGGTCGGGCCGAACTCGCTGCCGCGCCCCGTACCGAGCAGCTTGACGAAGCGGACACCGGGCAGCCGGCGTACCCGTCGCGGCCCGGTGGCCACCCGCCACAGGGCGCCCGGCAGGCCGGTCCGCGGTATCCGCCAGACGTGCAGGCTGACGTTCACCTCGCCGGCCGCTACGCCACGTCGGCGGGGTCTCCGGCGGTGACGCGGACCAGCTCGGGATAGGTGATCGGGAAGACGGCGTGCGGGATGCCGCCGGCCGCCCAGACCTCCTCGTACTGGGCGAGCGCCGTGTCGACCAGGGTGCGCAGCGGCTTCGGGTGGGCCAGCGGGGCGACGCCGCCGATCGGTTGGCCGGCGTGCGTGCGGACGAAGTCCGGGGTCGCGCGGCGCAGCCCGTTGGCGCCGATCAGCCCGGCCACCTTGGCGGTGTCGACCCGGTGCGCGCCGGAGGTCAGCACCAGCAGCGGCGCCCCGTCGGCGTCGAAGATCAGTGAGTTGGCGATCTGACCGACCTGGACGCCCAGCGCCGCGGCCGCGGCCACCGCGGTGGTGACCGCGTCGGGAAGCATCCGGACCTGGCTGGGCACGTCGCCCTGGGCCCGCGCGCCAGCGGCCTCGAGGGCCTCCTGCACCGCGTTCACGTTGGGATGCATCGTGTTCTGCCCTCCGGGTGTGGCTCGTCGGCTGTGGTGGGCCCGGTCTCGGCTGTGGACGGTCCAACGGTACGTGCCGTTTCGGCCAGACCGACACCGATAAGGATGAGCGCGCCGCCGGTAAGTTGCGCGCCGTCCAGCCGTTCGTCGAGGACGAGCCAGGCGACCGCGGAGGCGATCACCGGTTCGACCATGCCGATGATCCCGACGCTGGCCGGTGGCAGGTGCCGCAGGGCGGCGGCCACCAGCAGGTACGAGGCGACGGAGCCGGCGAACACGAGGTAGAGCACCAGCGGCCAGGTACCGGCGAGGATCCGGTACGGGAAGGTCCACCAGGGACGGACCAGGGCGCCGGCCAGCGCCGCGACCGCGAACGCCCACCAGGTCAGCGACAGCGTGTCCCGGCCGGCCACGCCCCGCGCGCCGAGCACGTAGTAGAAGGCGAGCAGGACGGCCGCGCCGAGCCCCGCGGCCACCCCGACGCCGTCGAGCCGGACGTCGTGCCAGATCTCGGCGACCGCGGCCAGGCCGCCCAGGCTCAGCGCGAGGCCGAGCCACAGCCGTGGACGCACGGCCTGGTGCTGTCCGAACCGGGCCCACACCGCGACCAGCAGCGGCGCCGTGTACTCGAACAGCAGCGCGATGCCGACCGGCAGCCGACTGATCGCGATGAAGTACAGCATGGGTACCAGGAAGAAGCCGGCCAGCCCGTACCCGACGAGCAGCGGCAGCTCCGTCCCGGTCGCGGCGAGGCGCCCGATCCGGTCCCGGGCCCGCTGTCCCTGGGCGCGTGGGCCCCGGGGGAGGGTGAGGCACAGCACGAGAAGCCCGAGGGCGGCTCCGGTGGCCCGCAGTTCGGTGAGCCGGGGTGCGTCCAGGCCAGCGCGGAGGATCAGCTTGGAAACAGTCCCGTTGACCGCGAACAGCACACCCGACACGAGCACCATGGCGACGCCGAGAGCTGGGCGCGGTCGAGTCGTTGTCACGGGCTGAGGCTATCGCGGTCCTTACCCTCCGGTACCCGCCGGTCCGCCGTCCGCGGTGGCCCGCCGACGGTACCGGCAGGGTCGCCGTCGCGTCCCGGCGGTGCGACGCGCCCGGGCGCCACTCTTGTCCGCCCTGGTCAGAGCCTGTTTTCGGCAAACCGTTGCGGTCTTGTCGTACCCGGGGTTTACTCTACTTGTGGTTCGAACGATTGTTCGAATCAGCCGGGAGGGGCGATTCGCGGCGTGCCTTCCGGAAGCGCCGCCATGGATGGCCAACCCATGGCAGGCCGAAGGGACCGGGCAATCGCGGGCCGGGTCCTCAGGAGGGCCC
>Ga0081540_1002571_pt1 | contig 14728 bp, 11 predicted proteins | sample TabmetS2T1R1_FD_71024 | JGI IMG/M metagenome (GOLD analysis project Ga0081540, IMG submission 71024) | Tabebuia heterophylla rhizosphere microbial communities from the University of Puerto Rico - S2T1R1 | ecosystem: Host-associated > Plants > Roots > Rhizosphere ... | reverse complement strand
CGCGATCCGCGCTTCGTCGGCGGCCACCCGCTGGCGGGGTCCGAGGCGGCCGGCGTCGAGCACGCCCGCGAGGACCTCTTCGACGGCGCCACCTGGTACCTGACCCCGACGACCACGACCCAGGGCGTCCTGCTCGAGCGCCTGCACCGGCTGCTGACCGGCCTCGGCGCGCGACCGGAGGCCATCGACGCCGAGGTCCACGACCGCGTGATGGCGGCCGTCAGCCACCTGCCGCACGTGGTCGCCAACGTGCTCGTCACGCGCGCCGCCGAGGCGCTGGGCACCGAGCGCCCGCCGGCCACCGGGCCGAGCTTCCGCGACGCGACGCGCGTCGCCGGCGCCAACCCCGACCTGTGGGGGGCGATCTACGCGGCCAACCGCGACGCGCTGTCGGCCGCGCTCGACGGCGCGATCAGCGACCTGCAGGGGGTGCGCGACGAGCTGCGCGCCGGCGCCGACCTCACCGCATGGCAGGAGCGCGCCGCCGACAGCCGCCGGGCCATCGTCGAGGCCGGCCTCGGCCAGGGCGCGGTGCGGGAGGTGCGCGTGGCGGTGCCCAACCGCCCGGGCGTCATCGCCGACATCGCGCTCACGCTGGGCCGCGCCGGCATCAACATCTCCGACATGGCCCTGAGCCCCTCGCCGGACAACAGCCAGGGCGAGATCGCGCTGTGGGTGCCCGACGGGCGGGCGGACGAGGCGGTGGCGCTGGTGAGCGGGCTGGGGTTCGCGGTGGTCGCGTGAGCACGGCGGTCGCCTCGTGAGCACCGTCCGCGTCGATCCCGCCGCCGCGCTCTCGGGCGAGCTCGCGCCCCCGGCCGACAAGTCGCTGTCGCACCGCGCGGCGATCCTCGGCGCCATGGCGAGCGGCTCCGTGCGCGTGCGCGGCTATCTCGAGGCCGCGGACACGAGCTCGACGCTCGCCGCCGTGCAGCAGCTCGGCGCGCGCGTCCTGCGCGACGGCGACGAGCTGGTCATCGGCGGGGTCGGGCTGCGCGGCGCCGCGGCGCCCGGCGCGCCCATCGACGTCGGCAACGCGGGGACGCTGATGCGCCTGCTGCCGGGATGGCTCGCCGTCCAGGAGGGGCGCTCGTTCACCCTCGACGGCGACGCCTCGATCCGCCGGCGGCCCGTCGACCGCATCGCCGAGCCCCTGCGCCGCATGGGGGCCGAGGTCCAGGCGACCGACGGGCGCCTGCCGCCCTTCACCGTCGCCGGCGCGCGGCTGCGGCCGATGACCTACGAGATGCCGGTTGCCAGCGCGCAGGTGAAGTCCTGCGTCCTGCTCGCCGCGCTCGGCGCCGACGGCGAGACGACGGTGTCCGAGCCCGCGCCCAGCCGCGACCACACCGAGCGGATGCTGGCCGCCGCCGGCGTGGGGGTGCGACGCGACGGGCGCCACATCACTGTCGGCGGCGTGGAGGCGCTCGCGCTCGACGAGCTCGTCGTCCCCGGCGATCCGTCGAGCGCGGCGTTCCCGCTCGCCGCGGCGCTCGTCGTCCGCGGCTCGCGCGTCGTGCTGCGCGGCGTCGGGGTCAACTGGACGCGCTCGGGCTTCGTGCGCATCGCGCAGCGGATGGGCGCCGACGTGCGCGGCGAGCTCGAGGAGCCCGCGGACGCCATCGCGACCGCCGAGCCGATCGCCGACCTCGAGGTCGTCGCCGGGGACCTGCACGGCACCGTCGTCGAGCCCGGCGAGGTCCCGCTGGCCATCGACGAGCTCCCGCTCGTGGCCCTGCTGGGCTGCTTCGCCGAAGGCGAGACCGTCGTGCGCGGCGCGCAGGAGCTGCGCCTGAAGGAGTCCGACCGCATCGCCACCGTCGTGGAGGGACTGCGCGGGCTCGGCGCGCGCATCGAGGCCACCGACGACGGCTTCGCCGTCACCGGCACCGGCGGCCTGCGTGGAGGGCGGATCTCGTCGCACGGCGACCATCGGCTGGCGATGCTCGGCGCGGTCGCCGGGCTGGCCTCGCGCGAAGGGGTAGAGGTCTCAGGGATGGAGGCCGCGCGCGTCTCGTATCCCACCTTTATGGACGACGTGGTTACGCTGGTGCAAGGCCCCTGATGCCCGATCCTTCGCCCACCTCCTCGAGCTCCGCCCCCGAACGCCCCTCCGCGCCTCGCAACGGCGAGCACAAGCCGCCGTCGTGGCGCGTCGAGCCGGCGCCGGACGGGCGCGGTGCGCCGCCGTCCAAGCCGCCGCCGATGGTGCCGCGCAACCGCCGCGGCACCTTCATCGGGATCCTCGTCGCCCTGCTCGCGGTGAACTTCATCCTCGCGCTGGCGACGAGCAAGCCGACCGAACGCACGCGGATCCCGTACCAGCCCTTCTTCGTCGAGCAGGTCCAGAAGGGCAACGTCCAGGAGATCTCCTCGCAGGACCAGACGATCGAGGGCGACCTCAAGAAGCCCGCGACCTACACGCCGCCCGGCGGCAAGGCCGAGACGATCGACAAGTTCAAGACGCAGGTCCCGGCCTTCATCGACACCACGGACCTGACCAAGACGCTCGCCGACCAGAACGTCGTCATCAACGCCTCGGCGCCCGACAACGGGCGCTCGGTGATCTCGACGCTCATCCTCGGGTTCGGCCCGACGATCCTGCTCGTCGCGCTGTTCGTGTGGTTCGCGCGGCGCGCGTCGGCCGGCGGCGCGCTGGGCGGCTTCGGGCGCTCGCAGGCGCGCCGCGTGCAGCGCGACAACCAGACGCGCGTGACCTTCGACGACGTCGCCGGCATCGACGAGGCCGAGAACGAGCTTGTCGAGATCGTCGACTTCCTCAAGAACCCCAAGCGCTACCAGCGCCTGGGCGCGCGGATCCCGCGCGGCGTCCTGCTCTACGGCCCGCCCGGCACCGGCAAGACGCTGCTGGCCCGCGCCGTGGCCGGCGAGGCCGAGGCGGCCTTCTTCTCGATCTCCGCGTCCGAGTTCGTCGAGGCGATCGTCGGCGTCGGCGCCTCGCGGGTGCGCGACCTCTTCAAGCAGGCCAAGGAGGCCGCCCCGTCGATCGTCTTCATCGACGAGCTCGACGCGATCGGTCGCCAGCGCTCGGGCAGCGCGGGCTTCAGCGGCGGCCACGACGAGCGCGAGCAGACGCTCAACCAGATCCTCACGGAGATGGACGGCTTCGAGCCCGACACGAACGTCATCGTCATCGGCGCCACCAACCGCGCCGAGATCCTCGACCCCGCGCTGCTGCGCCCGGGGCGCTTCGACCGCCGCATCGCCGTCCAGCCGCCCGACCGCAACGGCCGCGCCCAGATCCTGAGGATCCACACGCGCTCGGTCCCGCTGAGCGACTCGGTCGACCTCGACGCGATCGCGGCGGCGACGCCGGGCATGTCGGGCGCCGACCTCGCGCTGCTGGTCAACGAGGCGGCGCTCTTCGCCGCGCGCCGCGACCACGAGAAGGTCGAGCTCAACGACTTCACCGACGCGATCGAGAAGATCATCCTCGGCACCGAGCGCGCGGTGCTGATGAGCAACGCCGACCGCGAGCGCACCGCCTACCACGAGTCCGGCCACGCGCTCGTCGGCATGCTCACCCCGGGCGCCGACCCGGTGCGCAAGATCTCGATCATCCCGCGCGGCCAGGCGCTCGGCGTCACGCTCTCGACGCCCGAGGCCGACCGCTACGGCTACGAGCGCGACGAGCTGCTCGGCAAGATCAAGGTCGCCCTCGGCGGCCGCGCGGCCGAGAAGGTCGTCTACGGCGAGCTGACCACGGGCGCCGAGTCCGACATCCAGCAGCTCACGCAGATCGCCCGCGGGATGGTCGGCCGGTGGGGCATGAGCGACGCGATCGGCCCGATCGCGGTCACCGACGGGCGCTCGGACGGCGGAGTCCTGCTCCCCGGGTCCTCCCCGACCTCGGAGTCCACGCAGCGGCTCATCGACGAGGAGGTCCGCCGCATCGTCGACGAGGCCGAGCACGAGACGATCCTGCTGCTCGAGCGCGAGCGCCCGCGCCTGGAGTCCCTGGCCCGCGCCCTGCTGGCCAAGGAGACGCTCGACCAGGCCGAGGCCTACGAGATCGCCGGCGTCCCGCTGCCCGAAGCCGAGGCCGGGGCGCCCGCGACGGCCTGATCGGGCTCCTCCCCGGCGGCGGGCAGCGGGTGGCGCTCCTCGTCGGCGCGCAGGTGCGCGATGGGGAAGAGCGCGGCGGTCGCGACCATCGGCACGACGCCGGCGAGGATGAGCGTGGCCTCGGCGCCGATCGCGTTCGACACCGGTCCGGTGAGGGCGAAGGAGAGCGGCGCGAGGCCGATCGACACGAACCAGTCCAGCGAGTGGACGCGGCCGCGCAGGTCGGGCGGCACGCGGGCCTGCATGAGCGTGCCCCACACGACGCTGCCGGCGGTGATCAGCGCGCCGAAGAAGACCCCGAAGATCATGAGCTGCCACACCGCCGTGCCGAGCGCGTAGCCCGCGAGCGGGAGCGTCCCGAGCGCCCAGGTGGCGTACATGAGCGTCAGGTAGCGGCGCTTGGGCAGCCCCCGCTGGCTGAGCACGAGCGAGGCGGCGATCGCGCCCGCGCCGGATGCGGTCATGATCGCGCCGTAGGCGCCAGGGCCGGCGTCGAGGCCGTTGCGCACGACGTAGGGCAGCAGCACCTCGAGCGGCCCGAAGAAGAAGAGGATGCTCAGCGAGGCCGCGACCAGGGTCGACCACAGCCACGCGTGAGCGCGGACGAAGCGCAGGCCTTCGCGCAGGTCGCCGCGCATCGAGCGCTCGGGCTCAGGCGCCGTCGCCGAGCGGACGCGCAACGCCCAGATGCATGCCGCGCTGAACAGGAAGGTGCCGGCGTCGATGATGAACGCGCTGCCCGTCCCGACTGCGGCGACGATGAACCCGCCCAGCGCAGGCCCGATCAGGCGCGCGCTGGCCTGGCGCACGAGCTGGTCGAGCGAGTTGGCCTGCACGAGGTGCTCGGTGGCCACGATGTCCGGCACCAGCGCGCCGAACGCCGGCCCGAAGAAGGCCTCGCCGGCCCCGAAGAGCACGACGAGGCAGACGAGGTGCCAGATCTCGAGCGTGCCGGACAGCGAGAGCACGCCGATGACCAGCAGCACGGCCGCTCGCACGAGGTCGGCTCCGATGAGCACCCGCCGTCGCTCGACGCGGTCGCTGACGATCCCACCGGTGAGCAGGAACGCGACCATCCCGGCGGTGAAGGCAAGCCCCACGAGCGACAGCGCGACCGGGTCGTTCTTGAGGTCGTAGACCTGCCAGGCCATCGCCACCAGGTAGATGCCGTCGCCGAGCAGCGACACGGTCATCCCCGTCCACAGCAGGGCGAAGTCGCGCTCGCGCAGAGGCCGCAGCAGCTTCACGATGTCTAGAGGGTGCCGGAGGACGCCATGTGGCGTCCGGAGGCGGGCCCCTCTTTCGATCTCTATCGTGCCAGCCGCCATGCTCGTCGCCATCGACGGTCCCGCGGGCGCCGGCAAGTCCACGGTCGCGCGGGCGGTGGCGCGGGCGCTCGGCTTCACCTACCTCGACTCGGGGGCGATGTACCGAACCGTGGCGCTGGCGGGCGACCGCGACCCTGCCTCGCTCGACATCCGCTTCGACGGCAACCGGGTGCTCCTCGACGGCCAGGACGTCACCGAGGCGATCCGCACGCCCGAGATCTCGCAGGAGGCGTCGCGGCGCGCAGCCGATCCGTCGGTCCGCGCGGCGCTCGTGCCCAAGCAGCGCGCGCTGATCGACCAAGGCGACTGGGTCGCCGAGGGCCGCGACATCGGCACGGTCGTCGCCCCCGACGCCGACGTGAAGGTCTGGCTCACCGCCGACGAGGACGAGCGCGCTCGCCGGCGCGGGGTGGCGGTCGCCGACGTCCGCGAGCGCGACCAGCGCGACGCCGGCCGCGAGCACTCGCCGATGGTCGCCGCCGGCGACGCGGTGGTGGTCGACAGCACCGGGCTGAGCATCGACGAGGTGGTTCAGCGCATCGTCGCGCTGGTCAGCGCGCGGCGCGGTGCTTGACTGAGGCGTCATGAAGGTCGCAGTCGTCGGCTATCCCAACGTGGGCAAGTCCTCGCTCGTCAACCGCCTGACCGGCTCGCGCGAGGCGGTCGTGCACGAGCGCGCGGGGGTCACGCGCGACCGCAAGGAGATCGCCTGCGAGTGGAACGGGCGGCGGTTCGAGCTCATCGACACCGGCGGCATGGACTTCCTCGACCCCGACCCGATCTCGGGCTCGATCCGCGAGCAGGCGCAGGCAGCGCTCGACGACGCAGTCGCCGCGGTGCTCGTGGTCGACGCGCGCGCCGGCCGGCGTCCGGGCGACGACGAGCTGGCCGACCTGCTGCGCCGCTGGAAGGGCCCGACGGTCGTCGCCGCCAACAAGATCGACACGGCCGCCGACATCCCGCTGGCCGCCGACTTCCACGCTCTCGGCCTGGGCGAGCCGCTTGCGGTCTCCGCCGCGCAGGGCCTGGGGACGGGCGACCTGCTCGACCGCGTCGCCGAGCTCCTGCCCGAGGAGGGCGACGCACAGGAGGAGGACGAGGACAGCGTCCGGCTGGCGATCGTCGGCCGGCCGAACGTCGGCAAGTCGACGCTGGTCAACCGGCTGCTGGGCGACGAGCGGGTCATCGTCTCCGAGGTCGCCGGCACGACGCGCGACGCGATCGACCTCCCGCTCGAGGTCGACGGGCGCAAGCTGGTCATCGTCGACACCGCGGGCCTGCGCCGCCAGGCCAAGGTGAAGGACTCGGTCGAGTACTACACGACGCTGCGCTCCCAGCGGGCGGTCGAGCGCGCGGACGTCGCGCTCGTCGTCTGCGACGCGCACGACGGCATCACCAGCCAGGACCTGCGCATCGCCGAGCTGGCCATGCGCGAGGGATGCGCGACGGCGCTCGTGCTGAACAAGTGGGACGTGGCCGCGATGGACGAGGCCGACCTCGACCACGAGCGCGCGCGCGTGGCCCAGAAGCTGCGGCTGCGGCCGAAGGTGCTCACGGTCAGCGCGAAGACGGGCCGCAACGTCCAGCGCCTGCTCAACGAGGCCATCGCGCTCGGCGACCGGATGCACAACCGCATCCCGACCCCGCAGCTCAACCGCTTCCTCTCCGAGATCGTCCAGGAGCGCCAGCCGCCGGCCAAGCAGGGCCACCGCCTCAAGCTGCTCTACATGACCCAGTTCCAGACCTCGCCGCCGCGGTTCTCGGTGCAGGTCAACTCGCGCAACCGTGTCACCCGCGACTACGCCTACTTCATCGAGAACCGCCTGCGCTCGCGCTTCGGCATGGACGGGGTGCCCGTGATCATCGACTTCCACGAGCGCAAGCAACGCCGCAGCGAGCGCGCGTGAGCGCGCGCGGGGCCGCTACCCTTGCGCGACCCATGAGCCAGCTTTCAGACAACGAGTACCTGTTCACATCGGAGTCGGTGACCGAGGGCCACCCCGACAAGGTCGCCGATCAGATCTCCGACGGCGTCCTCGACGCGGTCCTCCGCGACGACCCGACGGGCCGCGTGGCCTGCGAGACGCTCGTGAACACGGGCCTCGTCGTCGTGTCGGGCGAGATCTCGACCACGACGTACGTCGACATCCAGGACGTCGCGCGCGAGACGATCCGCAAGATCGGCTACACGGACGCCGACCTGGGTTTCAGCGCCGACTCGTGCGCGGTCATCAACGCGATCGACAAGCAGTCGCCCGACATCGCCCAGGGCGTCGATCAGGCCTACGAGGCGCGCACCGACGCCTCCGACGACGACGAGCTCGACGTGGCCGGGGCGGGCGACCAGGGCATGATGTTCGGCTACGCGTCGCGCGAGACGCCCGAGCTCATGCCGCTGCCGATCTCGCTCGCGCACAAGCTCGCCAAGCGCCTCGCGGACGTCCGCAAGGCCGACGTCATCCCCTACCTGCGGCCCGACGGCAAGACGCAGGTGACCGTGCGCTACCTCGACGGCAAGCCGGTCGAGATCGAGAAGGTCCTCATCTCCACCCAGCACCGCGACGGCGCCGAGGCGCTGCTCCCCGACGACCTCTGGGAGCACGTCATCGAGCCGATCCTGCCCCAGGAGCTCTACGACGTGGGCAAGCTGCGCAAGAACCTGCTGGTCAACCCGACCGGCCGGTTCGTCATCGGCGGCCCGGTCGGCGACGCGGGGCTGACCGGCCGCAAGATCATCGTCGACACCTACGGCGGCATGGCGCGCCACGGCGGCGGCGCGTTCAGCGGCAAGGACCCGTCCAAGGTCGACCGCTCGGCCGCGTACGCGGCCCGCCACGTGGCCAAGAACGTGGTCGCCGCGGGCCTGGCCGACCGCTGCGAGCTCCAGGTCGCCTACGCCATCGGCGTCGCGCACCCGGTCTCGGTCATGGTCGAGACCTTCGGCACCGAGAAGATCGGCCGCGCGCGGATCCTGCAGCTCATCGACGAGCACTTCGACCTGCGCCCCGGCGCCTTCCGCGAGGCCCTGAAGCTGCACCGCCCGATCTACCAGAAGACCGCCGCCTACGGCCACTTCGGCCGCGAGGACCACGACTTCACCTGGGAGCGCACCGACACGGCCGACGCGCTGCGCGAGGCAGCGGGGCTGGACGCCGCCGCCGAGGTCGCCGCCTAGGAGATCCGAAGCGGGGCCCGCCTCGCGCGGCCACGTGGCCGCGCTCCGGCACCCGCTAGGGGCGCTGGCCGCCGAGCGCGGCGCCGACCTCGTCGGCGGCCTCACGCAGCAGCGAGGCGAGGCCCGGCATGCGCCGCACGTTCAGGCGCGTCGCCGGCCCCTGGATGCTGAGCATCGCCGTGAGGACCCGCTCGCGGCCGAGGACCGGCGCGCCGACGGCGTTGAGGCCCGGCTCGCGCTCCTCGCGCCCGAAGGCGACGCCCTCCGCGCGCACGCGCTCGACCTCGCGTGCGAGCTCGTCCGTGGTGGTCAGCGTCCGGTCGGTGAAGCGCTCATAGGGCCCGGGGCCCAGACGGTCCAGCGGCAGCGGGCCGAAGGCGAGCAGGAGCTTGCCGGTGACCGTCGCATGGGTGACGCTCGGGCGCCCGAGCTCCGCGCGGCTGGAGACGTTCGACGGGCTGGGGACGAAGTCGATCGTGAACGGCTGGGTGTCGCCGGGCACCGACAGCGTGGCCGTCTCGCCCGTGTGCGCGACGAGCTCCTCGAGGTGCGGCCGCGCGATCGCGCGCACGTCGAGGCCGGCCAGGACGGCGTCCGCGTAGGCGACCAGCCGCAGTCCGAGCCGGTAGCGCGCTGTGGCCTCGTCGTGGTCGACGAAGCCCCTCGCCATGAGCGTCCCGAGCAGCCGCGAGACCGTGCTCTGGTTGATGCCCGTGCGCTGCGCCAGCTCGCCCACGCGGGCGCCCGACGGCCGCTCGGCGAGCGCGTCGAGGAGCTCGAGCGCGCGGTCCACCGACGCGAGCGTCCGGCCCTCCTCCCTCATCGCGCGTGGCACGGTTGCAACGGCTCCCGGGCTGTGGCAGCATCTTCTCTGTCGGCAACGTTCTTGCCGATAAGGCAACATCCTACCAGCAGAAGGTCGCCGTGTCGTTCGTTCTGACGTGCCCCTACTGCGGAACCCGCGAGGTCACCGACTTCGCCTACGGCGGCGAGGTCAGCCGCCGCCCGCGCGAGCGCCCCACCCTGCGCGAGCTCGGCGCCTACAACTACTTCCGCCGCAACGTCGCCGGCGTGCAGCGCGAGTGGTGGTACCACCGATCCGGCTGCCGGGAGTGGTTCGTCGCCGATCGCGACACGCGTACCAACGAGGTGTTCATGACCGCTCTGCCGGCCGAGGCCCCGCAGCCATGACGCGCCTGCCGCGCCAGCCGGGCGAGCGCATCGAGCGCTCCCGCACCGTGAGCTTCACCTTCGACGGGCGCCCCATCGAGGGCCTCGAGGGCGACACGATCGCCTCCGCCCTCTACGCGCGCGGCCAGCGGACGTTCTCGCGCAGCTTCAAGTACCACCGCCGGCGCGGACTCATGTGCTGCGCCGGCCAGTGCCCGAACTGCCTCGTGGCGGTCGACGGCGCACCCGGCGTGCGCGCCTGCATAGAACCGGTACGCGAGGGGATGGCGGTCGAGCACCTCAACGCCTCCCCCAGCCTCGAGCACGACAAGATGGCCGTCACCGACGCGCTCGGGCCGTTCACGCCGCCTGGCTTCTACTACAAGACCTTCATCCGCCCGCGGCGCTTCTGGCCGCTGTACGAGAAGTTCCTGCGCCACGCCGCCGGCCTGGGCAAGCTGCGCGCCCGGCAGGACGAGCGCGAGTGGCGCACCGAGTACCGCCGCCGCCACTGCGACGTGCTCGTCGTCGGCGGCGGCCTCGCCGGCCTGCACGCCGCGCTGTCCGCCGCCGAGCTGGGCGCCGACGTCGTGCTCGTCGACGACGGCCCCGAGCCGGGCGGCCGCGCGCTGGTCGACGGCCGCCAGGACCGCGCGCGGGCGCTGGCCCAGCGCGCGCGCCACGCCGGCGTCGAGGTCCTCAGCTCGGCGTCCGCGCTGGGCTACTTCGACGGCCTCGTCCCCGTGTGGCAGGGCGCCACGCTGCACCAGGTCCGCGCCCAGCGCCACGTCTTCGCCACCGGCGTCATCGAGCAGCCGCTGGTCTTCGCGGGCAACGACCTGCCCGGCGTGATGCTGTCCGGCGGCGCACGGCGGCTCGCCGCGCTCTACGGCGTGCGGCCGGGGACGCGCGCGGTGGTCGCCACCACGTCGGACCGTGGCCTGGAGGCGGCGATGGCGCTGCGGGCGGCCGGCGTCGAGATCGCTGCAGTCGCCGATCTGCGCCCGTCGCCGGGCCCCATGGCGGCCACCCTGCGCTCCAAGGGCGTCGACGTCCTCGCAGGCTGCACCGTGCTCGAGGCCCAGGGCCGCAAGCAGGTGAGCTCGGCGGTGCTCGGGCCCCCGGCCGGCGAGAACGCCCGCGGGCCGCGCGAGCAGGCCTTCGACTGCGACCTCGTCCTGGTCTCCGGCGGCGTCGCGCCGGCGACATCGCTGCTGGCCCAGGCCGGCGCGCGCACCGCCTACGACTCCGGTCGCGGGCACTTCGCGCTCAGCGAGGTTCCCGAGACCGTGTACGCCGCCGGCGAGGTGGCCGGAGCCGGCAGCCTCGAGGCGATCGAGGTCAGCGGCCAGATCGCCGGCGCAGACGCCGCCCATGCGCTGGGCTTCGGCGACGCAGCCTCGCGCGGGCGCTCGCATGGGCTGCGCGAGCGGCTGGGCACGGCGGCGAACGGGCGTGCGCCGGAGGTCGTCCCGCCGCCTGTGGCGGGCTCGGGCCGGGGCAAGTGCTTCGCCTGCTTCTGCGAGGACGTCACCGCCAAGGACATCCACCTGAGCGTCGAGGAGGGCTACGACTCGATCGAGCTCTCCAAGCGCTACACCACGGTCACCATGGGTCCGTGCCAGGGCCGCATGTGCCAGCTCCCCGCCGTGCGGCTCATGGCCAAGGAGACCGGCCAGGACCTCCAGCAGGTCGGCACGACGACGGCCCGTCCGCCGTGGGCGGCGGTACCGCTCGGCGCCTTCGCCGGCCGGCCGATCGATCCCGCCAAGCGATCGGCGATCCATCCCCGCCACCGCGAGCTCGGCGCGCGGGTGCAGTGGGCGGGCGACTGGCGCCGCGCCTACGACTACGGTGACCCGCAGGGCGAGGCGCAGGCGGTGCACGACGCGGCCGGGATCATCGACGTCTCCACGCTGGGCAAGCTCATCGTCCGCGGGCCCGAGGCCGGCGAGTTCCTCGATCGCCTGTACCCCAATCGCTTCTCCAACCTGAAGCCGGGCCGCATCCGCTACGGCGTGCTGACCTCCGACGCGGGCCGGATCATGGACGACGGCACGATCTGCCGGCTCGACGAGGAGACCTTCTACGTCACCACGACGTCCAGCGGCGCCGGGGCCGTCGAGCAGTGGTTCGCCTGGTGGCTGGCCGACTGGCGCATGGACGTGCGCCTGACCGACGTCACCCAGGGCCTGTCGGCGGTCAATCTCGCCGGCCCGAAGGCGCGCGAGATCATGGGCGCCCTCACCGACCTCGACTGCTCGAGCGAGGCCTTCGCCTACCTCGACGGCAAGCGGGCGCGGGTGGCCGGCGTGGAGTCGCTCATCCTGCGGATCGGCTTCGTGGGCGAGGTCGGCTACGAGATCCACTTCCCTGCCGCCTACGGGCAGGATGTCTGGGACGCGATCCTCGCCGCGGGCGAGCCGCTCGGGATCAAGCCCTTCGGCCTGGAGCCCCAGCGCATCTTGCGCCTGCAGAAGCAGCACATCCTCGTCGGCCAGGACACCGACTCGGAGTCGACCCCGTTCGGCGCGGCGATGCCGTGGATCGTCAAGCTCGACAAGGAGCAGGACTTCATCGGCAGGTGGGCGCTCGAGCACTACGCCGAGCATCCGGCAGAGATCGCGCTGGTCGGCTTCACGCTCCCGGACGGCGACGTCCCGACCGAGGGCGCGGCGGTGCTCGACGAGCGCGGCGAGCCGGTCGGCCAGGTCACGAGCGCGCGCCACTCGCGCCAGCTCGGCCAGGTCATCGGCATGGCCTGGGTGCCTTCGGCGGTGGCGTCCGACGGCGCCTCGTTCACCATCTCCGACGAGCGCAAGCGGCTGAGCGCCTCGGTGATGACCAAGCCGTTCTACGACCCCGAGGGCGAGGTGCTGCGCTCATGAGCGCGCTCGGCTTCCTGCGTACGACGGGCGACGCGGTGGCGCGCAGCCCGATGGAGCGCCAGGCGCAGGCCGCCGGCGCGCACTTCGATGTGCGCGACGGCTGGAACGTCGCGGTGGCGTTCGAGGGCGAATCGCTCGACGCGGCCGTGTGGTGGGCCGACCTCTCGCATCTGGCCAAGATCGAGGTCATCGGCCCCCACGAGCTCGAGCTCGGGCAGGCGGCGCGAGTCAACGATGGCTGGCACTGCCCGGTCACCCGCGACCGCGCGCTCGTCCTCGGCGACCGCTCCGCGGAGGGCGTCGACCTCACCTCGTCGCTGGCCGCGCTGGCGATCGGGGGCCCGCACGCGCGCGAGCTCTTCGCCCGCTTCTGCGCGCTGGACCTGCGCGATCGCTCGATGCCGCTGCAGGCCTTCCGCCCCGGCTCGGTCGCCCGCACTCCCGGCTACGTCCTGCGCGAGGACGAGCACCGCTTCCTCCTGCTCTTCGGCTGGGCGCTGGGCGAGTACGTGTGGACCGTCGTCGCCGACGCCGCCGGCGAGCTCGGGGGCGCGCCCGTCGGCGCGGACGCACTCGATCGGCAGGTGGCCCGTGCTTGACATCTTCCGCCGCCGCCGCATGTGGCGGCCGCGCGGCGAGCTGAAGCCCAGCTACGACGTCGTCATCGTCGGCGGCGGCTCGCACGGCCTGGCCGCCGCCTACTACCTGCGCCAGCGCGGCATCACCGACGTCGCGATCCTCGAGAAGAACTACATCGGCTCGGGCGCCGCGGGGCGCAACACGACGATCCTGCGCTCCAACTACAAGACGCCCGAGGGCGCGCGCTTCTACGACGCCAGCGTCAAGCTCTACGAGGGCCTGGCGGGCGAGCTGAACTTCAACCTGCTCTTCTCGCAGTGCGGTCACCTGACCCTCGCGCACTCCGACCGCGCGATGTTCGTCATGGCCAACCGCGCCGAGGTCAACCGGCTGCAGGGCATCGACTCGCGGCTCATCGGCCCCGACGAGGTCAAGCGCCTGGCGCCTGCGATGGTCGTCTCGCCGGACGCGACCTATCCGATCCTCGGGGCGCTCTACCACCCGCCCGGCGGGATCATCCGCCACGACGCCGTGGTCTGGGGCTTCGCGCGCGGTGCCGACGGCGGTGGAGCCGAGATCCACCCCTACACGGAGGTGCTCGGGTTCGAGCGCACCAACGGGCGCATCGACGCGGTGCGCACGAACCGCGGCACCGTGAAGGCCGGACAGGTCCTCAACTGCACCGCCGGCTGGTCGACGCTCATCAGCGACATGGCGGGCGTCCAGCTGCCGATCACCACCCACATCCTCCAGGCCTGCGTCACCGAGCCGATGAAGCCGCTGCTGGACGTGGTGATCGTCTCCTCGCAGATGCACGTCTACGTCTCGCAGACCGATCGGGGCGAGTTCCTCATGGGCGCCGAGATCGAGCCGTGGACGACCTACCGCATGCAGGGGACGCTGAACTTCCTGCAGGAGGTCACGCGCCACACGCTCGAGCTCTTCCCGCAGCTCGAGCGCGCCCGCATGCTGCGCTCGTGGGCCGGGCTGTGCGACCTCAGCCCCGACTACAGCCCGATCCTCGGCAAGACCGAGGTCGAGAACTTCCACGTCAGCGCCGGCTGGGGCACGTATGGCTTCAAGGCGGCGCCGATCGTCGGCAAGACGCTGGCCGAGCTGGTCGACACGGGCAGGACGCCCGACCTGATCGCCCCCTTCGCGGTCGAGCGCTTCTACACCGACGAGCTCGTGTCCGAGCTCGCGGCCGCTGCGGTGAGCCACTAGGAGGAGACAGATGAAGAGCAGCCTGGAGATCGCACAGGAAGCCGTCCTCAAGCCGATCGAGCAGATCGCCGACGAGGTGGGGCTCGAGGACGAGGAGTTCGAGCCCTACGGCCGCTACAAGGCCAAGATCGACCTCGGCGTCCTCGATCGGCTCGCCGGCGCCCCCCCCGGCAAGGGCGTCTGCGTCACCGGCATGACGCCCACGAAGGCAGGCGAGGGGAAGACGACGACGCTCGTCGGCCTCACCCCGGGGCCGGGGGGCCTCGGCAATCGCCCGG
>Ga0081540_1002570_pt1 | contig 14730 bp, 12 predicted proteins | sample TabmetS2T1R1_FD_71024 | JGI IMG/M metagenome (GOLD analysis project Ga0081540, IMG submission 71024) | Tabebuia heterophylla rhizosphere microbial communities from the University of Puerto Rico - S2T1R1 | ecosystem: Host-associated > Plants > Roots > Rhizosphere ... | reverse complement strand
CGGATGCGGCCCTGATCCATCACGACGATAAGGTCGGCCATCGTCATGGCCTCGCGTTGATCGTGCGTGACAACGATCGTCGTGATGCCGAGCCTCTGCTGAAGCTGGCGCAATTCTACCTGCATCGCCTCGCGCAGCTTGGCGTCAAGGGCAGAGAGCGGCTCATCGAGGAGAAACAGACGCGGCGAGAGCGCGAGAGCTCGTGCGATTGCTACTCGCTGGCGCTGGCCACCGGAGAGCCTGCTGACTGGCCTGCCGGCGAAGCCGGGCAATTGCACGAGACCGAGCAGTTCTTCCACCCGCGCCATCTGCTCGGATCGGGTGCGCCCACGGATGCGCAGGGGATAGGCCACATTCTCCCCGACGCTGAGATGCGGGAAGAGGGCAAGCGATTGGAACACCATGCCGAAATCGCGCCGATGCGTGGGCAGTGCGGTAATATCTTTGCCGTCGATCAGAATGCGTCCGGCGCTTGGTTCTTCGAGGCCGGCAATCATCCGCAGAAGCGTGGTCTTGCCGCAACCCGACGGCCCCAGCAGGCAGAGGAAGGTGCCGTTCGGAACCGCCAGCGATACATTATCGACCGCGGTGAGGTTGCCGAAGCGCTTCGATACTCCTTCGAGGTGCAGACCGGACATGCTACCCCCGGCGCGTTCGGATGGTGCCGCCGGACAAGCTGTGCCCGGCGGCGGAAACCCTATCAGCCGACGATCAACTCGGTCCACTTCTGGTTCAACCAATCGGATTTGGTCTGATAGAGATCGTAGCGGGGGATGATCGGATCGATCGTCGTTGAGACGGCTGCGAATTCCGCGTCGGTCAGGTCAAGCAGTTCGCGCTTCACCGTGGGCGAGGTGCCGACCTTGCGCGACATGAGCGCCTGGATCGCCGGCTGGCTCATATAGTTGATGAAGATGTGTGCCTCGTCAGTTTTCTTTGACGCCGTCGACAGCGCCCAGCAGCCTGAATCGAGAATTCCGCCCTCCTTGGGGAACGTCGAGCGCACCGGGTGACCGTCGGCGGCGGCAAGGCCGGTTACGTCGTGATAATACTGACCCATCGGGATCTCGCCAGATTTCAGCGCCTGTTCGAATTGCGCCTCGTCGCGATACCACAGACGCACGTTCGGCTTCACTTCGGCCAGCTTGGCGAAAGCCTTGAGAAGGCCGTCCTCCGTGTCCAGCGCATTGGTGCCGCCCATGAAGGTCTTGGCGGTTACCTCCAGGAGGAATGAATTCGAAACCAGAGCCAGAAGGCCGAGCTTGTCCTTGTTGGACGGGTCCCACAGGAATGCCCAGGATTCGGGCGCCTTCGGATAGACTTTGGTGTTGGAGACCAGCGTGATGTACCAGGACACGGCTCCGACGCCAGCGACCCGGCCGTCAGGGTATTTGTTGATGAAGCGCTCCACGACATTGCCGGTGGCCGGCATCTTGCCGAGATCAAGCGGTGTCCAGAGATCGACTGCCTGTCCCTTGAGCATCGCCACCTGCGACATCATCGAAACGTCGGCTGGCGCCTGACCGGCCTTCGCTGCCTGCTGAAGCTGGACAAGCCATGCCTCGCCCGTCGGCTCCGCGATGCCTTCGACGGCGATGCCTGTCGCCTTCGTGAATTCGGGGAAGACGTGCTTGTCAAAGCTGTCTTTGAAATAGCCGCCGTAGACGCCCACCTTCAGCGACTTGTCCTGCGCCCGCGCGATAGCTGGCATGGAGAGTGCGGCCGCGCCCGCAAGGCCTGCTTTCAGAATTGCACGACGGCTGATGCTGCCGTTCCGATCCCGCCTCATTTGCTCGCTCCTCGTTCCCTAGTTATCACTCCATCTGCAATTCTTATTCCACTTCTCGTTCGCGCCAGAATTCGTATCCGTCAATCTCTCTGCGCGCCAATCGATGGGCTGTAGACCATCAGGCTGAGGATTTCGAACAACATTTGAGCCCCGGCCTGGGCCGTATTGGTGGTCGTATCATATTGCGGGGCGACCTCCACTACATCGCCGCCGATGATATTGATGCCTTTCAGGTCGCGCAGAATATCGAGCGCTTCCCGTGTGGTCAGACCACCGACTTCCGGAGTGCCGGTGCCGGGCGCGAAGGCCGGATCAAGGCTGTCGATATCGAAGGACAGATAGACCGGTCCGTCGCCGACGACCGCCCGCGCTCGCTCGACGACAGCGGCGCAACCGAGCGCCGGGATCTCCTCGGCGTGGATCACGGTCATTCCGGACTCGGTGGAGAACTCCCAAAGATATTCCGCCGACCCGCGTATACCGATCTGGATCGTGCGCGTGGGATCAAGCACGCCGTCGAGCACCGCATTGCGGAATGGCCCGCCGTGATGAAATTTGGTGTGGTCGAAGCCGCCGCCCGTATCGCAATGAGCATCGATATGGATCATGCCAACCGGGGCTTTGGCTCCGACGGCCTTCAGGATCGGATGGCTGATGGAATGATCGCCGCCGACCGAGAGCGGCGTAACGCCCGCGCCGACGATCTGCGCGATGCGCTTCTCGATGTCGGCGTGGCTCATCTCCAGATTGAAGCGGCTGCGGAACGGGACATCACCGATATCGGCCACGCGGAGGTCGAAAGCCGGCGCGCATTTCAGCACATGATTATACGGTCCGATGCGCTCGATCAGCCGCAATGCGCGGGGGCCGAAGCGCGAGCCAGGCCGGTTGGTCACACCAAGATCCATGGGCATGCCGACAATCGCAACCTGAAGATCGCCGAAATCGGGATGTTCGGCTTCGACGGCGCGATGAGGGGCAGCGAGGAAGGTCGGTACGCCCGCAAAGGGCGCTAAGCGGGTGCCGCTTTTCGAAAAAATCTTATCGGCCACCTTCTTGAACTCGGGGTTCTGCACCTCGCCACCACCGGCGTTGCTGAATTTTGCTCTCAGCGCTTCGAGTTTCTGGCGATCCCATGCCATGATAGACGCCGTCCTTTCCATCCGCTTCCGTCTGCCGTGCATTCTCCAGCGACGGGTCTGGCGAACGCAAGCCAGAACCGTGAATTGTCATCAGGGTCTTTGCAGGCGAGATCGTCGCGATCGCCATTATCGGCGCAATCAACGGGGGGGTCGGCGCACCTTCCCCGATTCCGGAGTGCACCTTCTCACCGGCTTCAACGCTCGATCGATAGCAGAGCCTCAACGGCTACTATGAGCTCCCACCAGGTCTGAAAGGCTTCCCGAGTTCTATGACGCGCTCGGCGCGGGGGTACCAGCCTTCCGGCGCATAGCTGTCATCATGAAGATAGCAGCGCACGCGCACCAGACGCGAGCCAGCGGTAAACGTGAAGTGTCGGCTCATCGGCGGACACGTAACAAAGGAGTGGTATTTGGACAGCTGCGCACAATTGATGAAATTGGTGCCCCACTTGAACTCGATATGGCTCCGTCCACTGAGGGTGTCGTCGGGGAAGGTATGCGTGTGTCCACCCAGCCAGACATCGACTGCACCGGGATTTTCCTCGAGATAACGCTCGAAGAGCTGGGCCTTGGGTTTGTCGTCCACGAAATAGAGATATGAAGCCCCCTCGGGCACACCGTCGACGCCGTGATAGCGTCCATGGCGGTAGCGGCCGTCGGGATATTGTGCCACGCCTTCAAAATCGCCCGATCCGACAGTCGTCTCGCGCAACATGTGATGATGGCAGCTTATGACGATGTCGTCGCCTGCCGTCTCCACCTGATGCCGCCACCAGTCGAAGGTTTCGGAAGTCACTGCGCCCGCCGGAGAGCCCCCGCCCCAAGAACGGCGTCCGACCGGATAAGGCAAATCATTGCGATCGCTCATCATCAGAAAACGAATGTTCCCGATCCTGAACGTGTACCGTTCCCAGCTTCCCTCGACCAGATAGGGCCTCTGGGCCGCCTTGACGCCGGACGTATCGGGGTGCTCACCCAGAGGATCGATCCATTTGCGGAACCACCAATTGGCAGGCTTGCCCGCGCTGGAGGCGGCATCCCCGGGCGAGGCGTCGTGATTGCCGGCGACGGGATAGATCTGCTCACGGCGATGCGCGCGCAGGACGCCATATTGCCGGACGACTTCCTGTCCCTGCGCGTCGTCCGGCACATCCCACAGGCCGGCATTATCACCGAGATCGAGCGCAATATCCCATCGGAATGCCGGGCCGCCAAGCTCGCCTCCGTCTTCCGATTGCCGCAGCGCTCTTGCCAGGCTTTCCGGGTATCCGGCGGGCGGCATGAATTCCATGCCGTTGCGAATGGCGGCGGAAACAGCCTTGTCGGTTGCCACATGCGCGTCGGAGAACACCCACAAATGAAAGGTCTCGGCTTCGTCTTTGATGCCCCCGCGCAAACGGCTGTCAGCCATCGTTACATTCCTCTGTGCCGGCTCACGCCGAGCCAGGCCTACGCTCCACTGACGATAATATTGGATCAAGATATTCGGCCTGGCCGCTAAGGTAAACACAACGTATTGATGAAACTGAAGTGATAACAAGTGAAACGTGAGAGTCATTGCAATTTATCGAAAATAAAATGGAACATACGTAGTAACCGACGGCGTGATATAACCATACGCGTCCATCTCTCGTAAGACATTATAATTATTAATATATACAAGCGCAGACCGCAGATATGATTGAAAGTGACCGAGAATCAGTTTTGTGACATATTCATATTATATTTGAAGACGCAGCATGGCAGATGTATTCAACTGGTTTCACTGAACATCTCCGACGCATATGTTCATTCTGGGTAAGCGCCTTGAGCCCGAGGGCAAAACTACTCCTTTCGGGGGCGTTTCTCCTCGCGACCAGCTGACGATCGTACCCCGCGGTGCCAGCATCGAGCTCAGTCAGGTCTCGGTCTTCTTTCGCCGTGCTGGCGAGCATGTGACGGCGGTTCTCGACGTCAGTCTCAAGGTTGCGCCGGGCGAATTCGTGGCGTTGCTCGGTCCGAGCGGCTGCGGGAAGTCGACTCTTCTCAATGTGCTGGCGGGATTTCGTCCACCCGATAGCGGTGCGGTGCTCCTGAACGGCAAGCTGCATCACACGCCGACGCCGCTTTGTGGCGTCGTCTTTCAGAAGCACGCGCTATTTCCATGGATGAGCGTGTTGGACAACGTCGCGTTCGGACCGCGCCAGCTAGGCTTCGCAGATCCCGAAGGCCTTGCCCGGAGAATGCTTGAAATGGTCGGCCTTGCCTCGGTTGCCGGTGCCTGGCCTTCCACGCTGTCGGGCGGCATGCAGCAAAGGGTGGGCATCGCCAGGGCGCTGGCAACGCGCCCTCCTGTTTTGCTGATGGATGAACCGTTCGGGGCGCTCGACGCGCAGACGCGCGGCCTCATGCAGGCCGAGCTCTTGAACATCTGGATGCATTTCCGCCCGACGCTCGTCTTCGTCACGCATGACATTGACGAGGCAATTTTCCTGGCCGATCGCGTCGTGGTGATGCGAACCCTTCCCGGTACGATCGGCGCCGAATTCGAGATCGCACTTCCTCGGCCGCGCGACCCTGTCGTCATGGAAAGCGGTCAGTTCCTCGCCTACCGGCGAGCTATTGCTGGAATTATCAGGGATGAGGCGCGCAAGGTGTTCGGCCCATGAGAAGGTCGCGCCAGATTGCGCATTTCGTGACCGGAGGGCTCGGCTCGATCGCGTTAAGTGCGGTCGGAATCGCCATGTTCCTGGCCGTCTGGGCACTTGCCTCGCGCGCACTAAACCCTGTGCTGCTGCCCTATCCCACCGCCGTTCTCGACGCCTACAGGGAACTGATTGCTGACGGCAGCCTGATGAAGGACACCGGCTCAAGCCTTGCCCGCGTGTTCGGCGGCTTCGCCATCGCGGCGATGATTGCGCCGCCGCTCGCTTTACTGCTTGGCTATTCCTGGTATATGCGCTGCCTTGTTCTGCCGCTGGTCACCCTGATCCGGCCCATCCCGCCGATCGCATGGATACCGCTCGCCATCCTCTGGTTCGGCCTCGGCGATCGCCCGAGCTATTTCATCACCGCGCTTGCCGCCTTTTTCCCGATCTTTCTCAGCTCGTTTGCAGGCGCGCAGAGCCTCCCGGATGAGCATCTGAATTCTGCACGCTCGCTGGGAGCGGGTACTGGCGCACTGCTCCTGCGCATCATGCTGCCCTCGGCGCTTCCGCTCATCGTGACAGGCTTAAGGATCGGCCTCGGCCAGGCGTGGATGGCGGTGGTGACGGCCGAGCTGATCGCTGCGCAGTCCGGGCTCGGTTTCATGATCCAGGCAAGTCGGCTCAATCTCGAGACAGCACGCGTGCTGGTTGGCATGACGCTGATCGGCATTCTAGGGGCCAGCATGACGGCCTCGCTGAGCCTGATCGAGCGCAAGCTCATTGTCCCCTGGAACTACACCAAATAACCCCATCGGAAAGAGAAACAATGTCCGTGCCAGTCGGTCATTTCGGCAAAGCGATTCTGCTCCTGGTATCCATGGTCCTTGCGGGTCAGACAGCCTGCGCCGAGGAGGCAAAAATCCGAATTGGCTATCCCTCGGGCCTGAATGCCCAAGTGCCCATCGTCATGGACAAGGCGGGCATCGCCGCCAAGCATCAGCTCGAGGCCAGTTTTATCGGCTTCCAGAACGGGCCGCCGATGATGGAGGGGCTGGTCGCGGGCCAGCTCGATGCGGTGATCACCAGCCCGCTCCCGCCCATCATTCTGGCCTCAAAACTCCCGGCAGAGATCGCCATCGTGGCCGCGCTCGGGAACTCAAGCCATGCGCTGCTTGTGCCCAAGGACAGCACGGCCAGCGATTTTGTCGATCTGCGCGGCAAGAAGATCGGCGTATCCTTCAGCACCGACTCCCATCTCGACCTGGTGATGACGCTCAAAACAAAGGGGCTCGATCCCAAGAACGACGTTGAGCTGGTCAATCTCCTTCCTAACGAGCTGCCTTCGGCTCTGGAAAAGACGCTGGTCGACGCAGTCCTCGTCCGTCAGCCACAAGTGCTTCGGTTGCAGGAGAGCCTTGGGGCGCGGAGCATTTACAGCTGGCCTTTCCATTTCGTCTCGATCATGCGGCGCGAGTACCTGAAGCAGAACCCGGATGCGGCACAGCGCTATGTGGAGGCGCTGCGGGAGGCTGTGTTTTACATTGCCGGCAATCCGGAGGACGCGAGCCGCTGGTTTGGCGAGATTCAGCGGGTCGATCCGGCGACAGTGCTAAAGGTTTCAGGAGAGAATCCGCTTTATTCTGCAAAGAGTCTCAATGATGTCTCTCTCGAAGTGGCTCCCGCCTTTCGGCAGTATCTGACCGAACGACTTGATGCAGCTTTCGAACACGGACTGATCCGCACGAAGATTTCTCTCGATAATCTGCTTCCGTGAGGAAGCTTTCTTTCTCTGAAAAGGTCGGCCGAGGGAAATACAGGCCGATTTGAGATTGTTTCAGCATAGGGGAGACAACATTATGCAGGCAAGAACCCTGGCCACGCTGATTTGCTTTGGCATGATCATGTCTGTCATCGCCCCGGTCGCGGCCCAGACGGGGGGAAGTCAGGCGCCGGTCGCCGGTGTGCGCGAGAAGGCGCGCGGCCAAGTTCCCACGGCCATTGCCGAAGGCGAGTCGGACAGCGTTGCCCGTGTGAATGCCTGGACGGTTGGCATCGTTGGGGGACTGATCGAAGGGGCGCCCATCCGCTTCGCTACCGATATCCAGATCGCCCTTGATGATGGCGACAATCTGCGTATCCTTCCCATCGTGAGCCGCGGCGCGAAGCAGAACGTCATCGATCTGCTGTACTTGAAGGGGGTCGATGCTGGCGTTGTCTATACCGATATCTTCGACGAATTTCGGCGCGAGGGCCAGATCAAGAATATCGAGAAGCGGATCAACTATATCTCGCATCTATTCCTTTCCGGGGTCCACGTCCTGGTGCGACCCGAGATCAAGGAACTGAAGGATCTGGAGGGGAAGAAGTTCGGCTTTCAGGGGCGCGGAACTGGCGTCTCTGTGACGTCCTCCATTCTCTTCAAGCGCATGGGCATCAATGTCGAGCCGGTCTATATCACCAATAATCAGGCGCTCGAGCAGATGAAGACCGGCGAGATGCACGGCCTTATTTATCTCGTTACCAAGGCCCATCCATCTTTGACCTCGATCGATCCAAAATTCGGCTTTCACCTGCTCTCGATCCCTTATGAAAAATTCACCGACTACTACGTGCCGATGACCTTCGAGAACAGCGACTACCCGAATCTGGTGAAGCCGGGCGAAAAGGTCGAAGCCATGGGCGTGCCGGCGGTCCTGGCGGTCTACAACTGGCCGAAGGGATCGGAGCGGTTCCGCAAGGTGCAGCGGTTCCTCCAATATTATTTCGATCGGTTCGATAACTTTAAGAAGCCGCCATTTCAGAAGGAGTGGAAGGAAATCAATCTCGCAGCAACGATCCCGGGCTGGAACCGATATTGGTATGCGGAGCAATTGCTGCAGGAAAGAGAGCAGAAGCAGCAGCAGTCTGCGGCAGGTGCTGGCGTCGCCCTGACAGGCGCGCAGAGCGAGCAGGCATTGGACCTGAGCGATCCTGTTCGCCGCAAGGAATTCAACGAGTTCCTCGAGTGGAAACGCCGTCAGCAGAAGCAATAGATCTCAGCTCAGCATTTCAACATTTCGAGTCATCACGTCATGGCTCCTCATTTCTTTTGCGCCGACGGGACAACAATGGCACCAGGCCAGTCACTATCGGGCGCCGCCGCGCCGTCATTGCTTCGTTCGGTACGCCCGCTCACGAGGCTGCTACTCGTCGGATGCAGTGCTGGCCTTTGGCTGGCTGTGGCCCCGGCTTCGGCTCAGGGGCGGAAGCCCCAGCCGACTCTGGTTGTGTCCTCCCAACTCTGGCTCAGCCCGGGCAGCGAAAACCCGCTGGAGGTCAAGGTGGTGCCAAGCGACGCCATCCCGCCTCAGTCTGTGCTGGTGATCAGGGGCGTGCCGGCGGGCATACGCTTTTCCGAGGGACGGCCGTTCGGGCCTGGAGTGTGGGTGGTTCCCGCAACCCGCCTGACCGGTCTGAAGCTTCATACGCCGCCTGGCACCAGCAGCGGCGGCATGCTGACGGTGGTGCTCACCACGCTGGAGGGGACGCCAGTTGCCGAGGCGCAGATCACGGTTATCTCCCTGCCGCCCTCCCAGCAGAACGCAGAGAACACCACGTCGCCATCCATTGCGCCACCGTCCGGCTTTACGGAGAGCACACAGCAAAGCGTGCCCGCCACCCCCAACACGACCTCCGGGAACCGTGCCGATTTGCTCATGCTCTTGGAGAAAGGCAAAGAAAACCTTCGCCTGGGCAATATTCTCATTGCCCGGCAGTTTTATCAGCGGGCCGCCGACAAGGGACTTGCCGAAGCGGCCTTTGCACTTGCCGTCACCTATGATCCGAATGAACTGCCGCGGATGAAAGGGATGGCTGACGTGACGCCCGACGCGCAACTCGCCAGGAAATGGTACGAAAAAGCAAGGGAACTCGGCTCTCCAGACGCGGCGGCGCGTTTGTCCCAACTGGGCCGCCCCTGACTCTCACGCGCCAAGCGCGATGGCTTTGATGGGACGGTCTTCCGCGCATCCGACGAGCTAGATTAATACGCACTGTCGAGGCGAGTGCTGTCGGGTTATCTCGCCCCCCGTATTGCCTGATGCTTGTGCCCTCGCCTAAGCCATCGAGACGACTACAGCCATAGCCTTTTCGAATCGGTGTCAGGTTGCGTCCAGGGCGGAGCGCCCCGGAAGTCAGATGCGGCGACACGCCGCAGCGCGATCAATCCACAGGATACTCTTCACCCAAAAAGATCTCAGCCCGCGCGACATCCTGCCCCTTGCGTCGCCGTGAAGCAGGCCACGTAGGCACCTGCCTTGCAAGCTGTTTCAGCGATCCCCCGCAAACAAAGTCTCGCGAGCCGGCTGCGTTGAGGAACAGAGTTCTTAGGCTCTGAAAGCAATGGGTTATTTACGATTGTTTTGTGTCAAACGGATCGCACGACTTGACAAGCACAGGCGGAGGGTATGTGTTGTATTACGTGTTGTATATCGTGCCGACCCGCATCGCTCATGTCAGCGGAACCAGGGTGCCCTCATGATTACGGCAAACTCATCAGTAGACGGTCAAATTGGCGCCAGCCAATCGACGATCAACGAGATTGGACTCGCGGATCTCTGGACTGTTTTGGCCAAAGGCTTCGACGACTTCAGAGCCATGCCAACTCATTCCATTTTCGTAATCGTCATATACCCGATTGTGGGTCTTATCTTGCTGAGGGCCAGCTTCGGCTATGACATGGTGCCGGTGGTCTTTCCACTGCTCGCTGGCTTTGCTCTTCTTGGACCTTTTACCGCAATCGGCTTGTACGAGATGTCCCGTCGGCGCGAGCTGGGCCTGCCTCAATCATGGGAAGCGCTGAGCGTCTTCAGCTTGCTGCGAATTTGGCCGATCGCGGTTCTCGGCATTGTGCTCATGGTCATCTTCCTGGCCTGGCTGATTGCGGCCATGACGATCTATCAGAGCAGCTTTGCCAACTGGTATCCTTCATCCGTCGGCGAGTTCATAAGCCGCGTTTTCACCACGTCAGAGGGCTGGACACTGATCATCGTCGGCTGCGGCGTCGGGTTTGTCTTTGCGCTGATAACCTTCGCGATCAGCGTGGTCTCGTTTCCAATGCTTGTTGATCGCAATGTGAGTGCCGGGGTGGCCGTTGCCACCTCCATCAGGGCTGTCGCGGCCAATCCGGTTACGATGGCGGCATGGGGACTTATCGTCGTTGCCGGATTGCTGCTTGGCTCTTTGCCGCTATTGGTTGGCCTTGCGGTGGTCTTGCCGGTGCTTGGCCACTCGACCTGGCACCTCTATCGCAGGCTTGTGCCGCGTGACTACGAGGCGCTGAACCAACTCCGGCCGGAAGTAATGCCGGGAAGCTAACAACGGGAAGAACCGCTGTGGGGATTAACGTGCAATGATTGTGGCAATTATACTGGTTCTGGTAGGAGTAGGCTCAGTATTATTCCACTTGCTAAGCCCCTGGTGGTGGACACCGATCGCCTCCAACTGGCAATACATCGACCACACCATTAGCCTGACATTCTGGATTACAGGCATCGTCTTCGTCATCGTCGTGTTGTTCACGGCCTATTGTGTCTACCGCTTCCATCACAAGGAAGGCCGGCAGGCGATGTACGAGCCGGAGAACAAAAGGCTCGAGCTCTGGCTGACGATTGTGACAGCGATCGGTGTTGGCGCGATGCTCGCGCCGGGGCTCTTCGTGTGGGGGCAGTTCGTCACTGTCCCCAAGGAGGCAACCGAGCTGGAGGTCGTCGGCCAGCAATGGCAGTGGAGTTTCCGCCTTCCTGGCAAGGACGGGCGGCTTGGCGCGACCGATGCGAGCAACATCACGGCCGATAACCCGCTGGGCCTCTTTCCCCAGGACGCTCACGGCCAGGACGATCTGATCGTGGAAGGCGGTGAGATCCACCTCCCGATCGGCAAGCCGGTGAAAGTCCTGATGCGGGCCGTTGATGTCCTGCACGACTTCTATGTCCCGGAGATCCGGGCCAAGATGGACGCGATTCCCGGAATGATCACTTATTTCTGGTTTACGCCGACGCGCACCGGAACCTTCGACATTCTGTGCGCCGAGTTGTGCGGCATGGGCCACGCGCAGATGCGCGGCACGTTCAAGATCGATACCGAGGCCGACTATCAGGCATGGCTCGGTCAGCAAAAGACCTTCGCCGAACTGACGACACCTGTCAAAAAAGCTGAGGCGACACGGTAAGTCGCACCCAAAAGAAAGCCGAGCCATCGCGCTTGGATAAGGAGAGGAAATCCGATGCGGCAGGACCGATTGAGCCTCGTCGGAAGTGAGCAAGGAGAGATTTTCGATGGTCGACGTCACCCGTGGCGGGATCGAGTCCATCCGGCCCGCCGAAGTTCCGGACGTTGAACTCTATCATCCGCATAGCTGGATAGAGAAGTACGTCTTTTCCCAAGACGCCAAATACATAGCCATCCAATACTCGATAACTGCATTGGCCATTGGCTTCGTTGCGCTCGTGCTGTCCTGGCTGATGCGACTGCAACTCGGCTTCCCCGGGACTTTTTCCTTCATCGACGCCCACGCCTATTACCAGTTCATCACCATGCACGGCATGATCATGGTGATCTATCTGCTGACCGCGCTGTTCCTGGGGGGCTTCGGCAATTACCTGATCCCGCTCATGGTTGGCGCCAGGGATATGGTGTTCCCCTTCGTCAATATGCTGAGCTACTGGGTGTACCTGCTCGCCGTGCTGGTGCTGGTTGCCAGCTTCTTTTTCCCAGGCGGCCCGACCGGCGCAGGCTGGACCCTCTATCCGCCGCAGGCGATCACCGGTGGCACGCCCGGCCAGGAAGGTGGCATCATCCTGATGCTGGTGTCGCTGCTGATCTTCATCATCGGCTTCACCATGGGCGGCCTCAACTATGTGGTGACCGTCCTGCAGGGGCGCACGCGCGGCATGACGCTGATGCGCTTGCCGCTCACCGTATGGGGCATTTTCACGGCGACGGTCCTCGCACTGCTGGCCTTCCCCGCCCTGTTCGTCGCAACCGTCATGATGTTGCTCGACAAGCTCCTGGGCACCAGTTTCTTCATGCCGGCGATCATTAGCCTTGGCGAGCAGACCGGTCATCGCGGCGGCAGCCCGATCCTGTTCCAGCACCTGTTCTGGTTCTTCGGCCACCCCGAGGTGTATATCGTTGCGCTGCCGGCCTTCGGCATCGTTTCCGACCTGATCGCCACCCATGCCCGCCGGAACATCTTCGGCTATCGCATGATGGTATGGGCGATTGTCGCGATCGGCGCCCTGAGCTTCGTCGTGTGGGCACACCACATGTATGTGAGTGGCATGAACCCCTATTTCGGGTTCTTCTTCGCCACCACCACGCTCATTATCGCGGTTCCGACCGCCATCAAGGTCTATAACTGGGTCCTCACTCTGTGGCGCGGCAACATTCACCTCAATGTGCCGATGCTTTTTGCACTCGGGTTCATCGTCACCTTTGTCAATGGCGGCCTCTCCGGGCTGTTCCTGGGTAACGTCGTCGTCGACGTGCCGCTGTCCGACACGATGTTCGTGGTCGCGCATTTCCACATGGTGATGGGTATCGCTCCGATCATGACGGTGTTCGGCGCCATCTACCACTGGTACCCCAAGGTGACCGGGCGGATGATGAACGACCTGCTTGGGAAGTTCCATTTCTGGGTGACGTTCCTCGGAGCTTATGCGATCTTCTTCCCCCTGCATTACATCGGCCTGCAGGGCGTACCCCGCCGTTATCATGAACTTGGCGAGGCTGGGTTCATCCCGCCGAGCGTCGCCACGCTGAATGCGTTCGTTACGGTTGCGGCCCTGATCGTGGGCTTTGCCCAGCTCGTCTTCCTGTACAATCTCATCTCCAGCGTGTTCAGAGGTGAGCGCGCCTCGGGCAATCCGTGGCGGGCGACGACCCTTGAATGGCAGACGCCCGAGACCCCGCCACCGCATGGCAATTGGGGCAAGGATCTGCCCGTCGTCTATCGCTGGGCCTATGACTACAGCGTGCCGGGGGCGAAGGAGGACTTCATCCCGCAAAACCAGGCTCCCGTGACGAAACCCGCTTGAGATCAGGTCATGCCGGTTGTAGTGATCTTCCTCAGCGTGGTCCTGGCCGTCATGGGCTGGTGGCTGCTGCAGCAGCGGCTGACCGCAAAGCCATGGCTGGAGGAGGGCGTCATTGGCCAATATGACGGCACGGGCTCGATGTCCATGCCGCCGGCCAAGATCGCAGTCTGGGTATTGATCGCGGTTATTGGCTCGCTCTTCGCCCTGCTCATGAGCGCCTATTTCATGAGAATGGGCTATCCGGATTGGCGGCCGATCGCCGTGCCGCGAGTGTTGTGGTTCAGCACCGCTTCTCTGGTGATGACGAGCATCGCGCTTCACGGCGCGAAGCGTGCCGTCGATACGAGATATCTTCCCGCCGTGAAGGCCCGGCTCATCGCAGCCGGGTTCTTCGGCGTCGCCTTCGTCATCTGCCAGCTATTGGGATGGCGGGAGTTGACCGCCGAGGGTTTTCTCCTGGCGACCAACCCCGCAGACAGCTTCTTCTATCTTGGGACAGGACTTCACGGACTGCATGTGCTCGGCGGGTTGATTGCCCTGGCCTGGACCGCCAACAGGGCTTGGCAGAAATTCGCTCCGGAGACACTGCGCCTGAATGTGGAGTTGTGCGCCACCTATTGGCACTTCCTCCTCTTCGTCTGGCTGGCGCTATTCAGCCTGCTGACAGGGTACGCCCAAGAGTTTGGGGCACTCTGCGGCCGATTACTGACTTAACAAGGGTATAAAGGGATGGATGCCACTGTAACCGATGCAGAAAAGGTCGTTGAACGGCCGGAGGGTCTTCAAGGTGTCGCGGCCGACTGGGCCTCCGATCAGCGGGCGTTCAAGAGCGCCTCCTGGGGGAAGGCCATGATGTGGATCTTCCTGCTCAGCGACACCTTCATCTTCGGCTCGTTCCTGCTGTCCTACATGACGGTGCGGATGTCCACCACCGTGCCGTGGCCAAATCCCTCGAAAGTGTTCGCGCTGCATATCGGCGGCTCGGAAATTCCGCTGATCCTGATCGCCATCATGACCTTCGTGCTGATCTCGGGCAGCGGGACGATGGCGATGGCGGGCAACTACGCCTACCGGCATGACCGGCGGCCGACCACCAT
>Ga0081540_1002569_pt1 | contig 14732 bp, 21 predicted proteins | sample TabmetS2T1R1_FD_71024 | JGI IMG/M metagenome (GOLD analysis project Ga0081540, IMG submission 71024) | Tabebuia heterophylla rhizosphere microbial communities from the University of Puerto Rico - S2T1R1 | ecosystem: Host-associated > Plants > Roots > Rhizosphere ... | reverse complement strand
GCTCTGCGCCGAGATGTGCTCGACCAAGTCGCTGCTCGCCGGCGACGGCGAGATCATCGCCCAGATCTACAAGGAGCGGGTGACGAAGCGCGGCTACGGCTCCGGCGCCTGGGGCTGGAAGACTGCCTATCGGGAGTCGATCGACACCTGAGACGGCCGTTCTTGTTTGAGCATGATCTTTTCGGAAAACCGCTTCACACTTTTCCGGATCATGCTCTGGCGGCGTGACGATGGATTAACCCCGTTCCGGCGTAACCGGAACGGCGGCTGTGGAATGGAGCTGGGTGATGACATCTGTTGGAAAAATTCTCCGCCTCGCGCTTGGGGCCTGGGCCGTGGTGCTGCTGGTCGCACTCGCAGCTCCTGTTCAGGCACAGCAGCAACCAAACTCCGTCAACCCCACCGCGCTTTCGGTGAAGGAGCAGCAACTGCTGCAGGAGTTGAACCGGATCCAGGGCCGCGTCACCATTCCCGACGCGCGCTCCGGCGTTCTGGAGCAGCCGGCGGGGCGCGACTGGCGCAATTTCCGTGACGTGACGCTGCGCTGGGTCGGCGGCATCGCGATCCTCGGCATGCTTGCCGCGCTCATCATCTTCTATCTCACCCGCGGCATGGTCAAAATCGAAGGCGGCCGGTCCGGCCGCACCATCGTGCGCTTCAACGCATTCGAGCGCACGGTGCACTGGATGACCGCGACCTGCTTCATCGTGCTGGCGATCTCCGGGCTGAACATCACCTTCGGCCGGCCGCTGCTGATCCCGCTGATCGGGTTAGAGGCCTTCTCCGAATGGTCGCAATGGGCGAAATACGCCCATAACTATCTGAGCTTTCCCTTCACCATCGGCGTGATCGTGATCTTCCTGATGTGGATCGGCGGCAATATCCCGAACAAGGTGGATGTCGAATGGATCAAGCGAGGAGGCGGCCTGGTCGGCGATGACCATCCGCCGGCCAATCGCTTCAATGCCGGCCAGAAGTTCATGTACTGGGTGGTCGTCCTCGGCGGCGGCGCGGTGGCGGTCACCGGCTATCTCCTGATGTTCCCGTTCTACACCTCGGGGATCGAGGGCATGCAGATCGCCCAGGTCGTGCATTCGATCGTGGCCGTACTGTTCGTCGCCGCGATGATCGCGCACATCTATATCGGCTCGATCGGCATGGAAGGCGCGTTCGAGGCGATGGGCTCGGGCACCGTCGACGTCAACTGGGCCAAGGAACATCACAGCCTGTGGCTGGAGCAGCAGAAGGCCCGCGCGGCCGCCAATGACGCGCGGTCGGCCGCGGCAGCGCCCGCGGAATAGGAGAGGGGTAAGGGAGCCATGAAAGCCTTTCTTCTGGCAGTGGTCACGGCGATCGTCATTGCGGTCGTCTGGGCTGGCGTCCTCAACAAAGTGCAGGAGCCGGTTTCGGAAGCTTTTGCCACGACCGGCGTCCGCCTCTAGCAACTGCCAATTTGTCCTTGCGACGGTGGCCGGGAACCCCCGGCCGCATCCTTGCGTTTTGTCCGTTGAACCTTTTGCCTCCGGCCGGGACATACCGACGAGAGGCATGGTCTCGGAGGTCGCGTATGACCAACTGGCATGATTCAATGGTGGACAGGCCGGAGACGGACAGTAAGGCTTATGCCACCGGCTGGACGATCAGCGGTCTGGCTGTCCTCGGTACCATCGTGGCGGTCTGGGTCCTCGGGATCTAGCCGCTACAGGCATCCCGGAGGAGGCCATCCGATTGGCCGGCATTGGCCGGTCGGACGATTAGCGAACCGCGTCGTCATGATGAGTTCGGCGCTATTCTTTTTCCAATTGTATGCCGGTCAATTTGGCCGGCATTTCAGTTATTTAGGGCCGATCCAAGGGAGAAGCCCGCAGCTCTGTCGCGAAGTGAGGATAAATCTTTAAAGCGTTGGTGCTTTTATATAAAAGCCGCACCGCCGCGCGGCCAGATAGCCGGGCATCGCCTTTTAATACCTCACCCCAGAGTGCGATCGCTCGGCTATTTGGGGCGACAGGCTCAGACCTCGGTATCCTCCAGCCCATACTCCCGATAGATGCTCGCCCGGTCGGCGCCGGGGAACAGCCGGCACTTGGCCTGGGCCAAATGCAGATTGACGGTTCCAGGCTGACAGCCGGCGACCAGGAGCTTTCGGATATCGTCCATATGCTTGACCGGCTGGTGCTTCGGCTCGAGCTGCTCCAGCGCGATCAGGGCGGTCGCCAGCGACTCCGTGACAACCCATTCGTCGTGGCCGGTAATTCCCTTCTTCGACATGGAGCGGCCTCCCATTCCTGGGCATGCGAAATAGCCGGCTCCCGCAGGCAACGACCTGGGCGGGATCAGCCTGATTCTACTCCAGCTTTGTGGCGATCAAAAAGGGCGAAGACGCGGCCTGGACGGCTGCGGCGCAGCATCGCAAGCAAGTGATCGAATTGCACGAGGGCCGCCGAAGACAAATCTTTAGAGACAATCAAATGTGGGAGGCAATGATGCTTTCCGAGAAATTCTTTCTTGTCCTGGAGACGCTGCGAAGCCATAGCCCGCAGGACGGCAGCACGCGCGTCGTCAGTGCCTCGCGTCACGTGCCGATCAAGCTGCCGGAGAAGACCGAAAAATCCCGAACTGAGTAGTCGGCTGCGCGCGCTTTGGATGCGCAGGTGAACATCAGAAATTGTTCCTGGCGCGCACACTTTGCACCGCAATGCTCAATGTGGTGCGGGGTTTATGGGGGCCTTGTAGATTGCACAGATCCAGTGTGATCTTCTGGACTTGCCGTCGCTGCGCAGGCTCGGCAGATGACGATCTTCTTGTTGATGCGGCTCTGCTCCTCGGCCTCAATCTCATCGTGAACAACCCACCACGCCGCAGAATACGGCTGCAGCGCATTCAGCACCTTTTGCCTCTCGGCATTTGGATCAGGCTTGGCAGGCAAGCGCATCATACGCTTCGTATTGCGCAAAGGTTTGTTTGGATCTTGACCCAGTCCGTCCCACGCGAAGGGGCCGCCCAAGGGCGCCTGCGCAGAAGCGCAGCCTACTACCACAAAGGACATCGCAATCAGGGCGACGAGGAAATGCCTGGCCAAGCTGAAAAGCCTTTCATTGGGCATCAGCACGCAGCCCGCAGGCTTTTTAGCCTGTATTGACTTGGTTAATGAAGACCTAAGAGCCTGCGAGACCAGCCATTACTCGACATCAGGCTGAAAGCCTTTCGGCAACCGGGGCGGATCGTCGAGGGAAGCCGAATTGCACTTTGGGCTGGACCGGCATGTCTGTGAAGCAGCCCGACGCGTTGCCATACCACGGGTCGGGCTTTTTCGTTGCCTCTGGGCCGGTTGAGCGGTTCGACAATTGAGATCAACCGCGCTCAGCGGGTTTGCGGTTCATAATGGTTGCGCATTGCCTTTAGGTGATCGCTCTGGAGACGCAAGTTGTTGCGCATGCTCCGAACGTCTTCGACGATCTGAGCGAATGCGAACAGGACCGCAGCAGGGATCGACGCGCCAAGGGCGATCAAGAACGCCAACGGCCCGCTGTAGACATTGGGCGCGGGCGCCAATGCCACCGTGGCTACGAAGCCAACCCACACGAGCAATAAGTACAATCCCGAAACGACCTTGAGAAAGTTAGCCATGGCACCCCCCCTTAAACCTGCCAGGCAACGATGTTCTCGCAAGCTGGGGAAATTCGCAAGGACCGCCAGAAAGTTAATAGGACACTCGAACTTCATCGGCGTCCGGCCGGCGGTATTGGCCACGGGGAGTGTAGCTCGGCGAGTTTCCGCCTTCGTCTGGATATGTACGCGCGGAAGGAATAACCGGCTGCAAAGCCTACCGCGAACGGAACGCCGAAAATAAGCAGCACGTCCATTACGAACCCTCGCCGAGCTTTCGCTTGTCAGCCCTATCGCGAAGCAATTTCGTCCAACGAACGCCGCGCCTAGACGTTGCTGGTTGTCAGAATCGCAGCCGAAACGGGAAAGTTATGCAATCGATATTCGGCCGGCTTGTGACACAACCTAATCGCGGCTGCACGTCGCTTCAACAACCGGCGTGGGCTTGGCCAGCGGCTTTAGCGCGCATCCAGCAATCCGGCCGCCTCGCTTCATGCCGGGCGGCCTTTCTCTTGGGCAATTAGTTAGCAGGAGACCCTGAGCCTGCGGTGCGAACCAACCTGTCCGCCTTTTTCAGAACGTAGGTATTTTCCGGCAGGTCTCTCGAAAAAAAGCTGATCACCACGAACGCCGCGCAAAATAGCAGGCCTACCAGCATAACTTTCCGATAGGTGCGTCTGTCAGCACTGTGAAAAGAACTCGACATAAATCACCAATCACGCAACGCGGAACCGCCCAAGGCTAGCTGGCGATCATTTCCGGACGGCTTCGCGGTAATTGGAAAATGGTTTCGTCGCAGAGGGCGGGCTGTTGGCTGCTATCGCATGGGGGTCGATGCTGGTTCCCCTGCGGCGCTGCTTGGGACCTTTCGGACACCGTGAGCGTTGAGGCCATAGCATCAGGGCAGGACCGCGAACCCGGAGTTCGGGTCATGAGCAATATCCCTTTGGACATTCAAAGAAAGTGCGAACAACGGTGGGTGGCCAGATTCGCGCGGCCGGTTCCGCCGTCGGCGCCGCACGAACACCGAATCCAGCCGTCAGCCCCGCCTGGCAAAACAAAGAAGAAAACCCGCCGGACTAAAGCGGCGGGCTTAAGGTCTGCGCCGGCGGTGTGAGCGCGGACCGAAGCCCGGCGGCGATGGCGCAACCGGCAGCGGCTGTGGACGCACCGTCGCCGATTGAAGCAATAGAGTAGGGCACCGGGGGCTACGCCCAGCGTTTTCTCGTCCGTACTACTCCCTTCGGCGAAGTGCAGGAGATCACCAGCAACACGCGATGGCCGCATTTCGGGGTGGATAATTGGTGCTGGGACTGGGTGTGGGGACCCGCCATGAAATACGCCCTTGAGAGCGTGACCCTCGTGACCTTCGCCGCGTTCCTCGCATGGAGCTTAAAGATTCTCATCGCGTGGACGTGACTTCGTTGCAACTTCACGAGAGTTTCACACGCGGGGCTTTCTCCGTGACGGTCCCAATAAGCTGCGCCGCCGGGCGGCGCCTTCTATTCCGCGTCCTAATCGACTTCTCTAACAGACCGGAACCATTCGAACTCGCCATCCATCGCGCGTCATCACACGCTGGCGGAAGAGAGGGCACTCTTTGTAACCGGAAGAGATTCCGTACCAGTCGCCATATCCATTGTCGTTGCCGTACCCGTAGCCGCCCCCGAAACCGTATCCATTGATGCCTTGTCCGCCTTGCCGTGGGTAGCCGCCGCCAGGGAAGTTACCGCCAAGGAAGTTGCCACCGCCTCCACCCTGGAAGCCGTCGCTCCTGAAAGCCCCTTGAGGCGAAGCCGAGTCTTGAGCTGAAGCCGAGTTTGCGCCGGCTGTAGCGAAGGCGGATAGGATGAGTAACGTTGCAACTGTTTTCGGTGTCATGGGAAAGTCTCTCGGATTGTTGCCCGACGCTGTTGCAGCACGCGCGTCATTCAATGTCATAAAAAATCAAAATCAGTTCAAAATCGGGGCGGCTGGGTCTCAATTTCAGACAGCCTCACGTCATCTGGCCATTGTTTGGTCGACATCTCGAGCGAGTGGCTGCTGGCAAACCCTATGGCATCAGCATTAGATTGGCCGCTCTGCGGCGACGTGAAAGCCCTCCAGCGGATGATGCAGGCGCCTGGGCAAGGAAGCCGCGACGCCCGAGAGAAAGAAGCTTGTCCGCCTGTCGGAATCGCAGCGGGAGATCATCCGCAAAAGGTGGATGAATTTCTGGATTACCAATGAAGCGCCGGTGCCGATCGCACCGGAAGCGCAACAGGCAAAGACTTGCTGCACACGCGGCGCGGCTACGGCGAATGTTCACGCTTCATCGCTGATCCGTTGCTGTGGAAATGTGGATAAGCGGTGCAAATTTGCAGCACAGAGCAAGGGCGCGGGGCTACGGACCCGCGCTTCTTCGAGGATCTGCGTCCCTCACAACCAATACGTAAGTGTCCACGTTGCGGCACCAGCAAGAAGCAGGCACGTGGCCAACGCGCTGATTGCAGCGTCTGTCCTGTCCATCATCCAGCCCTCAAGAACAAATCATTGCGCAAAAATCAGTTTGAGATTCGAATAATGATGCTTCCAAATTTGTCAGAGGCTGTGACCGTATTTTTCCGGCCAGCAGGCCTCACGGCACCATCGACCCCGCATACATCACGACCAGCATTACAATTATGAATGCCGTGAAACAGCACGGCACCATCCCCAGGATTTTGAGCGCTTCCTTCACGAAATGCCCGCACTGTTGCCGGGAGCGAACTGGCCTAAATCCCAGGCTCCGTGGTTGTCCCGCCGGCGAAAGTCGTCGGCGGGCTTTACTTCCCGAACCGGAGCCGACCATCGACGAAATACGGGCCGCCATGTCCGCACTCCCGCCGAGGAAGCGAGCGATCCTCTACAGAACCATCAAAGCACAGGCGGCCGGCTGTAAAGACTGAGCACCCGCAAGCCTTCACCGTCTTGCGGCGAGCCGGTCTCTCTAGATAGGGTGGCTCGGGGGTGGACAACGGGATGCGTATCATGACCGAACAGTTGATCGAATCTCCGCGGGACTTCATGTTGGTGGCGGAGAAAGAACTGATTGCGTTCGAGCGGCAGGAGCGCGCGCTTCGCAGGCAGGAAAAATTAGAGCGGGCGAAAGAGAAATTCCCTGCTCTAATAAACGAACTTCAAAGCTAGGCGGGGGCCTGGAGCGGGGGAGAGAGGTCGGTTTGTCCGGCTCGCTGCCGCAAGAAAGAGCCCGACCTTGGTATGGGCCAAGGTCGGGTCTCTGCTTGACGTTCGGCGTCAGGGGAGGCGGGGGTTGGATACCTAACACCGCTACGACAGCGCCCTGAGCCTAGTTCTCGTTTGCGACTGTTTTGCAGGCCCCGCGTTGCCTCAGTGCAACGTCACGGGCCTTTCGCATACTGGTAACTTTAAACTGCCCGCGCGTTGAGACAGATTGAGCACGCACCCGGGGCAAGGCGTCATTTCATTCCGCAGAAATTTGCCGGGACGGGCCGCTGACCCACGCCGGCGGCCCTTTTGCTGCGCCGTCAGTTCACGCGTGATCCTTCCGCGATCTCATCCTGTTTGAGCTGATCCTTGGCCTTGAAAAACGCCCGCACATCCCGGGCGAAGGCTGAAGCGACCTCAAGGGGCAATTCGGGAGGTTTACGCAACATCAGCATCGGTATTCGTACGCTCAATAAAATCAACACTTAGTTAAGCAGGTCGGCCGCAGGCTGCAAGCGGAACAATTGGGGGTGACTACTTGCATGAAACACGATCCCAAAATGCAAGAGCTGCTGGATCGGGTTCGGAAAGCTCACGCTGACGATGTGGCACAGGCCGTTGATAAGGCTCGTTCATTCACGGCGGCGGAGGAGAGGCTTCTGCCTCCTCGTGCGAATATGGATCGGCGGGGAGTCATGATGGCAGTATGGGGAGCTTGGACGCTGCTCCTTTTGGCCATGCTCCTCTACGCGGCGTTCGGCTTATAGCGAGGCCGCATCAGCTGGCCGTCCCCATTCTCCCGCGGGCGCTGAAAGGCGTGAAGAGCGTGCAATTGGCTATGTCGTCCTGCTTGAGCTGATTCTTTGCGCATGTCCCGGACGAAGGCCTTGGCGACCTGGGGCGGTAACTCGAAAGGTTTCCTCGGCAGGCGGTCCCTTCTTGTTTCTGTCATCCAACGAGCATAGCCTCTCCCTAGCTCTAGTTCTCCCGTGAGCTGGAGTCCCACTTTGATTTAGTCCATTTGACCCCGCTAGGGCCTTTCTCTGGCGGGGTTTTTTTGGCGTGTGCCTGAGAGGCCGCCTCAATTGGCGGCGGTCTCCATCTTGGCCGCTTTTGAAATTCGGCCGCACGTGCCAATCGGCCGCCTTTTCTGTGCTGGACAAATTGCCCGGTCATCGCTCGGCCTCGGAATCCGCTGGGAAGGCCTCGGTGACCTCGGGCGGCAATTCGATCGCTTGCTTGGCGTGGCCTGTAGACGGGGACGCGGCCACGAAGCAAAAAGGCCGCGTTCACCGCCCCGGCAGCACGGGCAGGGTGGGCGTGGCTGTTTTCGATTGCTCGTTTCGCTGCAATGCGCGGGTTGCCAATCGATGTCTGCGCGCATTGCGCCTGCGACGCGGCAATGTTTTCAACGGAAAGAGCAGGCTGGCAGCTTCTGCTCGCAAGCAAAGCAGCTCTACGTACTGGTCAAGCAAATCAATAGCGTTTTTATGAAGTGATTCAATATCGCGGGTACGCTCTGACACATTAAACCCCTGCGAGCACAAAACCTGTGAGTTGAATGCAGCGCAGCAAACTTACATTCGTCGTCAAATGGCGCAAATCACAACAAATTTCAGTAATTTGGTCTTCGTTTTCTCTTGGGACGGCCTAACTCTCTAAATTAAGTGAGCAGCCTAAGTCGGGAAGTTAACTCACTTATTTCTCGAAGATGTGGTTGTGAACAATACCCGGCAAAACCACTACTAGAGAATGATTGTTATGGAGCAATCATGGAACGAGCCAAACTTGAGCGGATGAGCTTCGACGACCTGTGGTCTTTGCATGTTGAGGTCACTCAATTGTTGCAGGCGAGAATTGAGGCGGAGAAAGCGGAACTCGAAAAGCGTCTGAAGGCATTGCAAAGCCTGCCATCCGGCCGCCGACAATATCCGACAGTGCACCCGAAGTACCGTAACCCTGAGAACCCGTCAGAAACCTGGGCCGGTCGCGGCAAGCAGCCGCGCTGGCTGACCGCGCAGTTGCGCTCGGGAAAGCGGATCGACGATTTCAGGATCCAAAAGGCCGCTAGACATTAAGTGCGATATTTCTTGCAGGCCTGCGCCTGCGCGAATGGTTCGACGCATGACGGCAGTGACAGTGTAGCCTTGCAACGGGCGGGCTCTGGGTCACAACCAATACGTAACGCGCTTAACGCTTCTCGCCCGAGTGGGATTGGTCCGGCGACAAATCGTCAGCCGTAGCGGGTCGGAACGGTTGCGAGCTACTGGCAAGTCAAGGATGAAGAGTAGCCGCAATTCACAATGAGCGACGGAATGCGCTGTGCACGAGCTCAGGGGCATCGCGCCCGCGATGCCACAGGCAGTACATTGTCCATACCGTTACGATGACGAGGTTGGCCGATACCCAACACAAAAGGCAGAGCAGCACGGTTTGCATTGGACCCCCCCGTCGCCTCCGGATTGCGGACCAGCATGCGCATGAAGAGAATTTGACCGGTACCGTACTGATACGGATATCCACTACTAAATGTGGGTAAGAGCCGCTGTCATTTGTGGTTGTGGATTGCCGTCCCACCTGCTTGAACCCTGGATAAGCGGTGCAAGTTTGCAGCACAGAAACAAGGGGGCGGGCCTTCGGCCTCGCGCTCATCCGCTGTGAGCGCGGCGTAGGGGCGGCTTTGCTCTAAAGGGCTGGGCGCCCGTGTCAGTCAGTTGCGAAAACCGAAGCGTCGCATGAGCGATTGGGCATTTTGCGGTGCCGAATCCTGTGACCGAGCGGTGTGCGCGAGCTGGATCGGCCGACGCTTTGGTAAAGGCGGGGATCGCACGATATCTGTTCGGACATCTTGGACAGGCTGTTGGGGCCCGGGCAGCGCTTGAGCATCCTCCTCAGCCGCCCATGCCTGGAATTGATTGAACAAAGCTTCGGCTCTTGCCCGATCGACTTCGGCCTTATGCTCAAGGGCGGACTTAAAAGCGGCAGCCAGTTCATCGCCCAGTTGGTTCTCCGGCTCGGCCTCAGCGCTGGCGGTTGATTGAATCGCCGGCGTGGAAAGGCCGCTGCCGTCCCGAGGCGCCGGCGGGCTGGCCTGCGAAGCCGTGACGCTCGCAAAGAGGATTGCATTCCCAACCGATACGACCGCGAACACGATCGCTACAGCTGCAAAAACCAAAGCAGCTTTCTTAAAGACTGCGAACGATACAACTTTCCTGACTCCCGATAGCTCGGTCTTTTCGACTGGACCGGAAAGAAAGAGAGGAATGGGATCGCTCGGAGGGAAACGATCTTTAATCATCGGTTGATGCCTCAAACTGGGGCTCAAAGCCTAGTCTGCGGCTGCGGACCTATTCAAGCTTATGGCGTTGCGCCCACCTGTGGATAACTGAAATCGCTCTCGGACTGTGGCAAGCTCGCCTCGCTTCATGCCGGGCGGCCGTTCTCTTGGGGTAGTTAATTGGCAGGTTCTTACTTGGACGCCGACGATCGAGGGCCTCCAAGATTCCGTTGATGCCATCAATCGCTATGCGATTGCTTTCGTCGAGCTTCACCGACGAATTCATGCCGACTTGGGGAAAGGGAAGGCAGGCTAGAATCCAGGATTCGGCTACGGCATCCCGGCACCGCCGCATTGGCACGCGTGTGGACCGCTCCATGGCTCTGGATGGTTCTCGCAAACCCAGCCGCTATCCTCGCAAAGCAAGCAGTTCATAGCCCATCATGGGAGATTAGAAGGCGCGTGGCGAACCTTTGCTGCCTGCCTGTCAGGGGATTGTTTCGTCTTATGTGCACTAGTGCACTGTTCTTTCCGGTCCGGAAAGCGCACGATAGATTCATCACCGCCCGGACACAGTGGCATTTTATCGGTGACCGAGAGACCGATCGCGCTCCCGCCTTAGTCTAACAGGGAGCAGCCCCATGAAGCAGCAGCGACGCCGTCTCAAGCAGCTTAAGTCCCTTGAAGAACGTCTGGCCGAGGACGCGAAACGATTGCGTGAGGAAGCCAGGCTGCTCCCACCGGGCGCGATGCGCGACGCCACACTCAGGAAGGCTCGGCAAGCCGAAACTGGCTCGCATATGAGCGAGTGGCTGCGATCTTCCGAACTACGGCCGCCGAAATGATCTCGCTCCACCACTTTGCGACGACAGCGCTAACGGCTTGGATGGTGATCCTTACCGGCTTCATGATCTACCTGCTTGTTGCAGTGTAGGGCCGCGTCCAACTCGCTCTGCTCGCAACGCGCAAACGATTGCGCCGCCTGCTTCGCGGACGCGCCGTCGACCAGGTCTGGTCGCAGCCGCCGGCCGGGAATGTCGTCCCAATAGAAAAACTGTGAGGGTCGCCTGTCTGGGAAACGGACTTCGTAGCTGCCGCACCGCTTCCCGATTGGGCGTCGGAGGGCCCGCGCGGTAGATTCCAGTGCTCTCGTTGGGAACAAGATGGTGGATCACCTCATGCAGGCCACATGAGCGGCGATGCCGATCGCACCGGAAGCGGAACCGGCAAAGGCTGTGGACACATCGTCGACGGCTGGGCCGCTGAAGTCCAAAAACAATACGCCGCCGGGCTCGAAATGCGCCGTCCCGGCGGCGCCTGTCTCAAACTGGGTCCCTGAAATCCCCAGTTGCCAATACCCTAACAAGCTTCGTGCCGCCGGGATGTGACGCAGGTCACCGCTGTCGATAACCCACTTGCGCGCCCGCGAAATACGGATTGACGTCGCACTGAGCGGCGCGGCCCGATGCCGATGCGTTGCACTGAGCCAGCGAACTGTAGCGGCATTCGTAATAGTTGGCCCCCCGGGTGTAGACGTGCAGGCAGACGGGATACTTCGAATCGTACGTCTGGGCCGCCGCCGACCCTATCGGGAACATCCCGACCACCAAAATCGCTAAAGCCAGAATGCGCATGTGAGCCTCCTTCGCGATTCACTCCAGGACCGTCATGCTCAAAGCTACGCCCTCGGAAACAGATTGTTACGTCCGGCTGTGTCTCCGGAGCGTTGTGAGTGCCTCGGCGCTGGCTGACGCGTTCGAGAGAAGGGAGCGCGAGCTGCGCAAGCAGGAAAGGCTGGAGCGGGCCAAACTGAAATTCCCCGCGTTGATAGACGAACTGCAATACTAGGCGGGCCTCGCTGCAGTCACGCGTGATCCTTTAACTCCAAAAACATCTGCTTCACGTCCGTGAGCCGCAGCTTCTTCTCTCGCGGACGCTGAAAGGCCCAAAGCGCGTGCAACTGGCGCGCTGCGATCTCATCCTGCTTAAGTCGATTCCTTTGCCTTGAAAAACGCCCGCATGTCCCGGACGAACGCCTGCGTACGCGCGGCGGCAACTCAATGTTCTTAGGCATGGCAGGAAGATAGGCGTAGTCGGGTCAGATTGCGAACCTAGGAACCATCCGGCTTGCCGGCGGTAGGTTCGTCGGGCCGGACCGCCTGCTGGCCGGCCTGCACGGCCCCTGCCATCACGAGTCCCCCCAGGTCCCCGGGCAGGGCGCCGTGCTTTAAGCATCAGGCTGAATAGGCTGAGAGAGCGAGGTATGGATGATCGGTTATTTTTAGTTCTGGCTATCGGCGCGGGTATGCTTTCCGTGGGACTGATGGCCTACGCATTGTTCTTTTGAAGGCCGCCTCAATTGGCCGCCTCTTTTCGTTGACCTAGATCAATCCGACAGCCGGAACCTAGCCGACGCTCGTCCCGTGGCTTCGATCGATTGGGTTTATGTAATTTCCCTTGTCGCCTCGCTCGCCATAGCGATCGGTGCGATCTGCATCATGCTGTTCGCAACATAGCCCGCGTATTTCGCACTGCGGAACCGAATTGTCTCGACACCGTCACAGAAGGGGAATCTAGTGTTCCGATCACCGGCTGCAGCAAACGGGCGCCGGTGGCTGAGAGACCGATCGCGCTCCCGCCTTAAGGCAACAGGGGAGCAGCGCCATGTTCCAGCGTCGCCGCTTCAAACAAACTCAATCGCTCAAAGATCGCCTTGTGAGCGAGGTGAAACGTCTGCGCGAGGAAGCCAAATTGCTTCCACCGGGCGCGCTACGTGAAGGGAAATTTCGCAAAGCACGGCAGGCGGAAACTGCTGCACATATCGACGAGTGGTTGCGATCTCCCGGGCTGAAGCCGCCAAAATAGGAACGAAGTCAGCGCCGCGCTCGTTCACCTATTATCACCGACACGCGAACCGTAGGCGTCGGTGGCTGAGAGACCCTTGCGCTCCCGCCTCACTGGGAGCGCACCAATGCCCCTCTATTATTTCGACGCGCGCGATGACGCCAAGCTCGTTCCCGACGAAGAGGGAACGGAACTTTCCTCTATGGACGAGGTCCAAAACGAAGCCGCCTATGCCCTTTCCGACATGCTGAGGGACCAAATGCCGATTACCAACGGTAACGGACTTGCGCGCGATCTGACTGTCGAAGTTCGCGACACCGACGGCCCGGTGATGCACGCTAAGTTCTCGTTCGAAATGCAGCATCTGCAGTAGGAATGTCGCAGTTGGTGGTCCCCATGCGCGCCGGCTCAAAGTGCGGCCGGGCGCTGAAAGAACATCAGGCCCACGGCAAAAACCCGAACCGCCTCACCCTTGAGCTTCCATCTGCGTCGGGAACTGGACGCTCGCCGTTCTCCAATTCCGCGAACTGGCCTAGCAGCTTTCTCAGGCGCGGCGGAACCGAGGTATCGTGTGCTAGATTGTGGCGAAGCCGCTCACCGATTTCGTCGCAGATGGCGCGGCAGTGTTGGGGTTCCAAAGTGGGCACGTAAGGGTGTTGGGTAAAGCGTGGTTCGACCATGGCTGCCACCGTTGACTAGAGTGCTTCCCCCCGCATGTGCGCGAGTTCCCTGCCACTGCCCTCGTAACGCGCAAGATGCCAGCCACGATCCCTCGGAACCGAAACTTTTTTAACATAGGTGTATTTAGCGAAGGGGCTTGGCAAGCGACGAGGCGAGCCATGCAGTTCCCGTCTGTAGGTGAGCTGTTTCTCACGTCCGCCATCACCACGGCGGTCCTCCTGACCGAGATCGGAGTTTTCATCGTGTTTGGGTTGATCTGACTAAATCACCTGCCGATGGCAAACCCAGCCGCAGTCTTCACACAGCAAGCAGGTCACGCGAGCGTCCCCATGTGTGCGGGAGCAAAGTTCGGTCGCACGTCAGCGCCGCGCTTGCCGCACGCCTTGCAGACGAACCGGGGCTCGATGTCGGAGAGCCGGACGTCGTCCGGCCAGCAGTCGGCGGACATCGCCATCGAGTGCGAGCATCGGTAGTCGGCGCAATAGACCAGGATCCCGGTCGGACCGCCGGCAGAGCGCATCTCGCCGAAGGTGATCTTTTGCTGGCGCATGCCCCATTGAAGCGCGGCCGGCGACGCCCGGCAAATTGTCAATCTGTTTGGATAGCTTGGTCGTGAACTTCTATTGCTTAGAGGGGGAGGCAGCTTCCGGCTGAATCGGCTGTAGTGCTCTGATTGTATAGACCTCGCGCGTGTAAATAAACAGAAATGCCAGTGAAATTGCGAGCACCACGATGCCAACAACCGAAGATGTTACTCGCACTTTGGCCGCTGATATCTCTAAGTCGCTGCTTGCTTGAACGCCGGCAATGGAAACGCTTTTCCAAAGTTGGAAACCTGAATAAAGAACGCCTGATGTGACAACGACAAAAACTAGAAACAGCACCACGTATGACGCGATTTTCTGAACGTAAAACACATCTAGATTCACTTCCATCAAATGCTTGTAGTAAGCGAACTCGCTTTTCTTCAATTCAAGATAGGCATCGTAGACTTTCTGATCCACGACCTCTGCACGCAACCGATATTGTTTGTTCTCCTCAGCCAGAGTTTTGATCTGGTCCTTCATTATAGAGATTTGAACGTTCAACTGCTCGCGCGTCGGCTGATTAGGATCTT
>Ga0081540_1002568_pt1 | contig 14732 bp, 11 predicted proteins | sample TabmetS2T1R1_FD_71024 | JGI IMG/M metagenome (GOLD analysis project Ga0081540, IMG submission 71024) | Tabebuia heterophylla rhizosphere microbial communities from the University of Puerto Rico - S2T1R1 | ecosystem: Host-associated > Plants > Roots > Rhizosphere ... | reverse complement strand
CGAGCGTAGCCCCGCGGCGCCCGGGGGGGGGGGGAGGAAGGGGTAGGGGACGCGGGGCCCCCCCCCCCCGCCGCCCCCGGGCGGGGCGCGGAGCCGGTCGCGCAGCACGCCGCCCAGCCGCTCGGCGACCTCGCGCGGCGGCGCCTTGAGCACCGGCGCGAGGACGAGCGCCGCGTTCGTCGCGTAGTCGCCGTGGTCGGCCTGCTTGGGGCGCTCGAGCGTCGGGCGCGACCTCGCGGCGCCGCCGTTGGCCAGCGCACCCGCGGCCGCCTCGACGGCGGCCCGCAGGTCGGTCACGGGGGTCACGAGCGCGTCTCCGTCCGCGCCGGCGAGAACAGCGCCTCCAGGCGCTGCACGGTGCGCAGCGTGCCCATGGCCATCACCACGTCGCCGGCGGACAGGATCGTCTCCGCCGGCGGCTGGGGATGGAAGGTGCCGTCCTCGTTGCGCACACCGACGATGATGGCACCTCCCCGCACGTCGGCTATCGGCTGGCCCTCGCCCGCGCAACCGGGTGCGACCTCGATCTCCTCCATCCGGTACTCGGGCGCCACATCGACGACCCCGAAGACCTGCGGGTTGAGCGCCAGCCGCGCCATCTCGGCGCCGCTGGTCTTGTAGGGCGAGATCACCCGCGTCGCGCCCGCGCGCAGCAGCTTGGACTCCGAGTCCTCGGACGCCGCGCGCGCGACGATCGCGATGTCGGGCCGCAGCTGGCGCGCGCTGAGCGTGATGAAGATGTTGTCGGCGTCGGAGTCGACGCAGGCGATGACGCCTCGCGCGCGCATGATCCCGGCGGCGCGCAGGACCTCGTCCTCGGTCGCCTCGCCCTCGATGAATCGCACGCCCACCCCGGCCAGCTCGCGGTTCTCCGGCAGCGCGTCGATGACCACGTAGCGCGCGCCGGCGGCGCGCAGGTCGCGCGCGACCTGCCGGCCCACGCGTCCGTAGCCGCAGATGATGTAGTGGTCGCTGGTGGCTTCGATGGCCTTGAGGGTCCGGCGCTCGGCGAGCAGCTCCGTCAGGTGACCGGCGACGAACACCTCGGTCACCGACACCAGGACGTAGAGCAGCGTACCCACGCCGAGGATCGTCAGCACGACCTTGACGATCTGCCCGGGCAGGGTCTGCGGAACCGGGTGCGACCCGATGGTGGCGATGGTGTCCAGCGACCACTGGAACGAATCCCAGACCCCGTCGTGCTCGGTGAGCGCAAGCCCGGTGGTGCCGGCCGCGACGAGGAGCACGATGAGCAGCGACAGCATGCCCAGGCGGCGCAGGAACGAGCGGATCTCGGTCTGCTGGCCGATCAATGGTGGTAGGGCTCCCCGGCGATGATCTTGTGTGCACGGAAGAGCTGCTCGAGCAGCACGACGCGCGCGAGCTGGTGGGGCAGCGTCATCGGCCCGAACGAGAGCCGGTGGTCGACGTGCTCGAGCTCGACCCCGAACGCGCCGCCGATGACGAAGCACAGGTCGCGGCGCGACATGCGCCGCTCCTCGATGAAGCGCGCGAATCCCACCGAGTCCAGCGCCTGGCCCTCGGCGGCCAGCAGCGAGATGTAGGAATCGGCGGGGATCCGGCGCGCGGCGCGGTCCTCCTCGCGGACCTCGACGAGCTCCAGGCGGGCGTGTCCCGACAGCAGCTTGGCGTAGTGCGCGACGTCGTCCACGAACGGCGGACGCAGCCGCCCGACCGCCAGGACGGTGATCCTCACCGCTGCGATACTAGGGCCGACCATGGCCGACGAACAGCAAGGGCCCGAGCGCCACATCAACATCCACTTCGAGCCGAAGCACATGGCGGGCAAGTACGCGAACTTCGCGAACGTCAGCCACTCGGACTACGAGTTCACACTCACGTTCGCGCGCGTCGACCACGAGGTGGAGGACGAGGAGATACCGGGCGTCGTCGTCGCCCGCATCAACCTCTCGCCGCGCTTCATGCGCGAGCTCCTGGACGCCATGGAGGACAACTACTCCAAGTGGCGCACCCGCGAGGGCATCAAGAGCCTGCCGGAGTACGACGGCCCGACGCCGCGCGAGGACGAGGAGTAGCCAGGACCTAGGCCCGGCCGGCCGAGGGCTGCGCGACCGACTCCACGCGGTTGCGCCCGAGCTCCTTGGCCCGGTAGAGCGCCCGGTCGGCCTGGCGCAGCAGCGAGCCGCCCTCGGGGGCGTCATCGGGCATGCTGGCCACGCCGAAGCTCGCGGTGACCCCGCGCTCGACGCCGCCGAGCCTCACCTGGGCGATGGTCAGGCGCAGCTTCTCGGCCGCCTCCAGGCCGCCCGCGCGGTCGGTGTCGGGCAGCAGCGCGACGAACTCCTCGCCGCCGTAGCGGCCGACGAAGTCGCTTGCGCGCAGCGCGCCCTGCAGCGCCTGCGCGGTCGAGGCGAGGACGTCGTTGCCCGTCTCGTGCCCGAAGTCGTCGTTGAGCGCCTTGAAGCGGTCGAGGTCGATCATGATCGCCGTCAGGGGCGTGGCGCTGCGCAGCGATTGCGCCGACATGCGCGTCAGGGTGTCCTGGACCGCGCGCGCGTTCGGCAGCCCGGTGAGCGCGTCGGTCGCGGCGCGGCGCTCCGCGCGCGCGAGCGTGCGCAGGTTGGCGAGGATCGGGCCGGCCTGCATGACCGACTCGCGCAGGCGCGCCTCGGCCTCGTCGTCGAGCGGCTGCTCGTGGCGGACGAGAACCGAGCCGATGACCTGACCGCCGACGAGCGACGGCACGCATGTCGTGTCCGCGTTCCCCAGCGAGCGGCACAGCTCGCACGACAGCAGCGGCTTTTCCTGGAGGCCCTCGTGATGGCGCCTGCCGTAGCGGATCGACAGGCAGGAGCGCGCGTCGGTCTCGGCAACTCGCTGTGTGAGCTGCTCGTCGCGCTCCTCGGTCCCCAGCTCGAGCCGGTTCTCGGAGTTGTTGCGCCGCAGGACGACCACGTCTGCCTCGCGCAGGGTGCGCTCGAGGTGGTGCTTGAGCAGCGTGTGGGCCTCCTCCTCGCTGCCGGCCATCTGCATCGTCTCGGAGAACTCCTGGCTGGCCTCGGCGTACCGGCGCGCACGGCGCCCGGCGCGCTCGGCGACGATCCGCGGCCTCAGTATCACCCGGTAGGCCACGAGCAGCAGCAGCGCGCTCACCAGCGCGATGACGACGACCGGGATCGTCTGCGCCCGCGACTGCTGCGCCTTGCGCCGCTCGTCGACCAGGCTCGCCGCGGAGTCGATCCTGACCCGGAAGCGGTCCATCATCGCCTTGCGCTCGAGGGCCGTGCGGACCACGCTGCGCGCTTCCCCGCTCGCGACGGAGGCGACGGCCCGGTCGGCGGCGCCCTCCCATCCGCGGGCGACGCCCTCGGCCGCGCCGATGCGCGCGTGCAGCTCCTCGTCGCCGCCCGCCGCGCGCGTCGCGGCGACGAGCCTGGCCTCGAAGTTGCGCCGGCCGGCGCTGTAGGGCTCCAGGAACACCGACTGGCCGGTGAGCGCGAAGCCCCTCAGGCCGGTCTCCTGGTCGAGCATCGCGGTCAACATGCCCTGGATCGCCGTCGTCTGCGCGTAGATGCGGTCTGACGCGTGGCGCTGCACCGTCGCCGGGATCCACACGGCGAGCGCGGCGAACGCGACGATGGCGATGCTGAGCAGAGCCGGGACGAACTGACGGCGTGTGCGGGCGCGATGCATGATTCCAGGGCGTCATCGGCCCTTCGCGCCGGAAAGTTGAGGGCGTCGCGGCTAGCGCCGACCGGCTTCGAACGCCTTCGCGATCCCGATGCGGTCGACGGTCGGCGGGTGCGTGGCGAGCAGGAAGGTGAGCCAGTCCGGCGGGTCGGGGTCGGCCACGTTGCGCAGGGCGATGCCGCGCTCGAAGCCGATGAAGGGCTCGGGCGCGTCGGTCAGCCGAAGCGAGTAGCTGTCGGCCCGCGCCTCGATGCGCCGCGAGAGCTGGTTGGCGATCGTGGTGACGCCGAGACTCACGGCCGCGATCGACAGCGCGAGCGCCGGCAGCGCCGCCGGGCCGGGCCGCGGCTCGTCGGGCGCCAGGCGCGCGGTCAGGCCGGCCGCCGCGAACATCGCGGGCGGGGCCACGAGCCCCACGTACAGCAGCCCGCGCGGGACGTCGCGGTAGTGGACGTGGCCGAGCTCGTGCGCCACCACGAGGCGGACCTCGTCGGCGCTGAAGTCCTTGAGCAGGTTGTCGTAGAGGACGACGCGCTTGGTCCGCCCGAGCCCGGTGACGTAGGCGTTGGACGCGGTGGTGCGGCGGCTTGCGTCGACCTCGTAGACCTGCCCCACGTCGACGCCGGCCTCGCGCGCGAGCGCGAGCACGTCGTCGCGCGTGCGCCCCTCGGGCAGCACGGTGAACCTGTTGAAGATCGGGTCCAGGACGACCGGGCCGAGGTAGAGCGTGGCCGCGGCGAAGGCGACGGCCACCGCGCTGCCCGGCAGCCACCAGGTGCCCGGCAGCCGGCGCATCAGCGCGATCGCCGCCGCGCCGCCTGCGCTCGCGAACACCGCGCCGATCCCCGTCGCCTTGGCGACGTCGCCCAGCCACGGGCCCCAGTCCTGCGTCGAGAGGCCGACGTCCACCGCGCGCCGGTGGGAGATCGCCGACAGCGGCAGCCGCGCCGCGGTCAGACCGATCGAGAGCGACGCCCCGGCGCCCGCGGCGACGAGCACCGGGCGCCGGGCGCCGAGCAGCGCCGCGGACGGCCGGCGCGCGAGCCAGGCGAGCGCCGCGACCTCGACGACGAGGCTCGTGGCGAAGATCACGAGCTGCCCCTCGCGGTAGTCCCGCGCCCGGTCGATCTCGTCAGGCGTGAAGTACGATCTCGGGTCTACTGGAGCGGGCGCGATGACCCCATCGCGCGGCCGCAGCAGGAGCACGGCAGCCTCCGCAGCGACGAAGGCGGCGACGACGGCTACGGCAACCCGGCGAGGGCGATGCACGTTGTCAAGAATGCCCGACCGGGCCCCTGAGACCCATGCAGGTCGCGATCATCTCCGACATCCACGGCAACCGGCACGCCTTCGAGGCGGTGCTCGCCGACGTCGGACGCACCAGCGCGACGGCGATCTGGTGCCTGGGCGACGTCGTCGGCTATGGCGCCGATCCCAACGACTGCTGCCGCCTGGCGCGCGCAAACACTGCGCTCTGCCTGGCCGGTAACCACGACCTCGCCGTGACCGGCGACCTCGATCTCGGGGAGTTCTCCACCGGTGCGGCGCTGGCCGCGCGCTGGACGCAGGAGGTCATCGCCGACGATCACCGTGACTGGCTGAAGTCGCTGAGCCCGTCCGGGGAGGCCGAGGGCGTCGGCCTCTATCACGCCTCGCCACGCGACCCCGTGTGGGAGTACGTCCTCTCCGCCCTGCTGGCCGAGCTGTGCCTCGACGCCCAGGCCGAGCGCGTCTGTCTCGTCGGCCACTCCCATGTCGCCCTGGCGTTCGAGCGCCCCGAGGGCGAGCCGGCCACCGGCGCCGCGCGCCGCGATGGCGACGCCGCGGACCTCTCGGCGGGCGAGTGGATCGTCAACCCCGGCAGCGTCGGGCAGCCTCGCGACGGCGACCCGCGCGCGGCGTGGCTGCTGCTCGACACCACGGCGTGGACGGCGCAGTGGCGGCGCACCGAGTACGACATCGCGGGCGCCGCGGCGTCGATCCGCGCCGCCCGGCTACCGGACTCCCTCGCAGAGCGCCTGGAGTACGGTCAATGAGGATGCGCCTGCTCCCGCAGCTGGCGGCGCTGCTGCTCGGCGCGGCCGCCGCGTATCTCGTCGCCTGCGGCAACAACGACAACCTCATCCCGTCAAGCGACGCCTCTCGCGTGCAGAACGCCCTCAACGAGATCCAGGACGACTTCCGCGCCGGGCGCTGCCAGGCGGCCGAGGCGGCGGTGGCCAAGGCCAAGGGCGCGCTGCTGAACCTCCCGAGCTCGGTCGACTCGAAGCTGCGCGACCGCCTGGAGGCCGGCGTGAACAACCTCAGCGAGCAGGTCCCGGCCACCTGCGGCCAGGCGCAGACGCAGACCCAGGAGACCCAGACGCAGACGCAGGAGACGCAGACGGACACCACGACGACCGACACCGACACCACCACGACCGAGACCGGGACCACCGGTACCGGCACCGACACCGGCAAGACGGGCACCGACACCGGCACGACCACCGGCAACACGTCGACCGGCGGCACCGGGACCGGCGGCACCACGACGGGCGACGGCGACACCGGCGGGACGCCGGGCGAGGGCTGAACCGTGATGGCGGGCCAGATCCTCGCGGGACGCTACGAGCTGGGGCCGCGCCTGGGCGTCGGCGGCATGTCGACGGTCCTCGCCGCCTTCGACGAGCGCCTGGAGCGCGAGGTCGCGATCAAGCTCCTCGCCGAGCACCTCGCCGACGACAACCAGTTCGTCACGCGCTTCCGCCGCGAGGCGCTGGCCGCCGCGCGGCTCGTGCATCCCAACATCGTCCAGGTCTTCGACTTCGGGCTCGACGAGGACAGCCACCGCCACTACATCGCGATGGAGCTCGTGCGCGGGCACTCGGGCGCCGAGATCCTGCGAGAGGAGGGCGTGCTCGACGTCCGCGAGGCGCTCTCGATCGTCGGCCAGGCCTGCCGCGGCCTGGAGTACGCGCACCGCAACGGCGTGGTGCACCGCGACGTCAAGCCCGGCAACCTGCTGCGCGGCGAGGACGGCGTGGTCAAGCTCGCCGACTTCGGTATCGCCAAGGCGGTCAGCGAGGAGTCGTCGATCACCCAGGTCGGCTCGGTGCTCGGCACCGCGGCCTACCTGGCCCCCGAGCAGGCGGCGGGCGAGAAGGCGGGCCCGGCCGCCGACCTCTACGCCCTCGGCGTGGTCACCTACCAGTTCCTGTCGGGCCGGCTGCCCTACGAGGCGCAGTCGCTCACCGAGCTGGCGCTCAAGCAGCAGCGCGAGGTTCCGCCGCGCCTGGACGACCTCAACCCCGACGTCACGCCGCAGCTGGCCATGGCGGTCGACCGCGCGCTGGCGCTCGACCCGCACCAGCGGCCGGCGACCGCCGACGAGCTGCGCAGCTCGCTGGCCGACGGGGTGCGCGGCGTCGGCCCGGCGACGTCGACGACGCGCGTGGCCGGGCCGTCCACCACCGCGACGACCGTGCGGTCACCGGCGACGAGCGCGACGAGCGTCGCGCAGGGGCGGGTGGGTCCGGTTCAGCCACGCCAGCCCCGCGCCCCGCGCCCCGCGCCCCAGACCGCCTCTCCGGTCACGGCGCCCGCCGCCGGGCGCCCGCAGGCCGCGCCACGCCGCCGCGGCGGCGCGCGCCGCGCCTTCGGGATCTTCCTCGTGCTCCTGCTGCTCGCCGCCGGCGGCGCCGCGGCGGTCATCGCCACCTCGAACTCCGATGACGCCGTACATCTGCGGCGCGTCGTCTACGACGACGTCCAGCAGGGGATCGACGCGATGAAGCAGCTCGTCCAGGACAACACCAAGTAGCCGGCGCCGGCGCGGCGCCTGCCTGCCGACCCTGGCCGAACGGCTAGCTCTGCGACCGGCGGTTGACCCGGACGATGGCACAGGCAAGGATCGCCAGATGCCCCGCCTCGCACTCGTCGCCGTTCTCGCCGCCACGCTGACGATCGCCGCGGCGCCCGCCGCCCACGCCACCGGCAACGTCAAGAAGTCCTTCACGATGGTCGTGAGCCCCGCCGACGTGCCCGCCGGGACCAAGGCGAGCTTTACGGCGACGCTCACGAACCGCTCGAGCCACAACAAGCTCGATGCCGCCGACATCACCGTCCCGTCGGCGTTCACCGGTATCAGCGTCGCCGACCTGCCCGGCAAGGCGAGCGCCACGCTCTACGGCAACGTGGTCAAGGTGCGCGACGTCAAGCTCGACCCGGGCGAGTCGGTCGCGGTCTCCATCAGCGCGACGGTCCCCTGTACGGCGGGTACGTTCACCTGGGCGGTCAAGGCCAAGCACTACGCGCTGATCGGGGCAGGCGAAGGCGACCTGACGCTCGACACCGGCGCCAGCCAGCTGAAGACCACGGTCACCGGCTCCTGCGGGCTGCGCTTCGTCGCCGGCCACGCGCCGTCCGACGCCCGCGTCGGGCAGACGATCAGCGCCGCGGATTACGACCCCGCAGGCCCGGTGATCCAGGTGGAGGTGGTCGACGGCGGCGGCTCGCGGGTGACGACCGCGAGCGCGACCATCTCGGTCGCGCTGGGTCCGAGCACCGGCAGCGGGGGTCTCGCCGGGACGACGACCGCGACGGCGTCGGGCGGTGTCGCCAGCTTCGGCAACCTCTCGATCAGCGCTCCGGGCACCTACACGCTGACCGCCTTGAGCTCCGGACTTGCGAGCGTCACGTCGGACGCGTTCCTGATCGACCAGGTCGCGGTCCCGTGCATCGAGGACGTGGCCTGCGCGGCGTCGCTGGCCAACGGCCAGACGAACTTCGACGTCACGGCGGCGCCCAACTCGGGCGCCGATGCCGGGTTCCTGACCATCTCCAACGGCGTCGGCCCGAGCTTCGACTGCGACAACTACAAGGAGCTCACCGCGACGCCGACGACGATCACGGGGCCCGACCGCACGAAGACGGTCACCGCGACGATCGCGCGGGCGGTGCTCGACGCCCAGCACCGCAACTACACGTCGGTGCAGATGTGCTTCGGGGCGCCCTACCAGTTCGCGACGCGCTACGGCTCCAAGCTGAAGTCGATCGACACCAACGGCGACGGCACGCCGGACTTCTTCTTCGGGCTGCTGCCCGACTGCGGCACCGCGCCGTGCGTCGCCAAGCGCAAGCAGAACGACGACTGCGACGCGGTCATCGTGGTGAAGGCGCCAGGCGGCTCCCAGGATCCTGCGTACCGGCCGTAGCGGCCGACAGCGGCGGCTCGGGAAGCCGTTCGACGGCGAGGCGCGCGAGGATCGCGTCGCGCTCGCCGGTGCGTGCGGCGGGCTCGGCGCGGCCGGTCAGGACGCTGAGCGCCTTGAGGGCGTCGAGCGTGACCGCGATCTCGTACTCCTCGGCCTGGGCACGCGCCTCGGCGAGCGAGGCCTCGAGGGCATCCTCGGCCGCGGCCAGATCGTCGAGCTGGGCGAAGGCGAAGCCGCGCACGCGATGCAGCAACGCGCCGAGCCGTCCGGGGTCGCCGAGCCCGGCGAGCGCGAGGTCGGCGCGGGTGAGCGCCGCGTCGGCCTGACCGGCGAAGGCCTCGGCCTCGGCAAGCAGCGACTCGACCCACTCGAAGTCGCCGCGCACGCGCAGCGCACGGAAGCGCGCGCCCGCGTCGGCCAGGAGCTCGGCTGCCTCGTCGTGGCGTCCGTCGCGCGCCGCGGCCCGCCCGAGGATCGCCGTGGCATAGGCGACGCCCCAGTGGTAGCCGCTGCCGCGCCACGTCCGCAGCGCGCGGGAGAGCAGCACGCGCGCCTCGTCGAGCTGGCCGCGGTCGGCGAGGAGCTCGCCGATGTTGCAGTCGCCGAAGGCGGCGTCGGCGGCGTCTCCGGCACGCAGGCTCGCCTCGGTGCCGCGGCGGTAGAGGTCGACGGCGTCGCGCCAGCGCCCGTCGCGGTAGGCGAACCCGCCCATGTTGTTGAGCACCGCGGCCTGGCGGTTGATCTCGCCCAGGCGCTCGTAGATCTCCAGCGCGCGCGGGGAGTGGACCGCCTCGCTCGAGCGCCCGGACTCGACGAGCGCCCAGTCGAGCACATAGCAGGCGTTGGCCAGCGCGGCCTCCTCGCCGGCGATCTCCGCCTCGCCGATCGCGCGGTGGCACAGCTCGATCGCGTCGGCCATCCGCCCCTGGCGCAGGCGGATCGTGGCGAGTGTCGAAGTGGCGCGCGCTCCGCCGGCCATCGCTGCCTTCGAGGCGTCGCGGTCTGCAGCCCCGAGCGCGCGGATGGCCCACCGCGCCGCGGGCGCGACACGGCCCGCGTCGAGGTCGACGCGCGCGTGCAGGTGCAGGAGCTGTGCCTCGCGCACGGCGTCGCCGTCGACCATCCGCCGCGCGGCACGGAAGGCCTCGTGCGCCCCGGTGGGCTCGCCGATCCGCGCGTACGCGGCGCCAAGCGCCTCCCAGACCTCGCTGACCTCGCCGCGGGGAACGTCGACGCCGCGCGAAGCGTCGAGCGCGCGGCGGTAGAGCGTGGCCGCGTCGGCGTGCGCGAAGCGGTCTCGGGCGCGGTCGCCGGCGGCGCGCGCGTAGCTCCACGTCCGCGCGTCGTCGCCGGCGCGCTCGAAGTGCAGAGAGAGCACAGCGGCGATCTCGTTGGCCGACGAGCCGGCCTCGCGCTCGAGCCGATCGCCGACGTCCGCGTGCAGACGCCGGCGCATGCGGTAGGTCAGCGCGCCGTAGGCGGCCTCGCGCACGACGGCGGACTTGAACTGCACCGAACCGTCGTCGCCGACCTCGAAGTAACGCCACAGGCGCGTCCACGTGCGCTCGTCCGGCGGCGAGGCGTGCTCGTCGAGCACGCCGGCGAGGACGTTGGGGTCGAAGGTGCGCCCGAGGACCGCCGCGCGGCGGATGAGCGCGCGGTCGGCGGACGCCAGGAGGTCCATGCGCGCGGCGGCCGCGGCCTCGATCGACTCGGGCAGCGTGGTCCCGTCGCCGGCCGCCGCTGTGCGCAGGAGGTCGCGCAGGAACTGCGGGCTGCCGCCGGAGCGGTCGACGGCGAGGCTGAGGACGTGCGGCGCCATCGGCGCGGCGTCGGTCACCGCCTCGGCCAGCGCGAGCAACGCGTCGCGGCCCAGCGGCGCGGGCTCCAGGCGCGTGACCGCGGGCAGGTCGGGGGCGGCGAACCCGGCATCGAGGTCGCGACGGGTGACGATGACCATCCACGGCCGCTCGGCGACGGCGTGCGCCACGCCCGAGAGGAGATCGGCCGAGGCGTGGTCCATGTGGTGGCCGTCCTCGATCTCGATGAGCGCCGGCTCGTCGAGCAGGCGGGCGAGCAGCCGGACGACGACGTCGCGAGTGCGCTGGGTGCGGAACTCGGGCGCGATCGCAGCGACCGCGGGGGTCGGCGGGACGTCGACGTCGAGCGGGACGGCCAGCAGCGGCAGCCACGGCAGCAGTGTCGGGTCGGACTTGCGCACGACCGCGGTGAGGCGCGCGGCGGCGGCCTCGTTGTCGTCGTCCTGGGCGATGCCGATCAGCGGACGCAGCAGCTCGCGCCACGTGGCGTACGGCGAGGAGGCGGTGAAGGGCTCGCATACCGCATGCAGGCGGCGCATGCCGTCGGCGCGGCGGCGCACCTCGTCGACGAGCCGGCTCTTGCCGATCCCCTCCTCCCCGACGATCTCGACGACGCCGCCGTTGCCGCTGCGCGCGGCCGCGAGCACCGAGTCCAGCGCGGCGAGCTCTCGCTCGCGGCCGACGAGCGGGAAGTGCTCGGCCACGCGCTCGCGCGCGCGGCTGCCGACCGCGGGGCCGACCGACCACGCCTGCACGGGCCGCGCCTTGCCCTTGACCGCGAACGGCTCGAGCTCGCCGAGGTTGAAGCGCGTCACCGCTCGGTCCAGGACGCGGGCGGTGGCATACAGCTCGCCGGCCGGGGCCTTGGCCATGAGCCGCGCGGCGAGGTTCGTGGCGTCGCCCATCACCGCGTAGGTGCGGCGGTACACCGGGCCGACGTCGCCGCAGAAGACGTTGCCGCGGTTGACGCCGATGTGGACCGGCAGCGTGCGCCCGCCTTCGATCACCTGGCGCATCGCGAGGAGCATGCGGTCCTCGTCCTCGCCGACGACACGCGGCGCGCCCGCGGTGAGGAGGATCCGCACCTCGTTGGTCCCGATGTCCGAGGCCAGGAAGCAGATCTGCTGGGCGTCGGCGGCCTCCTGCACGTCGGTGACGAGCTGGTGCAGGGCCTGGGCGAGGGCGTCGATCCCCTCGTCGGCGAGGAGGTCGTCGACGCCCGTGGCGCGCAGGAAGGCCATCGAGGCGTTGCGGTGCTCGGCCGGCTGGCGGCCGGAGAGCAGGTGGGCGCGCAGGGCGGTCGACAGGCAGCCGGCGATCGCGTCGTCGTCGGGGAACCAGCGCGGCTCCTCTGGTGGCCCCGCGCCGCCCAGTGGCGCCGAGGCGAGCAGCAGCCCTGGGCCCTTGGCCTTGCCGATGCAGGCGCGGGGCAGGCGGCTCGCGGCGTCGGCGCTGATGACGATCTCGCCGGCGTCGGCGGACTTCTCCATCTCGACGACGGTGCTGACCACCGGGCCGGCGATGAGGTGCTCGCGGTGCGAGGTGCCGACGAGGAAGAGCAGGATCTCCCCGCTGTGCAGGCCTTGCGACATGCGCAGGGTGACCTTGCCGGCCGAGGTCTGCAGCGGGCCGGCGTCGCGCAGGCGCTGGCGCAGGCCGATCGCGGAGCGCGCGGCGCGCATCGCGTGGTCCTCGCCCTCGAACTTCAGCAGCAGCGCGTCGCCGCCGAACTTCAACAGCCCGCCGCCGTTGTCGTAGGCGACCTGCAGCAGCCAGGTGAAGCAGCGCTCGATCGTCTCGATGAGCTCCTCGGCGCCCTCTCGGCCGCGGCGCGCGAGCCGCTCCGACAGGCGCGTGAAGCCGGAGATGTCGGCGAAGAGCAACGTGCCGTCGACCGTCTGCACGCGCGCGTCGGGGGCCTCGACGAGGTGGCGCAGCAGCGCGCGGGGGACGTACGGGTCCAGCAGCCCGGATCGGCGCTGTTCCACGCGCGCACCTGCCCCCATGCCTGGACCTTACGCCGGGGTGCAGTCGCGATCAATCACGGGGCGCCGCCGGCGCGCAGATCGGTCGCGGTCTGCGCGAGCGCTCCGGCGCCGATCGCCTCGCGCAGGCGGCGCACGACGCGCTCGACGAAGGCGAGGTTGTGCAGCGTGAGCAGGCGCATGCCGGTGAGCTCGCGGGCGCGCGCGAGGTAGCGCAGGTACCCGCGCGTGAGGCCGAGCTCGCAGGCCGGGCACGGGCAGCCCTCCATGAGCGGCTCGTCGGAGTCCTTCCAGCGCGCCTGGGTGAGGTCCGTGCGCCAGCGGCGCTCGGGGTCGGGGACGAGGACCATGCCGTGGCGCCCGAGGCGCGTCGGCATCGCGCAGTCGAAGGTGTCGATGCCGAGCTCGACGCCGCGGATGAGGTCGTCGATCTCCCCGATGCCGAGGAGGTGGCGCGGGCGGTCCTCCGGCAGCTGCCTCGTGGTCCACTCGACGACCGTGTGCATCTGGGGCTTGTCGGCGCCGAGCGAGCCGCCGATGGCGATGCCCTCGCACTCGGTGGCGGCGACCGCCTGTGCGGACTCGATGCGCAGGTCCTCGAAGACGCCGCCCTGCACGATGCCGTAGACGAGCTGGCGGACGGGACCGTGCTCGTGGTGCCAGTCCAGGCAGCGGCGCAGCCAGCGATGGGTGCGCTCGGTCGAGCGGGCGGTGTAGTCGCGCGGGACGTTGAGCGGGGTGCACTCGTCGAAGACGAGCGCGAGGTCGGAGCCGAGCGCGGCCTGGATCTCCATCGAGGTCTCGGGCGCCATGAACTTCTCGGCGCCGTCGAGGTAGGAGCGGAAGCGCACGCCGCGCTCCTCGATGGAGAGGATCCCGCCCTGGCGGTGCTCGCCGTGCGGAGTGCGGCCCTTGATCTCGTCGGCGACGGTGCCGTGGCCCATGCTGAAGACCTGGAAGCCGCCCGAGTCTGTGACGATCGGGGCGCGCCAGCCCATGAAGTCATGCAGGCCGCCGAAGCGCGCGATGCGCTCGTGGCCGGGGTCCAGGAAGAGGTGGAAGGTGTTGCCGAGGACGATGTCGAAGCCGAGTGCGGCGACCTCGGCGGGTAGCAGCCCCTTGACCGTGGCCTTGGTCGCGAGGGGCACGAACGCGGGCGTGCGGATGTCGCCATGGGCGGTGTGGATCGTGCCCGCCCGGGCGAGCGAGCCATCGTCGCGGGCGGAGATGGTGAAGACCGGCACCGCGAGCATGCTAGAAGCGAGGTGGTGATCGCCAGCATCCTCGATGTCGCCGAGAACATCGGCTACCCGCTCGTCTTCGCGCTCATCGCGATCGAGACGATGGGGATCCCGGTGCCCGGCGAGACCGCGCTCATCACCGCGGGCATCGTGGCGAGCCGGGGACGGCTGGAGATCGAGGTGGTCATCGCGCTGGCCGCGGCGGCGGCGATCCTCGGCGACAACGTCGGGTTCGCGATCGGGCGCAAGCTCGGGCGGCGGCTGCTCACGGCGCCGGGGCCGTTCCCGCATCACCGGCGCCGGGTGATCGCGGTAGGCGAGCCGTTCTTCGACCGTCACGGGCCGAAGGCGGTCTTCCTCGGGCGCTGGGTGACCGGGCTGCGGATCACCGCGGCGTGGATGGCCGGGGTCACGAAGATGTCGTGGCCGACGTTCCTGTTCTGGAACGCGCTCGGCGGGATCGCGTGGGCGACGTCGATCGGGCTGCTGGCCTACTTCGTCGGCCACAGCGCCGAGAAGATCATCCACATCGCGGGGCTCGGCGGTGCGGCCGCCGTCGTGCTCGGCGGGATCGCCGCGGCGGATGTCCCAGGGCATTCCGTCCGGGTAGGCGCCGATCACGAGCAGCTCCGAGCTCGAGCCCAGGTTGCAATGGCCGGTGCCCGCCGGCAGGACCAGCACGTCGCCGGCGGCGATCTCGAGGCTCTCTCCACCGGGGCCGCCCAGCATCACCGTGCCGCTTCCCGAGACGATGCCGAGCGCCTCGTGGGCGATCGAGTAAAAGTGGTGGAAGGGGAATATCCCGTCCCGCCACTCGGGAAC
>Ga0081540_1002567_pt1 | contig 14736 bp, 11 predicted proteins | sample TabmetS2T1R1_FD_71024 | JGI IMG/M metagenome (GOLD analysis project Ga0081540, IMG submission 71024) | Tabebuia heterophylla rhizosphere microbial communities from the University of Puerto Rico - S2T1R1 | ecosystem: Host-associated > Plants > Roots > Rhizosphere ... | reverse complement strand
CGTCGGCTCGTCGAGGAAGAGCAGTTCGGGGTCGCCGACCAGCGCCATCCCGACGTCGAGCCGCCGCTGCTGCCCGCCAGAGAGGCGCCGCGCCCGCTCATCGGCCTTGCCGCCCAGCCCGACCAGCTCGATCACCTCGTCCACGGGGCGCGGCGCGCGGAAGTACCCGGCGTAGAGCCCGAGCGACTCGCGCACGGTCAGGTAGGGATCGAGGCGGCTGCTCTGCAGCACGATCCCGATCCGCTCGCGCCACCCGCGCCCGGCCCGCTCAGGATCCTCACCCAGCACGCGCACCTCTCCCCCCGTGCGCCGCCGGTAGCCCTCGAGGATCTCGACCGTGGTCGTCTTCCCGGCCCCGTTGGGCCCGAGAAAGGCGAAGATCTCCCCCGCCCCCACCTCGAGGTCGATCCCGCGAACAGCCTCGGTCTCGCCGTAGCTCATCCGCAAGCCGTCAATTGAAATCACCGCGTCGCTCAAACCGGTGGCGATTCTAGGTTGCGAGAGGCTTAGTCGAGTTCGACGTCGCGGTGCTTGACGGCGACGATTACGTCTTCGCGGGGGGCGAGGTCGCGGCGGATGCGGTCGGCGACGGTGACCGAGCGGTGGCGGCCGCCGGTGCAGCCGACGGCGATCGTCAGGTGGGCCTTGCCCTCGGCGACGTACTGGGGCAGCAGGAAGTCGAGCAGCGGCTCCAGGCGCTCGTAGAAGGCGTCGAGCTGCCCGTCGCGCCCGACGTAGTCCACGACGCGCTGGTCGTGGCCGGTGAGCGCCCGCAGCTCGGGCTCGTAGTGCGGATTGGGGAGGAAGCGGACGTCGAGGACGATGTCGGCGTCGCGCGCCGGGCCGTGCTTGAAGCCGAAGGACTCCAGCGAGACCGCGAGCTTGGACGCCGGGACCCGCGGCAGGAACTCGTCGGCGATGCGCCGGCGCAGCATGTGCGCCTTCAGGCCGGTGGAGTCGATGACGACGTCGGCGAGACCCTTGATCGGCTCGAGGACCGCGCGCTCGAGCGCGATCCCCCGCTCGACGGTCGAGGCGCCGGCCAGCGGATGGCGCCGGCGGGTCTCCTGGAAGCGGGTGAGGATCGCGTCGTCGGAGGCGTCGAGGAAGAGGACGCGGTGGCGGAGCCCGAGCGCCTCGAGGTCCTCGAGCACCGCGCGCAGGGCCTCGAAGTAGTCGCCGCCGCGGACGTCGGAGACGACCGCGGCGCGCTCGACCTTCGACCCCTCGTGGACGAACAGCTCCACCAGCGCGCGGATCATCTCCGGCGGCAGGTTGTCGACGCAGAAGTAGCCGGCGTCCTCGAAGACGTTCATCGCCGTCGACTTGCCCGCACCCGAGTAGCCGGTGATGACGACGAGGTCCTCGAGGCGCGTCTCGGCGTACGGACGCGCGTCCTGCTCCTGCTCATCGGCGCGCGGCTTCTGCTCGCGCTTGCCGAGGCGCAGGCGGGGCAATCGGGGCTGAGCCTTGACGCCCATCGGACGAAGTCTCTCGGGCTCGTCGGACATCGCTGGTGAACCCAAGGTGAATGGTGCCAGGTCAGAGCGTCCGGCCTCCGGCCGGCGGGGACCCGCCTCCGTCGGCCACGTGGCCGCCTCCGGCACCCCGTCAGTCGCCCGTCCGGTGCAGATGAGCCCAGATCTCGCGCGCGGTCTTGCCCGGAAGGCCGGGCACCGCCTCGAGCTGCTCGCGTGTCGCGGCGAGCACCGCCTCCGGCGAGCCGAAGTGGTTGAGCAGGGTGCGCTTGCGCGCGGGTCCGATCCCGGGCAGGTCGTCGAGGATCGAGGTGGTCATCGCGCGGTCGCGGCGCGTGCGGTGATGGGTGATCGCGAAGCGGTGGGCCTCGTCGCGCACGCGCTGCAGCAGCTGCAGCTCGGGCGTGTCGTGAGGCAGCACGATCGGCTGGCGCCGGCCCGGGACGAAGACCTCCTCGATGCGCTTGGCCAGCGAGATCACCGTGACGCCGCGCTCGCGGAAGCCGTCGAGCGCGCGCAGACCCGCCGCGAGCTGGCCGGGCCCGCCGTCGATGACGATGAGGTTCGGCAGCGTGGCGAAGGACTCGTTGCGCTTGGGGTCGTGGGGGCTGAGGTCCTGCTGGGTCTCCCACTGCGCAAGGCGGCGGCCGAGGACCTCCTCCATCGCGGCGAAGTCGTCGGGCACGCCCTCCACGCCGCCGCGGATGTTGAACCGCCGGTAGTCGGACTTCTTCGGCGCGCCGCCCTCGAAGACGACCATCGAGGCCGTCGTGTGCGTCCCCATCAGGTTGGAGATGTCGAAGCACTCGATGCGCAGCGGCAGGGCGTCGAGCCCGAGCGCATCCTGCAGCCCGTCGAGCGCCTCGACGCGCTGCTGGCGGCGGCGCTCGGCCTTCAGGCGCTCCTGGTCGAGCGCGAGCAGCGCGTTGCGCTCGGCGAGCTCGAGGATCCGGCGCTTGTCGCCGCGCTCGGCGGCGCGGATCTCGACTCGCGCGCCGCGCCGCTGACCGAGCGCCTCGGCCAGGGCCTCGCGCTCGACGACGCTCTCCTGGACGATCACTTGCGGCGGGATCGCCATCTGGGCCTCGTAGTACTGCAGGATGAACTCCTCCGCGACCTCGCCGGCATCGCGCTCGACCGCGTTCTCCAGGTAGAACGACTGGCGGTCGGAGAGGACGCCGTCGCGGATCTGGAAGACCTGCGCGTTGGCGTCGGTCCCGTCGACGGCGACCGCGACCACGTCGACCGTCCCGATCGACTCGTTGGCCACGCGCTGGCGCTCGAGCAGCGAGCGCACCGAGCGCAGTCGGTTGCGCTCGAGCGCGGCCTGCTCGTACTCGTGATTGGCCGACGCGTCCTTCATCTTGCGCTCGAGGTCGCGCTCGATCTCGCGGTAGCGCCCCGAGAGGAAGGCGATCACGCCGTCGATCGACTCGCGGTACTCGTCCTTGTCGACGTAGCCGACGCAGGGCGCCCCGCAGCGCTTGATGTAGTAGTCCAGGCACGGCGAGCCCGAGCGGCGGCCGGGCTCGACCCCCTGGCAGGAGCGGAAGAGGAAGACCTTCCCGAGCAGGTCGAGTGTCCCGCGCACGCGCTTGGCGTTGGAGTACGGCCCGAAGTAGATGCGGTCGCGGCGGTGGCGCTCGCGCGTGAAGTAGACGCGCGGGAAGTCCTCGTCCATCGAGATGGCGATGAACGGATAGGACTTGTCGTCGCGCAGCCGGATGTTGAAGCGCGGCCGGTACTGCTTGATGAAGTTCTGCTCGGCCAGCAGCGCCTCGGCCTCGGAGGCGACGAGCACGAACTCGACCGACTCGATCGCGTCGACCATCTCGTAGGCGCCACGGGTCACCGGATTGGAGAAGTGGCTGGCGACGCGCTTCTTGATCGACTTCGCCTTGCCGACGTAGATGACCCTGCCCTTGCTGTCGCGGAACAGGTAGACGCCGGGGCCGTCCGGCAGCGCCTTGCGCTGCTCGGCCAAGCGGGTGCGTCGACCTTCCGATGTGGCGGCCATCACCCCTCACGATAGGGTCAGCCCGGCTTTCATGGCCCTCGTCAACCTCTACTCCGACACCCAGACGCGGCCGACCGCCGCGATGCGCGAGGCGATCGCAGCCGCGGAGGTCGGCGACGAGCAGCTGCGCCAGGACCCGACGACCATCGCTCTCGAGGAGCGGGTCGCGGAGCTGCTCGGGCACGAGGCGGCGGTCTTCCTGCCCTCGGGGACGATGTGCAACGAGATCGCGATCCGGCTTCACATACGGCCGGGCGGCGAGCGCATGTTCCTCGGCCACGACACGCATCCGCTCATCGCCGAGGCAGGCGGCCCGGCGCAGCTGGCCGGCGCGGTGATCACCGAGGTCGACGGCGAGGCGGGGATGTTCACGCCCGAGGCGCTCGACCACGCGGTCGCGGGATCGGGGCCCGGCGGGCGCTACGGACCGCGGCCGCGACTGGTGTGCGTCGAGCAGACGACGAACATGGGCGGCGGGCGCGTGTGGCGCCTCGACCAGGTTCAGGGCGTGCTCGGCGTCGCCGGCGGTCACGGGCTGGCGACCCACCTCGACGGCGCGCGGCTCATGAACGCCGCGGTCGCGAGCGGCGTGGATGCCGCGACGTGGGCGGGCGGCTTCGACAGCGCGTGGCTGGACTTCACCAAGGGCCTCGGGGCGCCGGTCGGCGCCTGCCTCGCGGGCTCGGCGGCGTTCATCGAGGAGGCGTGGCGCTGGAAGCAGATGATCGGCGGCGCGATGCGCCAGTCGGGCATCGTCGCCGCGGCCGGCCTCTACGCGCTCGAGCACCACGTCGACCGGCTCGCCGACGACCACGCGCGCGCACGGCGGCTCGCCGAGGGCCTGGCCGAGCTGCCCGGGGTCGACCTCGATCCGGCGACCGTCGACACCAACATCGTGATCTTCGCGGTGCCCGACGCGGCGGCGTTCTGCGGCGCGCTGGCCGCCGAGGACGTCGCGATGAGCCAGTTCGGGCCGCGCCGCGTCCGCGCGGTCACCCATCTCGACGTCGACGACGAGGGGATCGACCGGGCGCTCACGGCGGCCGCGCGGGCGCTCGGGTAGCCTCGGCGCATGAGCGCCGCGTTCGCGACCTGCCCGTTGTGCGAGGCCGGGTGCGGCCTCGAGCTGACGCTCGCGGACCGAGGTGTGACGCGCGTCCGCGGTGACGCCGACGACGTGTTCAGCCACGGGTTCATCTGCCCCAAGGGCGCGTCGATCGGCGAGCTGCACGACGACCCCGACCGGCTGCGCACGCCGCTCGTGCGTGTCGACGGCGAGCTGCGGCCGGCGACGTGGGACGAGGCCTTCGCCGAGATCGATCGGCGGCTCAACGCGATCTGGGATGCGCACGGGCGCCGGGCGCTCGGGGTCTACCTGGGCAACCCGAGCGCGCACAACCTGAGCACGCTCGTCTACGGGCGTGTGCTGGTCAAGGCCCTGCAGACCCGCAACCTCTTCAGCGCGAGCACCGTCGACCAGTACCCCAAGCAGCTCGCGTCGGCGCTGCTGTTCGGCAGCGGGGCGACGGTCGCGGTCCCCGACATCGATCGCACCGACCACCTGGTGATCCTTGGCGCCAACCCGTTGGCGTCGAACGGCAGCCTCATGACGGCGCCGAACATGCGCGGGCGGCTGCGCGCGCTGAGGGCGCGCGGCGGCAAGCTGGTCGTCGTCGATCCGCGGCGCACGCGGACCGCGCGCGAGGCCGACGAGCACCACTTCATCCGGCCCGGCACCGACGCGCTGCTGCTCATCGCGCTCGTCCACGTGCTCTACGACGAGGGACTCGAGGACCTCGGCGCGCTCGCCCCGTACGTCGCAGGCGCCGACGACGTCCGTGACCTGGCGGCCGGGTTCGCGCCCGAGGAGGTCGCGCCCGCGTGCGGGATCGCGGCGAGCGAGATCCGGCGGATGGCGCGCGAGCTCGCGGCGGCGCCGAGCGCCGCGGTCTACGGTCGCATCGGCACGACGACCCAGCGCTTCGGCACGACGGCCAGCTGGCTCGTCGACGTCCTCAACGTGCTCACCGGCAACCTCGACCGCCCGGGCGGAGCGATGTTCCCGCGACCGGCCGCCGGGTCGCCGAACACGAGCGGCGAGCCCGGGCGAGGGCGCGGCGCGCAGCTCGGGCGCTGGCAGAGCCGGGTCCGCGGGCTCGACGAGGTCTTCGGCGAACTGCCTGTCGCCTGCCTGGCCGAGGAGATCGACACGCCGGGCGAGGGCCAGATCCGCGCACTGCTGACGATCGCCGGCAACCCGGTCGTCAGCACGCCCAACAGCGCGCGGCTCGCCGCGGCGCTCGACGACCTGGACTTCATGGTCAGCGTCGACATCTACGTCAACGAGACCACCCGCCACGCCGACGTCATCCTGCCCGGGCCATCGCCGCTCGAGCGCTCGCACTACGACCTGGCGCTGCTGATGTTCGCGGTGCGCAACGTGGCCAACTACTCGCCGCCGGTGCTCGACACCGACGTGCCGCAGGAGTGGGTGACGCTGCTGCGCCTCGCGGGGATCGCCACGGGGCAGGGACCCGACGCCGACGTCGCGGGCATCGACCGCTTCATCGCTTACGAAGTCGCCCGCCGGCAGTCCGCCGACGCGTCGTCAGGGCTGCATGGGCGCGATCCCGACGAGCTGCTTGGCGAGGTCGAGCCGCGGGTCGGACCCGAGCGCATCCTCGACCTGCAACTGCGGGGTGGGCCCTATCGCCTGACGCTGGCCGACCTCGAGGCCGCGCCGCACGGCATCGACCTCGGCGCGCTGGAGTCGCGGGTGCCCGAGGTGCTGCGCACGCCCAGCGGGATGATCGAGCTGGCGCCCGAGGCGGTCGTGGGCGACGTCGCGCGACTGCACGCGGCGCTGGCCGAGCCGGTGAACGGCGGGCTGACGCTCATCGGCCGGCGCGAGCTGCGCAGCAACAACTCGTGGATGCACAACCTGCCGACGCTGGTGCGCGGCAAGGAGCGCTGCACCGCGCTCGTGCACCCCGACGACGCCGAGCGCCTCGGCCTGGCCGACGGCGAGGAGGCGGTCGTGCGCTCCCGCGCGGGCGAGATCGTCGTGCCCGTCGAGGTGACCGACGACGTCATGCCCGGGGTCGTGTCGATACCCCACGGATGGGGCCACGACCTGCCCGGCGTGAGCCTCAGCGTGGCCGGCGAGCACGCGGGGTCGAACAGCAACGTGCTCTCCGACGAGCTCGTCGTCGAGCCGCTCTCGGGCACCGCCGTGCTCAACGGGATCCCCGTGGAGCTCGAGCCGGCGCGCTCGCGCATGCTGCCCGCGTAGCGCCTCAGGGCGACCCGTGGTGACGGGGGCCGGACCGCCCGCGGGTGCGGTTGACGACCTGTCAGACCCGGAAATAGCGTGCTGAACGTGACCCCTTCGGTGGCGGTGCTCGGCGGCGGCGTCGGCGGCCTGAGCGCCGCGCACGAGCTCGCCGAGCGCGGGTTCTCGGTCACCGTGTACGAGAGCCGCGCGACGTTCGGGGGCAAGGCGCGCAGCATCCCCGTCCCGGGATCGGCGTCCGAGGGGCGCTCGCCCCTGCCCGCGGAGCACGGCGTTCGCCTCTTGCCGGGCTTCTTCCGCCATCTACCCGACACGATGGATCGCATCCCCGGCCGCGGCCGGGAGCGGGTGAGCGACGAGCTCGTCGCAGCCGAGCTCGCGCTCGTCGCACGCGAGGCGGGGCGCAACGAGGTCCTCGCGCCGGCGCCCGAGCCGATCGACGCGTTCGAGGGCGTCACCCGCCGGCTCGCGGCGTGGATGGCACAGGCCGGCATCGAGGCGGGCGAGCGCGCGTTCTTCCTGCACCGGCTGCTCGTGCTGCTGACGAGCTGCGAGGAGCGGCGCTTGGAGCAGTGGGAGCACGAGACGTGGTGGAGCTTCGTCGCGGCCGAGCGGCGCTCGCCCGCCTTCCGCGCCTTCGTCGCCGATGGGCTGCTGCGCGCGCTGGTCGCCGCGCCGGCGCGCGAGGTGAGCGCGCGCACCGGCGGCTACCTGCTCATCCAGCGGCTGCTCGACCTGGGACGTGTCGAGGGGCGCTCCGACCGCGTGCTCGGCGCGCCGGCCAACGAGGTGTGGATCGATCCGTGGGTCGAGCACCTGCGCGCTTTGGGGGTCGAGCTGCACGACTCGGTGGACGTCGTCGGCATCGACTGCGGCGACGCGCGGATCGAAGGCGTGACGCTCGAGCGCGACGGGGCCCGCGCGACCATCGCCGCCGACCACTACGTGGCGGCGCTGCCGGTCGAGCAGCTCGTCAAGCTCGTCAGCCCCGAGCTGGCCACCGCGGATCCGCGGCTCGGGCGGCTGCACCGGCTTCGCACGCGCTGGATGAACGGGATCACGTTCTACCTGCGCGACGACGTGCCGGTCGCCGGGGGACCGGCCTTCTACGCGGACTCCGATTGGGCCCTGACCTCGATCTCGCCGCGGCAGTTCTGGGGGCGGGTCGACTTCGCCCGGCTCGGCAACGGCGCCGTCGGCGGGATCCTCTCGGTCGGCATCTGCGACTGGGAGCGGCCGTCGCGGCGGACGGGCAAGGTCGCGTCGATGTGCAGCGCGCAGGAGATCAAGGACGAGGTCTGGGCGCAGCTCGAGGCGCACCTCAACCGCGACGGCGCGGTAATGCTCGACCACGCCGACCTCGTGGGCTGGTACCTGGACGACCACATCAGCTACCCCAACCCGACGGCCGCCGCGAACACCGACCCGGTGGTCGTCAACACGCCGGGATCGTCGGAGAACCGGCCCGAGGCGGTCACCCGAGTCCCGAACCTCTTCCTCGCGGCGGACTTCGTGCGCACGCACACCGACGTGGCGACGATGGAGGCGGCCAACGAGGCCGCGCGGCGCGCGGTGAACGGGCTGCTCGACGCGGTGGGCTCGCCGATACGGCGCTGCGCTGTGTGGCCACTGCCGGAGCCGGCGCTCTTCGCCCAGGCGCTCGCCCTCGATCGCGTCCTGCACCGGCTGCGGCTGCCGCCGCGGCCGCCACTGCGGGCGACCCCGGACGGCGCGCTCGAGCCGGTCGGCCCGGCCGGCCGGCTCTTCCTGGCGCAGCGGGCGCGCTACACGGCGACGCCGTAGGACTCGGTGAACGCGTCCTGGGCGTACTGCATCGACGCGTACCCGAATCCCTTGTCGCCCCAGGCCGTGCCCCAGCTGTTGCGGACGATGAAGCGGTCGGTCTTGTAGCCGACGATCGCGACCGCGTGGCCGCCGCGGACCGTGTTGGGCTTGTAGGCGTCGAGGTTGCCCTTGGTCTTCGTCGCGTCGTCCCAGGTCTTGTCGACGCCCAGGCGCGTCAGGATCGGCCCCTTCGTCGCCAGCCAGTTCTTCCAGTCGCCGACCTTCAGGTTGAAGTAGGACATGATCTTCAGCTGGGACGCGGTGGCGTAGAAGGTCTGGGTGTCGCCCGTGTAGAGGGCGCCGCTTGCGAAGGGCAGGATCGAGTCGCGGACCTCGCCGAACTTGCGCGCGACGTCGAGTGCGGCCTTGAGGCTCGTGCCCTCGCTCTCGATGAAGGTCGTGGGGGCGGTGATGAACTGGTCGGTCTCCTTCGCAGACATCCAGATGAAGCGCGGAGAGAGCAGGTCGTCCTTCGCCACCCGTCCGGCGTTGACGAAGTGCCAGCGCAGGACGCCGTCTGCAGTCGCCCAGCCGACGCACGAGCCGGTCGCACCCTGGTCGTTGACCTTCCACCACGCTGCGCGGAGGTCCTTGCTGGCGGGGATCGACGGCGCTGCCGCCACGATGTCGGCGTTGGCCGCGTGCTCGAACGTCCAGTCCAGCTCGACTCTCTCGGACGGCTTGCAGTTGAGGATCCGCTTGACCCTCCGCGTCGTCGTCCGGCGCGTCGTCGCCCGTCTTGGTGCCGGCATGCCGCTGCTACCTCCTGTCAGGGAATTGGCGCAACTTCCCACTCCTTGTCGGCTGATTGCGGGCGTGCACGCGTTCCTGCACAGCCTTGAGCGGCCGAACCGGTGCGAAAGCGCTCCGCGGCGCTGGACGGATGGCCAGCGGGGTGGCCGGCGGGGAGACCGCCGGCCACCCGCGCGCGTTCAGGAGACGCGCACCGCGCCGCCTGCGCGCGCGCTCAGAAGACGCGCACCGCCACCTCGGCGGGAGCGTCGAAGAGCTGGTTGAGCTCGTCGTCGAGCTTGACCAGCGTCACGGAGGCGCCCGCCATGTCGAGCGACGTGCAGTACTCGCCGACGTAGCTGCGGGTCACCTCGATCCCGCGGTCGGCCAGCTGCTTGTGGGCGCGGCCGTAGAGGATGTACAGCTCGGAGATCGGCGTGCCCCCGAGGCCGTTGATCATCAGCGCGACCTGGTCGCCCGATCCGAACGGCAGGTCGGAGGCGACCGCGTCGACGAGCTCGTCGACGATCGCGTCGGCGTTGGCGAGCTTCTCGCGGCGGCGCCCCGGCTCGCCGTGGATGCCGACGCCCATCTCCATCTCGTCATCGCCCAGCTCGAAGAGCGGCGAGCCCTTCGCGGGCGGCGTGCACGACGTCAGCGCCATGCCCATCGTGCGCGTCACCGAGTTCACGCGGTTGCCCAGCTCGACGAGCTCCTCGAGCTCGGCGCCGCGCTCCGAGGCGGCGCCGACCGCCTTGATGACGAAGAAGTTGCCGGCTACCCCGCGCCGTCCCACGGTGTAGGTCGAGTCCTTCACCGCGACGTCGTCGTCGACGATGATCGTCGCGATCTTGATGTCCTCGGCCTCTGCCAGCTCGCGGCCCATGTCGAAGGACATGCGGTCGCCGGTGTAGTTGTTGATGATGTGCAGGACGCCCTTGGGGCTCGCCAGGAGCTTGGTGGTCTCGTAGACGTAGTCCGAAGGGGGCGCGGCGAAGACGTCGCCGGGGCAGGCGGCGTCGAGCATCCCCTTGCCGACGACCATCACGTGAGCGGGCTCGTGGCCCGAGCCCGAGCCCTGGACGATCGACACCTTGTCCTCGTTCGGCGCGTCGGCGCGCATGATCAGGTTGTACTCGGGGACGTAGCGCAGCTTGCCCGGGTTGGCCAGCTCGATGCCCGCGAGCATCTCGGGCACGAACTGCTGTGGGTCGTTGACGAACTTCTTCACCGCGTCTCCTCTCTCGTGGGTTCCCCGCCGCAACTGCGGCGGTGGTCAGGCCATCTCGAGCTCAGACCCCCGCCATGACCTGCTGACTGCCTCGAACATCACCGCGATCCCGATGGCGCCCGCGTCCACCGAGTCGCGGCTGCGCTCGCCCGTGTAGGAGGCCCGTCCGCGCATGGCGACCATGCCCTTGGTGGCCTCGGCGGACTCACGCGCCTTTGCGGCTGCCCGCTCCAGTGCGACCGCCCCTCCCTCGCCCAGCGACGCCTCGAGCTCATCGACCGCCGGGACGAGCGCGTCGAGGAGGGTCTTGTCGCCGAGATCCGTGTTGCCGCGCTGCTTGATCCCCTCGATCGCTGCACGCATCGCGGCGACGACGTCCTCGCCGGTGGGCTGCGGGGTAGCCGAGAGGTGGCTGCCGGCGCGCAGGAACGCGGTGCCCCATATGGGACCCGACGTCCCGCCGATCCGCTTCGACAGCGTGATCGCGACCTTCTTCAGCAGGCCGCCGACATCCTCGTGACCCATGGAGTCCCAATCGCCGAGGACGACCTCGAAGCCGCGCGCGAGCGAGTAGCCGAAATCGCCGTCGCCGACCACCGCGTCGAGCTCGCAGAAGTACGTCTCGTTGTCCACCGCGGTCTGGGCGATGACCCGCACGACGAGCTCCGCCTGGTTCAGCGCCGTGTCGCTCATGAGGCCTCCTTCCGGGAGAGGTGTTGGGTGCGGCAGGCGTCGAGGTGGGCGAGCGTGACCTCATCGCCGACCTGCGCCGGGCTGCGGTTGGCGAGCACCCGTGTCGGCTCGCCCGGATCGCCGAGGCTCGTGACCACGAGTGCCGCCTCGCTCATGTCCTCGTCCTCGGTGTAGCTGCTGACCGTGACGACGCAGCCGAGCTGCGCTCCGACCCCGGCGAGCAGCCCGTTGCGCGAGTCCTCGACGACGACGGCGTCCTCGGGCGCCGCGCCGAGCTGCTCCAGGGCGAGCAGGTAGATCGCCGGGTCGGGCTTCTTGGCCGGCACGACGTCGCCGGCGAAGACCGCGAAGCGCGACGCAGCCTGGGCGCCGACGGCGTGCTCGAGGACCGCACGGACCGATTCCTCGGCCGAGGTCGAGGCGACCGCGAGCGACCATCCGGCCTCCAGGGCCTCACCGACGACGCGGGCGATGCCGGGGCGCGCGGGCAGCCGGCCTTCGGCGACGATCTCCTTGTAGATCGCCGTCTTGCGCTTGTGCCACCCCGCGATGAGCTCCTGCTGGCCCGCGGGATCGGCCGGGAGCCCGTTGGCACGCACGAAGTCGGGGGTCAGCAGCGAGGCCATCCGCTCCTTGCCGCCGCCGATCTTGAGCTTCTCGCCGTACTCCTCGTCCGACCACGACACGGGCAGCCCGAACTCGGCGAACATCTGGTTGAAGGCCGGCCGGTGGCCGTCGCGCTCGGTGTCCGCGAGCACGCCGTCGCAGTCGAAGATCAGCGCGGGCACGTCAGACAACCGCCGAGGTCGCCGCCGGCGCGCGTCCCGCCGATCCGAACGTGCGGATGTGGTACTCGGCCATCTCCTTGACGGCGCCGCGGACGTGCTGGAAGAGCGACGGCGGGTCGTGCTTTGCGGGGTTGGCGTCCAGGTACTCCCGGTGCGCGTCGATGAAGGCGATCTTCAGCGCCGTCGAGATGTTGACCTTCGCGCAGCCGCGCGCGATGAGGTCGGCGAACTGGTCCTCGGTCAGGCCGGTGCCGCCGTGGAGGACCATCGGGATCGGGTGCTGCTCGACGAGCTCGGTGACGCGCTCGGGCGTGAGCTTGGGCTCGGCCTTGTACAGGCCATGCGCGGTTCCGATGGCCGGAGCGAACGAGTAGACGTGCGTCGCCTCGATGAACTCGGCGGACACCTCCACCGGGTGGACCTCCCCGGCCTCGTCGGACCCGACCCCGTCCTCGACGCCGAGCACGCTCTCGATCTCGCCCTCGACGTGGGCGCCGTAGCGATGGGCCTCGGCCACGACTTCGATCGTCTGGCGCGTGTTCTCGGCGACGTCGAGCTCGGACCCGTCGAAGAGGACCGAGTTCCAGCCCGTGCGCAGGCAGGTCGAGATCCACTCGCGGTCCGGGCAGTGGTCGAGGTGCAGGGTGACCGGCACCGGGACGTCGTCGGCCCGTGCGCGCCATGTCGTGTAGAGCGTCCGCGCGCCGATCGACTTCACCGTCTTGAGGGAGGTCTGGACGATCAGCGGCGCCTCGAGATCGGTCGCCGCCGCGAGCACGGCCTCGAGCGTGAGGTCGTCGACGATGTTGATCGCCGCCACGCCGTAGCGCTGGTCGAACGCAGGGTCCAGGATCTCGGGCATCGAGACGACCGGCATTCGCGTCGGCTCCTTCGTCGGTTCGTGCGGGCAGACCACGCGCCGTTGCGTCCGCAACGACGTCCTCCCGACGCTAGCCCCCGGCGGGTCTGCATGTCAAGAATGGACTAGCGCGTCGACCGGCGCCGGCGCGGCTACACCCGGCAACGCCGGCGCGAATCACCTGCTCGCTGCGGTCTTCCGGCGATTCACCGGACCAGGCGGATCGCGAGCGCGGCGGCGCCGTGCCCGTTGGGGTCGCCGGCGCCGTCGAGCAGGCCGAGGATGTTCGCGACGTAGGCCTGGGTCTCGGGGATCGCCGGGATGCAGCCGCAGGCGCGGACGCGCGCCTCGCCGGCGTTGTAGGCGGCCAGGGCGAGGGGGACGGCGCCGAGCGCACGCAGCAGGTCGCGCATGAGGTGGGCCTGTGCGTCGATGGACCGCTCGGCGTCGAAGGGGTCATCGAGGCCGTAGGCGGCTGCGGTCCCGGGCATGAACTGGGCGATGCCCTGCGCGCCGGCGGAGGAGCGCGCGAACGGGTTGAAGTGCGACTCGACGTAGAGCTGGGCGGCGAGCAGCGCGCCGGAGACGCTCCAGCGCTGGGCGGCGCGGGAGATGGCGGCCGCGAACTGCTTGGGGACGAAGTCCTGCAGCGTCTCGGCCCGCCTGCCGTCGGCCTCGCCGTACCCCAGCGAGGTGGAGCCGGCGTTGAGGGTGAACCCGTAATGCCAGGGCTCCCAGGAGTAGCGCCGGATGAAGTGGAAGCGCTCGGCGTTGCGGGCCAGCCAGCCGTACGCGGCCGGCGGGCCGAGGTCGAGCTCGGTGCCGAGGCGGTGCAGCGACCTCCCCGGCGGCGCCACCCATTTCGGGTCCGGGTGCTGGGCGAACAGGCGCGCCTGCTCGGCGTCGCTGCGGAAGGCGGACGCGATGATCAGATCCACCCCGGCGCCCCGCGCCGCGGCGGCCATCCGATCGAAGGCGATCGCGACGTCTGGGCGCATCGGCTTGCCCTGCCGGCTCGCAAAGGGACCCGCGTACTCGCCGGCGCTGGCGGGGCCGGTGCCGGGGAGCGAGCCGGGTGGAGCGAGCTCGGCCTCCGCGACTGCCGTGTTGGCGACCTCGGCGGCGCCGCCGATGGCGATCGCGTCGCGGCCGCCGATGGCGATCGCGTCGCGCACGGTGACGCGCACGCGCACCGGCGCAAGCCCGCCGCCCGGGAAGGCGACCGCGACGTCCTTGGCGCCGTTGCGCGCGGCGGTCTGCTTCGCCGCGCGGGTTGCGAGCGCGAGGTACTCATCGCGCTCGAGGTGGCCTGCGTCGGCCATGCCGTCGCGGACCGCAGGCTCGAATACCCGCGGGTAGGCGTCGTGCATCGCGCGAGCGGCGGCGAGCGCGCCGAGGTCCGCGGCCTGCTGCAGGTCGCCGCGCGCCCCGACCCCCTGCGCGACACCGCCGAGCACGACCGCGCCGATGCACGCCGCCAGGAGCATGCCGAGGAGCAGCAGCGCCGCCTGCCCGCGCTCGACGCCGATCGCGCTCATGCGACGAGCGCCTCCACCGCCGCCCGCAGCGCGGCTGGGGCGCGAAGCCCGGAGAGGGCGAGCGTGCGTGAGAGCGGGTCGAACGCGAGGGGGATCGATGCCGCGCTCGGGGCGAGCTGGCAGGCGCTCGCGGCAGCGAGCGCGGCGAGGGCCGGGTCGGTCGACGGCGGGAGGGCGACGAGGATCGCGTCCTGGGCGCCGAGCAGCACGTCGAGGTCGGGGCCGCGTGCCGCGACGGCGAGGACCGTCGGCAGCGGACCGGC
>Ga0081540_1002566_pt1 | contig 14737 bp, 10 predicted proteins | sample TabmetS2T1R1_FD_71024 | JGI IMG/M metagenome (GOLD analysis project Ga0081540, IMG submission 71024) | Tabebuia heterophylla rhizosphere microbial communities from the University of Puerto Rico - S2T1R1 | ecosystem: Host-associated > Plants > Roots > Rhizosphere ... | reverse complement strand
GAGATTGGGCGTGGTGACGAGGCTGAGCGCGCGGCCGTCGGGCAGGAACCAGGTGTAGTTCTCGGGCTCGACCGCGCGATAGGCCTCGTGCAGCTTGGCCTTCCAGGCGCGGAAGTCCGGCTGTTCGGGCAGCTTGCGCGCCGCGCGCAAACGGTCGAGCACACTGGAATCGTCGGGCTGGGAATCGAGGAACGCCTGGTCGAGGTCCCACAGCCGCCGATAGGATTCATTGTAGAAGGCAAGCTGCCGCTGGTCGTCAAAGACGGCCACGCCCGACGACAATTGATCGAGGGTGCGGCGATGCGCTTCCGCCATCCGCTCCATGGCGTCGCGCAGCACGGTCGTCTCGCTGGCGTCGATCGCGATGCCGGCACTGCCAGCGTCGAACTTCAGTGCCCGCACGTCATAGATGCGCCGCTCGCCGCTGACCGCGATCGGTAGCCGCGCCGTAAAGCTCGAGTTGTCGTCGAGGGCGCGCTCCATGACCGTTCGCTGGTCGATTTCAAGTAATTCGAGATTGCGATGGACGGTGTCGTCGACGCTACTGCCCTCGGTTGCCCGGACATAGGCCGCATTGACGTAGCGCAGGTTGCCTTGTGGTGATTTCGTCCACATCGGCCACGGGATTGCTGCTATGAACTCACGCAGCAACTCAGTCTCGTCCGACAATGTTCTGTAACGGAGATTCGATTCCGCCAGTTCCCGGCGCAACCCGATCAGTTCACGGATTCGGACGATCGCCTGTCCGCCGATGGCACGGCCTATTGCTTCAATTGCACGCCCGCTTGACGTCGTTAGATTGAACAGGAAGCCTTCGCCAGCTTCGCGTAGGGCGCCGACTGCGACGTTCATCTCCAGCGCCGACGCAGACGGCAGCCACGTACCAAAATCGAGAATGTGCTGGGGCGAAGATTGAGTGTCTTGCGGCATTAGCAGGGCAGCATCGCCGCTTATTTGCGCGTTGCTCTCGCCCGCAGTCCACGAAATTACGACCTGGGGCTCGGCGAACAACAATGCACTCAGCCGGTCGGACCGATCCTGCAGGCCGATGATGTCAGCCCGCAGCTTGGCCTGTTCTCTGCTCGCGCGTGCTCGCGTGCGCACAAGTAAAATCGCAGCGACGACGGAAAATCCAAGCAGCGACAGCGCGGTGCTAAGCACCGCAAATTCCCGGCCGTTGAGGTCGAATAGGGAGAAAATCGCTCGGGCGAGTGGCAACTCGCTGGCGCTCGTCGGTTGGGCGGTTAGCAACACCGAAGCGAATGCAATGGATCCGCCGCGCGCCCAAGATTTGCAAGCACGGAGCGCGTGTCTTATCGCCGAATTACGAGATATTACCTTTTGCCTCTCTGATATCGCGTGGGTGAAATCCAAAGGCATGTCTCGGGTCAGCCTGTCACCCAAGACGGAAAAGGTTGCTCGATGACTTCCTCAATTCTGAGTTCATCGGACTCGCGATGGGCGGGATTGATCAGAAAGTTACAAGAACCGTCCCTCGCCGCAGAGGGTACCTTCAGCATTGCCGTACGATTGGACCGTAGCCAATCGTCGCCAATGCGCTGACAGGTTACCCAGTTGGCAATGCCTGCTGCAGACTAGTTGGGGTTTTGTGCATCGAGGTCGCTGCGATCGATTTCATGGCAGCTTACGTAGCGGGGTACGCTAACCCGAAGTAATTTGAGCGGCTCCGGCAACAACAGCGGATTGCCATTAAAGTGGCGCAGAACCTCTAGATAGGCGGTATGCGGCTCTTCGGCGCAATACAGGACAGGTTTCGGCTTTGTATGCCAACGCCCGGAGGCAATTAGGCCTCCGCGCCCGCTTAAATCAACGTGATTGGAAAGTCGCCATATAATTCTTGAGGTGCCATCAGCCGATGATCCCATAGTCAATCCGGGTCAGCGCTTCCTCCACGGCCCGAGCCGCGGATTCCCTTCCCAGACATTCCAAGGGTTGTCTGTTGCCAAGTTCGGGATTCGGACAACGAAGCCAAAGAAATGCTTTCTCTTTCTTGCCAAAAACAGCTTCTGCCAATTTTACAATATGGGCTAGTCGGGCAGCACGTTCAGTTTGATCGAGCGACAACGTATCGTGGTCGTCAACTAACCGAAGGAGTTCGTCCTTCGGGCCGATGATCTTGTAGATTTCTTGAGGCTCAATCCCATCGCCCTCAAGTCCGTTTATAATTTCGGCCGGAAGCAGCACAGGCTCGGGGGCGAGCGAACCTGCACTTACAACCTCAACGATGTGATCGATAGTACTTTTTTGAGCCAATGTAAAACCCATCACGTACGCAGCCCCTGCCCCGCGAACCTGACCTTACAGGTACTTAGGCACTAGGCATCCAGAAAGTTAATAAATAGTTAACGTGGCCGCAGCATGCCATCCCATTTTATTGATCTAATCACCTGAAAACAATCGCATTTTCCTTCGATGGGCGGGTCCAAAAACAAAAACCCCGCCATTTCCGGCGGGGTCCAGTCGGGGAGGAGAGAGCAGGCAGCTCTGCCGTAAAACCCTTACTCAGGCTGGGATGCGCTCGTCCGCCTCATGCGGCTCGCGCAGCACATAGCCGCGGCCCCACACGGTCTCGATGAAATTGCGGCCTTCGGAGGCGTTCGCCAGCTTCTTGCGCAGCTTGCAGATGAAGACGTCGATGATCTTCAGCTCGGGCTCGTCCATGCCGCCATAGAGGTGGTTGAGGAACATTTCCTTGGTGAGGGTGGTGCCCTTGCGGAGCGAGAGCAGCTCCAGCATCTGGTATTCCTTGCCCGTCAGGTGGACGCGCTGACCACCGACCTCGACCGTCTTGGTGTCGAGGTTGACCACGAGGTCACCGGTCTGGATCACGGACTGAGCATGGCCCTTGGAGCGGCGCACGATCGCATGGATGCGGGCGACCAGTTCGTCCTTGTGGAAGGGCTTTGTCATGTAGTCGTCGGCGCCGACGCCGAGACCCTTGACCTTGTCCTCGATACCGGCGAGACCGGAAAGGATCAGAATCGGGGTCTTGATCTTCGAAACCCGAAGCTGCTTCAGCACGTCGTAGCCTGACATGTCGGGCAGATTAAGGTCGAGGAGGATAATGTCGTAATCGTAAAGCTTACCGAGGTCGACGCCTTCCTCTCCGAGGTCCGTCGTGTAGACGTTGAAACTCTCGGATTTAAGCATCAACTCGATCGACTGCGCGACTGCGCTGTCATCTTCTATCAGCAAAACGCGCATGCCAGTCCCCTTTAGTCGCCGCTCCTGGGCGTCAGGTCGGCCGCACTTGCGGCACTCAAAACGCCTTTGAACAACTGATTCGGATCCTGACAGACATATGGTTAACAAAATCTGATTCCGGTTCGCAAGCTCTTTAAGTGCAATTTTTATCGAATCGCCGTAAGATGTTGCGCCGAAGCAGCTTTTCCTGACCGTGCCTACTCAAGCTCCAAGTTAAGAGACGGGCCTAACCGACTCTCGCGCCTTACCCTTCTTCTGACGGGCGAGCGCTCTCAGTCACCAAAGACAGTGACGTAATGATTAACGATGCGGGTAAACACCAGGTTAAGCGTCGCCGGCTAAAGCGCGGAAACTTAAGGTTTTCGCAATGAAGGCGCTGGCCGAACAGATCGGCGATATCGACGGCGTCAATATATATGGCCGCGTCGTCGGGGTGCGCGGCCTGATGGTCGAAATCGCCGGCCCCATCCATGCAATGTCGGTCGGCGCCCGCATCGTGATCGACACCGGCGGCAATAGATTCATCCCCGCCGAAGTCATCGGTTTCTCCGGCAGCAATGCTGTGGTCATGCCGTTCGGCGGCCTTGAAGGCGTCCGCCGCGGCTGCCGCGCCGTGATTGCGACCGCGGCAAGCCAGGTGCGGCCGTCGCCCGCCTGGCTCGGCCGCGTCATCAATGCGATGGGCGAGCCGATCGACGGCAAGGGGCCGCTGATGCAGGGGCCGTCGCCAATGTCTTACCGCAATTCGCCGCCGCCGGCGCATTCGCGCAAGCGCGTAGGCCTCCCGCTCGATCTCGGTGTACGCGCGCTCAATACGTTCCTGACCTGCTGCCGCGGCCAGCGGCTCGGCATCTTCGCGGGTTCCGGCGTCGGCAAGTCGGTGCTGCTGTCGATGCTGGCGCGTAATGTCGATGCCGACATCACCATCATCGGCCTGATCGGCGAACGCGGCCGCGAAGTACAGGAGTTCCTGCAAGAGGACCTCGGCGACGAGGGTCTGGCGCGTTCGGTCGTGGTGGTGGCGACCTCGGACGAGCCTGCCCTGATGCGGCGGCAGGCGGCCTATCTGACGCTGGCGATTGCGGAGTATTTCCGTGACGAAGACAAGGACGTGCTGTGTCTGATGGACTCGGTCACGCGTTTTGCGATGGCGCAGCGTGAGATCGGGCTGTCGGCCGGCGAGCCGCCGACCGCCAAGGGCTATACGCCGACCGTGTTCACTGAATTGCCAAAACTTCTGGAACGGGCGGGGCCCGGCACCGGAACCGGCACCATCACCGGCATCTTCACGGTGCTGGTCGATGGCGATGACCATAATGAGCCGATTGCGGACGCCGTGCGCGGCATTCTCGACGGCCACGTCGTGATGCAGCGCTCGATCGCCGAGCGCGGCCGCTTTCCGGCCATTAATATTCTCAAATCCGTTTCCCGCACCATGCCGAGGTCGGCCGATCCGGCCTATCTGCCTGTCATCATGCGCGGCCGCCAGGTGATGGCGACCTATGCCGATATGGAGGAACTGATCCGCCTCGGCGCCTACCGCGCCGGGTCAAGCCCCGAGGTCGACGAGGCGATCCGGCTGCATGATCCGCTGGAGGCTTTCCTGCGCCAGGCAAAGGACGAGAAATCGAGCCTGGGCGACGGCTATCGCCAGTTGGCGCAGATCCTCACCAATTTGGAAACGGAACGCTAACTTTGTCAGGCCATCATCCGGCTCGCATGATTAATGAGGCCGGTGGGGCCCCCCGGGGGAGCCGGCTCCGTCCCGCGTTCAGATTGGGACTTCTGGGGAGTATGAGTCGATGAAGTCACGTGAAACCCTGATCCGCCTGAAGAAATTTCAGGTGGACGAGAAGCGCCGAAGGGTTACCCAGATCGAAGGCATGATCGCCGACTTCCAGCGCATGTCGGTTGACCTCGAGCGCGAAATCCAAACCGAGCAAGAGCGGGCCGGCATCAACGACCCCTCGCATTTTGCCTATCCGACCTATGCCAAGGCTGCGATCCAGCGGCGCGAAAACCTGACCCGTTCCGCCGACGAACTGCGCATCCAGCTCGAGGACGCCAAGGGCCTGTTGAGCGAGGCGTTCGAGGAGCTGAAGAAAGTCGAGCTGCTCGACGAACGCGACCAGGCGCGCGAGCGCGCCGAGGAAAGCGCCCGCGAGCAGGCCGATATGGACAGCATCGGCCTGATGCGCGCCCGCATCGGTGCGATTGCCTGAAGCCACTCTCACTGGTTGAAACAAGCGAAACCCGGGCCGCGAGGCCCGGGTTTTTCGTTGCCAAAGCCCGGAATCGGCGGCTTGGAGGCTGGTTTCCCGCAAGATATGCTACCAAGCTTCTGGATTGCTCCCCGCGTAAAGCGATGGAGGATCGCGATTGGGGAACGCTGAATGCTGACGCCAGCAGAGCTGGTCTGGCTGATTGCCGCTGTGGCGAAGGGGGATCAGGCCGCTTTCGAGCGCCTTTACGCCGCCACGCGCGCGAAACTGTTCGGCGTCGTGCTCCGTATCTTGCGGCGTCAGGATCTCGCCGAGGAGGTCATTCAGGAGGCTTACGTCAAGATCTGGAACAGTGCCGGGCAGTTCAATCCGGCCCTGTCTTCGCCGATTACATGGATGGCGTCGATCGCGCGCAATCGAGCCATCGACGTGGTGCGCAAGAAGAGCGAAACCTCGATCGAGGAGGAGCCGGCCGCGATGGAAGTGGCCGCCGATTCACCCGATCCGCTGGCGCGGCGCGAAATGACGGAAGAGTTGAGGCGGTTGCTGGAATGTGTCGGCCGTCTCGAGCCGGACCGGCAGAAACTCGTGCTGCTGGCCTATTACAACGGCTGGAGCCGCGAGCAACTCGCCGCCAAGTTCGAGACGCCGGTCAATACGGTGAAGACGTGGCTGCGCCGCAGCATGATGGAAATAAGGGAGTGTCTCGGACTCTAGGGTCCGGATCTTGAACGATGGCCTATAGCGAAGACCATATCGCGCTCGCGGCGGAATATGCACTCGGCACCCTCGATGCCGACGAGCGCGCGCAGGTCGAGACCATGATGGCCGCCGACACCGAGTTCACCGCGATCGTCCAGGCCTGGGAATACCGGCTCGGCGCGCTGAACCAGATGGTCGGTTCGGTCGAGCCGCGGCCGATCGTGTGGGAGAACATCAAGGCCGCGATTGCATCTGCCGCCATGGCGCAGGCGCCGCTGACGCTGCGGGAGGCAGCGGAGCCGCAGCGGCCCACGCCGCAACCCCTGCCGCCCGAAGCAGAAGCGCCGGCTGCGCCGGTGGCCGCGGAAATGGCATCGGTCGCGGCGGACCGGTCGAACGTCATCCAGTTGGCGGGCCGGGTCCGGCGCTGGCGCAATATCGCCTCGGTCGCGACCGCCATCGCCGCCGCCCTGATCGCGATGCTGGCGGTGCAGGTCTATCGGCCGGACCTGTTGCCCGATGGCTTGCGCCCGAAGCCGCCCAGCCAGACTGCGCAATATGTTGCGCTGTTGCAGCGTGACAGCAGCTCGCCCGCGTTCATCCTGACGGTCGACGCGGCGACGAAGAATTTCACCGTCCGCAAGGTCGGCGCCGCCGCCGAGCCCGGCAAGAGCTTTGAGCTGTGGCTGATCTCCGACCGCCTGCCGCAGCCGCGCTCGCTCGGCGTGATCGGCGGCAGCGATTTCACCGCGCGAGGGGTGCCCGCCGACTACGACGCCGGCACGATCAATTCCGCGCTGTTCGCAGTGACCGTCGAGCAGGCCGGCGGATCGCCCGACGGCAAGCCGACCTCGGCGCCGATCTATACCGGCAAGCTGATCGAGACCGTGCCCGCCGGCTCCCCGCGATAGCCTGCTCCTGCGAGGTCGGTGGGGGTGTCGGGAGGTCGGCCGGCTGGTCGGTCTGAATCCGGCAAAAAAAGAAAACGCCCGTGGGGAGCGGGCGTTTTCAGCAGTCAACTTGGGGGTAGTTGGGGTCTTATATATCCACGTGGCGACTTTGGGGGGCTGTAAAGAACCACGTGAATTCGCGAATTTCCTTTGCTAACTCCTCTGTCAGCGTACGACTGAGTTACCGGAGCTGGTGATCGCCACCGGCTTGCCGGCCTTCATCACGCGCGTGCTCGCAGTCTGGGTAAGACCTTCATCCGAGTTGTAGCGCGCGGAGATGCTGACACCGGCGACCAGGATACCCGCAACCAACGCAACGACCACGATCTTGAGATGGGTCATCCGATCTGCGCTGTAGATCGAGTGGTTCATGGAAGTCTCCTGCCGCCTTCCGTTCTGCAAATTTGTCGAAACGAATTGCAGAGCGGTTCAACGTCTCCGGTGCAGGAAACGTAGGAATTCGGGGATTCGTTCCCAAGTGTCGATCACAAGGCGGTGAAAAGACTTGAACGGCCGCGAGCGCGAGGGCGCTGCCTACTCACAGAGATCGATAATTATTCACAGATTACAGCGTCTTAATGCACGGACGCGACTCTCGGCGCGGAATCGGGTTGTTCCGCGCGGTATGAACAAACCAGTTGCCTGTGGCGAAAAAGCTTCCCCCGCAAATCACTGATTTGCGCGCTGATTTGCGTCGCGCCCTTGCATCCCAGCTAGACGCTGCCGACCGTCTTCAGCCGCGCGCGCGGATGGATTTCGGCTTGCGACAACACGGTGGTTTGCGAGCGGAAGCGCTCGACCAGCGAGCGGACGAAGGGACGGATTGCCGCAGAGGTCACGAGCACCGGCGCTTCGCCTTGGTGGGCGGCCTGTTCGAAGGCGTTGCGGACCGCGGTCATGAACTCCGACAGTTTTGACGGCTGCATCGCGAGGCTGCGGTCCTCTCCGGTGCCCACGATCGATTCCGCGAACGCCTGCTCCCAGCGCGCCGACAGCGCGATCAGCGGCAGGTAGCCGTTGAAGGAGGTGTTCTGGGCGCAGATCTGGCGTGCCAGCCGGGCGCGGACGTGCTCGACCATGGTGGCGGGGTTGCGCGAGAAGGCGAGCGCATCCGCAATGCCTTCGAGGATGGTGGAGAGGTCGCGGATCGAGATCCGTTCGGCGAGCAGCAACTGCAGCACGCGTTGGATGCCAGATACCGTGACCTGGCTCGGCACGATGTCCTTGACCAGCTCGCCCTGTTCCTTCGGCAGGTCCTTCAAGAGCTTCTGCACCTCGCCATAGGACAGCAGGTCGCTCATGTTGTTTTTCAGCAGCTCGGTCAGGTGGGTCGACAGTACGGTCGCGGCGTCCACCACTGTATAACCTTTGAGCGATGCCTCTTCCTTGAGCGCGGCGTCGACCCAGGTCGCCGGCAATCCAAATGTCGGCTCGACGGTATGAATGCCGGGCACGCCGACCTGGTTGCCGGCGGGATCCATGACCATGAACTGGTTCGGCCAGATCTTGCCTGAACCGGCGTCCACTTCCTTGATCTTGATAATGTACGTGTTGGCCTCGAGCTGGACGTTGTCGAGGATACGCACCGCCGGCATCACAAAGCCCATTTCGATGGCAAGCGAGCGGCGCAGCGCCTTGATCTGCTCGGTCAGGCGGTCGGTGCCGTCGGGGCCGTTGACCAGCGGCAACAGCGCATAGCCGAGCTCGATCTTGAGGTCGTCGATCTTGAGCGCGCTGGCGATCGGCTCCTCGGCTGAGGCCTGGGCGGCGGCGGCCGCGGCATCGGGCGCCGAAGCGGCAGCCGCTGCCTCCGCCTTGACGACGCGCTGGTGGTTGCGCGCCTTCCAGGCCAGCGCGGCGGCGCCGCCGCCGAGCGCCAGGAACGGGATCATCGGAATTCCCGGCAGCAGCGCCAGCACCAGCATGACGCCGGCCGACATGCCGAGCGCCTGCGGGTAACCCGAAAGCTGCCTCATCATCGCCTTGTCGGCCGAACCGGTAATGCCGGCCTTGGATACCAGCAGGCCCGCGGCGGTCGAGACGATCAGCGCCGGCACCTGGGTGACCAGGCCGTCGCCGACGGTCAGCACGGTATAGGTGCGGGCGGCGTCGCCGAAGCTCATGCCCTGCTGCGCCACGCCGATGATGATGCCGCCGATGACGTTGATGAAGACGATCAGCAAGCCGGCGATGGCGTCGCCGCGGACGAATTTCGAGGCGCCGTCCATGGCGCCGAAGAAGCCGCTTTCGTCCTCCAGCGCCTTGCGGCGCTCCTTGGCGGTCTTCTCGTCGATCAGGCCGGCGGACAGGTCGGCGTCGATCGCCATCTGCTTGCCGGGCATCGAGTCCAACTGGAAGCGGGCGGCGACTTCGGCGATGCGGCCCGAACCCTTGGTGATGACGACGAAGTTCACGATGACCAGGATCGCGAACACGATAATTCCGATGACGAAATTACCTGACATCACGAAGTTGCCGAACGCCTCGATGACGTGGCCGGCGGCGGCGGTGCCTTCATGGCCGTGCGACAGGATCAGGCGGGTGGAGGCCATGTTCAGCGACAGCCGCAGCATGGTCGAGATCAGCAGCACGGTCGGGAACGCCGAGAATTCCAGCGGCGCCTGGATGAACAGCGAGGTCATCAGGATCAGGATCGACACCGTGATCGAGATCGCGAGGAACAGGTCCAGCACCAGCGAGGGCAGGGGCAGGATCAGCACCACCAGGATGGTGAGCACGCCGAAGGCGAGCGCGAGATCGCCGCGCTTTAAGATATCGCCGATTTCGCTGAGGCTCGGAAATCCCTTGTTGGTGGCGCCTGCGCCCTGACCTGCCGTGACATCGACCATGGTAGCCGCTTCCCCCCGCGTGTGACGGCTGCGGCCGCCATGCGTTTGCGCGGCGGCTTGCAGGCCACCGCTCCGAAAGTGAGGCACCGCACTGGCGTCCACGGGGTTCCTCCCGTTTTACGCGGCCGACGACACTCGACTTCACCCGGCAATTTTTGCCCGGTGTATGGTTAGCAAAGGGTTAACGGAGGTAATTTTGGCCCCGTCATTCCGGGGTATCGCGAAGCGATGAACCCGGAATCTCGAGATTCCGGGTTCGATGCTTCGCATCGCCCCGGAATGACTGTGCACCTCGCCTAAAGCCCGTCATTGCGAGGAGCGAAGCGACGAAGCAATCCATCTCTCCGCACGCGGCGCCATGGATTGCTTCGCTTCGCTCGCAATGACGGCGAAAGACACACCTCCGCATTCCCGCGGCGCATTGCGCCCGGGCCTTTGCAAATTCATTCGCCCAAAAATGAGGGCGCAGGGAATGCCGGGTGCCCACTGCACCCGCGGTCTCGTGTGCAAAAATGTGCGGAAAAACACGCACACGAGCATACAGGTACAGCCGAAGCAGTCCGGCATTCCCTGCGCAATGGCTTTACGGCTTATGCCGTGCTCTCCCCGGAGACGAATTCCTCTTGCCTCCGTCGCCGGCGAATTGGCGATGTCTGCGCGCCCGGTCGGGCTCGCAACACCTCCGCCGACTTGACGCCAGCCACGGGCGCCAGGACCACACGGTTTTGCCGTACGCGATCCGCCTTCGCCAAGGCTTCGGCAAGACAGGCCGCCGAAGCTTCTGGCGTGGGCGGAAACAACGCCGTCGTCTGCACGCTGCCGATCGCTCACGGATTTCAAGCCCGCCCTGCGATCCGCCTTGCGCGCCGGCGCCGCCGCGTCCACCGCATTCCGAGCCCAACGTCCGTGACGATCGCGATACGCCCCTCTTGGCGGGCCGGAACGGGCAGGGTTGTAGTGCTGATTTGGGGGTGACTACCACAGGTTTATTTTCGCCGTGACGGCTGGACGCGGCAAATCGCGTTGATCGGGTTGGGAAAATTCGTCTGATCGCGCCAGGCTTGTTTTGTGGGGCGCCAAGGTGTGAGCCAGTTTCTTGCATGCTTCTGCTCGCAGCGACCTTGGTGCTCACGGCATGCTTTGGCGGTTTGGCGCAGCTCCGGTGATGGGGCGGACGTAACCGGAAGCACCTTCGCCGGCACTCATCCAATTGCGCTGAAAGTCTAACTCTTTCCACAAGCCTCGTAGGCCTACGGACTTGCTCTCCACCGACGGTTGCGCTTGGATGGCAGCGGGACTGGGGGATCAAAAATGAGAAATCTGGGAATCGTGGCGTTAAGCGCCGCGCTGGCTGGCTGCGCGTCTTCCTCTGCGGAGATTGCGCCTGCATATGTTTCGCCGGTTGCGTACCAATCATACACCTGCCAACAGCTTGCCCTTGAAGCTCAAGCCATCTCGACGAGGGCGGCTACTTTGTCGGGCGCCCAGGACAGCCAGCGCACGAAAGATGGCGTCGCTACCGCGGCCGCGATCGTAATCTTCTGGCCAGCAGCTTTTTTTGTCGGTGGAGACAAGCAGACGGCAGCGGAACTGTCCCAAATGAAGGGGCAGATGGTAGCCGTTGAGCAAGCCTCTATCGCCAAGAAGTGCGGAATCCAATTTCAGGGGCCTCGGCCGCCCGGCACGTGATCGAATGCCTTGAGTTGAGAGCCGTGAATTGGACACTCAACAAGGTTCACAACGAGCGGCGCGACCGCCTGTGTCGGCGGCACCTTGTTTGGGGAGCGACGAGTCACTTCGTGCTGAACTGTTGTACCAACGAACGTCGTTTGGGCATCGCCCCACTCGCAGTAACTTTGGCAATGTTGGCACTCGTCGCCGCGGTCGGCGGCTGTGCAATCCAACGAGCACAAATCGCTCAAGACGCGCGCGTTCAGATGGTGGGCATGTCTAGGGAGCAGGTGTTGGCCTGCATGGGCCCGCCGGCGAACAAAGCGGCGGAAGGACAAACCGAGGTGTGGTCCTACAACTCGGGCGACGGAACAACCGTCGCTAGCGGCTCAGCGTCGTACGGGAGCTTTTCCGCAACTTCGTCCCGACGGTTCTGCCACATCAACGTAGTGATGTCTGGCGCAGCGGTCGTGTCGGTCAATTACCAAGGACCGACGGGCGGCCTAATCACGGCCGGCGAGCAATGCGCCTATGCCGTCGACGCGTGCGTCAAATTTCGATAGCGCCTAGCAAGCGTGGCCCTGATGAGCGAAGCGACATTCCGGGTTCTTTTCCTCCCGCATAGCACTGCGCTCATGCGCACTGCGTGCCCCTCGGCCGGTGTGATCCGGCTCGCGCACATGGAAAGTGAGGACTGCGAAGACTCGCCGCCGGCCGCAGTCCCCTGTGCAAGTCAGGCGCGTACTAGCGATATTTCGGGGCTCGCTGATAGCGCCAGACCGGATGAGCCTCGACCGCGTCAGGAACGGGTATCGCCACGCCCCTGTCATATGCGAAGGCAGAGCTCACGCGGTCTTGCGGATAAAATGCGAATTGCCCGGTGGCTTCGTTCGGCCAGTAGCTTTTGTCCGTGATCGTCGAGCCCGCCTGGGCGGTTGCCGAAAGTGCTGCCAGCGGCAGCACGAGTGAAATCGTGAGAAGGGTTTTCTTCAACATGGTCCCGGCTCCAATCACTGCTTGGACGCGAAGTGCGTCACGAGCTTCTAGTAGTAATGATTGCGGAGCAATCCAACGGCTGGGTCACAGGCTCACGCTGACTTGAAACGTGAGATTGCCAGCGCAGCAGTCGCGGTCCGGGACCGCGCCGGCGATGGTGCAGGGCACCTCCCCGGGGTGACGGAAGACTGGTCCACCGCGAAATTCATTTAGGTCAGCCTGACTGCATTTTCCGACTCGGCTGGCCGTGCTGGCTTCGTCCGAATAACGAGAAGGCTTTGCGGGGGCTAAGGTGAGTCAGTTTGTTTGTATTGTTCTGCTCGTGGCCGCTCTGCTGCTCACGGCATGCTTCGGAGTGGCAGCTTGGCGCATCTCGGGTGATGGATCGGATGTGAGTGGCGACGCTTCGCCGGCATCGGTCGCATGCGTTGAAAGCTGCTGAGGCGTAGCGTTTTAGACGAGCGGCGAGATCGGGGTTCTTTTCCTCCCGCATGTCGCTGCGCTCATGCGGGCTACTGATCTGTCCCGTGGGTTTCTGCCAGATGTTTCCCGCAAATATATCCGAACGTCATCGCGGGTCCGAGGGTCGCGCCGGCTCCGGGATAGCTGCCGCCGAAGATGGAGGCGGCGTCGTTGCCGACAGCGAACAGGCCCGGGATCGGCTTGCTGCCGACATCCAGAACGCGCGTTCGTTCGTCCGTGACCAAGCCGTGATAGGTCGCAATGTCACCCGGGATGATCTTCACGGCGTAGAACGGCGCGATCGAGATCTCGCCGATACACGGGTTTGGGGCGACAGCCTCGTCGCCGAGAAGGCGCTGATAGGACGTTGCCCCGCGGTTGAAGCTGCGGTCGCGTCCTTCGCCGGCATCACGATTGACCGCTTCGATTGTTCGTTCGAGATTTTCGGCGTTGATGCCGGCGGACAATGCCAGCTCCCGGATCGAGCGGCCGGTCTTCAGATAGCCGGAGCGAACATAGGGGAAGATCGGCAGCGGCGAGGGGCGGGCGGCGCCAAGGCCATAACGCCTGATGGTTCTGTTGTCGCAAATCATGAAGGCTGAGACTTCGTCAGCTCCCGCGCAGGCATCGATCATCGCGCGGACGAAATCGTGATAGTTCTCGCTTTCATTGGTGAAGCGGCGGCCGTCGGCCGTCACTGCGATGACGCCCGGCTTGGCGCGGTCGATCAGGTGAAAGAACCGGCCCACGCTGCCGTCCTTGCGCGTGATGAGCGACACCGGGACCCACGCCGCGGCATTGGAAAAGCTATCCTCGATCGCGGCGTTGACGTCCTCGGCCATACGAAGCGCGTCTCCCGTATTGCCTTCCGGCGTCAGCGAGGCATGCGCGGTGTTGGCCTTGAGATGCCTGAAATGAAGTCGCGTGCGATCCGCATCGCGCGGAAAGCCGCCGGCTGCAAAGACAACGCCGCGGCGCGCATCGACGCGAATGCTCTTGCTATCCTTCTCCACGATCGCGCCGGCCACACGGCCGCCGTCCTGCAGCAGCTTGACGGCCGGCGACGACGACCACAGCGGTATGCCGCGATCGAGCGCTGTCTTCAACAAGCGCGCTGCCAGCGCATTGCCGTTGACGAGGCGAACGCCGCGCCCGTGCATGATGACGTCGCGGCCATGCGCCAATATCCGCGAGGCCACGAACATCGCCGACTTCAGCGATTTCGTCGCGTTCAAAAAATGCTTCAGGTCAGGCCCGCTGTTCAGGCCCATGCCCATGAACGTCGATTCCGGCATCGGCTGGGCGAGCGTGGCCAGGCTGCGCCCGAGTTTCCGTCCGTCAAACGGCTGGGGGTGAATGGACCGGCCTTGCTCGGCGCCGCCGGGACGATCGGGGTGATAGTCGGGATAGTTGGTGCCGAAGTTGAACTTCACCTCGGAGTTTTGCTCCAGGAAGCTGATCATGGCGCCGGCGTTGTCGAGAAACGCCGCAACGCGCGCCTCATCGAAATGGTTTCCGGCCTCGTGCTGGATGTAGGTTTTTGCTTCCTCCCGCGGGTCGTCGACGCCGGCGCGTGATGCGAGCGGATTTCCCGGCACCCACAGCCAGCCGCCCGATCGGGCTGTCGTGCCGCCGAAAGTGGATGCTTTCTCCACCACAA
>Ga0081540_1002565_pt1 | contig 14743 bp, 16 predicted proteins | sample TabmetS2T1R1_FD_71024 | JGI IMG/M metagenome (GOLD analysis project Ga0081540, IMG submission 71024) | Tabebuia heterophylla rhizosphere microbial communities from the University of Puerto Rico - S2T1R1 | ecosystem: Host-associated > Plants > Roots > Rhizosphere ... | reverse complement strand
GCAGGCAGTCGGCGCGGACGAGCTCGTGGCCCGTGCCTGCCACTCCATTGAGCGCGAGGTTCCGCCCGGCCCAGTCGAGGTACGTTGCCGAGAGGTCGACGCTGGTCGTGCCCGTGGCGCCGCCGGTGGCCGCGGCCACGGTGAAGCTCCCGGTGTAGGCGAACAGGTTGAGCACCCGCCTTCCGGCGCTCTCCTCGCGCACCCGGGCCCGTGTATTGCGATGGTCGAGGAACAGCCCGGTGTCCAGCCGGTCCGAGAGGTTCACCCCGAAGCGCATCGGCCCCTCCTGGACCTCGAACTCCGCCCCGGCGTCCGAGAGCCGCCCGTACCGGGGGCGGCCCCAGGGCTGCGGGGCGTGGGCCTTGGTGAAGACGAGACCCGGGTCCACCTCGAGGACGTCGATGACCGCGGCGAGAACCGCCTCTCGCTCGGGGTGGCCTCCGGCCGCGCGCTGGGCGCGCCGCGGGTATTCCACCAGGTGCACCGCCGGGCCGTAGCGCTCGACCACGAACGGATACTCCGGGATGTCGCGGTCGTAGACCCGCCAGGCGGTGAGCCCGGTGCGCGCCGCCCAGCGGCCGAGGTGCCGAGCGTTCTTGCGAAGCCGGTCTGTGAAGTCCGAGGACATGGGCGACTCGACGTGCTTACCCTTCAGGCATGCCGCCGCGCACTCCGAAGACGACCGCCGCTCCCTGGGTGCCCGACCACGGAGGTCTGGCCGAGCTCCAGCAGGCCTCGAAGGACTGTCAGGGCTGCGACCTGTGGCGCCACGCGACCCAGACCGTCTTCGGCGAGGGTCCGGTGCATCCCGACGTTGTCTTCGTCGGCGAGCAACCGGGGGACAAGGAAGACCTCGCGGGGCATCCCTTCGTCGGGCCGGCCGGGCGGGTCCTCGACGAGGGCCTGGCCGCGGTGGGGATCGACCGGCGCCGCACTTACGTCACCAACGCGGTGAAGCACTTCAAGTTCGAGCGCGGCTCCGGCCAGCGGCGCATTCACGCCAAGCCGAACCAGCTGGAGATCCAGGCCTGCCGGCCGTGGCTGGAGGCCGAGCTGTCCGTGCTCCAGCCGCGGGTCCTGGTCTGTCTGGGCTCCACCGCCGCCCAGGCGCTGCTCGGGCGCGCCTTCCGGGTGACGGTTCACCGGGGCGAGTGGGTCCCCTCATCGCTCGCCCGGCACGTGCTGGCGACGGTGCATCCCTCCTCCATCCTCCGGGCGCCGGATGATGCGGCGCGCGCGGAGGCGATGGAGGCGTTCATCTCCGACCTGCGCCCCGTCGCCCGGCTCCTCGCTTCAGAGGAGACGCGCTCAGCAGCACCTGACTCCTGAGGGCGACTGCCTCCTCTTCCCAGGACTCGAGCGCGCGGAGCACGTCCTGCGCCTGGCGGTCGCGGTCGGTCCGGAGTCGCCGCAGGGCGCCGTCCGTCCCCTGGCTGCTGGCGTCCCCGTGGTCGTCCACCAGCTCCAGGCGAACGTCGGTGTCGTGGAGGATCCCGAGCGTTTCCTGCAGCGGGACCAGCGCCTCGAGGATTTGCCCGATCTCCGCGGGCATCGCCGTCTCGAGCAGCTCGAGCGCGTAGCGGAACTTCTTCACGCCCTTGCGGAGCTCGTGCATCGGGGTCACGGAGGGATCCTGCTGGGCCTCGATGACCCGGGCCTCCAGCTGCTCCAGCTCGCCGACGAGCCGGTCGCGCGTGCGGTGACCGGCGAGCTTCCCCCTGGGCTCGAGCCCCTGCAGACGTGCGAGGGCCTTCGGGCCGTCCTTCTGCCAGCGAGGGATCGCCGTGCGCAGCGCCTCGGTCTTCCCCGGAAGGCGGGCCTCCAGGTGCTCCCGGACGTGGCGCAGCGCCGTGCGCTCGAGCGCGCCGGCCTGGTCGCCCATCGCGGTGAAGGCGTCGATCTGCACGTGGAGATCGCGAACCTCCCCGAGCGCATCCTGGAGCGCGCTCACCACCTTGTCGGCGCGGCGCACGTCCTTCTCGTCGCCGAAGAGCACGAGCGCGGCGCGGAGCCTCCGGGTGGCCACGCGTGCATCGTGAACCGGGTCGGCGGCGAGCTCCCCGCCCAGCTTTCCGAGCTGCCGCTGGACGTCCGCGAGCCGGCCACCGAGGAGCGCCCGGGCTGCTTCCGGCATGGGCGTGGCGGCGTGCAGACCTCGGACGGGGGTGGGCTTGGCCATCGGCGAGGGTGCTCCTTAGCACTCTCGGCCCCCCGGGCGGGTCACCCGCGTTCGAGGGCGAGCATCTCCGCGTCGTCCAGCGAGAGCGCCGCCGCGGCCACGTTCTCCTCCAGGTGGGCGACCGACGAGGTCCCGGGGATGGGGAGCATCACCGGAGAGTGAAGGAGCAACCAGGCCAGCGCCACCTGCGCCGGGGTCACCGCGTGGGCCTTCGCCGCCCGATCCAGCGGTCCCCCGGGCCGTGCGAGATCGCCCGCGGCGACCGGGTACCAGGGAAGGAAACCCAGTCCGTCCCGCTCGCATACCTTTAGGACGTCCTCTGCCGCCCGGTCGGTGAGGTTGTAGCGGTTCTGCACCGACACGATCGGCACGAGCTTCCTCGCGCGCTCGAGCTGCTCGACGCTCACGTTCGACAGCCCCACGTGGCGGATCTTCCCCTCCTCGCGGAGCTTGATCAGCTCGCCCAGCGAGTCCTCCATCGGCACCGCCGCATCCACCGCGTGCAGCTGGTAGATGTCGATCCGCTCCGTCCGGAGGCGCTTCAGGCTCCCCTCGCATGCCTTGCGCAGGTGCGCCGGGCGGCCGTTCCGGTGCCACTGCCCCGGGCCGCTGCGAGTCAGCCCGCCCTTCGTCGCGATGACCAGTCCCGCGGGGTAAGGATGGAGCGCCTCGGCGATGATCTTCTCGCTCACCTCCGGCCCGTAGGAATCGGCGGTGTCGATGAGGTTCACCCCCAGCTCCACCGCGCGGCGGAGAACGGACTGCGCCTTCGCCCGGTCGGGAGGATCTCCCCAGATTCCCTGGCCGGTGAGCCGCATCGCGCCGAACGCCATCCGGCGTACGACCAGGTCACCTCCGAGCGTCATCGAGCCGGCGGCGGCTGCGGGCAGTTCGGTGGGCATCGTGCGTCCTTTCAGCTGTGTCCGCCCCGTGCGGCGCGCTCGGCGGCGGCGAGGATGGTCTCGGCCTCGTCGATGCCGCCCCAGCCGAGGAATCGCAAGTCCTTCTTCTCCCACCGCGTGGACCAGACGAAGAAGTCCTCCAGCTCGCTTCGCAGGCGTGGAGCGAAGGAGAGGACGTCCTTCGGGGAATCTCCGTGCGCCCCCTGCAGAGGCGCGAGGAACAGCCGGTCGTTGCGCTGCCGCCCCGGGCCCTGCTTCCGGTTCTGCTCCACCTTCAGCACCCCGAGCAGGCGCGCCACGACCACCGTGCCCGGGGCGCCCGTTCCGGGCCCGTGGAGCATCGCGTCCAGCGGATCGCCGTCCTCGGCCTTCGTCGACGGGACGAACCCCCAGTCGAACGGATAGTGGAGCCCGAGGGGAAGTGGCCGGCTCACCGTGATGTGACCCAGCTCGGGATCGAGCTTCAGCTTCACGCGCGAGCCGGCCGGCGTCTCCACCACGACCAGCACACCTTCGCCGCTCCGCACCGGAAGACTGACCAGGTCTTTCATGCAATGGTCTCCGACGCCATGCGCTTCGACACCCTCGCCATCCATGCCGGCCAGGAGCCGGATCCCACCACCGGCGCGATCATGACGCCGGTCTACCTCACGTCGACCTACGTTCAGGCCGGTCCCGGCGAGCACAAGGGCTACGAGTACAGTCGGACGAAGAACCCCACGCGTACCGCCCTGGAGGGCTGCCTGGCCGCGCTCGAGGGCGCCCGGTCCGGGTACGCCTTCGCCTCCGGCCTCGCGGCCACCGACTGCCTGATGCACCTGCTGGACGCCGGCGACCACGTCGTCTGCTCCGACGATGTCTACGGGGGCACGTTCCGCATCTTCGACAAGGTGTTCAAGCGCCAGGGGCTCAGCTTCAGCTACGTGGATCTCTCGAAGCCGGGCACGCTCGAGGCGGCGATCACCCCCAGGACCCGGATGGTCTGGCTGGAGACGCCGACCAACCCGACCCTGAAGCTGGTGGATCTGGCGCGGGTGGCGGAGATCGCCCGGGCCCGGAAGATCACCACCGTCTGCGACAACACCTTCCTCTCGCCGTACTTCCAGCGGCCGCTCGAGTTCGGCATCGACGTGGTGATGCACTCCACCACCAAGTTCATCAACGGACACAGCGACACCGTCGGTGGCTTCGTCGGGACCAGCGACGCCGACCTCGCCCAGCGCATCGCCTTCCACCAGAACGCGGTTGGTGGCGTCCCCTCTCCGATGGACAGCTTCCTCGTCCTTCGCGGGGTGAAGACCCTGCACGTCCGCATGGCGCGGCACGAGGAGAACGCGATGAAGGTCGCCGAGTTCCTCTCCGGGCACGCCAGGGCCGGTCACGTCGTCTATCCGGGCCTCGCCAGCCACCCGCAGCATGCGCTCGCGCGGAAGCAGATGAAGGGCTTCGGCGGCATGCTCACCTTCGAGATCAAGGGCGGGCTCCCCGCGGCCCGGAAGTTCCTGAAGGCGGTGAAGGTCTTCGCCTGCGCGGAGTCGCTCGGTGGGGTGGAGAGCCTCATCGAGCACCCGGCGATCATGACCCACGCCTCCGTGCCTCCGGAGACCCGGGCCGCCCTGGGCATCTCCGACGGGTTCATCCGTCTGTCGGTGGGCATCGAGGACGTGCAGGACCTGATCGACGACCTCGGCCAGGCCTTCGCGCAGGCCTGATTCCGCGCGCTTCGGGCGCTGGTTGCGCGGCGCCCCCCGACTCGACTACCTCTCCGCCCGTGGTCATCCAGCACCACCACCATGTGCATCATCGCCACGGGCCCGTCGGGCCGGTGCGCGCGCATGGCGGTGTGATTCGCTTCTGCTGACCCGCCCCCGCTGACACCGAGAACGTCCCGACCGGGCCCTCCAGGGCGCCGCGTCCGTGCGGCGTTCCTCGAGGGCCCTCTCACGAGAGGGTTTCCATGCTGCGCATCGCACTCCCCAACAAAGGCAGGCTGGCCGAGGACGTGAGAGGTGTCTTCGCGGACGCCGGCCTGGAGATCCGCACCAATGGCGACCGGGCGCTCACCGCATCGCTGGGCGGCGAGTTCGAGGCGATCTTCGTCCGCAGTCAGGACATCCCCGAGCTGGTGTCCGACGGCGTGGCCGATGCGGGAGTCACCGGCTGGGACCTGGTCTGCGAGGCCGGAAAGCCGGTGGACGCCCGGCTGGACCTCGAGTTCGGTCGCTGCCGGCTGGTGCTCGCTGCGCGGGAGGACGCGGGCCTCGAGCGGCCGGAGCAGCTGCCCTCCGGAACGCGGGCCGCCACCGTCTTTCCCCGGCTCGCCCGGGCGTTCTTCGCCGAGAAGGGCCTGGCGGTGGAGGTGGTGCCGGTCTCGGGCGCTGCCGAGGTCGCTCCCCATCTCGGCATCGCCGACGTGGTGGTGGACCTCACCAGCACCGGGAGCACCCTTCGCACCAACGGTCTCAGGGAGGTGTGCACCCTGCTCGAGTCGACCGCGCGGCTCATCGCCCGGCCCGGGCTCGACGACGCCCGCGCCCGCGCGCTCCGGGAGCTGGAGGATGCGCTCCTCTCCGTGCTCCGCGCACGCGGAAAGCGCTACCTGATGGCCAACGTCCCGCGGGCGAGGCTGGAGGCGGTGCGGGAGGTGCTTCCCGGCTTGAGCGGCCCCACCGTCATCGAGCTGTACGGAGCCGGGCCGCTGGTGGCGGTGCACGCCGTCGTCTCCGAGTCCTCGCTCTACCGCACGGTGGCCGCGCTGAAGGCCCTGGGCGGCGAGGGCATCCTGGTCACCCGCATCGAGAGGCTGCTGCCGTGAGCACGCCGGTGCGTTGGACCGGTCGTCTCTCCGGGCTCGCGCCGGACGAGCTCCGCGATCTGCTCTGCCGGGGACGGGCCGACGTCGAGGAGCGCGAGCTCCGCGCGCAGGTGGCGTCGCTCATCGCCGAGGTTCGAGCGCGCGGCGACGAGGCCCTCCGCGAGCTCGCCCGTCGATTCGACGGCGTCGCGCTCGACTCGCTCGAGGTCCCAACCGCCGCGGTCCGGGCGGCGCTGGATCGGCAGCCTCCGGCGCTGCGGCAGGCGATGGAACGCTCGGCCCGGAACGTGGCCCGCGTCCATTCCGCGCTCCGCCCCCGGGCGATCCAGGTGGAGGTGGAGCCTGGCGTCGTCGTCGAGCGGCGGCCGGATCCGCTCGCCCGCGTCGGCGTCTACGCGCCGGGCGGTCGGGCCGCCTACCCGAGCAGTGTCCTCATGGGCGTCATTCCCGCCCGGGTCGCCGGCGTGCGCGAGGTGGTGCTGTGCTCACCGCCCGGGCCGGACGGGCGACCGGCGGACCCCGTGCTCGCCGCCGCCGCGGTGGCCGGGGTCGATCGGGTGTTCGCCCTCGGTGGCGCCGGAGCCATCGCCGCGCTGGCTTATGGAACCGGGTCGGTCCCCGCGGTGGACCGCATCGTCGGCCCGGGCAACGCCTGGGTGGCCGAGGCCAAGTGTCAGGTCGCCTCGCGCGTCCCCATCGACGCGCCGGCCGGCCCTTCCGAGCTTCTGGTGCTCCTCGATTCCACGGCCGATGTCGAGGCGGTCGCCCGCGAGGTGCTCGCGCAGGCCGAGCATGACCCGGAGGCCGCGGTGGTGGCGGTGGCCCTCGACGAGGCGACGGCGCGCAGGTTGCTCGATCGGCTGACGGCGCTCGTCCCGGACGCCGCCCGGGCGAACGTCGTCCAGCCGGCCCTGGCCGGACGGGGGGCGGTCCTGGTCGCGGACACGCTGAACGAGGCGGTGAGCTTCGCCGAGCAGTGGGCTCCCGAGCACCTCATGCTCGTGGTCGCCGGCGCGGCGGAGCTGGCCGGCCGGATCCACGGCGCGGGCACGATCTTCGTCGGCACCTCCAGCTCGGGCGCGTTCGGCGACTACCTGACCGGCGCGAACCACGTCCTTCCCACCGCCGGCGCAGCACGGGCCTGGTCCGGTCTCTCCACCCTGGACTTCGTCCGCTGGACCACCGTGCAGACCGTCTCGGCCGAGGGCGCGGCCTCGCTGGCGGCCGACACCGACGTCTTCGCCACCGCCGAGGGGCTGCACGCCCATGCCGCCGCCGCCCGGGCCTGGAGGAGAGCGTGAGCCCGGCGAGACCTCGACCGGTGCTGGCCACCGTGCCGCTCTACGCCCCGGATTCGAGCCCGGTCTTCCTCGACCTCAGCGACAACGTGAATCTCTGGGGCGTGCCGCCCGCCGCCGCCCGTGCGCTGGGCGAGCCGGTGCGCGCGCAGCCGAGCGTCTACCCGCGCTCGAACCCGGCCGAGCTCCGCGCAGCGCTCGCCGGCTACGCCGGGGTGAGCGCCGCCCAGGTCGTCACCGGCTGCGGCTCGGACGACGTGATCGACGGCGCGCTCCGGGCCTTCGCCTCCCCGGGAGAGAAGGTGGCCTACTCGGCACCGACGTTCTCGATGCTGGTGAGCTTTGCCCGGGTGAACGGCCTCGAGCCTGCCCCGGTCCCGTTCGGCCAGGACGGGGACATCGATCCGGAGGCGCTGCTCGCCCAGCGCGCGGCCATCACCTACCTCTGCAGCCCCAACAACCCCACCGGCACCGGAATCTCGCCCGAGGCCCTCGAGCGGGTCGTCTCGCGCGCCGAGGGCCTGGTTCTGGTCGACGAGGCGTACGGCGAGTTCTCGGGAGTCACCGCGGTGCCCCTCCTGCCGCGCGCCCCGCACCTCCTGGTCACCCGGACCCTCTCCAAGGCCTTCGGGCTCGCCGGCCTGCGCGTCGGCTACGGGCTCGCCGCGCCGGAGGTGGTCCAGGTCCTGGAGAAGGTCCGCGGGCCCTACAAGGTGAACGTGCTCGGGGAGAGGGCCGCGCTCGCCGCGCTCGACGAGGACGTGCCCTGGGTCCTGCAGCACGTCGAGGCGGCCGTGGCAATCCGGGAACGGTTGCGTGTCGGTCTCGAGGCGCTCGACCTCCGGGCGCTGCCTTCCTCGGCCAACTTCCTGTGCATCCCGGTGCCCGACTCGGCCGCGCTGGGTCGGGCGCTGCTCGAGGAAGGAATCAAGGTCCGGGTCCTCCGCGCGCTTCCCGGCATCGGCGACGCCATCCGGGTCGGCGTCGGGCCGTGGGAGGCCATGGAGACGCTCCTCTCCGCCCTCCGCGAGGTGCGACGGTGAGGGTCGCGGTCCTCGACACGCGGGTGGGGAACGTCCACTCGCTCCTCAAGGCGCTCGCCCGGGCCGGGGGGGAGCCTCGCCTCGAGCGGCGGCCCGAGGCATGCCTGGACGCCCCCCTCCTGGTGCTGCCCGGCGTGGGCGCTTTTCCGGCCGCCACCGCCCTGCTGGCCGAGGCACGGGAGGCGGTCCGGGAACGCCTCCTCGCAGGGGCGCCCTGCCTGGGCATCTGCCTGGGAATGCAGCTTCTCCTCGATGCCAGCGAGGAGGGGCCCGGGGCGGGGCTGGGAGTCGTCCCCGGCCGGGTGGTGCGGCTGGAGGCTCCCCGTGTCCCTCACATGGGATGGAACCGCCTCGAGGGGGAGGACCGCCTCCTGGGCCGTTCGGGCCTGCGGACGGCCTACTACGCGCACAGCTTCGTGTGCCGTCCAGTGAATCCTGAGGTGGTCCGGGCCACGACGGAGCACGCAGGCGTCAGGTTTCCGGCGATGATTCGGTCCGGGGGCATGGTGGGCGTGCAGTTCCACCCCGAGAAGAGCGGTGCACCGGGTCTGGCGTTCCTGACCGCGGTACTCCAGGAGGTCGGCACATGAGGGTCTTTCCGGCGATCGACCTGCGCGGCGGCGCGTGCGTGCAGCTGGTGGGTGGCGAGCCCGACGCAGAGAAGATCCGCCTTCCCGACCCGATGGAGGTCGCGCGGCGATGGAAGGCCGCGGGCTTCAAGGGCCTGCACCTGGTGGACCTCGACGCCGCGCTCGGCACGGGGTCCAACGCCGCGGACATCGCCACCATCCTCAAGGAGACCACGCTGGAAGCCGAGGTCGGCGGCGGCGTGCGCGAGGCGGAGGACATCCAGCGGCTCCTGGACCTCGGCGCGAGCCGGGTCATCGTGGGGACCCGTGCGCTCGAGGATCCCCGGTGGTTCGAGGAGATGGCCTTCAAGTTTCCCGGGAAGCTGATCCTCGGGGCGGACGCCCGTGGCCGGCAGGTGGTGAGCCGTGGCTGGACCCGGACGCTCTCCCAGGACGTGGGCGCGCTGGTGGCCGGCGTCGACCCGTTACCGCTCGCGGCGGTGATGGTGACCGCGGTCCACGTCGAGGGCCTGGAGGGTGGGACCGACCTCGCGCTCATGTCCGAGCTGGTGGAGACGACCAGCCACCCGCTGGAGGCCTCGGGCGGAATCGCGTCACTCGACGAGCTGCGCAAGCTCGCCAGCGCCGGCGTCGCCGTGGCCATCCTCGGGATGGCGCTCTACACGGGGAAGATCGACGCCAGTGCCGTGGCGAAAGAGTTCCCGTGACCGTCAAGCTGGTCCGGGAAACGAAGGAGTCCAGGGTCGAGGTGGAGATCGGCCCGGGCTCCGATCCGGCGCGCATCGAGACCGGCAAGCCGTTCCTCGACCACATGCTGGCGACGCTCGGGCGCTATGCGGGGCTGAGCCTCGGTGTGCGCGCCCGCGGGGACCTGACCCATCACCTGATGGAGGACGTGGCCATCACCGTGGGCCTGGCCTTCCGGAGGATGATTCCGGCGACCGCGGCGCGCTTCGGCGAGCGCACCGTTCCGATGGACGACGCGCTGGTGCAGGCGGTGGTGGACGTGGGCGGCCGGGCCTACTACCGCGGTCGGCTCCCCAACGCGCTCTACGAGCACTGGATGCGCAGCTTCGCGGAGAACGCCGGGGCCACGGTTCACCTTCGTGTGATCCGCGGGCGTAATCGCCACCACGTCATCGAGTGCGCGTTCAAGGCGCTGGGCCTCGCGCTCCGCGACGCGCTGGCCGAGGGCGGCTCGGTCTTCAGCCTCAAGGGCTCGGTCAAGGTCACGGAGGGCTGATGCTGGCGCCCCGCATCGTCGCCTGCCTCGACGTCACCGGCGGGCGAGTGGTGAAGGGAACCCGGTTCGTCGACCTCCGCGACCGGGGCGACCCGGTGGAGCTCGCGGAGGCCTACGGCCGGGATGGCGCCGACGAGGTGGTGTTCCTCGACATCTCCGCCACCCCCGAGCAGCGCGCGCCGCTCCTCGACGTGGTGCGCCGGACCGCCGAGCGGCTCTTCGTCCCCCTCACCGTCGGCGGCGGTTTGCGCTCGGTGGAGGACGTCGAGCGGGCGCTGCGAGCAGGCGCGGACAAGGTCGCCCTCAACTCGGCGCCGGTCCGGACGCCGGAGCTGTTCTCGGAGTGCGCTCGCCGCTTCGGTGCGCAGTGCGTGGTGGCCAGCATCGACGCGCGTCGCGTGGGCGACGGCTGGCAGGTGGTGATCGGCGGCGGTCGCCAGGCGCTGGAGCTGGACGCGGTGGAGTGGGCCCGGGAGGCAGAGCGTCGCGGCGCGGGGGAGATCCTCCTGACCAGCATCGACCGCGACGGTGCGCGGACTGGCTACGATCTGGAGCTGACGCACGCGGTGAGGCAGGCGGTCCACGTCCCGCTGGTCGCCTCGGGCGGCGCGGGCGAGGCCGAGCACCTCCGCGCGGTTCTTCGAGACGCGGGTGCGGACGCGGCGCTGGTGGCGGGAATCCTTCATGACGGGACGACGACGGTGCGGGCGCTGAAGCAGGCGCTCTCCGCATCCGGCGTCCCGGTGCGTGGCGAGGCGTGATGAGCGAGGCAAGGTCGTGGATGGACGCCGCGGAGGCAGTTGCTCGGGTCGCCGGGGAGGTGGCGCTACGTCACTACCATCGGGGCGTCACGGTCGAGACCAAGGGCGACGGCACGCCGGTGTCGGTGGCGGACCGCCAGGCCGAGGAAGCGGCGCGGGCCTGGCTGGAGAGGCACTGCCCCGAGGACGGCATCCTGGGCGAGGAGCTGGGCACGACGCGGCCGGATGCACGGCGGCGATGGATCCTCGACCCCATCGACGGAACGAAGACCTTCGTGCGGCGGGTCCCGCTCTGGGGGACGCTCGTCGCGCTGGCCGAGGGAGAGAAGGTCCTCGCGGGCGCGGCCTACTTCCCGGCGGTGGACGAGATGGTGGTCGCGGCCCAGGGAGCGGGCTGCCTGTGGAACGGAAAGCAGGCGCGGGTCTCCGGCGTCTCGCGGCTCTCCGAGGCGGTGGTCCTGACCACCGACGCCCGGATGGGCACGCCCGCCCAGGTGCGAGCGCTCGAAGGCCTCTGCGCGCGTGCCGGCCTCGTCCGGACCTGGGGTGACTGCTACGGCTACCTCCTGGTCGCGACCGGTCGGGCCGAGGTGATGAGCGACGCGCTCATGGCACCGTGGGACGCGGCGGCGCTGCAGCCGATCATCGAGGAGGCGGGCGGAGTGTTCACCGACTGGAGCGGCCGGCGGACCGCCTTCGGCGGGAACTCGGTGGCGACCAACGCGACTCTGGCCGCCGAGGTGCTGGCGGCGCTCGGAGGCCCGAGATGACGCTCGACTTCGAGAAGGGCGGCGGCCGGGTGACGGTCGTGACCCGCGACGCGCGGACCGGGGCGGTGCTGATGGTGGCCCATGCCGACGCGGAGGCCATCGCCCGCACCGAGGCGACGGGCGAGATGCATTACACCTCGCGCACCCGCGGCCTGTGGAGGAAGGGCGAGACCAGCGGGAACGTGCAGAAGGTCGTGCGGCTCACGGCAGACTGCGACTCTGACGCCGTGCTCGCCGACGTGGTCCCCGCAGGCCCCGCGTGCCACGAGGGAACGACGTCGTGCTTCCGCGAGACGGGCGAGGCGTCTGGCGCGCTGGGGCGGCTCGACGCGGTGGTGCGGGAACGTTCCGGGTCCGCGGAGGGGGAGGGGAGCTACACGCGGAAGCTGCTCGGCGACCGGAATCTGCGGCTCAAGAAGCTCGGCGAGGAGATGGCGGAGCTGGTGACCGCCTGCGCCGACGGAGATCGTCAGCGGGTGATCGAGGAGGCCGCGGACGTCGTTTACCACCTGACCGTGGCGCTCAGGTCGCTGGGGATAGGCCTGGGGGACGTCGGCGTGGAGCTCGATCGGCGCGCGCGCTGAGCTTGTGGTCAGGGCCTGCGCCCGGAGGAACGTGAGGAGCGCTGGGGGTCGGAGGCACCGCCTCGGCAGCTGGCCTGCGCGATTCCGGGCGCTCCGGGGACGCCGGAGGAGGATGCCGGTCGATCTGACGTGACAGGCTGATCCGATTCTGATCCGGCTGCCGCCGCCATGAACCACCCTGAACGCGTTCGGTTTGCCATACGGCCTTCCAGGATCAGAAGGGAACGGTCCCCCGGGAGGGGCGTCTCGCCCGCGCGCCGGGCGTTCCAAAATGTTTGGGAAAGGCCCTACGAGGGTCGAAATGGAACGCTCCGGACCTCGCCGCTGACCCCCTCGGCCGGGACCGTTCCCGGATGATCCGGATCGAGCGCTCGCCAAACCGGAGCGCATCCCCGTCCGGGCGAGTGGACTCGCGCAGGATCAGCAACCCTGCGGAGCACAGGAGTTCCGCGCAGCGCGGCCGGAACGAGCAACGCGAGGCGACCCGCTGCTCCGGAGGTCATCGGAGCCTCGGGCCGCGCCGGCGCCGACCTCCCGGGACTTGACCCTCGTGGCAGGGACGTTACGTACGAGGCGACCGGATTGGATGCGGGAGCGATGCGCTTGCGCGCACACCCGCCGCTCTGAAAGAAACCCTGACCCGTGACGCACCAGGAGTTCCTCGACCAGGTCGACGCCTACGCCCTCGGGGCACTCGAGCCCACCGAGGCGAACGCGCTCGAGCAGCATCTCGCGACCGAGGGGCCACATCCCCTCTGCGAGGCCGCGCTTGCCCGCGCCAGCGAGACCGTCGCGACGCTCGCCGCCGACCTCAAGCCGGTGAGCCCACCTCCACGCGTCTGGGAGGCCATCTCCCAGTCCATCGCCCAGGGACAGGAGCCGGCGCCGCGCAAGCCGAGCGCGCCTGAGCCGGTCGCCAGACCATCCCGCGCGACCCCGCCACCCGCGCGCCGCATCCCGGCCTGGACCTACGGGCTCGCCGCCGCGGCGGTCCTCGCGCTGGTCTACAGCGGCGTCACCGTTCGCGAGTCGCGTCACTCGGCCGCGATGGCCAGCGCGGCGGCCGCCGAGTGCCGGAAGGAGCTGGCCGAGTCCCGCATCGACCTGCTCCGCAAGGAGGACGCGATCCAGCTCCTCCTCGAGCCCGGCACGCAGCTGGTCTCGCTCAAGCCGACGAAGGACGCGCAGGGCCCGCTCGCCCAGAGCACCGGGGTCGTGATCTTCAATCCGCGCGGACGGGCCCTGTTCCTGGGGAAGAGCTTCCCCGGTCAGCCCACGCGCGACTACGAGCTGTGGCTCATTCGCGGTGGGAAGACCGTCGCCGCGGGCCTCCTTCCGCCGGGTCCCGACGGACGGGTCTTCGCCGACGTCCGGCCGGAGGTCTTCACCGGCGGCCACCCGCAGAACTTCGCCATCTCCATCGAGCAGAAGGGCGGCGAGCGGGACGCGCCCAAGGGCCCGGTCATCTTCCTCGGAGCGGTCGCCGCGCCATGACCCGACCGGCCGAGGACGGAACCGTGCTCGAGTCGGTCCGGCGAGGGGATGCGCGCGCGCTCGAGGAGCTGTACCGCCGGCACTCCCCGCGGCTGTACGCGCTCCTGCTCCGCATGCTCCGCGAGACCGCCGACGCCGAGGAGATCCTCCAGGAGACCTTCGTCGATGCCTGGAGACGGGCCAGGGAGTACGCGGCCTCGCGTGGATCGGTCGAGGCCTGGCTCATCACCATCGCCCGGAGTCGCGCGATCGACCGGATTCGCAATCGCGGGGCCCGGCTCAGGCTGGTGAAGCAGAGCGAGCAGCTCGCTCCGGCCCAGCCTCCGCAGCCCGAGCCTCCCGACGTTCACGCGCAGACGCGACTCCGCCGAGCGATGGGCACCCTGCCGCCCGAGCAGCGCCGGGCGATCGAGCTCGCTTACTGGGATGGAATGTCGCAGACCGAGATCTCACGCGAGACCGGTGACCCGCTGGGCACGGTGAAGACCCGCGTCCGTCTCGGGTTGCAACGCCTCGCCGAGCTCCTCGCCGGCTGACGCCGAGCCGATCCGCTCGGAATCCGACGGGTTCCGTGCGCGTCCCGACCACGACATCCGGATCCGGATCCGGTTCGTAGATGCCCGGAGCCGTACCCACACGGAGGATTCCGGATGAATCGAGTCTGTCTCGGCCGCGCGCTGACGCTTGCGGCCTTGCTGTGCACCTCGGCGGCGCTGGCTGCCGACCATCGGGATGGAGCGGCGGTTCTGACCGACCCGTCGACCGACATCAACGATGTCTTCGTCTGGACCTCGTCCGACGGGACGAAGGTGAATCTGGCGATGACGGTCTTTCCGGCGGCCACCACCGCGGCGAGATTCTCGAACGTCGCCCAGTACATCTTTCACACGGCCAGCAGCCCCGGCTACGGCATGGCGGCAGCCGCCACCGAGGACGTCCTCTGCACCTTCGACGCCTCGCAGAGGATCAGCTGCTGGGGCGGGGGGGAGTACGTCACCGGTGACGCCAGTGCCACCGCGGGCCTCACCAGCACCAGCGGAAAGCTCCGCGTCTTCGCCGGCCTG
>Ga0081540_1002564_pt1 | contig 14745 bp, 15 predicted proteins | sample TabmetS2T1R1_FD_71024 | JGI IMG/M metagenome (GOLD analysis project Ga0081540, IMG submission 71024) | Tabebuia heterophylla rhizosphere microbial communities from the University of Puerto Rico - S2T1R1 | ecosystem: Host-associated > Plants > Roots > Rhizosphere ... | reverse complement strand
GTCGTCCCAGCGGTTATAGCTGTCGCGCCATGCGCGATCCCGGTAGGCCTGATCACGATAGACCTGGGCGCCATAGGTCTGCTGCTGGTAGCTCCCGGTATAGGGATTTCCCGGTCCAAGGTTCTGGCAATTGGCGTTTGGATAGAACTGCGCGCAATAGCCGGGGTTGTAGATCACCTGCTGCGCCATCGCAGGCGTTGCCAGCGCGGACGCAAGGACGGCCGCGGCGGCGAGAATGGCTGATTTTGTCATTGGGATCACTCCAGGTCCGATGAGACGCGGGCTAAGCGCGCACGAACGTAATCGTTCCGGTGTTGGTCCTTCCACCGATTCAACCCTGCGTGATGCCGCTCGACATGCCGGTCGAGGCCTTGTGAATTCTTCGAGCCGGTGTGAAGTTCCGGCTGCTGATCATTTGAAGGATTGCGAAATTTCATGCAGGCGCGCGACATCGACTACCGCTGCGACGACATCAATCTGCGCGGCTATCTCGCGCTTGACGAGAACACGAACGGCAAGCGCCCGGGCGTGCTGGTGTTTCACGAGGGGCTGGGGCTCGGCGAATTCGCGATGGAGCGTGCGCGCCGGCTCGCCGCTCTCGGCTATGTCGCACTCGCCGCCGACATGTTCGGCGACCGCCGGCAGGCGAGCAATCTGCAGCAAGTCGCCACCCTGGTCGGCGGGCTTCGCGCCGAGCCGGAAAAACTTCGCGCCCGCGGCCGCGCTGCGCTGGCAACGCTGGCGGCGTTGCCGCAGGTCGACGCCACCAGACTGGCCGCGATCGGGTTCTGCTTCGGCGGATCGGTGGTGCTGGAGCTGGCGCGGGAGGGCGCGGACCTCAAGGCGGTCGTCAGTTTCCACGGCGTGCTGGCGACCAAATTGCCGGCGCAGCCGGGCCGGGTGAAGGCCAGTGTGCTGGTCTGCACCGGGGTGGACGATCCGCTGGCCCCGCCGGAGCAACTCGCCGATTTCGAGAACGAGATGCGCGCAGGCGACGTAAAGGACTGGCAAATCATCGCCTATGGCAACACGCTGCACGGCTTCACCAACCCCGCCGCCGACGGCTCGATGCTGCGCACCGCACTCTACAACGAGCAGGCCGACCGCCGCTCCTGGGCCTCGATGAAAAGCCTGTTCGATGAGGTCCTGACCTGACAAAGGCTTGACCCGACAACGACTTGGATTTGATACTTGATCGATCGAGGCAGCGGGTAGGGGCGCATGTTCGGAATTCTGGGGCTGGGGTTCTTGCTGGGCATGCAGCATGCGCTCGAAGCCGATCATATTGCCGCCGTATCCAGCATCGCCGCACGCCGCAGCCATGTCGGCGATATCGTCAAGCACGGCCTGACCTGGGGGCTCGGCCACACGCTGACGCTGTTCGTGTTTGCCGGCGCCGCCATCCTGCTCGGCCACGCCATCCCCGAGAGCATTGCCCGCCCGATCGAGACCGCCGTCGGCTTCATGCTGATCGGCCTCGGCGCGCATGTGCTGTGGCGGCTGTGGCGCGACCGCGTGCATTTCCATCGTCACGGTCACGGTGACGGCACCGTGCATTTCCACGCCCACAGCCACGTCGGCGAAACCGCGCCGCATGCGCGCGAGGCCCATACGCACGAGCACGGTTTCCGCTGGCGCACGCTGCTGGTCGGGCTGATGCACGGCATGGCCGGCTCCGCCGCGCTGCTGGTGCTGGCGGTGTCGCAGGCGTCCAGTCCCGCCGTCGGGCTGGGTTACGTCGCGCTGTTCGGGATCGGCTCGATGATCGGCATGGGCGCGCTGTCGACGGTGATCGCGGTGCCGCTCGTGGTCTCGGCACGCTCGCTCACCTGGGCCAATCGAGCCCTGCAGGCGGCTGTGGGCCTTGCCACCGTCGCGATCGGCATTATGACCGTGGTCGAGACGGTACTGGCCTGAGGCCGACAGCCTCAGCGCCGCAGTTGATGAACAATAATACAATAATAATGAGTTCGGGGAGGATGAGATGAGACGCCGCGATTTTCTGGCCGGAAGCGCCGCATGTTCATTGGCTGCATGGACGGGCGGGGCGCTGGCGCAGTCGGGCCCGCTCACCAAAATCATCTTTCCCTTTGCGGCCGGCGGCGGCGGCGACGCGCTGTGCCGCTTGCTGGCGCAGCACATCGCGCCCTTGCTCGATCGCAACATCATCGTCGAAAACCGCACCGGCGGTGACGGCTTGATCGGCATCAAGGCCGTCAAGGGCGCCAATCCCGACGGCACGACCATCCTGGTGACCACGGGGCCGACGATGTACCTGCTGCCGATGGTCGAGACGACGCCGAGTTTCGATTCGGCCAAGGATTTTGTGCCGGTGTCGCAGCTCGTGAGCTTCGAGTTTTGCGTCTTTGTCGGCCCGGCTGTCCCGGCGGCCGAGGTCAAGGACTTCAAGCAATTCGTGGCCTGGCTGAAGGCCAATCCGGACAAGGCGACGTTCGGCGTACCCAGTAACGGCACCATTCCGCATTTCACGGGATCGCGGCTTGAGGAGGTGTTGGGCGTCAAGCTGACGCGGGTGGCCTATCGCGGCAGCGCGCCTATTATCAACGACCTCGTCGGCGGCCATATGCCGTTTGCGATTTCGACGCTAACCGATGCCATCCCGCAGCACCGCGCCGGCAACATACGCATTCTTGCGGTCGGCAGCGCGGCCCGTTCGCCGTTCCTGCCCGACGCCCCGACATTGAAGGAAAGCGGCGTCGATCTGGTCGCGGACGCCTGGTACGGCATGTGGCTGCCAGCCGGCGCCTCGCCGGACTTTGCGAAAAAGCTGAGCGAGGCGGTCGCCACCGCGCTTGCCAAGCCTGAAGTGAAGGAAAAGCTTTCGGCGATCGGTCTGATCCCGGTCGGCTCGACGCCGGAAGGCCTCACGAAGGAGCTCGCCGCCAACACCGCGTTCTGGCAGCCGATCGTGAAGGCGACGGGGTACAAGATCACGAATTGAGGATCTCGAACCTCGCACACCATGCGAGCGGGCCCCGGAAGGGGCGCGCGTGCTCGACATTTTTAGCCCGCCGCGGCCCGAGTACAGAAAGCCAGGCAAAGGGTTTGCCAGTAGCTGATCGTCAGCCGGCAAGAGCGCGCACCTTTACTTCGTGTGGCTGCCGGCGGCATTCTCGCCACCCGGCTCACGAAAGCGATGCCGGATGACAGCTCGTTCTGCAACCGGGCCGGCATCCGGCAAAGAGCGGATGCAACGCCGATGTTGCCAATTCAGCAAGGAGAAGGAAGATGAGCGAGAACGCACAGTTCGAAAAAGGCCTTGAGGTCCGACGCGCGGTATTGGGCGCCGACTATGTCGATGCAAGTCTCGCCAAAGCTGACGACTTCATGATGGCATTTCAGCGGATCACCACCGAATGGTGCTGGGGCTATGCATGGACGCGCGACGGCCTCAATCACAAGACGCGCAGCATGCTCAACCTCGCGATGCTGACAGCGCTCTCGAAGCCCGCGGAGCTGAAGCTCCACGTCAAGGGTGCACTGGCAAACGGTGTGACCGTTGACGAGATCAAGGAAATTTTGCTCCACGCGACTGTCTATTGCGGCATTCCCGCCGGCCTTGAGGCTTTCAAGGCGGCACATGAAGTGCTGAAGTCCGAAGGCGCGATCTAGCCGGGAGAGTTTTGCGATGACCGTTGTGTCCAAATCGGCCCGCATCGCCTTTCTCGGGCTCGGCAAGATGGGCCTGCCGATGGCCAGCCGCCTGACGGCGGAGGGCTATCAGGTTGTTGGCTTTGATCCCTTCGAAGCCGCGCGAACGGCGTTCGCAAGTCGCGGAGGGAGCATCGTGCAGACCGCGGCGGAGGCCGCTCAAGGCGCAAACGTCCTCATCACCATGCTGCCGGATGGCAAGAGCGTCGAGAGCGCCCTTGTCGGACGGGACGACCTTGCATCCAGGCTGGCTTCCGGCGCGATCGTGATCGACATGAGTTCGTCGGCGCCGTTGGGCACGCGCGACCTGGCGACGCTGCTCGAAAAACGTGGCGTCACCTTGCTGGACGCACCGGTGTCGGGCGGCGTGAAGCGCGCGATCGATGGCTCGCTCGCCATCATGGCGGCAGCGGCAAGGCGATCGCCTTTGTGCGTCCATTGCTCGAAGTGATGGGCAAGTCCATCTTCGAAACCGGCCCCATCGGCTCCGGCCACGCGATGAAGGCGCTCAATAATTATGTCTCGGCCGCCGGCCTGCTGGCTGCCTGCGAAGCGTTGCGGGTTGGCACCCAATTCGGCCTCGACCCGGTTCTGATGACGGATATCCTCAATGCCTCCACCGGCCGCAACAATTCGACCGAGGTCAAGCTCAAGCCGTTCGTCATTCCGAAGAACTACACCTCCGGCTTTTCCATGGCTCTAATGGCAAAGGACCTCCGCACGGCGGACGACCTGGCTCGCCAGATCGACGTGCCCGCACCATTCTCGCACGCCTGCAGCGCACTCTGGGCGCAGGCGCTCGATGCGTTGGGATCGGAAGCCGACCACACGGCGATCGATGCCTTTGTCGCCGATACAAGTTTGATATAGCCGGTTTTCAAAGTCGCTAATTCAGAAATGACGGCTCATCGACTACGGTTTTCCGCTGTCGATGGGCCCGTCGCCCAAACGTGCTCCAGGTCTGGTTCGTTTATCATCCGATGAGGTCCGCCATGATGCGTCTGTTATCGATCATACTCGCCGTTGCCCTGACGACCGTCTCCGCAAACGCAGGCGAACTCACGGGAACGCTCCAGAAGGTCAAGGAGACGAACAAGATCATCCTCGGCATTCAGGAAGCCTCGGTGCCCTTCAGCTATCTCGATGGTGACCAGAAGGCGGTTGGATATGCCGTCGATATCTGCATGAGGATCGTCGACGCGGTGAAGCGCGAAATCAACGTCTCCAATGTGACCGTCGAAACGCTTCCGGTCACGTCGTCCAACCGCATTCCACTCATGATGAACGGGACGGTCGATCTCGTATGCTCTTCCACCACCAACAATGTGGATCGGCAGCGGCAGGTGTCGTTCACGAACTCGCATTTTCTGTCGGCAACCCGGTTTGCGACGCGAAAGTCTGACGGCATCGCCACGATCGACCAACTGAAGGGCAAACCCGTTGTCGCGGTGTCGGGTTCGACCAATATGGTGCAACTCAATCAGGTCAATACCGCGCGCAATCTCGGCATCACGGCGCTGGCCGCAAAGGATCAGGCGGAGGCGTTCCTCATGCTGGAGACCGGCCGCGCTGCTGCCTACGTCCTCGATGACGTGCAACTCGCCGTCGTGATCGCGAGATCCAAGGACCCGTCCGCCTACAGGATCAGCGAGGAAGCCTTGTCCAAGGCCGAGCCCTACGGGATCATGCTGCGCAAGGACGATGCTCCGTTCAAGGCCGTGGCCGATCGTGCGACGGCGGACCTCTATCGGAGCCCGGACATCGAAGCGATTTACAAGAAGTGGTTCGAAGCGCCGGTCCCGCCCAACGGCCTCAATTTCAATACGCCGATGTCGGCGGTTCTGCGCAACGCTTTTGCGCACCCCTCCGATAGCGGGGATCCCGGAAGTTACGAGCGCTGAAGGGCACCCGACAAAAAAATGGCCCCTTGAAGGGGCCATTTTCATTTAGCCGGCGTCCTTAACTAATCGTCCCAGTAGTGACGCCGGATGACGACCCTTCGGTCGCCATAGTAGTTGCGGTGGTACCATCCGCGATGCAGGCCGCGATCGTGTTGATAGAACCCGACGCGGGGGCCACCGTAGTAGCGGTCGCCGTAATAGTCACGATCGCCGCCCACATAGACGCCAAAACCGCCTGCGCTTGCTGCCGTGGGCGCACCGATGGCGACGATCGCCAAAGCGGCCAGCACGTAAGAGAGCTTTCTCATTGTTCCTCTCCACTCGTTGTTGCCTGGAGAAAAACGAATGCCGCCGTGGTCTGTTGCAGGGAACACCGGGAAACTTTCTTGAATGGGCGTTCACCATCATGGCATGAATGTTCATGGCGCCAACAAAGGAGGGTTCCTTGGTCAGTGAAGGCAGCGCGACGTACAAGCCACGTGAAAAATCTGCTGCATAGCTTGTCATGCGACCGATCTACCATCCGAGCCTTGTCAACGGTCGCTCGGGCGACCCGGTGGTCTATGTGGAGACACTGTTCAAGACGCACAGTGTGCTGTTCGATCTCGGGGAAATCGCTTCACTGTCACCGCGGAAGATACGACGCGTCGATCAGATCTTCGTCTCGCATGCGCATATCGATCATTTCGTTGGCTTCGATCATCTGCTCCGTCTGCTCGTAGGACAGGAGAAAACGGTGCATCTTTACGGCCCGGCCGGCTTTTCCGAGTGCGTCTTTCACAAGCTTCAGGCCTATCGATGGAATCTGGTCGAGAACTACGGCGCCGATCTTGTCTTCGTTGTCAGCGAACTGGAGGCGCCGAACTCCATCTCGACCAGGCAGTTCCGGTTGAAGCGGGCTTTTGCCGAGGAACCACTGGTGTCGAAGGCAATTCTTGACGGCGTCCTGTGTGACGAGCGGACCTGCCGCGTCTCAGCCGCCATCCTCGAGCATGGCACGCCCTGCCTCGGCTTTGCCCTGCAGGAAGCGGCCCATGTCAACATCTGGAAGAATCGGCTGGCCGAGCGCGGGCTTCCGGTCGGTCCGTGGTTGCAGTGGCTCAAGCAAGCGGTTGTGGAAAGCCGTCCGGACGATCATTTGATACGGATCGATGGGACGGCAGCTTCGGACGGTCGCCTCGAGCGGCTCGGCAGCCTGCGTGACCTCCTTACGGTCACTGCGGGCCAGAAAATTGCCTATGTTACCGATGTTGCCGACACGCCGGCCAACCGCGCCGCCATCGTCGCGCTGGTTCAGAATGCGGACATTCTCTTTATTGAGGCGGCATTCGCGGGGTCGGACGCCGCGTTGGCGAGAGATCGGGCCCATCTTACAACGACCGCTGCCGGAGAAATTGCGCGGGAAGCCAATGTGCGCCGTGTCGAGCCGTTTCACTTCTCTCCGCGCTATGCGGGAGACGAGGGGCGGATGCTGGCCGAGGTGATGACGGCATTCAGGGATCCTGCATCTGACGCAAAAACCTGAGCGGTATTTCATGCTCGAGGAAAGACACTTGCCGGCGGAGCATCGGAAATGGGTGCGGCTCTTTCTATGCGGAGATGTCATGTGCGGCCGCGGCATCGACCAGGTGCTGGCGCACCCCTGCAGCCCGGAGATTTACGAACGCTACGTGCGATCGGCGGAGGAGTACGTGCGGCTTGCCGAGCAGGCCAACGGGCCGATTCCGCGGCGCAACGGGTCGTCCTACGTTTGGGGCGCTGCATTGGGCCAGTTGGAGCGCATGCAGCCGGACGCGCGGATCATCAATCTCGAAACGGCTGTGACCCGCAGCAACGACCGCATGAACAAGGGCATCAACTACCGCATGAGCCCCGAGAATGCGGAATGTCTCACGGCGGCCGGGATCAACTGCTGTGTATTGGCCAACAACCATGTGCTCGATTGGGGCAGCGCCGGCTTGCTGGAGACTCTGACTACGCTGCAGAAACTCAACGTCAAGGCGACGGGTGCAGGACGCAACGATCATGAAGCACGCGCACCCGCGGTGTTGAACCTTGGCAAAGCGCGGCTCTTGATCTTTTCGTTTGGATCGACATCGAGCGGCATTCCGCTCGAGTGGGCTGCGACGTTAGACGCTCCAGGCGTCAACTTGCTTCCTGACCTCTCCGAGGCGAGTGCGTCTGATGTCGCCGACCAGGTCTTGGCGCTCAGGAGGCCGGGCGATCTCGTCGTCGTTTCAATCCACTGGGGATCCAATTGGGGATATCACATTCTCGATGAGCAGAAGATTTTCGCTCGGGCCCTCATCGACAGGGCAGGCGCGTCGATCGTTCACGGGCATTCTTCGCATCATCCGCGAGCGATCGAAATTTATCGAGACCGCCTCATTCTATATGGCTGCGGCGATTTTTTGAACGACTATGAAGGCATCGGTGGTTACGAGCGCTACCGCGACGACCTTGCCTTGATGTATTTCGCGGACCTGGATTCGAGCAGCGGAGCGCTCCACGCGCTCAAGCTGATTCCCCTGCAGATCAAGAACTTTCGTCTCTCCATTCCAACGTCGCGGGACATCGAATGGATCCAGCAGACGCTGGATGGGAGATGTCAGCCATACGGAACTAGGGTCATACTTGATTCCGAGCGGCAGCTTATCGTTGTCGGGCCTCGGGCGGGGGCCTAACTCTGGCCACAATACCTCCCGCGCCTGCGGGAAAAATTGTCGCAACACGTGGCGGTTCCCGAGACCCACGTACCATGTTAGTCGCCTGAATTACTGCATGATTTGTCAACGTTGGCAGCGCCTTAACGCTCAATAGGTTGTCAAACGTGCCGCGTCCGTGCTTTGACTTGATGGTGATTCCCAAGTTTAACTACCGCTATGTCTCTGATGGGAGTTGGGCATCGAAACAGGTGCGCCGGGTTTAGGTTGACGCGTCTACCGACAATAGGGGGATCAGCACCGCATGAGTTCATATTTTCGGCGGCAGCTTGCGGATTACGTTGAGTACCATCGTGATCCCTGGAATTGCGCAATGCATGTCTTCGGCATAGTGTTCTTGTTCCTGGCCGCTGTTCTTCCGCTCAGCCTGTGGTCCATCGCCGTATTCGGGATCCAGACCAGCGCAGCGACCATTGCTGTGATACCGGTGCTCATCTATTGGTTTCTGCTCGACTCCGCACTCGGAACCGCGATCCTTGGCGCCGCGATCGTGTTACTATCAGCCGCTGCCATGATCGTTAGTAATGTGACGACCGTCACTATGTGGTCACTTACGGCTGTCCTGATTGTCGTTGGCGTCGCATCGCAGATTGTTGGACACCGCGTGTTCGAGCAGCGGCAGCCGGCGCTGGTCGACAATCCGACCCACCTGTTGCTCGGACCAATGTTTGTCATGGCGAAGTTGTTTATCGCGCTGGGTTTTCGGCGCGATCTCGCCATCATCATCCATGGGCATCCGCAAGGTGCTGCATCGTGATTTCGAATAGTTCAGCTTGAGTCCATCGGCAGCATGACACTTATACTGGTCACAGGCGGCAGTGGGTTCATCGGAAAGCACCTCGTCTCCGCGCTGATAGCGCGAGGTCGGACGGTGAGGGTGCTCGATCTTCAGCCACCGCCCCGCGCCTTGCCGCAGGTTCAGTTTGTCAGGGGATCGGTGCTTGATCGTGACCTGGTGGACCGAGCGATGGACGGGGTCGACGAGGTCTACCATCTGGCCGGCCTGCCGGGGATGTGGCTGCCGCGCAAGGCTGATTTTAACACCGTCAATTTCGGTGGCACCGAGATCGTCATCGGGACGGCGCGCAAACGTGGCATAAAGCGCTTCCTGCACTGCTCGACGGAATCCATTCTGTTCCGTGCATCGCCGTCGATGATTCCTGTCGCTGACGATGCGCTCCTGCCGGACGATATGCCGGGTCCATATACGCGCTCGAAAATGCTCGCCGACCGGTTCGCCATGCAGGCGGCGGCATCGGGATATCCGGTGGTTATCGGCTGTCCCACCATGCCCATCGGGCCTTATGACCACAACATGACCCCGCCGACGGTGATGCTCCGGTATTTTCTCGGCAGGCGCCTTCACTTGCATCTTGATTTTGTCGTGAACCTCGTCGATGTGCGCGACGCCGCCGAAGGGCTAATCCTCGCCATGGAGCACGGACAGCCCGGCCATCGCTACGTTCTCGGCGGCGAAAGCATGCCGCTAAGTCAGGTTCTCGAACTCATGGGTGACATCAGCGGCCGTCGCGTCCGGCGCATTCAAGTGAACGCCAAGGTCGCCGAAATGGTTACTGCAACGCTGGAGTTCATCGCCGATCACGTGACACGCCGGCCTCCGTCCGGTACGGCCGAAGGCGTTCGTATCGCGTTGCGGGCGGGCGCCTTGTCGATCGAAAAAGCGCAACGCGAGCTGGGCTATGCGCCAGGCCCCGTCGAACCCGTGTTGCGTGAAACCATTGTGCATCTGCTTGGTGCCGGCGACAATCAACCTGAATGGGGCTCAACGCCGAATACGCGCCCTCGACCGTTTCACGTCGAGCGCCGGTTTGGCGGCTGATCCAATCAATTAATACGGTCCACGACATGCTGAATGATCCCAGTCAATGGTTGGCTTTCGCCTTGAGTGGCTGGACCTCGACCTGGCCCACCCAGTTGCTCGCCATCATCTGGATTTTGTGGGTCATCAGTTGGGTCGTCGCATCGTTCTGGTCCGGCCAGACCAAGAAGCACGTGATGACTTGGGACTCGCTCAAGTACCGCTTCCCCATTCTTTTAGGGGCCACTCTCTTCTTGCCATTGACTGGAAAGCTCCTGGGGGAAAAGCCGCTCTGGCAGTTTGGCAGCGCTGGCATCTACGTGCTGGCGTGCCTTGTCCTTGCGGGAATCTCGTTCACATGGTGGGGGAGAATTCATCTCGGACGTTTCTGGTCGAACGCGATCACCCACAAGGAAGGCCATCAGGTCATTGACACCGGCCCCTACGGGCTGGTGCGCCACCCGATCTATACGGGGCTTATCGCGGGGATGCTGGTGACGGGTATCGCGGTCGGAACAGTGACGGCGATGCTGGGTGCGGTCCTGATCTCGCTCGGGATGGGGCTGAAGGCCCGCATGGAGGAGGGCTTCCTTACGGCGGAACTCGGTGCGGATGCCTATGGATCGTATTGTCGTCGTGTTCCGATGCTGATTCCGTTTCTGCCGCGCACCTGAGGTCTTTCTGCAGGCTACCGTTTCGGGCGCGACGTCATTGATGTCGCGGCAGCTGGAGTCGCGACAGGTGGAACAAGACGGCGCGGAACCAAAACGCGCTGGCCTTGTGAGAGCGGTGCACTCTCTGAATACTGATTGACTTGGGTTAGTGACCACAGCGGTACGTGGTTGAGTTCCGCGAGCCGCTGCAAGGTATCGCCCGAGCGGGCGGATTGCGGCGTGCCGCTGTCCCACAGCTCAAGCGGGGCGTCGGGAGGAACGACGTAGCGCAGCGGCAGCGCCTCTCCCTTGGGCGGCAAAGGCGTCGTCGCAAGCTGTGCAATCGCTGTCACCAATTGCTCGTGGATGGAATCCTGCTTCTCGATGTTGATGTGGGTGATTTCCTCGTGCTGCTTCAAATCGAAGCTCGCGTAGTGACCCTGGTAACCCGGTTCCGCCACTATATCGCCCCCGCCCAATACGCTGTCGGACAGGAAAATGTTGATGAAGCGCTCGACGTTCAGCGGCACCTTCGGGCTTGCGTGAGCCGGATCGATGGTGACCACCAGGCTGACCGGGATGTTTTCTGACTTCAGTATCCCGGCAAACGTCAAGGCGCAAAGTCCGCCCATCGAATGACCGATCAGGACGATCGGAGCGGCATTGTCGCGGAATTCGCGAATGGCCTGATCCGCGATCAGCCGGCAAATCGTGAATTCGTAGACGTCAGCCCGGATGCCGGCTTGTTCGAGGCGCTTGGTCAGGCGGTCCATCCCGCGCGAAAAGATCGGACCGAGTGCGCCCCGGAACAGGTAGACGCGCGCCTGCGGCTGGGTCGCGGCTGGCGGTGCGACGGGAGCGGTCGTCGCGGCAGCGACGGCCGAGCGCGCTACCGGCTCGGCGAGCGCCGGATTGCAAGTCGACGAGAAGATGTAGGCGGAAAGAGCCGCCCAGATCACCACGGCCGCAACCTGCGTCGGACTGCTCATGCGCCTTCCATCCGCGATTCCAGGCGTGTAGGCACGCCCCAACGCCACCCGGCGCTCTGCGGGCAATCTATCGTCGGGGAATTGGCAGAATTTGCGGCACTCGGTGCCAGCCCTGGAACCGAGCCAAGCGAGGTGCTAACGTACCGCTGCGGTGCTGGCCGTGCCGTGCCTCACCGCGCTTGCCCCTCCAGCCCGCCGCGGCTTCTGCGCCTCTGAAGCTGGTGCAGACCGGCCGAAGACGACGGCATCGATCTCGCTGATCACCTTCTGCTGCATGATCCGGTTCTTTTCGATGGACATGTGTCCCACGCCAGGCACGCCCTGCACATTGATATTCTCAAGCTTGCCCTGGAATTGCCCAGTCGTCGCGACCGGCTCGCCGGCGCCGTTGGCGATGTAGAAGTTTATGTAGCGTCCCACGCGCCCCGAGAGCCTGGTGCGAAATACCGAATCCAAGCCGATCGCCAGTTTAACGGGAGCACCAAGCTGATCCAGCTTGGCGACCATGTCGGGCAGGGCGGTCGCACCCGAGGAATGTCCGACCAGAATGATCGTCTTGATCCTGCCGCTCCTGTATCCAATAGCGGCTTCGTCGGCGAGCGACGACCATGAGGCGAAGTTCGCGACGGTGACCGGGATGCCCTGCGCCCGCAGTTGTGCCGCAATGTCATCGAGCCCCAGCGAAAAGATATTGAGCACGCCGCGGAGCAGATAGACATGAGCAGTCGAGGCTGCCGACGCGGAATTCGGCACTGCCAGCGCGGAACTTGCGCCGATAGGCAGGAGCAGCAGGACCGCGATCGCTATCGCTTGCAGTCGACGCCACGATAGCTGGCCGTGAAAGGATGACCAGCCGACAGATCCGATATTGCCGCGATAGGGCTTCATTGCTCTCCTCGAAGGGCTGCAAAGTGCTTCGCCGGTGCGACCGTAGCGCCCGCGTGCTCGGAACTGCAATAAACGTGGCGTGAGCGGCCACAATTTACCAACACGACGTGGCTCCGCCGCAACACCAATCGCCCACGATGACCGCAGCCCGGGAGGTGTTTGGCATGGCTCGTCTGCCGCTATATCGGTCTCTTGTGGCCGGGAGGCATCGACGGCTTCCCCTTTGGTGTTCCTGTCGTCAAGCCGGGCCGAGTTTCGGAATCCTTTCGAGACAACCTGTGAGTTAACTCATATTCCCCGAACCTAAAGATGCGCTAGGTTTGCAACTGACGACCAGCAAGGTCCGGGGAGATCGAGGCAATAAGGTATTGCTGCTGGATCAGCGGCTCAGTCTCGCAGTTCTGACCGAACTGCAAATCCGACAGCGACACCGCGACGGTCGCTGACATGAAGGGCTACGAGTTCAGGTCTGGTCGCAGCAATTCAAAAACAAGCAACGCGTGACCTGACTCTGGTCTCGGGCATTCTCGCAATCGAGCAATTGGCTGCTGTGCCGACGGGATGCTGGCCGACGGTTTGAGAAATCGGAGGATCAAATGTTGTCAAGGTCGAGCCTATTGCTGGCGCTTTTGACTTGCTTCGCATTTACCACCATGGCCACCGCCGGGCGGATCGAACAGAAATCGTTCCTGAAGAAATCCTACTCGGGGTCGCGGGACCGCCAATATCAGGTTTTCATCCCGTCGGGCTATACGGGGCAAAGCCCGGTGCCAATGGTGATGGTCTTGCACGGCTGCAATCAGACCGAAGTCAATATGATCAACGAGACCCGGTTCAAGGACCTTGCGGAGCGCGACAATTTCATCGTCGTCTACCCCTTCATCACAAGTTTTGACGTTCCGCCACCGCGCGCGACCAACTGCTGGGGGTTCTTTATCGACGAGCAAATCCATAAAGGCGCAGGCGAGGTCGAGGATCTGTACCAGATCGCGCTCGAGGTGGAAACTGCGTTCAAGATCGATCCTAACCGGCGCTATGTCACCGGCTTGTCTTCAGGCGCCGGAATGGCGGTGGACCTGGCGGTCGCACGCAACGAATATTTCGCGGCCGCGGGATCCGTTGAAGGTCTGCCCTATTCGGAGACTTCGTCCTCGGTCGTATTATTCGGTTGTAATCTGCAGGGACGTTTCAAGCCGGTTTCCGCAGTCGTCGCCGCCATGCGGGCGGAACAGAGCAGGTCGGACGAGCAGCGACCAATCCCGATCATGGCGATCCATGCCCGCAATGATTGCAAAGTCAATGTAACGGGTTCGGAGAATATTCGGGATTCGTGGCTCAGCCGTTATGGAATCAACCAGGCGGCGGTCGCGACCACGGACTGTACGACAAGAGGCGTGGCCTGCACGCACACAAAGTATGGGCTACCTCCGCGCTCTGTCGTCGAGACAGTCTTTTACGAAGGCGATCGCGGGTTTAACAGCGCGCATTACTGGGTCGGAGACAACAGCGGACAATTCGCCAATCCGAACGGGCCAAGCGCCAGCGAATTGCAGTGGACCTTTTTCAAAGGCCACCCTTTCGCTAGCAGTCCACCTCCATCTGTTTCCATAACGTCCGCCTCGGCCACCGGGACTTCCATAACTGTAACCGGATCGGCCGCCGCCTCGGTCGGGCCGCTCGCGGAGGTTAGCGTGCGATTGGATGGTCAATTTCCACAGCCGCAAAAGATCGCCTCGGGAACGACCGCCTGGACGGTTGCTTTCGACAATCTGCGCAACAATACGAATTACCTGCCAGTGGCCACCGCGAAGGATAATGACGGCCAGACGGCGAGCGTGACGGGCCAAGCTGTCGCCGTCGGGGTGCCCCCGATCAATATCCCGCCTGTGGTCGCTATCGACAATCTGTCGGTCAGCGGCGACTGCATCACACTGATCGGGAGCGCCTCAGATACTGACGACCGGGTCGCCAAGGTGGAGGTCCAACTCGCGACGCGGGGCTTCAAGTCTGCGGATTTGAGTCAGGCGGGTTATCAATATCAGGAGTGCGGATTGCCTCCCGGCACCTATTCGACGCAGGCTCAAGCAACCGACGTTCTGG
>Ga0081540_1002563_pt1 | contig 14745 bp, 10 predicted proteins | sample TabmetS2T1R1_FD_71024 | JGI IMG/M metagenome (GOLD analysis project Ga0081540, IMG submission 71024) | Tabebuia heterophylla rhizosphere microbial communities from the University of Puerto Rico - S2T1R1 | ecosystem: Host-associated > Plants > Roots > Rhizosphere ... | reverse complement strand
CGCCCCCCCCCCTGCTCCCCCCCCCCCGTTGGGGGGGGGGGGAGGGGGGGGGGGGTAGCCGCACACGCATGAGTCTGCGGCCACCCCCCTCCCCAACCCTCCCCCACAAGGGGGGAGGGAGCAGGCAGTGCAACTGGCAACGCTTAAGCAAAGTACCGAGGCCGCGCTGACATGCCCGCCGCACTCGGCCTCGACACCTACTCCGCCTCCACGCTCGTGTTCATCGCCGCCGCGGCCGCGCTTGCGGGGCTGGCGCGCGGCCTGTCGGGTTTCGGCGCGTCGCTCATCTTCGTCCCGCTCGCCAGCGCCGTGATCGGACCGAAGCTCGCCGCGCCGCTCCTGCTGGTGGTCGATCTCGTGATGTCAGCCGGCATGCTGCCGAACGCGTGGCGCCTCGCCGACAAGCGCGAGGTCGGCACCATGCTGATCGGCACCGTGGTCGGTGTCCCCGCCGGCGCCTTCGTGCTGCTGCACGCGGACCCCGTCGCGATCCGCTGGGCGCTCGCCGCGATCATCTTCCCGATGCTCGGCGTGCTGATCTCGGGCTGGCGCTATCACGGCACGCCGGCGCCGCTGCTCACCACCGGCGTCGGCGCCGCCGCCGGCGTGATGACCGGCGTCGCGTCGGTCGGCGGTCCGCCGGTCGTGCTCTACTGGCTCGGCGGCAGGGGCAAGGCCGCGGCGGTGCGCGCCAATATCGTGCTCTACTTCGCGGCCTCGGCGATCCTCGCCTGCGTCGTCTATGCGTTGACCGGCATTCTCACGACGTCGTCGCTCGGCCTCGCGCTGCTGATCGCGCCGGTCTACGGCCTCGCGGTGTTTGCCGGCGCGCGCATGTTCGGGCTTGCGAGCGAGCGGGTGTTCCGCGGCATCTGCTACACGCTGATTGCCGGCGCGGGCGTGGTGAGCCTGCCGGTGTTCGACAGCGTGGTGAGGTAGATCCGATCCGTACGAGCGCACGGACGCGAACGACGTGCAACCTGAAGGCGGCGCGTCACCGTTGGACCAAGGTCCACTTATCGGCACCGCGTCCGCCTGATTGCAATTGAGCGGCCCACAAGCGGCATGCGGCGGAACGGCCGCCTTGCTGCCGGGCTCCCCTGAGGCAACCACATCCAAGAGGAGTGTTTCATGAGCAATACGCACTCGTCTGGGAATTCCCGCGATGCGACGCCGCAATCGAGCGGCGCATTGAAACGGCGCGATCTGCTGCTGAGCGGCAGCTCGCTGTTGGCCGCGTCGGCACTCACCGCGACCGGCCTTGCGACAACGGCGCAGGCACAGCAGGTCCAGCCGGCGGCGGGACAGCGGCCGAACATCGTCGTCATCATGGGCGACGATATCGGCATCTGGAACATCGGCGCCTACCACCGCGGCATGATGGCGGGGCGCACGCCCAATCTCGATGCGATCGCCGCCGAGGGCATGCTGTTCACCGACTACTACGCCGAGGCGAGCTGCACGGCGGGACGCGCCAACTTCATCACCGGCGAGCTGCCGATCCGCACCGGCATGACCACGGTCGGCCAGGCCGGCGCGACCGTCGGCCTGCCGGCGGAGGCGGTGACGCTCGCGAGAGTGCTCAGAAGCATGGGCTATGCGACCGGCCAGTTCGGCAAGAACCACCTCGGCGACAGGAACGAGTTTCTGCCGACGGTGCACGGCTTCGATGAATTCTTCGGCTACCTGTACCACCTCGATGCCATGGAGGATCCCTGCCACCCGAACTATCCGCAGGATCTGCGCAATCGGGTGGGACCGCGCAACATGCTCCATTCGTGGGCGACCAACGTCGATGACCCGACGGTCGATCCGCGCTGGGGCAAGGTCGGCAGGCAACGCATCGAGGACGCGGCCGAGCTCTGCCCGAGACGCATGGAAACCGTCGACGACGAGATCCGCGACTTCGCGATCAAGTTCATCGAGAAGGCCAAGGCCGACAACAAGCCGTTCTTTCTCTGGTACAACCCGACGCGCATGCACATCGTCACCCACCTGTCGCCGAAGTACGAGGCGATGCGCAATTCGAACAACGGCTGGACGATCCATGAAGCCGGCATGGCGCAGCTCGACGACGACATCGGCATCGTGATGAAAAAATTGAAGGACATGGGCGTCGACGACAACACCATCGTCGTCTTCACCACCGACAACGGCACCGAGGTCTTCACCTGGCCGGACGGCGGACAGACGCCATTCGCGCAGAGCAAGGGCACGGTGATGGAAGGCGGCTTCCGCGCGCCGGCGATGATCCGCTGGCGGGGCAAGGTGCCGGCAGGCAAGGTCGAGAACGGAATCTTCTCCGGGCTCGACTGGTTCCCGACGCTGGTGGCCGCCGCGGGAAACCCCAACATCGTCGAGGAGCTGAAGAAGGGCAAGCAGATCGAGGGCCGCAACTACAAGGTCCATCTCGACGGCTATGACCAGACGGACATGATCACCGGCAAAGGGCCGTCGAATCGGCACGAAGTCTTCTATTTCGCGGAGAGCGAGCTGGGTGCCGTCCGCATCGACGACTACAAGTATCGTTTCATCGACCAGCCGGGTGGCTGGCTGGGTCAAAAAGCCAAGGTCGACGTCCCGATCCTGGTCAACCTGCGCCTCGACCCGTTCGAGCGCACGGGCTGGCCCGAGAGCGGGACCAAGCAAGGAGCGCAACAATACTTCGACTGGTTCAAGTTCCAATTCTGGCGCTTCGTGTTCGTTCAGCAGCAGGTGGAAAAGCTCGCGCAGACCGCGATCGAGTTTCCGCCGATGCAGAAGGGCGCGAGCTTCAACCTCGATGCGGTGAAAGAGAAGATCGAGGCCGCCAGAACGGCCATGAGCAAATAAACATGAGCAAATAAGACGCGCGCGTTCGATCATCGTCGCCACGCGCAATGCGGAACCCGCGGCCCCCTCTCCAACCCTCCGGCCGAGGTCGGATCTGTCCGATCTCGGCCGGTCAATTGAGCCGAACTCGGGCAAGCCGAGTTCGGTGCAGGCGGGGAAAGAAGTGCGCCGTGCGCGCGGCGCAGAACATCGACAACAAGCTGATCAGCAAATCACCACATTCGCCGTCTACGAGGGCGAGCGAATCGACCCTGGGCAGGAAGTCGATCGTGATCGCGGTGACGCTCCAGCCGCGTGAGAAGACGATGACCGACCAGGAGCTCGCGCGATAGCGGCGAAGATCGTGGCGGGGGTCGGCAAGCGCACGGGTGGGGTGCTGCGGGGGGTCGGCGCGTCTTCGCGTGAGCTGATCAGCCCGACGCATGAACCGCCGTTAACCCTCCCGTCGTATTTGGACCACACTTAGTGAAAAAGCTGATTACCCACAGCCTTCTGTCTGGTATTGAGAATCATCGTGCTTCGATTCGTTCCTGACGTGCCGGCTGTGTGGCGAGCCTTGAGGGGAAAGCCTGGACAGGAGGCGAAGGGGGGATGAGACCGCGCCAGTTTGTCGCGATCGGAGCCGTGGGCGGAACGATCGCTCTTGCCGCCTGGGGCGCTGCCAGTCTCGGCGGCTTCGGTTCCTCTGACATTCGGAATGTCGCGACGATGACGCGCGGCGCAACGTCGTCGCGCGCTGACGCGAAGTCCGTCGACACGCCGCCGGCAAAAGCAGCAACCCAACCAGCAAGCCAAGCAGCGAGGGATGCGGCGACGTCCCATCTCGGGCTGCCCGCGCCTGTCGCCGCACCGACGACAGCCGCCGATGTCCCGGCAGCCGCGCCATCCAAATCCGCAATCGAACCGGCGGCCCCGTCCGTGAAAGATGCGGCGGCGGCCGTTGCAGACGCGGCCGCGGCTGCCGTCGCTCCCGCCGGCGACTCCGCCGCCACAGGGCCTCGCGTTCAGACCGCTTCGGCCGATCCTGCTGCGACGCTGCCGCCCGCGACGCCGCTCAAGACAGGCGTGTCGCTCGCGTCGCTGTTCAGACCGGATGCGGCGAAGGAGCTCCCGAAGCCGGTGGTGCGCCGGCTCGACGCGCCGGACGAATGCCTCGTGCCGGAGCCGTGCATCGATGACTATCTGTGGGCGTTGTACGAACGGGCGCCCAAGGTCGACACCAACAAGGTGATCGAGCACATCAGCGTGACGGTGAAGAAGAAGGGAAAGAAGGGCAAGACGCTGACCGTCAAAGTCAAAAAAGCCATCACGAAATACGTCCTCGGGGACTTCACCTGGAAGGATCCGATCGCGGCACAACGCGCCGGCATGTCGCTCAAGGATTACGTGATCGGCGGGATGGATCGCACCTTCAAGCTGAAGCTCTTCCGCGCGGCTCGCGCGATGGAGGACGCCGGGCACATGCCGGGGATCACCAGCGCATTCCGCGACAATTATCGGCAATCGATCGCCGTCGGCAACACCGCGGCGAGCGACAGCTCATACCATGGCGGAAGCCGCCGCGGCGGCTACGGCCATGGGCTTGCGGTCGACATCGTCAGCGTCAAGGGCGAGACCCGCATGCAGCGATACGCCGCGAGCGACGAGCTGTGGAAGTGGATCGACGCGCACGAGAAGGAGCTGGGAGTCGGGCGGCCGTATCTCGATCGCGACCCGCCGCATATCGGCCCGCTCGACGGCAAGGAATATGTCGACAAGCGCGCCGGGGCCAAGGTGAGGATCGCAGCTTTGGCGAAAAAGAAAGCGAAAGCGGCGAAAATGGCGGACGCGAAGAAGCGCCTCGCCAAGCGCAACGACACCAGCGCAGCGAAACGCGCAAAGCCGGCAAAGTCGGCCAGGACGGCAACCGTCAAAACGGCAGGCGCACAACGTTGACATGACTTGTCCGCCGTAGCGCGACTTGTCCGCCGTCGCTCGAAGAGCGAAGGCGGATGCGTGCCTGCCCTTTCAGTCAGAACGTACTGATTTTGGACGCACACGCGCGGGGTTGACGTGCGTGATGCCTGCGCCGGCGCGCTGTTACCGGCAAGCTCGCGTCACGCGCTTGTGAGGGGAGTCCCAACGTAACATCCCGCTCGATTTCTGCACGGATCGTGAACCGCCCCGCATGTGAACGCAACTAAGCGGTTTCGACGTTCGTTGCAGAAGCGGCGGCCATGACGGCACTACAGATTTTTCTCCTCGGAATCATGGTCGCTTGGACGCCAAGCGCCGTGCTCCTGGCTTGGCTGATCTACCGCACGCCATTGGCTGCGGACGAGTCCTCTGAAGCTCAGACGGACCAGCCCGCTGCTACGCTGGTACCGTCTGACGCGACGGTGTCCACCGAATTGCCGGCGGCTCAGTCGAGTTCGGACAGCAGCAGCCCCAATAAGCGGGTGTGCAAGACCGCCTGATCGCGCAACGCCGGAGCATCACTCCACGCGCGAAAAATCCCGCAGCACCGGCACGGGCACCGACACGACATTGGCGCTGCCCCACGCCGTGGTGATGCGCAGCTCCTCGGACGCGAGCCGCATGGTGCGCACATAGACATTGCTGACCACCGCGACGACGCGGCCGGCGCAGTCGAGCACCGGCGCGCCGGAGGCGCCGTGATCGAGCACCAGGCGATCGTTGCCGTCGTACATTTCGAGCAGCGCCGCGCCCGCGACCCGGGCATCGCCGCGATCAGCGTCGCCGTACCGCACGAACCGCCCGCCGGCGATCCGCAGACGGCGGCCCGGAAAACCGAGGCTCACCACTCGCTCGTCGGGCGCGAGCGGCTCCATGCGGAGCGTGAGACTCCGCGCGCCGGCGAACGCAGTCGCGAACTCGAGCACGGCGATCCGCTCAGCGCCGTCGCCGGCCAGATGGCGGATGCGCGCGGGGACCGACTGCGTGTCGCTGCCGGTGCCGATCGTGATGCTGTGCCAGGTGTCGCGTGACAGCTTCATCGCCTCGGCGACATGCTCGACCGTGACGAGCGTGGTCGGCGACAGGAACCAGCCGGTGCCGGCAACACCCGCGAGGCCGGCCGGCACGTCGCGGTCGGCCGCGTCGAAGCGGCGGGTGATGCTGGCGATCGAGGGGCCGAGCGTCGCGGGATCGATGCACTGCGCGGCGGCCGGCGCCGCCGCGAGCAGAAGGATAAGAACGGAGAAGAGCCGCCGCATGACGCTCCAGGTTCACAACGCACGCTCGTGTGCAGCCGGACCCGACAACGTCTGCAACAACTCCCGACGCTATCACGGCGGCGCGCGGCGACACCCGTGGGAGTGACTTTTCCCGACGTTTTCGCGCCGACTGTGGTTGTCGTGACACAGCGCGCCGGTGCTGCAGGGCAAATTACGTATGACCCGAAGGGATGCACGGCAGCGCCGCGGGTGCACTTCTCCCCGCTTGCGGGGAGAGGTGATCGCACCGCAAGTGCCCTCCTGTGATTGCCCGGCCGCGCGGCGGCGGCATGACCCAACGGATTGGACCTCGGTCCAACTCGATTTCCCAACCCGGCCCGCCTTGAATGACGCTGCCTCATTCCGACCCGTTCGGGTCGCGCCTCGGCTCTTTCTCAACAGGAGCAGGTCATGGTCCATCCCAGCAACAGACCAACATCACCGAACCGCCGCAGCATCCTGCTCGGCGCCACCACGCTCGCGGCCGCCTCGGCGGTCGCCACAGCCACGCGGACTGCGCAGGCGCAGGTCCAAACGCCGACGCCGCGCCCCACTGCCGCCCCGGCCGGACAGCGGCAGCCGAACATCCTCGTCATCTTCGGCGACGACATCGGCTACTGGAACATCAGCGCCTACAACCGCGGCATGATGGGCTTCCGCACGCCCAACATCGACCGCATCGCGCGCGAGGGCGCGATCTTCACCGACCTCTACGCGCAGCAGTCCTGCACCGCGGGACGCGCCGCGTTCCTCACCGGACAGAGCTGCTTCCGCACCGGGCTCCTCAAGGTCGGCCTGCCGGGCGCCAAGGAAGGCCTGTCGGACAAGGATCCGACGGTCGCCGAGCTGCTCAAGCCGCTCGGCTACGCGACGGGGCAGTTCGGCAAGAACCATGTCGGCGACCGCAATGAATTCCTTCCGACCGTGCACGGCTTCGACGAGTTCTTCGGCAACCTCTATCACCTCAACGCCGAGGAGGAGCCGGAGAACCCCGACTATCCGAACCCGACGCAGTATCCGAACTTCATCGGCAAGTACGGCCCGCGCGGCGTGCTGCGCACCTACGCGACCGACGTCGACGACGCGACCGAGGACGCACGGTTTGGCCGCGTCGGCAAACAGAAGATCGAAGACACCGGCCGGCTGACGACGAAGCGCATGGAGACGGTGGACGAGGAGTTCCTCGGCGCCGCCAAGTCCTTCATCGAGCGGAATGCGCGCGCCAACAAGCCGTTCTTCTGCTGGTACAACTCGACGCGCATGCACATCTACACGCACCTCAAGCCGGCGTCGAAAGGCAAGACCGGACTCGGCACCGAGGCCGACGGCATGGTCGAGCACGACGGCATGGTCGGCGAGCTGCTCAAGCAGCTTGACGACCTCGGCATCGCCGACAACACGATCGTGCTGTGGACGACTGACAACGGCGCCGAGGTGTTCTCGTGGCCGGACGGCGGCACCACGCCGTTCCACGGCGAGAAGAACGCGAGCTGGGAAGGCGGCTACCGCGTGCCCGGCATGATCCGCTGGCCGGGCGTGGTGAAGCCAGGCACCGAGATCAACGAGCTGATGTCGCACGAGGACTGGGTGCCGACTCTTGTGGCGGCAGCCGGCGATCCGAACGTCAAGCAGAAGCTGCTCACCGGCTACACGGCGGGCGGCAAGACGTTCAAGGTCCACCTCGACGGCTACGACCAGCGCGACCTGCTCGCCGGCACCGGTCCGTCGAAGCGCAAGGAGTATTTCTACTGGACCGACGACGGCAACCTCGCGGCGCTGCGCTACGATCGCTGGAAGATCCTGTTCCTCGAGCAGCGCGCGCGCGGCCTCGACGTCTGGCAGGATCCGCTGGTGGCGCTGCGGCTGCCGAAGCTGATCGACGTGCGCGCCGATCCGTTCGAGCGGGCGCCGTTCGACAGCGGCGAGTACGGCAAGTGGCGCGTCGAGCGGCTGTTCGTGCTGGTGCCGGCGCAGGACCTGGTGGCCGAGCACCTGAAGACCTATGTCGACTTCCCGCCACGGCAGAAGCCCGGCACGTTCTCGCTCGACCAGGTGCTGTCGAAGCTGCAGGAAGGCGGCAGCGGGAGGCGGTGACCCGCCTTCGCTCTTCGATACGGCGGACAGGTACGCTGCACGTTAAGCTGAGGCCCCGCCAGTGGCACTGCCTGCTCTCTCCCCCGCTTGCGGGGGAGAGGTGGAGAGGGGGTTAGTGCAGGCACGGCATTCCCTGTCTGCCCCCCCCCCAACCCTCCCCCGCAAGCGGGGGAGGGGGCGCTCAGTGCGCGCGGCAAATTCGGCGCTAACCACAAGCACACGCAACGACGCGTCGAGTTGGACCACGGTCCAATCGACGAAGGCCGCGTCGATTTTCCAACATGACTTATCGAGATGACCGCTGCCGTGGCATCGCGCGGGGCGACGTTGCTCGTTTTCGAGGGAGCGAAACCATGCCTGAACGCGACCACCAATCCGCCGCAACCGACACTCCGAGCCGCCGGAGCCTCCTGCTCGGCTCGACCACCATCGCGCTGGCCGCCACAGCAGCCGGCGCCGCGACACCGGCCACCGCGCAGGCGCAGCAGCCGCAGCAGCCGCGTCCCGCCGCGGCGCCCGCTTCGAACCGGCCCAACATCCTGTTCATCATGGGTGACGACATCGGCTGGTTCAACGTCAGCGCCTACAATATGGGGATCATGGGCTATCGTACGCCCAACATCGACCGCATCGGCCGCGAGGGCGCGGTGTTCACCGACTGGTACGGCCAGCAGAGCTGCACCGCCGGCCGCGCCGCCTTCATCACCGGGCAGTCGCCGATCCGCACCGGCCTCACCAAGGTCGGCCTGCCCGGCGCCGAGCTCGGCCTCGGCCCGCTCGATCCGAGCGTCGCCGACGTGCTGAAGACCTACGGCTACGCCACCGGGCAGTACGGCAAGAACCATCTCGGCGACCGCGACGAGCACCTGCCGACCGCGCACGGCTTCGACGAGTTCTTCGGCAACCTCTATCACCTCAACGCCGAGGAGGAGCCGGAGAACCCGGACTATCCGAAGGATCCGCGCTTCCGCCAGAAGTTCGGTCCGCGCGGCGTGCTCAAGACCTCGTCCGACGGCAGGATCGAGAACACCGGGCCGCTGACGTCGAAGCGGATGGAGACGATCGACGAGGAGTTCCTCGCCGCGGCGAAGGACTTCATCAACCGCCAGCACCGCGCCAACCGACCGTGGTTCTGCTACTTCAACTCGACGCGCATGCACGTGTTCACGCATCTCAAGAAGGAGTCCGAGGGCAAGACCGGGCTCGGCGTCTATCCCGACGGCATGGTCGAGCATGACGGGCATGTCGGCGAACTGCTCAAGCTGGTGGACGACCTCGGCGTCGCCGCCAACACGATCGTCGTCTACACCACCGACAACGGCGCCGAGGCGATGACCTGGCCGGACGGCGGCTCGACGCCGTTCAAGGGCGAGAAGGCGACCAACTGGGAAGGTGGCTTCCGCGTGCCGTGCCTGATCAAGTGGCCGGGCGTGATCCAGCCCGGCACCGTCATCAACGACATGTGCGCGCACGAGGACTTCATCCCGACCTTCGCGGCGGCGGCAGCGGGCGAAACCGACCTGGCCGGCAAACTGCTGAAGGGCCACATGCTGAACGGCAAGAGCTTCAAGGTCCACCTCGACGGCTTCAACCTGATGCCGTTCCTCAAAGGCGAGGCGGCGAAATCGCCGCGCGAGGAGTTCCTCTACTGGAGCGACGACGGCGACCTGATGGCGATCCGCGTGCGGAACTGGAAATTAGCGTTCATGGAGCAGAACAACGAGATCGGCCCCAAATTGCCGGCCGGGCCCTGGATGGGGCAGTTCACCAAGCTGCGCATGCCCAAACTCTACAACCTGCGGGCCGACCCGTTCGAGCGCGGCCCCGACAGCCAGAACTACACCGACTGGGTCGCCCACCGGATGTTCCTGTTCGTGCCGGCACAGGCCGCGGTCGCGCAGTGGCTCGACAGCTTCAAGGAGTTCCCGCCGCGCACCAAGCCGGCGAGCTTCAGCGTCAGCGACGTGATGGAGAAGATCCAGACGCACGCGGGAAAGAATTAGCGACGGCGTGTAGGCCGCGAGCGCGCCACAGGCACTGCGGGTTCCCCTCCCCCTTGTGGGGAGGGGTTAGGGGTTGGGGGTGCTTCTAGAGCACTGACTCAGTGCGTGTGGGCACCCCCCTCCCCAGCCCTCCCCCACAAGGGGGGAGGGAGCGCTCAGTGCCTGTTGCTTCGCCATGCCTTCACTACATGCATCAGCGGACAATTCACATGTCACCCGCTACCATGCGCGCCTCGTGGAGGTACGCATGCGACGACGGGACTTCGTGGCGATGATGGTCGGCATCACAATGGCATGGCCGATAATGGCATCCGCACAGGCTCAGCTCACGCCCGCACAGCAGGAGGCGCTCGCTGCGTATCAGAAAGCGCTCGACGACTTCAAAGCCATCCTCAAGCAGCGCCGCGCGCAGATCGACGCCAGGCAGCCGCTGCCGAACCTGCCCGGCCAGGCCGTCTATCTCGCGCGCAACGCGGTGATCAGCACCTACAAGGACCTCACCGACGTCATGCCGGCGAAGATCGGGCGGCCGAACAGATACAGCCTGCCGCCCGCCTATTTCGACGCCGACAACGAGCCGCTGCTCGACGAATATGCCGCCGTGTTCCGCGTCATGCAGGCGCCGCCCGCGTTCGCGCAGAATTCCGACACGCCGTTCCGTGACGTGGTCCAGCTCGGCACCGCGATCGCCCGCGTGCGCGGCCTCGACGCGACGCATGCCGACATCGCCGGCCGCATCAGCCTCGGCATCTTCTTCGCCGAGACCAACGGCAACCAGAACATGGGCAATGCGCGCTCGAACAAATACAAGGGCAGCTTCCAGACCGGCCCGTCGGAGGCGCATGGCGGCAGCAGCCGCTGGACGGCGCTGCGGCCGGCGATCGCGAAATTCGATCCCGCGCTGATCGCGCGCGACGACAAGGAGGAGGCGCGGCTCGGCGGCATCGACCGCCGCTACAATCACTGGATCAACGTGCGCGACGCGCTCGTCAACGCGCATGCCGACGTGTTCCAGCGCATCCCGGCGATCGTCAAGACGCTGCCGAACCCGATCGACCAGATGAAGGTGTTCGAGCTGATGCAGATCGTGCCGAGCCCGACCCGCGCGGCGCTCGCCTCGGGCAACCTCACGGGCTACCGCGTCTCCGATGCGACCATCATGGGCTACCTGCGCAACAACAGCATGTTCACGTTCGGCAAGAGCGACCGCGCGCGGACGTCCGCGAACTATCGCGAGATCCTCGACGCGATGTGGCTGTTCAACGAGAAGTTCGAGCGCGCGCTGGCGAAGTTTGACGAGATCAAGGCAGAGCGGAAGGGGTAGGCCGCATCCCGCGCGCTGAGCGTCCCCTCCCCGCAAGCGGGGGAGGGAGCAGGCCGTGCATATCGCACGGTCGCGCCTTCTCATCTCCGTCCGACCGCACCATCACATCCTGCGGAGGACCCATGCCAGCGGCCGCGCGCGCGGAACGATTCAATCTCCTCCGTTTTGTTCCCGGTGTGATGGGCGACCAGCTCGAGCGTCGTCCACCGCATGTGTACCGCTCCTCGCCTGGCGGAACCGACGATCGTGCTCCCGCCGGGGACGAGCGCTGGTCAGGAGTAAGAACCATGAAAAAGATGTTGGTATTCGGCGCAGCAGCGGTGCTGTTCGCGTCCGTGGCTGTCGATAATGCGTCCGCACGCATGGGCGGTGGCGGAGGAGGCCATGGCTTCTCCGGCGGCGGAGGAGGCCGCGGTTTCTCGATGGGCGGCGGAGGCGGCCGCGGCTTCGCGATGGGCGGCGGAGGCGGGCGTGGCTTCGCGATGAGCGGCGGCGCGTTCCGTGGCGCCTCGATCGGCGGCCCCGGCATCAGAGCGGCATCGGTCGGCGGCTGGCGCGGCGGGCCCGGCATGGGATGGCGCGGTGGCCCAGGTTGGGCCGGCTCGCGCGCCGCATTCGTAGGCGGTCCTCGCTGGGGCGGCAGCCGTGTCGCCTGGGCCGGCAGTGGGTGGCGCGGTGGCGCTTGGGCCGGCCGCGGATGGGCCGGTCGCAACTGGGGCTGGCGCGGCCATCGCTTCGCGAACCGCCGCTTCTTCTTCGGCGCACCGCTGTTCGCCGGCGTCGCGCTCGGCTCGGCCTATTACGACTCGTGCTGGGTCTGGAACGGCTGGGATTACGTGAACGTCTGCTACGGATCCGGTTACGGGTACGGCGGCTGGCCGTATTACTGACGCGTCGGCAGCACGTAGGGCGGATTAGCGATAAGGGCGTTTACGCCCGTCTTTGACGGGCTATGGCGTATTGCGCCGCGGCATCTCAGCGGCGCAATACGCCTTCGGCTATTGCGCCCTACAGCAGCAGATCCGCATACGCGAACCCGTCTCGCTCTAAGGTTTCGCCGACGCGCACGTGGAGCCGCCGCGCGAACATCGGGCCGGCGACCACGCAGGAATGAAACTCGCCGCGCTCGCCGCACGGATCGATGTCGGGCGAGAAGTCCGCGAGCAGCGCGGCGTCGAATTTTCTCCCGGCGAACGACGCCGCAAGTTTCTTCAGGTCGACGGTCGCGAGATAGGTCTCCACGCCCGCGGCGATCATCTCGCGCGCGAGTTTTTCGGTCGGCCGCCCCCACAGCGGAAACACCGGCGTGATGCCGGTGCCGGCGAGCTTCTGCTCGCGATAGGCGCGCACGTCCTCGAGGAACAGATCGCCGAAGATGATGTGCGTGACGCCCTGCGCCTTCGCGTCGGCGAGCGCCGCTTCCATGCGCGCCTCGTAGACGTCGTTCGGACATGGATAGGGAATCGAGACGATGGTGGCCGGCAGGCCGGCAGCTTCGAGCTGCGCGTGCAGTATCTCCTGGCGCACGCCGTGCATCGACACGCGCGCAAACGTTTCCGTCACGGTGGTGAGCGCGCCGACCACCTCGTAGGCACCGCTGCGGCGGATCTCGTGCAGGGCGAACGCGGAATCCTTGCCGCTCGACCACGCGATCAAAGCTTTCGGCATAGCGCGGTTTTCCCCCGGCTTGTTCACATTGCGCGTTCACATGGCGTGTGTCCGGCGGTTTCGACTTTACCGCACGGCGCGGGAGATGTAGCAAGCAACGAGATCGTCATGGCCGGTTTCACCCGGCCGGCGGAGCATGGAAAATTTTCGGTTTGACATCACGGGCCGCGCGATGCGGCCCGTTTTTCGTGGCGGCATTTGACGCCGCTGTAAGCCGCCCCCTCTCCACGCGCACTGCGCGTCCCCTCCCCCGCTTGCATCCGAACTCGGGTTTACCCGAGTTCGGCATCTCTTAACCGGCCGAAGTCGGAAACATCCGACTTCGGCTGGAGGGTTAGGGAGGGGGCACGCGTGGCACTGCATTCCGAACTAACCCCCTCCCCACCCCTCCCCCGCAAGCGGGGGAGGGAGCGAGAGGCCGTGCGCGCCTCACACAACTCATCCGCACGACTTGCACTTCATCCGCAACGCTGTCCAACACGGAGCCCCGCATGCCTACCCTCAAAAATCCGCGCCGCGAAAAATTCTGCCACCGCTACGTGTTCGGGGACACCGCCGGCAATGCCGCCGCGTCGTACCATGCGTCAGGCTACACCTGCGCGGCGTACAGCTCGCCGCAGAACGCAACGCGGCTGTTGAACCAGCCGGAGGTGCGCGCCCGTGTCGACGAGCTGCTGGGCGAGCTCGCGTCGACGACCGCGCAGGCCGCCGAGCAGACCCTGGAGAAGCTCGCCATCACCAAGGAGCGCGTGCTGACCGAGCTCGCCAACATCGGCTTCGCCAACGTGCTCGACTACTTTCGCCCCGACGGCTCCGGCGGCATCGTCGTCGATCTCGCGCGCATCAGCCGCGACCAGGCGGCCGGCATCATCGCGGTGCGCTGCGTCGAGCGGCTGAGCGCGCGCGGCGACCGCACGCGCCACATCAGCATCAGGCTCGGCGACAAGCGCGCGGCGCTGGTCGATCTCGGCAGGCATCTCGGTCTGTTCGTGCCGGGCGACAAGCCGGAGGAGGTGTTCGATGCGGCGACCGAGGAGGAGCTCGAGCGGCGCGTCGCGGAGGAGATCCGCAAGATCGCCGAGGAGCGCATCGAAGTGCAGCGCAAGCGCGAGCAGCGGGTGTTCGCGCCGATCGAGGCTTACGCGAAGGACAATGGGTGGGAAGCGAAGGCCTTTCTCGGCCGTCACATCGAGCTCACGCGGCGCGCCGGCGGCGACCCGATGCGCCTTGATGTCGTGCTCGGCATTCCGACCAGCCGCGACATCGAGCAGGCGTTCACCGAGGGCACGCCAAAGCCGCCGCGAGACCAAACGTCTGACGACAAAACGTCCGAAGGACGGCTCGTCTACAATCCGCTCGGCATCACCAATGCACAGTCGGAACACCTGCGCTTCTTTCTCAAGGCACTGAAGCTCGAGTTCTTCGATCCGAACGATCCGCTCCAGTTCCTCGATCCGAACGCCGTGCCGCAATGGTCCATCCCATGATCGCGCCCGTGTTCCTGTCCGCGAGCGAGCCCAATCAGGAGCGCGACCCCAAATATTGGACCACCGCCAACGTGGTGAACCTGCGCGAGGCGGTGCGCGCGTTCTGCGCGCATGTGCTGCCG
>Ga0081540_1002562_pt1 | contig 14747 bp, 14 predicted proteins | sample TabmetS2T1R1_FD_71024 | JGI IMG/M metagenome (GOLD analysis project Ga0081540, IMG submission 71024) | Tabebuia heterophylla rhizosphere microbial communities from the University of Puerto Rico - S2T1R1 | ecosystem: Host-associated > Plants > Roots > Rhizosphere ... | reverse complement strand
GGCGGCGATGGGGACGCTGATGGTGGTCGCGGACCACCAGCGCGCCCCGAGTGCGCCCGAGGTCGCGGCCCTCGAGCAGTCGGACGACGTGTCGGCGTCCGACCGCCTCGATGGCCTGGTCAAACTGCGCGAGGAAATGATGCGGGCCGTGCCGCGGCCGCAACCCGAGCCGCCATTGCAGCAAGCCACGCTTGGCTCGATGCCCGAGGCGGCTTCTGGTCCGTCGTTAATGGCCCGAACCGAAATCGGCGACGATACGATCGGGACAAAATCGGCGTCCCTGGGCCACGATGATGCCGTCCAGCCGGTCCCGACAGCGCCAGAAGCATCCGACGATGCCTCCACCCCGGCGCAGGGGACGAAGGATTTCAGGTATCTCGCCTATTACGTCTGGTCCGAGCTGCCGCCCGCCGAGAAGCCGGCGGAGACCGTCCTGCGTTCATTCAAGGACATTCCGCTCGGAACGCCGATCGAGGAGATCCAGCGCGCATCCGACGCTTTCGGTCTCGACTCCAATTTCATGAAAGCGGTTGCCAAGATCGAGTCTGGTTTCGACCCCAACCAGCGCACCGGGTCGTATATCGGCCTGTTCCAGCTGAGCGAATACGAGTTCAAGAAATTCGGCTCCGGGCAGATTCGTAATCCCCGCGATAATGCCGTTGCGGCTGCTTACAAGGTCATTACCGAAGGCATTCTGTTCGAATGGGTGACGCACAGGAAGCCCACCTTGAGCGATCTTTACTTGATCCATCAACAAGGATGGGAAGGCGCCGCCCAGCACATCAGCCAGCCTGATCGCATCGCCTGGAAATCCATGTGTGCCACCAGCGAAGGCAAGGAGAAGGGCGAAAAATGGTGCCGACGCGCGATCTGGGGGAATACTCTTCCCACCGTCAAACACACCTGGAAATCGGTGGAGAAACTGACGTCCGGGGCGTTCGTCGGAATGTGGCGCGACCGGGTTGCTGAATTTTATTCGAAATACATGGCCACCGCTACCGCCGCAGCCACCGCCACTGCCGAACGGGCGAACCAGTAATTTCGGTTGAGTCTAGGACTTTCGACTTGCCCCACTTCCTCCGAAATCGGCGGGAAGATCCCGTGCGGCCCGGCGCACGAGCATCACGAAGTTGCGGACTACCGGCGATGGCTCGCCGCGGCGCGATGCGAGGTTCAGGACGGCTTTCGGTTGAGAGGTACCCTTGAGTGGCCGGTACGCAATGCCGTCCATCGTCATTCGCTGCATGCAAGCCGGCACCAGCGAAATTCCGAGCCCGACGGCGACGAGGCTCAGCGCCGATGTGATGCGGGGCGCTTCCTGGCCGAGGCGAGGGCTGAACCCTGCCTTGAGGCAGGCCGCCATCGTCGCCTCATAAAACGCCGGTCCGAGCTGGCGCGCGTAGATGATGAACGTTTCGCCGGCAAGGTCCTTCAATGAGAGCGCGCCGCCGCGATCGCGCCGCGCCAACGCATGATCGCTCGGCAACGCGACCACCATCGGTTCCACCAGCAATGGATTGGCGACGAGGCCTTGCGGTTCGGCAAGGGGCGCGCGCATGAAGGCAACGTCCATCTGGTCATTACACAGGCGTTCGAGCGCCTCCTTCCTGAGACACTCGTCCAGCGTTAGCGACACCTGCGGGAAGGCTACGCGAAAGGCCCGGATGACGTATGGCACGAAGGGATGAAACGGAGCGGTCGGCATGACGCCCACGCAGAGGCGGCCTTGCTCGCCCCGCGCGGCACTGCGTGTGGCTTCGAAGGCGCCGTCGTATTGCGCGAGCGTCGCGCGCGCACGATCGAGGAAAACCCGTCCCGCTTCGGTCAGCTCGACCCCACGCGCCTTGCGGCGAAAGAGCTGGACATCGAGCTCGGTTTCGATCGCCTTGATCCGCTGGCTGAGCGGCGGCTGCTGCATGCCGAGCCGCTCCGCGGCCCGCGTGATGTGTCCTTCTTCGGCGACGGCGACGAAGTGCCGGAGATGTCGCAACTCCATTGTCATATCCATTTCGATATGAATTTTACTTCATCCATATGATATCTCAGCTATTTCGAAAATGATATACGGGCCCTTGTTCGATAGAGGAGATGGTCATGACGCTGTTGCGCCGGCAATTTCTGCATCTGACGGCGGGCTCGCTGATCGCGCCCGCGCTATCGTCCTTTGCGCTCGCAGAGACCTACCCGGCGCGGCCGGTACGTGTGCTGGTACCTTACGCGCCAGCCGGGCCGGCCGATATCCTGGCGCGGCTCGCCGCGCAGAAGCTCTCCGATCAATTGGGAAAACAGTTCTATGTCGAGAACATCGGCGGGGCCGGCGGCAATATCGGCATGGGTCAGGGCGCAAGAGCGCCCGCTGACGGTTACACCGTGCTGGTCGTTCCGCCGAACATCGTCGTCAATCCGGCGATGTACGACACGGTGCCTTACGATCCTTACAAGGACTTCGACCCGGTCACGATTGCCGTCAGCGCGCCAACGGTGCTGTCGGTGCACCCGTCGCTGGCGGTCCAAACGGTCAAGGACCTCGTTGCACTGATCAGGTCCGGCGGCGCCAAGTACAGCTTCGCGTCGCCCGGCACCGGCACTCCACCACATCTGATCGGCGAACATTTCCGCCTGTCGCTTGGGCTCGACCTCCAACACGTGCCGTTCAACAGCGCAGGCCAGGCCGTCGCCTCGACGCTCGCCGGGCACACGCCAATTGTATTCAGCTCGCTGCCTCCTGCCGTGCCGCAGATCAAGGACGGCAAGCTGCGTGCGCTGGCCGTGACCAGCAAGTCGCGATCGCCGGTGCTTTCCGACGTCCCGAGCATGGTGGAAGCCGGCTATCCAGAGATCGAGGGTGAGGGATGGTTCGCCTTCATCGTTCCAGCCGGAACGCCAGGCGAGATCACCGCGCTCCTGAACCGCGAGATCGTGAAACTGATCGCGCTGCCCGACGCCAGGGAGAAAATGGCGGCGCTCGGGTTCACGGCGGTCGGCACGACACCCGAGCAGGCGGCCGGCCTGTTCCGGACGGAGAGCGCCAAGTGGGCAAAGGTCATCCGCGAAACCGGCATCAAGGCGAACTGAATTCTTCGAAGAATTGCGGTCTCATTCATATTCTTGAACGCGTCGTGCCACGCGCGGGCGAAGAACCGACACTTAGTGCATATTCTTGATGCGAAGGCGCCGGGCAACAAACTGCCTCAGCGACGAAAAGATGAGCGCTTACAGATTTAAAGCGGCGCTTTCTGATCCACATTCGATGTTGATGCGCGGTGCACGATTATTGATCGAAGGACAGCCCGCGAAGCTTGCGCGATGGATCAGCGCGCGGCTCGACGAGCGCCGCGACAACGGCGCAGCGGTGGCGACGCTCGATTCGGGGAAGGATCAGTTCGGCCGGACCGGTTCTTTCTCGATCCGGTTGTGAAGCTGCCAGAAGCGCACGGTGCGCTGGGCCGTCTCCATCGACAACTTTCGGAAGTCCCGCTGCGCGACCTCCAGCGTCTGATCGTCGATCGGGTAATCGATCGGCCGGTTGCGCAGGATCGACTCGACCGTCGGCCAGTTCAGGCGCGCGGAGCGGCAGGGAATCAGGATCAGGTCCGAGCGCGGGCCTTCCATCAGCTTGGCCGTCATTTCGACCGGCATGTCGTTGAGAACCGCAAGCGCCACGGTAACCTCGTCGAACTTCCCGGCCTCGGCGAACTTGTAGACCGCCGCGTCGTCGAGTTCGTTCAGCCCCTTCATCAGCTTTACGAGTTCTTCCGCGACGCCAAAGCTCCGTGCCGGCGGCTGGGCCTCGCGGGCGATCTCGTTCAGCACCTGGCGAATTTCTTCCTGGATCGCGGGCGGCGCGACGGCGAGCAGCCGGGCGCGAACCGTCTCCTTGGCGCGGCGCAACAGGTCGCCCATGAATTTGGGTGGGAAATCGCCGCGAAGACCGAGGATCTCGACCAGTTCGTCGTCCGCGCTGGCGCGGGCGACGATGTTGGAAAAGCCTTCATCGGAAAACTTCGCGCCGGCATTGTTGGCCAGTTTCCGGATCACCCGGCCTTCGCCGCGGTCGACGATGACGTCGGTGACGGCAACGGGAAGTTCGGCGCGGCCGGAAATCGCGAGCAGATGGTCCTGGCCCTTCTTGCTGGCGATCTCGACCAGCATGTCGGTGCCGAGCCGGCTGGAATGGGCCAGCACATTGCCGGCGACCTCGATCTCGTCGTCCCAGGCGAGATTCTGGATGACCTCGAACGGCGCGTAGTCGAGCGGCGCCAGCCGCTTTGACAGCTCGGCCTTCGCCCGCGTTTCGACGCGCGCGATCAGCAGGCAGAGCACGTCGTCGAAAACCTTCACCTGCTCGTCGTTGAGGCGCTCTCCGTCATTGAGAAAGAGATCGGTAACCTGTCGCAGGGTTTCCACTCGCCTGGCAGATGACCCGCCTCGTACGGCATCTTCGAGTTCGGCGATGATCGAATGAGCCGGCTGTTGCGCCATGATGGCCTTGTTCTGTTGTTGGTTGTCGCAAGGGTTCAGCAACGACAATGCCGCTTCCATCCTTACGTCCACGTTAAAGCGAAACCTCGCGAGCCTGCAGCGTCGGAGTGAAACGGGCCGAACTTCGCTCAATCGTCATTGCGCGGCGCGTCGGCAATGAAGCACAGGGAGCATTGTAGGGTCGGCCTTCCGGATTGCTTTACCAACCGGACGGCGCGTTTCGCCCGTTTGACGCGAGAGGTCGCCCCATGTCGCGCGTAACATGTATTACCGCCGCTTCCGGTAACACAGTGGGGCTGCTATCCTCTCCAAACCGTTCCGGCGATATCTCGAATGGGAAGTTGTCCGGCAACAAGCCATCAAGCCTTGCCGCCTCCCGGAGGCTTAAGGATTCCTTCACGACGAACTCCATTAAACCCCTCACAAGAGCCTGTAACAGCATGAGATCTGTCGTCATCACCGGCGCATCCACCGGCATTGGCTGCGCCAGTGCGAAGCTGCTGCTCGAGCGCGGCTTCCGTGTCTTCGGCAGCGTGCGCAAGCAGGCCGACGCCGACCGCCTCGGAACTGAGTTCGGCGCGAATTTTACGCCGCTGATCTTCGACGTCACCGACGAAGCCGCGGTATTGAGTGCCGCGCGCGAGGTCCGCAACGCCCTCAATGGTGAAACGCTCGCCGGCCTCGTCAACAATGCCGGCATTGCGGTCGCTGGCCCGGTGCTCGAGCTGGCCGCCGATGAATTTCGCCGCCAGATGGAGGTCAATTTCATCGGACCGATCATTGCGACCCAGGCCTTCGGTCCGCTGCTCGGCTCCGATCCGCAGTTGAAGGGGCCCAAGGGGCGGATCGTGATGATCTCCTCGGTCTCCGGTAAGCACGGCAATCCGCTGACCTCTGCTTATGCCGCCTCCAAGCATGCCATCGAGGGGCTGTCCGAGAGCCTGCGCCGCGAACTGATGCTGTTTGGGATCGACGTCATCATCATTGCGCCGGGCGCGGTGAAGACCCCGATCTGGAGCAAGGCCGAGGAGGTCGACTTTGCCGCGTACAAGAACTCGCCGTATTTTCCGGCGCTGGAAAATATCCGCGCCTTCATGCTGGGCGTGAGTGCGATCGGGTTGCCGGCCGAGACGATCGCCGAGAAGGTGTTCGAGGCGCTGACGCTGCCGAACCCGAAGGTGCGCTACACGTTGGCGCCGGACCCGATGCGGCAGTTGATAGCGAGGGTTCTGCCCAAGCGCACCCTCGACAAGATCATTGCCAGGCGTCTCGGCCTGATGCCGCAGGGGTGAGCATGATGCAGCGAATGACGATTCGAGCCGTGGCGATCCTTGCGCTGGCTTCCCTTGCCCATGCCGGCGATCAAGGCGAGCCCGAAAAATCCTGCGACGGCAGCACCTGCGAGATGGTCGAGTGCCTCAAGGCCAAGACGGCGCAATGGGACAAGCGGTTGAACATCGCCTATCAGAAAGCGGTGCAGGATGCGGTGCCGGCGCAGCGCGAGCCGTTGCGTGCCGCGCAGCGGCTGTGGATCCAGTACCGTGATGCCAACTGCCTGTATTACGGCATGGGCGAGGGCACCATCGCCCGGCTCGAAGCCGGCGAATGCATGCGCAGTTTGACGGAAGCCAGGGCCAAGGAGCTGGAAGGCCTCGGTCATCAGTGACGACCGGCGAAATTCCGGCTCAAAGATCCGCGGCGAGCTGGACCACAAGCTGACGTAGCCATGCGTGCGCCGGGTCGGCATCGTAAGACGCATGCCACAGCAACGAGACGGTCACCTCGCGCAGCTCCACCGGAGGCGGGCTGAGGCTGAGCCCGAGTTCAGCGGCGAACATGCGAGCCAGTCGCGCCTGCATGGTCACGACGACAGGGGCGCGCGCCACCAGCGACGGCACCGCAAGGAAACGTGGAGTGGTCAGGACGACCGTGCGACGTAGCCCGAGCTTTTCCAGCGCATCGTCCACCACACCGCGCACGCCGCGCCCGGGCCTCAGGCTGGTCAGGACGTGAGGAAGCCGCACATAGTCGTCGAGCGAGATCGGCGGTTTGATCCCCGTCCTTTCGGCATTGAACATGCACAGGTAGTTCTCGGTGAACAGCCGCCGCCGCTTGTGATGCGTCTGCCCGTGCGGGAAGACGTCGTAGCCGATGGCGAGATCCAGCTCGTCGGCGTCGAGCGTATCCAGAAGCGGCTGAGAACCGATATTGTAGAGCCACAGATGGATACCGGGCGCTACCTCGCGCAGGCGCTCCAGCAGCGCAGGGACGATCAGGATTTCCATGCTGTCCGGCAGTCCCAGCCTGAAAGTTCGCACCGCCGTCGCCGGATCGAACGCCTCGTCCCGCGATACGATCGTCTGGATGCGGGCCAATGTGGTCCGCACCGGCTCGACCAGTGTCGCCGCCCGCGGGGTGAGGCGCAGGCCCTCCGGCCCGCGCGTCAGCAGTTCGTCACCGAACAGGTCCCGCAGCCGCGCGAGGTTGTGGCTCATCGCCGACTGGCCAATGCCGACGCGCGCCGCAGCACGGGTGACGCTGCGTTCCGTGAGCAGCGCATCGAGGTGAACCAGCAGGTTCAGGTCGATGCGGCCAAGATTGACGGTATCGATACCCATTATCGATCCTATCTGTTTGATCGATGATCATAGTCGGACCATCTCCTCCGGCAAGGAGCGACGGGCACCCGCCCGCCGCCCGAACCAAGGGAGATTTCCATGTCAGTCCGCAGCATCCTTTTTGGCGCCGCATTAGCTCTGGCCTCGTTTGGGGCCGCTCACGCCGACGGCCTGCGTCCGATTCATGCCAAGAGCATCGATCTCGGCGGGGTGTCGGGCGTCGCCTACTACACCGTTGAACCCGACGGGTTCCATGTCGTCACGACGCTTGCGCAGGGCGAGGCGGGGACGCCGGTCCGCATCGTGTCTGTTCTTGCGCAGGACCAGAGCGTGGTGCTGTCAACGCCGCACCAGGCAAGCGCGCTCCAGATCACCCGAAAAGGCGACAACCTGCTCTTCCGCAAGGCGAGCGCAGTCTCGAACTGAATTTCGGTCAAACGACGCATGAAATAGGGAGCGACACATGGCCACGATCCACCTCCACCAGACAACGACCGCAACGCCCGAGCAGTATGTTGCCGGGCTCACCGACTTCGGGCCGGGCCGCTCGAAGCTATTCGGCAACAGCGCCGACGAGTATCTCAAGGTGCACCACAGGAGCCGCACGCAGGCCGACGTCACCGAAGGCTCGGGCGGCATCTGGGAACGCCTGCACTACGATTGGTCCGATCCGAACCGCGTCGTCCTCACCACGACCGACTCCAATCTGTGGGGAGGCGCGTCGGGTCACACCTACACTTTTACGCGCCGGCCCGACGGCTCTACCGATATTGACGTGGCCGTCGTACGCGAAGGCAAAAACCTCAAGGGGTGGCTGCTTAGCCTCGTGCTCAGGACCATCGGCAGGGGAGTGCTGGAAAGGGCGTTCGAAAACTCCGTCAAGGCCATCGAGCTCCGCAGCAGCGCTTCCGAGGTCATCCCGTTCGCTCGGTCGGCTGCACGCTAGGCGCCAGCCAGCGGCGGCAATGTCAATGCCCGCGCGTCGTCGCCCGGGATGTTCTGAACGCGAGGGGAGGGGCGCCATACCTTGCGGAAAAAGCGGTCGTGAAATGCGTGGGTATGGGATAGCCGCAAAGCACGGCGATCTCGCCGATCCGCAGGCCGGTCGTGAGCAGCATTTTCGCTGCGGCCGCCAACCTGATCTCCGACAGATACCGGTACGGGGTCTGACCGACCTTTTGCCGAAACAGGCGGGTGAAATGAAACTTGCTGATGCCGGCCTCGGCCGCCAGTCGTTCGAGCGTGATCTGCTCTCCGAAGTGCACGGAAATGAATTCGATCACCCGGCGGAGCCGTGCATCCGAGATGCTTCCGGCGTGCCGATCATCCTCGTCCGGCACGTATGATTTGCTCTGAACGAGAAGGTGGGTGGCCAGCCACGCGCTCACGGTTTCCGCGTACAGTTCACTCGCGCCCTGTTCCATTGCCATCATCAGCGCGCGCGTGACCTGCGCAACGGCGCGATCCTCGCCCTGCACGCGATTGAACATCGGGACCCCGGAGCGCTGGCCGGGCCGCCTCAAGTGCTCGACTGTCGCCGCAAGCTGGGCCAGCGGAAAGTAGATGTGTGCGAAGTGGCAGCTCTCATCATCCTGGACCGGGACCAGACGAAAGCGCTGGTCGTCCTCGAGCCTGAGCAATGTCGTGGTGCCGGGTTCGCTCAGCTCGTGTCGCCACCGACCCTTGTAGCAGTAATTGACCAGCCAGCGCCCGGAGAGCGAGACGCCGATCCTCGGGTCGAGCGTCGGGACGGACCGGTAGGGCTCGTCCCATCTCATGCCACTATGGACATCCAGCAGCAGCGCCGACCAGCCGAGGTCTCGACTTGATACGCAGCGTCTGGACGGGACCATGCCCGCGCAGCGCATACTTGCTGCCGATACGGTCGGTCGGGAATCTCGATCCATTGTTCGTCCTCACCAGCGGGCGCTGCCGCCTTATCGCAAAACCCGAAAATTGTGTCAGCCGCGCTAAGCTGTCGCACGTCTTGCACCGGCATATCGCACAAGCGCAATTTGGCTAATCAAAACGGCAATATTCCGAAAGCGGGACCAGACACGCTCCTTATGCTGCGACGTGAAGTCGATGTCGGCTTCGTCACAAATCGGACGCAACACGGACAGGAGCCAGGCATGAGACTTCAGGGGAAAGTCGCACTCGTTACGGGGGCCGCGAGCGGCATCGGCCATGCCGTTTCCGAACTGTTTGCGAAGCAAGGCGCGACTGTATTCGCCAGTGATATCGCACCGCCCGCGACGCCGTATTCCGAAGGAATCGACATCATACCGCTCGACGTCACCAGCGAGGGCGACTGGAAAACGGCGGTTGACGTCGTCGTCAAGAAGAGCGGCCGGCTCGACGTGCTGATCAACAATGCCGGGATCATTGCGTACGAGCCGCTGCACGAACTCGACATGGCGGCGTGGATGAAGATGATCGCGGTCGATCAGACCGGTGTCTTTCTCGGCATGCGCGAGGCGGTCCGCGTCATGCGGAAGCAGAAGTCGGGCTCGATCGTCAATATCTCTTCGATTTGGGGCAACTCTGCCGTCGCAGGCGCGCACTCCTACCACGCCGTCAAGGGCGCGGTCCGCAACATGTCGAAGAACGCGGCCATGACCTATGTCGAGGACGGGATACGGGTCAATTCGGTTCATCCTGGCTTTATCCATACGCCGCTCACCGACGCCCAGGCGGCAGATCTCAACGAGGCTGTCATCACGGCAACCCCCATGAAGCGTGGAGGCACGCCGATCGAGATCGCCTATGGCTGTCTTTTTCTCGCTTCCGATGAAGCGAGCTACGTCACCGGGGCCGAACTGGTGATCGACGGCGGCTATCTCGCCCGGTAGCACCGGCGCCATGCATGGACTGGGCGCACGTCCGCCGGCCCTCTGTCATCCCGCCTGCGCCGGCGCCTGCGCACGCGGCGCCATCGCGATCATGCGCAGCGCAAACACCGCCACCAGCGGGATCAGGAAGAGCGCGTAGAGCGGCATGTCCGGGATTCGTTTGCCGAACGACACCATGAACTGGAACAGCAGGTAATAGCCGCCCGAAATATGCAGCCAGCGCCAGGCGCGTGCGCCTAACGCGGCCGCGGTGCGGTCGAACGAAGTGGCGGTCATGGCAATGATGAAGGCATAGCCAACGCCGCCGAATATGTAGGAGGCGATCGAGGTCGCCGCAGCGTAGCCGACTGGGTCCATGACAGCGAAGCAGGCAATCGCAATCGCATGGATGCCGTGCGAGGCGGCAAAGGTCACGCCGAGATAGCGGCGGTTGCGGCGCAGCCATTTCGTCCATCCGTTCGGCCACAGCCGGGCCAGCGCAGCGGCCGAGAAAGCGAGACAGAAGAACAGAAGCGAGGTCCGCGCCGTGAAGCGGATCACCATCCGCACCCCGTCGACCTCGAACTGCCGCATGCCGGCGATCCAGATGCTGAGCGCAACCAGCGCCAGCGAGAGCAGGGCGAACAGCCGCCAGCCTTCGAACCAGTTTTGACGTGCCGGCATCTTTCGTCTCCCATGTTGCCCCGTCATTGCGAGCGCAGCGAAGCAATCCATTCCCCCACTTGCGGCGCCGTGGATTGCTTCGCTCCGCTCGCAATGACGCGGATGGTTCGATGTAATCACCAGTTACATAGCCTCCGCGGGTTCGGTCAATCGTGTAATCGATGCTTACATTCACAAGCAGGTGATGCTAGAGAGGCGCGATGCGCCGTTCCTCCGCCAAACCGCCTGCCGCCAAATCCGCCGCCGCCCGCCCGGGCCGGCGTGCGTCCCGCGCCGCCACGCCGAAGCCCTACCACCACGGCGACCTCCGGCGGGTCCTGATCGACGCCGCGCTGCAACTGGTCGGGGAGGGTGGCTCGGACGCCGTCAGCGTCCGCGAGGCGGCTCGCCGCGCCGGGGTCTCGCCGGGGGCGCCGTTCCGGCATTTCCCGAGCCGCGACGCGCTGATGCAGGCGGTGGCGGAGGAGGCGCAGCGGCGCTTCCGTGCCGAGATCGAAGCCGCGCTGGCGGAAGCGCTGGCCAGCGATCCGCTGGCGCGCTTTCGCTGCCTGGGGCTGGCTTACTTGCGCTGGGCGATGCGCAATCCGACCCATTTCGAAATCATCTCCAGCCGCCGCTTTTTCGATCACGACAAGTCGGCCGAGGTCTCGCGCGACAATGCCGAACTGATCGAACTGACCGAGCGCACGCTGGCGGACGCGTTCGCCGCCGGCCAGCTCCGGTCGGGCGACCTCAAGCGGGTCCAGATCGCCGGCCGGGCGCTGGTCTATGGATTTGCCCGGATGAATATCGACGGCCATTTTCCGCGCTGGGGCGTAGCCGGCGCCGAGGCCGAGCAGACTGCCGAGGCGGTTCTCGATCTCTTCATCGAGGGGATCGCGAAGCGGCCGTGACTCTTGCCGTCATTCCGGGGCGTGCGCAGCACGAACCCGGAATCTCGAGAGTCCGGGTTCGATGCTTCGCATCGCCCCGGAATGACGGCTCAAGAAAAGACAGCCCCAGAATGACGCGGAGTAATCCTTCAACGCCCCTGCGCAAGCGGGCAAATTCATTGCGCATTCATGACTGTTCCACTACGTTTTTGTGACACGGCGCGGGTTCCGGCTGGGTCGTGTGTCTCCTGGTCCTCGCCAGTCAAGACCTCGCACTGCGCCGGGTCATGTTGCGTTCCATCAGATGGCGTCCGCGCCAAATCCAGGGCCCTCCGCCACCACACTAGCTGCCGGCCTTGCCGCAATTGGCTTCTGGCGGCTGTCGGCCGTTGCTGCGCCGCACATGGCGGCGCTGGCGATCATGCTGCAGACCGAGGCCGATTTCGGTGGCCGCCTGGCTTTCGTGCTGGCCTGGGGCGTTCTGAACTTCTTCTTCATCGCGCTGCTGCGCCGTCCGGCCCTGTCGGGCGCGCTGTCGCTGACGCTCGTGGTGACGCTGGTGCTGTTGTCGCGGCTCAAGCACGACGTCGTGCAGATGACAGCGAACTTCGTCGACGTGATGGTGATCGACCGCGACACCGCCGCGTTCCTGTTCACGATCTTTCCTGATCTGCGCTGGTCGGTGATCCTGGCCGGCTTGGTCACGCTTCCCTTGATGTACGCGCTGTGGTGGCTCGATCCGTTCCGCGTTCGCCGCCTCTCGGCTGCGGCCGGTCTTCTGGCCTGCCTTGCCGCGCTGACCGGCCAGTCCGTCGCCTGGCCGGACGAGGCCTGGCGCGGCTATTACGATGACGGCTATTTCTCGAAATTCGCCCGTTCGGGCGTGACCTCGGTTTCCGATGTCGTGGAACACGGTTTTATGGAATCGGAGGTCGTCACCGCCGAGCGGCTGAAGATACCGCTGGTGGATTCCTGTCACGTCGCCGGCCGCCGTCCGCACATCATCATGATCCATGACGAGTCGAGCTTCGACATTCGTCAGGCCGCGGGCGTCAAGGTGCCGGCCGGCTATGGCAGCCACTTCAAGTCCTTCGACGGCAAGGAACGCAAGTTCCTCGCCGAGAGCAGCGGCGGCGCAAGCTGGATGGCCGAATACAACGTGCTGACCGGCCTGTCGTCGCGGTCGTTCGGCCGCTTCTCCTATTTCGTCACCCGCATCGCCTCGGGGCGGGTCGAGCGCGGGCTGCCGCTGGCGCTGCGCCGCTGCGGCTACAGCACCCTCTCGCTCTACCCGGCCTACGGCGCCTTCATGGGCGCGCGCAGCTTCCAGACCACCACCGGCATCCAGCACTTCCTCGATGCGCGCGACCTCGGCGCCAAGGGCATCGAGCCCGACAGCTTCTTCTACGACAAGGCCGTGAGCCTGATCGGCGAGCAGCCGGCCAAGACGCCGCTGTTCACCTTCATCTATCTCGCCGCCAATCATTTCCCCTGGGAAACCAGATTCCGTCCCGACCTGTTGCCGTCCTGGCGCGCGCCGGGCAACGCGCCGACGGTCGACGAATATCTGCGCCGGCAGACGATGAGCGCCGATCAATACGCAGCCTTCGTCGCCAGCCTGAGGAAGAAGTTTCCCGCCCAGCCGTTCCTGATCGTCCGCTACGGCGATCATCAGCCGGAGTTCTCGTCCACTGTGCTGGATCCCGGCCTCGATGAAGCCAGCGCAGCCCGCAAGTTCGACACCCACGACCCGCGCTACTTCACCACCTACTACGCGATCGATGCCATCAACTTCGAGCCGGTGAAGTCCCCCGCGGTCATGGATACGATCGACGCGCCCTATCTGCCGCTCGTGATCCAGGAAGCCGCCGGCATTCCGCTCGATCCGTCGTTCGAGGAGCAGAAGAACATCATGCTCCGCTGCAAGGGCCTGTTCTACGCCTGCAAGGACGGCGCCGAGGCGCGCCGCTTCAACCGCCTCCTGATCGAAGCCGGCATGATCAAGGGGCTTTGATCGCCTGACCATCCCCGTCATTGCGAGGAGCGAAGCGACGAAGCAATCCATCTATCCCCGAGCGGAGAAGTGGATTGCTTCGCTTGCGCTCGCAATGACGGGGAGGGAGCGCGGCAGCGCCTCTCACTTCTTCCCAATCCGCTCCCACAGCCACTGCGCCACCGCATCCGGCGAACTCGTCGCATCATTGCCCGCCGCGCGCAGGTTGGCCTCGCGCATCGCGGCAATGTCGATGCTGCCGAGCAGCGGGGCCAGCGCCTTGCGCAAGCCATCGTCATTGGCGCGCTTCGGCGCCAGCAGCACGATGGCGTCGTAAGGCGGGATCGCATGCCTGACGTCGTTGAGCGCGACCAGATCGTATTTCGCGATCAGCCCGTCGCTGGTGTAGCCCGCGATGACGTCGACCTCGCCGGAGGCGACCGCCGCATACATGAAGTCCGGCTGCATCTGCCGCTGTGCGCGGAACGACAGCCCGTAAGCTTTCCGCAGCGCCGTCCATTCCGGCCGCGAGAAGAATTCGTAGTCGCCCGCGATCGACATGCTCGGCGCGCGCGCCACCAGGTCGGCGACGCTGCGGATGCCCAGTTGCTCGGCGCGCTTGCGCGGCATCACCAGCGCATAGGCGTTCTCGAAGCCGAGTTCGCCCAACAGCGTGATGTTCTGCTTCGCCAGCATGGTTTTCAGCTCAGCCAGCAATTCCTGGCGCGGCCTGATATCGTTGCGCTGGAACTGGTTGGCCCACAGCGTACCGGAATAGTCGACATAGACGTCGATATCGTTGGCTTTCAGCGCCTCGTAGATCACGTTGGAGCCGAGGCCTTCGCGGGTCGTTGCGGCGTGGCCGCCGGCGTTGAGCCGCTGCGCGATCAGGGCCGCCAGCACATATTGCTCGGCAAAAGTCTTGGCGCCGACGATGTAGCTCGTTTGCGAGCGCGTCATGGTCGGCGCCAGCGTAGCTGCGACCAGCGCTGCGATGCCGGCGCCGCCGAGGATCGCGCGCAGGCGGCTGCGGTTGCGCAATCCGCTTTCGATCAGCGCCAGCAATTGATCGACCGCGAGCGCCAGCACCGCGGCGGCAATGCAGCCGAACAGCACGAATACCCAGTTCTGGGTCTGCAATCCCGCAAAGATGTAGTTGCCGAGGCTGGTCTGGCCGATCGGCGTCGACAGCGTCGCGGTGCCGATCACCCAGACCGCCGCGGTGCGGATTCCCGCCATCATGACCGGCAGCGCCAGCGGCAGTTCG
>Ga0081540_1002561_pt1 | contig 14748 bp, 17 predicted proteins | sample TabmetS2T1R1_FD_71024 | JGI IMG/M metagenome (GOLD analysis project Ga0081540, IMG submission 71024) | Tabebuia heterophylla rhizosphere microbial communities from the University of Puerto Rico - S2T1R1 | ecosystem: Host-associated > Plants > Roots > Rhizosphere ... | reverse complement strand
TCTAGTCGATAGGTCCGATCCGGTTACGCTGCTGATCGCTAAGAAGATAATTGAAATCGCGCAGACGAATGAGCGCGACCCCAGTCGCCTCGCAAAGAGAACGTTGGAAGAGCTTGGCATCCGCACGTAGGTGGAGTCGCGAGTCCAGAGCTTCAGAGAAAAGAGGTGCTTGGAGAGAGATTCGGGGCCATGCCGCGGCAGCTCCAGTGCAGAGCTTCGGTCGGCGATGCCCGCTGTTATTGGGGATTTGGACCGTACCGGTCGACCGGAGAATGATGCGCCGTAGGCAGGCTGGCGGAGGGAGTGCAACTGGGATCCAACATTCTCCTCGAAGGCCAGCGTAGTTTAAAGCATCAGGGCGTGCTGCGAACGTACCGCGACCTTAGCTCCGCGCTTCCGAGTGGGCGTTCACCCGTCACCGTCTTTCACGAAGGAAAATTGCGGCGCGTTTTCTCCGGCCAGCTCAATCGCTTGCGTCACCCAGTCCGTGGCCGTCTGGTGGATCATGTGGCCATGCTGAGCGACGCAGAGCAGCTCGCTGCCGGGGAGTTCGGCATGCAGACGGCCCGATTGCCGAGCGAAGTCCACGATTTGGTCGTTCTCGCCCGCCACGATCACGATCGGCATTCTCAGGTCGCGATACTCATGGCGAAGCCGCATCGCCTGCGGAATCATGATGGCCGATTCTTCGGCGGCGGCCCGGATCTGCGATGGACGCAGCGCCATTTCCTTCGGGAAGCCGGCGAACTTCCGTGGCACCGGGTTCGGCCCGAAGACGCGATCCAGCAGCTTCCGCCACAGTAATCGCCCGATCATTGGCGAGACGGTGAATCGCGCGACATCGCCGAGGACCGGGATGGCCGGCCCAGCCAGCATCAGCACATCGGCGCGCGCAGTCGGATAGTAGTAGCCGGATGCGAGCACCAGGCCCTTCACCGTCTCCGGGTGCGCGGCCGCCAGCGCCACGGCGACCGAGGCGCCCCACGAATGTCCGAGCACGATCGCGCGACGAATGCCCAGAACGTCGAGGGCGCGTCGTAACAGGTCGGCCTGCGCTTCGGCCGTCCAGGTCCTGTTGCGCGGCCGCTCGCTATGGCCAAAGCCGGGGCGATCGAACACGATGACGCGGTGCCTCTGAGCGGCGCTATCCAAGAGGCCGCTCGATTCGAAATCCTGCACCATGCTGCCGTTGCCGTGCAGCAGGACCACCGGTTCGCCTTGGCCTCGCTCCAGGTAGTGAAGCCGAACGCCGTCAATGTAAAGGAAGCGGCCCGCCGGAGGATTGTCACGCTCCGCCCTGTCCGCAAGCCGACGATTCACCATCGCGCACGCAACCAGCGCCGCCGTCGCCGCCAGGGAAGCAAAGATATAGGGATGCGACCTGATGCTTGCCGGCAGCACACCCGCTCGGGTTTGGGCCGGCCTGTCTGCATGGGCTGTCATGTGTGATATTCCGTTTACGTATCGAGTGACTGCTGAATGGCCGGCTGTGCGTTAAATGCGGAACCGTCCACCGCTTCTGGCACGCTGTCACGCCGTATTTTCGGAGCTTGATGGCACCCGCTTTCAAGCGCGCGCAGTCGCGCCAGACCGCCTATTTCAAATAACGACGTTGCGTTTTCCAGGATTTCGGAACACCCAGCTGCGCACAGTTCGGCCCGTGAGAAATGTCCGGTAAGTACGCCGACGGCGCCGATCCCTAACTGGACCGCGGCCTGCGCATCAAAAGGCGATGCCCCAATCGCAACTATCCGTTTCGATGGTGGCGAAGATAGACGCTCGACAGCTCTTTGAAGCAACGATTTGGAGCTTCCCGAACCGCACACAATGGCATCGATCGCGCCCTGTCCAATCTCCAACAATGCGAGATACCGATAGAGCGTGCTAGGGTCGGCCGACGTGGTAAGCGCGACACGCATCCCACTTGCGTGAATCTGCGCGAGCAGCCGCCGCGCCCCTCTAAATGCCTGAACCCGGTGTAGATATTTAGCCGCGTACACCTCACGCTGGGTGCTAGCAATCGCTTTGCGAACGTCATCCGGCACAGCTGTCGGAAGCAACACGGCCAGCATGTCACGAGGGGCCAGGCCGTAAGATCGGTGTAGCTCAGCAGTCGTAAAGCAATAGCCATAGTCGCACAGCACGTCCTGCCAGGAGCACAGGGTCGGAAGAGCGCTGTCTACAAGCGTGCCCTCGACGTCGAAGATGATGGCTTCAATTCCGTCGTAACGTCCAGCGCCAACGCCAGCCCTGACTTGGCGAGGGGAGCGAAAATGAAAACTCATGGCGGAACCCTCAGGCTTGCGTCATCCGGAGTTCCGGTGTGACACGCGCAGTCATGTATGAGGTGGATGCCGAAGGTGTGCATCTCAGGAGGAGGCGGACTGACACGCCCTTGACCATCGGCACCCCATCAATGCTCAACGTCACAAATGGTTGCAGCTGGAACGGTCCCTCGCCAGCTTCATCAAATGATGCATTCCCCCCCGCACGTCCTATGCAGCGACATATTTTTTCGATCTCATCAGATACTCGGTTGCTCACAGAACCAGTACTGACGGAACGTACCCGATCGACTGGTCGCAGCGCGCGCACATGCTGTCGGCGCGGCTCGCGAACTAGCGGCCCCGACATTTGATGCAGCAAGACTGGTCGGAATGGACCATGCGGTGCACGAGAGCAGCAGAAGGGGTTGCTCTCGCTTCCGCTCAACGATTTCGAACCCGGGACGCCGTAGTCCTCGGCGTCATCGCCAGGATGCCGGCACTCTCGCGCCGGCACCAAGCTCGCCACCTCACCGCGTTGAGCGGCCCGCAGGTGGAACGCTCGAGTTATCATTCGCTGATGGAGCAGATTAGCGCACGCCTCCGCTTGGCCGCGTGGAAGTCGTTCCAGACGTAGTCGCACTCTCCTCGATGCGAGAGCTGACATTGTGGCTGTATGCGACGAACAGCCTCACTGCGCTGACGAGTCCGATGAACCGCAGCGACCGTCCACATCTTGTTGCTACTCATTCGGCTCTCCGCTGCTGCCAACTCCGGAACAAGCGCGGAGCACTTGCTCCTCGCTTGCGCGTCGGCGGTCAAGCGCCTCTCAGCCGCGAGGTTGTCAATGTCGGATCGACAGCACCTGCTCGTCCACCGAACCAACCGGCCAGTGCGCCGAGCACCAGGGCAAGAGTTGCCAGCAGTGCGCCCCGGGACCCTGCTTTCGCCGTCGCCTCAGCCGTGGCGGTAGCTTGCTGCTTTACGCGTTCAGCGCTCTCTTTGAACTGACTCTCGTATTCTGCGACCTGCTGACGCGCCTGATCGGGCGGGACGTTCTGAGCCTTCGCCAGCGCCTCCGCCGCGTGTTGCCTCGCAGCTTCCGCTTTAGCTTGATCGCCCGTTAGCAAGGCACGAACACTTGTTACGGCAGTGTCTTTCAGGGCCTGCGGATCTCCTCCTGCCGAGCGGATTTGCTGCTCGATGTCACCGAGCGGACTCGCCCCGGAAGCCGCCGCGGGTACCGCGGATTGCATGATTGTGGAAGCGGCATTTCCGGTGCCACTCGCGAGAGACGAGACCGCACCTATTGCCCCGCCGAGGAGCGCCCCTGCCGCGGTGCTCGCGACATAAATGACTACGAGCGTCGTCGCGGCCCAGGTGGTCAGGCCGTGCCATGCGCAGGTGGACTCCTTGGGCTCGCCACAGAGCCTGCCTGCCGCATAGCCGCCGGCGGCAGCCGAAATGATTCCCGAAAGCGCCCACCAGGCCCCGGCGGCAATACTGAAGGTCTTGGCGCCCGGATTATCGCCAGTACCGGGATCGAGCGTAGCCAACCCGATGCCAACCCCCGCCAGGTTCAGCAGGGCCTGCGCCACCAAGGCAATCACGACCCCCGCCAGTATGGCGCCCCAGGAGACTCGGTTGATATTGATCGTCCGCGCGTCCTCACTTGGAGTTGCCGGACTGTAGTGCGGCGCATCTGCGTCGCCCATCGAACGAGGTGTCACTGCCGCACTCATATCGCACTCCTATTATGTGAAAAGGCAACGCGCCCCGCGAAGCTTGCGTTCCCACGTACTTTTCCCGATGCAAGTGGGGCGCGAGCCGACACAACAGGCTCCGAAACCGACGTGTGCGTGCTCGCAACCGTACTCGGCGCCGTCGATCTGGGCTATCGGGTCATCCTGGTGCGCGATGCCGTGAGCAGCTCGTCGACGCCGGACACGACGCGCTGCTGCGCGTCTATCACTGCCGCTACACCGAGCAGATCGAGACCGCAGACCCCGAGACGGTCTTGCTCAATTGGCGGTAGTCGTGAGATCGAGCGGCCCCTCCGTCGCGATCTCCCTAGCTCGACAGGAAACGGCCGCGCAAAGCGTGGTCGTTGTTCGTATAGCGACTTGCCCGCGTCAGCGCGATTTCTGCCAGAGTTTGGTCGCAACCTCGAACATCTCTTCCGGCGCATAGTCGGGCGCGAAGGCCGCGTACGTACCTTCCATATCCGGCACCTTGCTGCCCTCGGGCGGGCCGTCGACCACCTCCAGCTCGCCCGGCGGATCTGTCGGCAGCGCCTTCTCCCCGTTGCCCCAAATGCCGGCCATCTCTTTGTAGTCGTCGGGACTGAAGCGGTAGAGGCGCCGGTGCGAGCCCTCCTCCAGGTACTTCTGCGACTCCGGAATACGATCCAGACTGATGTTCGGCGTCGGTAGCATCTTCTCGATCGCAACCCCGGTCAGCTTCTTGATCGCGAGCGCATAGGCATGCGCATGCACGCTGCCGCGTACCAGCAGATAGCCGCACACCTCGCGGCTGGTCGGATCGCTCACCGTCTCATAGACGCGCAGCTTGTGCAGCCGCGCGCCGCATTCGAGATGGAAGTTGTGCAGCAGGTCGAAGATCACGTTCCCGGTCGAGGTGACGAAATCCATGTTCCACGATACGCCATTGCTGTTCATCGGCATCGCCCCGCCGCCGTTCGACAGGAACGAGGCGGCGAGGCGGATGTCCTCCATGTCCTGGAAGGGAGCGATGCTGACGTCGGCCTCCGATTCCGGATCGCCGGGTCCGTTATTGAGCAGCGACACGCCGTTGCTGACCAGCTCGACATGACCGAGCTCCTCGGCCGTGATGCTGGCAACGAGACTGTAGAACGGCCGCAGCTTAGACTTGCTGCGGAAGTTGAAGCTTTGGAACATGTAGTTCCCGAGCGTGGACATTTCTCCGTACTTTCCGCCAAGCAGCTCCTGTAGCGCGGCGGCGGCGTTGGGGTCAGGCTCTTTCGGAATCGGAATCTCCGTCTGAAGTCGATCAATGCGGAGGAACATGATGGAGAGCTTTGTTTGCCAGCCCATTGGCTCAACATCTCAGCATTCGCGATCGTTCCAGAACGTCATAGAAGCGTCGTGGCGCCTCATGCGTGCGCGCGCTCGCCGACTCAAGGCAGCGCAACAACAAGAAAAATCGCGCCAGACGCGCGGGTATGGCTCAGCCGGTGAAGAGCATCAGATCGGCGGAAGATCGGCCTCGCTAAATCTCTTCCGCGCGACCCGCGCGGCGCGCTGACAACAGAGCAGTGAGCCGCTCCTGCTTCTTCCGTTGACCGCGCGTCGGCCTGACAGGCTTCGCACGCTCGGCCGCCAGGGCCTCGTCGGCGCGAGTTTGCGCCCGCTGAACCCGGCGCGGACGAACGCCGAAAGCTTCCATGAACGACCGCAACTCGGCCGCCTCGTCACGTGGCATGGCGTAGTCTCCATAGGATTTCGCGGTCGTAACAATAGTATGGCTCGATAAGACGCGTTTTATCATTTTTAAATGTAAGGCAGTTTCAGCGAGACTGCGCCGCGATCGGCTTGGTGGTGAACTCCGACGATTACCCCGGCGCTCTGCGCCGCTAATCGTCTGCGCGTGCGAAGCGATCTCTCTGTCGGATTCAAGACATCAGGATCGTCGACCTCCCGCGTGCGTAGAAATCCGAGCTGCGCGAGACCAAAAATCAGGAACTCCGCCCCAGCGTCCGCCCGTTGTTACTACATGGAGAGCCTGCTGAAATTTTTTCCAACCAAGCCGCAGCCGATCCTCGTGCGGTATGGAACAAGCGCCGTCCTGGTGTTGATCGCATTCGCGCTGCGCCTCGGCGCCAGCGCCGTGACTGGACCCTACGGCTTCATCATCTATGTCCCCGCGGTGCTGACGGCTTCGATCCTGTTCGACCGCGGCAGCGGCTTCGCTGCGACCGCGGTGGCAGTGGGATTGGTCGGGCTGTCCCTGAACTGGTCAATGGGAGTGGGGCCGCACATTGCATCAATCGTCGTCTTCGTCCTGGTCTGTGTATTCGTCGCGATCGTCGGCGAGGGCATGCGGACGGCGCTCGAACGGCAATGGGTCGCGCAACAGCAGTCGGCGCTCCTCCTCCAGGAACAGGGCCACCGGATCAAGAACGTTCTTGCCCTAGCGAGCTCTCTATTGAGATTGCAGGCACGCACCAGCTCGAACCCGAACGTGACAACGGCTTTGGAGTCCGCCGTCGCACGTCTCAATGTGCTGGCCGCAAGCCACGACCACCTACGTATCACGTCTGGCGACCAAGCCACCGCGATGCAGGGCTACCTGGCCGGCATCTGCGCCGACCTCGGCGAGACCGTGCGCGGCCTTCGGCCGATTGCGATACAGGTCGAGGCGGACGACATCGTGATGCCCAGTCAGCAAGCGCACCAGATCGGACTGATTGTCAACGAACTTGTCACCAACGCGCTAAAATATGCATTTCCCGACAATGCAGCCGGCAGCATTCGCGTAACCCTCGAACGCAAGCCGCAGGCTCTCGTTCTGTCGGTGCAGGATGACGGGGTGGGATGCCCACCTGATGCCAAGGACGGATTGGGGACTCGTCTGATACGCCTCCTGGTTCAGCAAGTTGGTGGCCGCGTGACCCGGGAAGCCGTCACACCGGGATGCCGCGTACACGTCTCGCTGCCCGACGATTTCCCCCTGCACAATCGAACAGCTCGAAACCGAAGTTAACGCGAATCCAAATGAATGGGTTTCCGGTGACGAACGGGATGACCCGGAGCCCAGGCTTCTCATCTGACGACCCTTGTCGGAACAGGCTTGAGGAATCCACACCGCATCCAGCAGGCCGCCGCCGAGACAGTAGCCAAGCCACTCACACGCACTCGGAAGCCGCCAATACACCATCGGAGGCCCGGGGCCAGCGTTCGCAAGGCGAGACCCGCGAAGCGCCCAGCGACCCGCACAGCGGCTGCGAGGACGACTTCCCGCGAGGTATCCGTCAAAAAGACCTCAAGTCAAAACAGAGCAAGACGGGGCTCAGCCCGGAGCGGGCAAAGCGGCTCGTTGCCGAGAGGGAGGGCTAGCGGCTCTATTTCGTAGTGGCGTAATCAGAGGTTTACGCGCAAGTTAACATTAGGCTGCTGAAAGACGTTTAATGGACCCTCAGCACAGACCAAACGACTGGAATCCCTGCTGCTCTGTCCGAAGTGCCGGCGTGAAGTGCGCCTGTTCGGCATTGAGGCAGAGAGCGACAAAGGAGATCTTTTCACTTTCGAGCGTAGGAGTGCGATCTGCTCGAAGTAAGAGGTGTTCGCGTCGGGCTAGATAATTGCCATACTCGGCCCGCGCGCTCATCGGCGGACGCACCGCGTTAGCGGTGGCCGTCATCCTCGTTCTGGCAATCGTACTGGGCTGCTCCGATCCGGAGCGAGGCGTTGTCCTCTGTTTGAATCTAACGCCTTAAGTGGGTTTGGTCCGCCACCGCGATCCGCACCTGATCCTCGCAGGCGGGGATTGCCGATCGCCTGTCTCGGCCTGTTCCGTCAAGTTCCGTCGTGTTGCTTACTGACGGAACAGAGCGGAAGCCGATAGCGTCTGCGTGTCCCCGACCGAAGCAGCCACCCCTACCCCTCGGTCGGGAGACCAGACAGAACGCAAGATCATTGGGAGAGACTCAGCCTCAGCGGACCTCCAACCTGCTGGGGCTTTTTTATGCGCGGGCGTCCACTAGGCGACAGAGCGGCGGCACAGCATCGTGTAGCGTGGTGCCAATCAACTCCGGCGCTTCGTCCCGGTCTCCCCTGTTCGGAGCGCGGTTGGTTATGCAGAGAGCCCCAGCGGTCCTTGGACCGAACTGCTGGGGCTCTTTTCATGTCCCGATTTGTCCCCAACTATACCGATCGACAATTGTCATAATCCGTTATGCCATGGCCGACTCCAGACCATGGATGTGAGCGACCGCAGAATGGCACTCGTCATCAGCGTCGGCATGCTGGCGGTCATCGGCTTGCTAGCCGCAGCGTTCTATAGCTTGCCATTCTGAGGCCGCCTCACTCGGCGAGAAACTATTCCCAGCGCGCGTGCCTTATCGCGTATCTCTTGCCCGGCGCGTTCGACATCATGGCACGCTTGATCGGTCGACATTGCCCCGGGTGTCGCCGGCCGGGGCATAAGCTCGGACAATATGATCGGCGCTCGGCGCTACTGGAGCGGCACTTTGGCAACGTGATCCTTGTAGTCCTGCTTGGGATCGACGCCGAGCAGGAGCTTCATGCCGGCAATCAGGCTCGACGCATCCTCCCAAATCTCCGCACGTTCCGGATCGAGCCGCAGCAGCGCGAGCTTGGGGTCGTCTTTTCCTTGCTCGTACCAGGCGGCGACATAGCGGTTCCACAGACGATCGATCACGGCGCGGTTCATGTCGAGCGACACGCTGCCGTGGACGGTCGCGAACAGGTCGTGGCCTTTCGACGTGAAGGTGGCAATGGCGCGATCGCCGCGACCGAGGTTCTGCACGATTGCGTTGTCCTTGGTCGTAAAGAACCAGATCGGACCGCGCGGGCCATCGAGTTGTGCCGTCATCGGCCGGGCGTGACCGTCCTCGGCGCCGTCGAGCCCGAGCATCATCGTCATGTCGGACTTCAGGCCTTTCCAGAATTTGTCCTCGAGTTCCTGCGGCGTCGGCATGGCGTGTACTTCCTCTCGGCTGTCTCGGGTCAAGCCGCGGCGCAGCGCGAGGTTCCTACAATCGCATGGCCGCATTGCCGCGCGTACAGCCCGAACATGGCGGCCCCGAACTGACTGTGCTTCATGGCGGTCAGCTCTGACAGAGCTCTTTTTTACGGCTGTGTAACATTCATTACGGTGCGGCAAGGAACGACGATCACCTCGCCACGTTGAAGCGTGCGGCTCCGGCGATCCTTCGCGCGCTCCCCTCCCCCGAGCCAAAGAGGATTTGCTCGGAGCCGCTTTAACCTCGCACCGAGAGCGGACAACTCCCCTCAGGGTGTCTGCTGACCCCAAGAGCTGATATCCGACGCGCGCGATTGACGCGCGCTGCTGGACTCAATCGTCCTCTGCGTCCGCCTTTGTGCGCGAACACGGATACGCCTCGTTGAAGGCATTGATCACCGCAACGGCGGTGCTGTTTCCCAAATCCTTCGAATGGGCGCGGGCATACTTTACGTAGGACTGGATCAATTGGAGCAGTGTCGCATCCTCGGGCGGGCAGGCGCCGAGCAGGCGTGTTCCATCTTCGAACGCAAGCACAGCGAGGTCCTGCATCGCCTGCATGTACCCCCAGCACAGCAGAGCATCACGCGTGTTCGGAATCTTGATGTCGTTGCCGGCACCACTCTTGCCGCGGACGACCGTTTCGCACGCGGCGGCGAGCTGCCGAGGGGAGTCGATCGCTCGCGCCGTCTGGACGGCTGCCGGCGTGAGGCCGAGCACGAGCGACACAATAAGCGATCGCATCAGGCCGCTCGCATAGCGAGCGAGCATCAGCGATCGTAGCGAACGGCCATTGAGTGACATGACACGAAGGCCGCGGCTGTATCTCCGCCACTCCTCGGGGCCACAAGGGCGCCCGAAACCGCGCCCTCGTGCGGCGGCTACCATACAAAATCGGAAGCGCGCTCTTAGCTTTCAAGAAGATGACCCACGCGGCGCGCTGCGATCTTCGGTCGCGCCGGCGACGGCGACGGACCCACTCGCCCAGCGTGTCTAACGATCTTTCACCCCGAGCTGCTCACCTCATCATCGGAGTGTGTGACGTACTGCTCAGTCGCGCCACTTGCGCGCTTCTGGGCGCGGTCAGCAAGCCTCTCGTACTCATGGGCAACCCGAAGCATCGCGGCCTTGGCGTCAGAGTCGCCGTCAGCAAAGCCAGCTGGCGCATCTCACACGTTCGCTTGATCCAGTGACTGGGATCACAAGCACAATGAATAAGCCCACACTGTACAATGTGCGCAGTTGACTGTCCCAGCGACACCCACAGTATGGTGAGATGGCAGTGCATTTCCGCTTGAGGAGGGCATCATGCCGTCGGCCCACTTCATCAACGATGCGACACATTGGCGAGAGCGAGCTGCAGAGATGCGGGCGCTCGCCGAGAACTTGCCGGAGTGCGAGGGAAAAACCACAATGTTGCGGATCGCCGCGGACTACGAGCAGCTCGCTAGGCGAGCCCAAAACCGCTCCATTGGGCCTGCGCCGACTTCCAAATGAGATTCGGGCGGAGCGACCGAGCGGTGCCTCCTAACCGCTCTACCCATGTAGTTCTGTGAGGAGGCGCTCGCGATTGGCAAGGAGCGCGGCCAGCACGCGCTCGAACTGCTGGAGGAGTGACCGCGCCTCGATGGTTTCCCGACCATCCGCTTCGAGCTTTGCAACGCACTCACGTTGTACTGCAACGTGCTTGTGGGCAAGCGCCACATAGTGCTCAGCTTGGGCGAGTTGCTGCTCAACCATCGCGGGCCTCCACGAACCCTGCCTCCGTCACGCACTGGCGAATGCCGCCTCAAGACGGACGAACAGAGCCGCCGGCGTGCTGGCAGGATAAGCCGCCGCGGTGGCTGCTCGGTACGCGGCGCGAGTGACCACGTTCCTGTTCCGGCCTGAGCGTGATGAACTCGCGTCGCTTCATGCGGCCGAGCCGAGGTCAAAGACCGCAGCAAGACTTACCACGGCCAGATCGCGCGTCTGTGACCTTCGTCACATTCGCGATCTGGTGAGGGATTGCTTGATGCCAATATCTGTTCCGGGGTCACAATCGGGATGCCCATCGTTCCCCGCGCTTTCGCAAATTTTCGTCGTAGCTGACTGACGGGACAGAGCCACGCGGGTAAGCGTTCGCAGTCAGTACTTGCTGACGCAAACCGTACAACGACATAAGCCCAGCGAGATCTCCAACCTCGCTCGGCTTTTTTATGCGCGGGTGTCCACTAACCGACGTCGCGGCGGTACAGCTCGGTGTAACGTGGCGCTTACCGCCTCCGGCCATTCGTCTCCCACCCCGTATCCCTGGTCGGAGCGCGGTTGTTACTGCACCTGGCTCAGCCCCAGCGTCAACGCGGACCGTCGCTGGGGCTTCTTATTGCTTCGATGGCGGCTTCAGCCTGGCAAGCAGATGCGGCCACCTTTGCGCGATCAGCTCGCGTATGTCGTCGCTGATGTGGTCAATCCGGTCGAAGCTCTCCATGTGCTGCCGCAGCCACTCTAGATCTTGCTCCGAGAGCGGGTGACCGTTCAGCGTCGGCCGGTGCTTATTGTCGCTTGCCGACTTCATCGGACGGAAACCTTGCGAGCCCGATCAGGCGAGGCCCGCGTATCCGTTGCACCTCGGGCAGCACACGTGAGCGAGCGCGGTAGTGATATGTGCGTTTGGAGCGCGGCGCCTCCAGTGCGGACCCCGCAGTGGGTGTTGCCTCCCGAACTCTGATTCGTTCAAAGCTCTGCCTCCCCGAAAGAGTAGAGGCCCCGGCTTTCCTGACCGGGGCCTCGCCTGCCTTCGGCGCTGTGGAGTACGCAGGCAGTCTGCCCACCAGGAGCTCTTAAGTCCGTTTCGACGAAAGCCAGAGGCCTCGACTGCTCCACAAAGCCGAGGCCTCTGCATTGCGCCGGCCTGCTCGTTCCAGGGGGTGGCGTGGCAGGCCAGGAAAAAGAGTGCGCGCAGGCGGTTAACAAACCCCTTATTTCACGAAAGCTGCGTCGCGCCGCGCGCCAAAGAGACCGTTGGGCCGGGAGGCGACTTCCGTCGGAACGGGCGTGTTTTATCGGGCGTTGATTCCGAGCTAATCAGCGGAGAGGCAACATGTCATTGCGCATGACAATGATGGGCGTTGCGGCACGAGCGATGCTCGGCACGTCGGCCTCGGCCGACCCATGGAAGGATGAGAGTGGCAAGGGTAAGTGGCGCGGCACCTACAACTGGCAAGATGAGGGTCCTCGCCACGGACGAGATCGTTACCGCGAGGCAGAGAGAATCCCGCGCGGCCACCTGCCGCCCCCGGGAGAATGTCGGACGTGGTATCGCGGCGTTCCGCCCGGTCATCAACCGCCACCGTATCGATGCTGATTGGGCGCGAGCGCCGGTCACTGCTTCTTTGGCGGGTCCAGTTCGAGAGCAGATGCGGCCACCTTTGCGCGATCAGCTCGCGCACTTCTTCGCTGATCACCTCGATATGGTCGAAGGCTTCGAGTTGCTGGCGCAGCAGCTCGAGATCTTCCTCTGTGAGCTCGTGGCCATTGATCGTCGGCGGCTTGTTGTCGTTGCTCGCCTTCATCGGTCGTCCTCCCGCAGCGAGGCCCATTCCAACCACCGCTGCCACGCGGTGCGGAATCGGTCTTTCGCGCCGTCCAGCGTATCCGTGAGGTCGTGGCCAACGAAATCGGGAGGCCCGTGCAGTGTCACGCCCCATTGCCACGCACCCTTGCTCGGTCCGTCGACCACCTGCTGAATTATGCCCACGACCAGGCCGCCGCTTTTGACTGCGTAGCGGTACCTCCCGCCACGTCGGGCGTCTGGTCCAGCTTCATCGTCAGGGGCATTCAGCCCTTGTCCTCGGGCGGCGATTTCTTCAGCAACTTATGCCACCGCTCAGCCACCAGCCGTCGCACCGCCGGACTTACCGGCTCGATCGTGTCGAAGCTCTCAATCTTCCGTCGTAGTTGCTCGAGTTGCTTCACGTCCAGGATGTGACTGTTCACATCGGGGGTGTTCCGCTTTGCCGCTTTGGCCATGTCCGGCGCTCCCATCGCGGGCGTCGTTGCTCTATAGTAACGCCATGGCGACGAAGAAGGTCCACGTCTGGCGGATTACCGAGATCCGGAAGAAGGGCTACTAAGTTTATCGCAACGGACCGAAGGACGGCTCAGCGTGGACTTCTGGCGAGTGCGATGCGCACCGTGTGCGCAGCGGTTCCTGGCAGTTTTGTGGGATGAATGCGATGTCGTATAAGGCGGACATATGGGCTTATACATATGCACGCAACGACCTCGGTTTCCGAGTCGCCCGAACGCTCAATCCTTGAACGACGGCCGACTCGGGTTCCGCATCGCCGGGGATTTTGCGGTACACTGCTGTTCCGGCTGCTGTTGTCGTTGGGGCTGAGGCTCAATTTCCGAGTAAGCGCATCCCAACTCTCGGCGATGGTGAGCCATGACCGTCGCGCGCTCTCGCTCGCAGCCACGGCCACCTGCCGACGTGGCGCGAGCGACACCTACGGATGTGAACTATAAGCGGACATGTCGGCGCGTCGCGTCCAACTCCGGGATAGACGAAGGACGTTCCGCTCACTATCCATCAGCTACCAACCGTAGTGCGGCCGATGATGCCCCCACGGCCCAAACCGCCGGACAGGATAGCTGTATGCATATATCCTCGGAGCAGCGTAGACCCTCGGAGCAGCGTAGACCCTTGGAGCAGCGTAGACCGGCTCGCCGATCGCTAGAGGTGGTCGGACCACCACGACCGGCCGTCTGACTACGATGGGAGGGACCACTTCGGTCACCACGGGCGCAGGGGGGACAACCACCACGGGCGGAGGCGACTCTCGGTACTCGCGCTCGTAAGTGTGAACCTCACGCTGATAAGTCGGAGCTTCACTGTAGCCAAGTGTTGCAAAGTCGGCCGCAAAGACAGGCGAAGCGATCAAGACACCTCCTGCGATGCCAAGGAAAGCGGTACGCATATTACCTGCTCCTCTCGTTCATCTGTTTACCCACAAACGCACTGACGCCCGCCTGGGTCCATGAACAGGTCCGGCATTGTTCACCCGAAGGACAGAGCGGCCAGAAGCGGATTGTTATCCCCGGAGACGGCGCTCACCCACCACTTCCGCTCTTAGCGGGCGGTGAGGAGGACTCCTGGAGGCGCTTAGTCGCTTCGGCAATCAGTTCCGCATCGACTGCGAGCGTCCGCCACTGCCGCGCCATGTCCATGAACTGGATCCGGAGCTCGGCGTCGGTCGCGACACGAGCGCGCTCTGCCCATTGTTCCGAGCGGCTGCGATATTCCTCCGCGATGCTTGGCACGGTTGAACTCCGTGTTCTCCAACCCGCATTCACCTATTGAACACGCTGAAGCACATCGAGTTGCACTCTCTTCCGGTCCCTCTTCTGCTCGGTGGAGCCGAGACCCGGAACGGGTGCGGTCCCAAGCCCGAGCGGCTTTGCCCCCATTTGGCATTTTAGAATTGCCCTAAGTGGGCTACGCTCCACTGGGCGGCAGTGCGGCGGGTGTGGGCGCGGGCATGGCCATCTATCGGCTGTTGCAGAACTCGGCGTTCGGTCCTGACCAAATCAAAGTCATGACCGATGCCTACGAGGCTACGCTGAATACCTTGCGTCTAGTCGATAGGTCCGATCCGGTTACGCTGCTGATCGCTAAGAAGATAATTGAAATCGCGCAGACGAATGAGCGCGACCCCAGTCGCCTCGCAAAGAGAACGTTGGAAGAGCTTGGCATCCG
>Ga0081540_1002560_pt1 | contig 14749 bp, 14 predicted proteins | sample TabmetS2T1R1_FD_71024 | JGI IMG/M metagenome (GOLD analysis project Ga0081540, IMG submission 71024) | Tabebuia heterophylla rhizosphere microbial communities from the University of Puerto Rico - S2T1R1 | ecosystem: Host-associated > Plants > Roots > Rhizosphere ... | reverse complement strand
CGGAGGCGCTGCACGTCTCGGCCCGGACGGCGGAGGGGCTCGAAGCGCTCCGCGAGCGGATCGCCGCCCGGTTCGGCGAGCGCTTCGAGCCTGTCCGGCTGCTGATCCCGTACGACGAGGGCGGCCGGCTGGCCGAGTTGTACGCCCTCGGCATGCCCGTCGACGAGCGCGCGGACCGCGAGGAGGGCGTCTTCATCCGCGCCCACCTGCCGATGCGCGAGGTGCGCCGGTTTGCGCGGTACCTGGTCGTCGAGTCCGAGTCCGAGGCCCGCTCGAGCGCGTGATCGAGCTCCCGATCCGCCGCCTGCGGGAGGACGCGAGCCTGCCCGAGCGCGCCTACGCAGGTGACGCGGGGCTCGACCTGGCCGCGTGCGAGCGGCACGAGCTCGGCCCGGGGGAGCGTGCGACGGTGGGCACGGGTCTTGCCGTCGCGATTCCGGAGGGGTACGCCGGCTTCGTGCAGCCTCGCTCAGGTCTGGCGGCGCGGCATGGGCTCACGGTCGTGAACTCGCCGGGGCTGGTCGATTCCGGCTACCGCGGCGAGATCCGCGTCGTCCTGCTGAACACCGACACGCTCGAGCCGTTCGTGGTCGAGCCCGGCATGCGGATCGCGCAGCTCGTGGTGCTCCCGGTGCCGGAGCTCGATCCTGTCGAGGTCGAGGAGCTACCCGAGACCGTGCGCGGCGTCCGCGGCTTCGGGTCTTCGAGCCGCACGGGTGGACCTTGAACGCCGAGGTCGTTCAGCTCAGACGCGCATTCGGGCAAAGCCCGAACGCGCTGACGTCGGCACCGCAAGCGGCGCCTCAGCGAACTTAGTGGGCGAGCCGCGGATCCGGGTCTCCGCGCTGTTGCGCTGGCAAGAGAGCCTGCTGCTCTGCCGCCACGAGAAGAACGACCGCGAGTACTGGCTTCTCCCGGGCGGCGGCGTGGACTCCGGCGAAAGCCTCGTCGACGCCCTGCACCGCGAGCTGGCCGAGGAAGTCGGGATCGAGGACGAGATTCCCGTCGAGGGCCCGGTCGCGATCGTCGACTCGATCGCCCCGGTGCGCAGCTTCGCGGCGAAGCACGTCGTCCACATCATCTTCGCGGGCGACCTGAGCGGCCGCTCGCTCGAGAAGGTCACCTCGCAGGACGCCGCCGTTCGCGGCCACCGCCTGTTCGGCCCCGACGAGCTCGACGAGGTCGTCCTGCATCCACCGATCCAGCGCTTCCTCCAACGCTGGACGCCCGGCGATCCGGCCGTCTACCTCGGCGCGCTCTGGGCTCCGTAGCGCCCAAACCAGCAAGTAACAGTCTGTTACTTGTTCGTTTTCGACGCGACTGCAAGGTGACGATTTGCAGGACGTTCCTCAGCCCCGCGGTTGCCCGGGCCGTGGCCGTTTCCTTGTAACAGTCTGTTACTTGGGGTCAGAAGCGGCCGCCGCGCGTTCTCGCTCGCTCCGCCGAGACGCCGTGGGCTTCGGCTTCCAGTTCGTCCGGTAGTGACTCCAGCTCCGGCGGCTCGCCGCCGCTGCGGTGGGCGAGCGCCTGCGCGAGCAGCCAGTCCGCCAGCCACGGGTTGCGCGGGAGGAGAGGCCCGTGCAGGTACGTGCCGACCACCCGGCCGGCGAGGCAGCCCTCGTAGCCGCTCTCGCCGTCGTTGCCGAAGCCTGCAAGGACGCGGCCGAGCGGCTCGGCGCCGTCCTCGAGGTACGTGCGGCCGGCGTGGTTCTCGAAACCGGCCAGCGTCCGCCGCTCACCCGGCTCGAGCTCGCACTCGAGCAGGACGTCGCCGATCATCCGACGCTCGCCGGCCACCGTGTGCAGCGGCAGGAGGCCGACACCGGGCAGCTCGTCGCCACTCTGGTCGCGGTAGAAGCGCCCGAACAGCTGGTACCCCCCGCAGACCGCAAGGGCGGCGGCACCACCTACGATCGCCTCGGCCAGCGCCGGCCCCATGGCCGCGAGCGTGGGCGCGATCAGCTCCTGCTCGCGGTCCTGGCCGCCGCCGACGTAGTAGAGGTCGTGCTCGCCCGGCTGCACGACGTCGCCGGGCCCGAGCGCCCGCACCTCGAGCTCGTGCCCGTGCCAGGCCGCGCGGCGCGCCAGGACCGCCATGTTGCCGCGGTCGGCGTAGATGTTGAGGTACTCCGGGAAGAGGTGGCCGACGACGACCCTCACGCGGCCGCCTCCCAGTAGGGCCGCGCGAACCCGCGGCGGGCGACGAGGTCGCGCAGGGCCAGCATCGCGGTGTAGGTCGGCAGCGCAGCGAGCTCACCACCGGCGGGCGTGAGCTCCAGCGCCCGGTCGAGCGCGTCCTCCAGCGACGGCACGACCTCGATCGCCTTCGCGTCCAGGCCCGCGTACTTGAACCGCAGCGCAAGCTCGGCGGCCCGCTCCCCGGTCGCGACGAGCCGCTCGAGCCCGCCGATCAGCGGCTCGAAGTCCACGTCCCAGATCCACGACACGTCGCGTCCATCCGCGATCTCGTCGTTGAGCGCGATCAGCAGCAGCGAGGGCGCTCCCGCGGCGACGAGCGTGCGCACGACCTCGTTCGCGCCGGCCGGGTTCTTGATCAGCAGCACGAGGAGTGAGCGGTCGCCCACGGCGATGCGCTCGAACCGCCCGAACGCGGCGGAAAATCCCTGCAAACCCGCCTGTATCGCGTCGAGAGACGCCCCGAGCGCGCCGGACAGCGCCGCCGCCGCGAGCGCGTTGTAGACGTTGTAGAGGCCGGGCACGCGCAGCTCGACGGGCCGCGATCCCTCGGGCGTCACGAGCTCGAACGAGACGCTTTCGAGACCGTTCAGCTCGATCGTCCGCGCCGAGACGTCCAGCGGCAGCCGTGCGTGGCCGCACGAGGGGCAGCGGAAGTCGCCCAGGTGCCCGATGTAGGCGGCCGCGTACTCGTACGGCGTGCCGCAGCGGACGCACCATTTCGAGTCGGCGGCGTGCTGGAGCTCCGCCGAGCCGTGGCGTGGATCGTCGAGCCCGAACACCACACGATCCGCCTTCGCGCGCTCGGAAGCGATCTCCCCGAGCTGCGGGTCGTCGCCGTTCGCCACCAGCACGGCGTCCTCGGGCAGCTCGAGCGCCATCGCGCGCCAGCGCCCCGCCAGCAGCTCCAGTTCCCCGTACCGGTCGAGCTGGTCGCGAAAGAGGTTCCCCAGCGAGAGCGCCCGCGGCCGAACGCGCCGTGCCACCTCCGGCAGAGCCGCCTCGTCGACCTCGAACAGGCCGAGCTCGGCATCGCGTGCCGCGACCAGGGCGGATGCGACCCCTGAGACCAAGTTGGCGCCGGCCCGGTTGTGGGCGAGCCGCCGCGTGCCACCCAGAATCGACGCTGTCATCGCCGCGGTCGTCGTCTTGCCGTTGGTCGCAGAGACGAGCGCCGAGCCGTCGGGCAGGCGGGCCGCCAGGCGGTCGACGGCCCCGGGGTCGAGCTTCCAGAGCAGCTTCCCGGGAAGCGTCGTCCCGCCGCCGGTCCCGGCCAGCCGCGAGAGCCCCGCAGCGGCGCGCGCGAGGCCGATCTCCAGTGCGAGCGGGGCGCGCACGGCGGGGACGCTACCGCCCAGCAGCTCCCGTCACCCGTTCGAGGGATCTTCGAGGCCCCTCCCCCTGGCGGGGGATGAAGCGAGACCCCTCTCCGCCGTACGTTCCGCCCGGATTTCGCGGCGGCGAGCCGACGGGCACGCGTCGCGGAGCAGGCAACCATGCGGCCCGCGCGAGGGCGCGGAAAGGAGAACGGAAGGTGCGGATGAACGGCGGCAAACGAGGAGAAACGCGCTCGAGCGCCCTGTGGGGCACTGGTAACCGCGGCGGCGAATCTCGGTCGAGCGCACTCTGGGGGAAGGGCGGCCGTGGGGCGATCACCGCACTGGTGGCGATGCTGGCCATCAGCGTTCCGCTCGCGTCGAGCGCGGTGCAGCTCAAGCACGCGAAGCGCAGCGGACACGCGACGATCAAGAAGACGTGGATCTCGCCGGGCCTCCTGAAGGGGGCGAAGCGGCATCCGAACCAGTACGTGCGGGTGATCATCCAGAGCACGAACGGCCAGTTCTCGCCGGCGCTCTCGGCCTTCACCCATGTCAATCAGTTCGCGGATGACGACCGCGGCGGCCTCGACCGGCGCCTGAGTCTGATCAACGGCGTCTCGGCCACGGTGCGGGCAAGCGCGCTGCCGAGGCTTATGCGGACGCCGAACCTGATCGTCACCCCGGACGTGCCGGTGAAGCTCTCCGACTACAACTCGACGCAGCTCTGGCCTTACGAGTCGGGCGCGTCGCAGACCTGGAGCGGCCTCAACTCGATCTCGTCCTGGAACACCCCTGCGATCGCGATCGTCGACTCCGGGATTCAGGCCGGACGGGCCGACTTCGGGTATGGCAACCGCGTCAAGGCGAACGTCAACTTCACGACCCTGCCGAACAACTCGAACGGGGACGGGCGTGGCCATGGAACCTTCGTGGCCGGCGTCGCCGCGGGCTCGGCCGACGGCTACACGGGAACCACGCCTCAGGCGAACCTCGTCTCGCTGGACGTGATGGACGACAGCGGCGTCGCTCGGACGAGCGACGTGATCGCGGCCGCCCAGTGGATCGTGGCGAACAAGAGCCGGTACAACATCCGGGTCGCGAACTTCTCGCTCCATTCGTCGCTGAAGACCAACTTCTTCCGCGACCCGCTCGACCGGGCGGTGGAGAAGCTCTGGTTCAGCGGCGTGGTGGTCGTGGCGGCGGCCGGCAACTACGGAACGGGCAGCACGCCGAGCGGCGTCCCGTTCTCGCCCGGCAACGACCCGTTCGTGATCACCGTCGGCGCTGCCGACCTGAACGGGACGCTCGACCGCACCGACGACGTCAACGCGCCCTGGTCGGCGTGGGGACGGACGCTCGACGGCTTCATGAAGCCCGACCTCGCTGCGCCCGGCCGTTACATGGTCGGTCCGGTGCCCAGCAACTCGACCCTCGCAGCCGAGCGCTCGGACAAGCTCGTCGCTCCGGGGTACATCGAGCTCTCGGGCACGTCCTTCGCGGCCCCGGTGGTCGCAGGGGCGGCGGCGCAGATCCTCGCCAAGCACCCGAACTGGACGCCTGATCAGGTCAAGGGAGCGCTCATGGTCTCGGCCGCGCCGATGCCGTCGGCCCCCGCGGGCTCCATGGGTGTCGGCGAGCTGCGCATCGGCCGGGCATGGCGGGTGGACTTCCCGCCCAACCCGAACAAGGGCCTGGCCGGGTTCGTCAAGCCGGTGGCCGACGACACGGTCCCCGCCTTCGACGCGGTCAGCTGGCTCGACGTCGCGAAGGCGAGCGTCTCCTGGGACTCGGTCTCCTGGGCGGACGTGTCCTGGGCCGACGCGGCCTGGAACGTCGTCTCCTGGGCCGACGTCTCCTGGGCGGATGTGTCCTGGGCCGACGTCTCCTGGGCGGACGTGTCCTGGGCGGACGTCTCCTGGACGGACTCCTCGTACGAGGATGCCGCCGAGGGTGACGCGGCCGGTGACGCGACCGACTACAAGCTGACGCCGGAGCAGGCGGCCGCGATCATGGCCGACCCGGACTCCGCGCCGGACCCCGAAAACCTCCCGGCGGGCGTCGCCCGCTAGGCGACCGTCCAGCACGCACCTTCCGAGGGGCCGGGCCACCACCCGGCCCCTCACTATTTCGGGGGATATTCGGGGCGTACCGATAAAGGGGGATGTGACCCCAGGCGGTGCGACGTAGCTTCCAGTGGTGGTGAGCCGCACGGCGAACGTCACCACGAAGCACGGCTTCAGTTCATGCGGCGCCGCGCCGATCGCGCGGAGATCGGAGACCACCAGCAGGCGATGACGGGGTTGGCTGTGAGCCTGACGCGACCCGCGGAGCGGCCCGCATGAGCGCGGTCCCGAGCGCGATCGCGCACGACGTCGAGGCGCCCGGAACGGAGTCGCCGCGACTTGCGCCGAAGGCGGCCGGCTACTTCTTCGTGGTCGCGGCCATCACGATCGCGGTCACCGTGCCGCTGCTGTCGCATCTCAGCCCGCACACACCGGGCTGGGCGACGTTTCTGATCCTCGGCGCGATCGCGGCCGTTGCGCAGCTGTTCGTCGTGCGCACGCCCCGGAACCAGTCGTACCACACGACGATCGTGTTCCTGATTCCGGCGGTGATGCTGCTCCCGCCAGAGCTGATCGTGCTGATCGGGGTGGTCCAGCACATCCCCGAATGGCTGAAGAACCGCAACGCCTGGTACATCCAGATCTTCAACATCTGCAACTGGACGCTGTCGATGCTGGCGGCGTACGCGGCCTTCCACGGACTCCTGCGGCTCGCTCCCGCGTCCGACGTCGAGTACGCGCTCGCCGGCCTGGCCGCCGCGGCGGCGATGGTGGCCGTTAACCACCTGCTGATGGCGCCGATGCTCCACCTCGCGCGCGGGCACTCGCTGCGCGAGTCCGGGCTGTTCTCGTTCCCGAGCCTCTCGACCGACCTCGTGCTCGCGATGCTCGGGGTGGCGATGGCCGCCTTCTGGGCCACGAACCCGTGGCTGATCCCGTTCGCCGTCGCCCCGCTGCTGCTGATCCACCGCTCGCTCTCGGTGCCGCAGCTGCAGGAGGAAGCTCGCGTCGACCCGAAGACCGGCCTCTTCAATGCGCGCCACTTCGCCGCGGCTCTGAACGAAGAGCTCCTGCGCGCGGAACGGTTCGAGCGACCGCTGTCGCTGATCATGGCCGACCTCGACCTGCTGCGCGACATCAACAACACGTACGGCCACCTCGCGGGCGACGCGGTGCTCCAGGGAATCGCGGAGGTCTTCCGCGCCCAGCTGCGCCACTACGACGTCCCGGCGCGGTTCGGCGGCGAGGAGTTCGCCATCCTGCTACCGGAGACGCCGCCCGAGCAGGCGTTCGAGATCGCGGAGCGCATCAGGCGGACCGTCGCCTCGCGCGCGTACGACGTCGAGACCTCGAGCGAGCCGATCCGCGCGACGGTCTCGATCGGCGTCGCGGGGTACCCGCGTGACGGCTCGGACGCGAACGAGCTCATCCACCAGGCCGACCTGGCCGTGTACCGCGCGAAGCTCCAAGGGCGCAACCGCGTCCTCGACGCGAGCTCCGAGCCGCTGCTGATGCCCGAGAAGCGCCAGGGCCGCCTCGTGGCCGTGCCGGAGGACGGCGACCACATCGTCCCGCTGCCGCCGCCGGCCGAGAGCGCGCCACAGCACGAGCGGCGCCACCCGCGGCCGCACGCGATGCACGGGCCGCGCTTCCTCTCGCTCTCACGCCGCCTCGCGGTCTTCGTGGGCCTCGTGAGCGCCGTTGGCGTGGCCGCAGGCCTGTTCGGCGCGATCTTCGGCCCGCACACCGACTGGATCGGCCTGATCGCCCTCGTTGCGCTCGTCGGCGCGGGGCAGGCCCTTGCGCTCGAAGTCGACGATGGGTCGATCTCGGTTAGCGCGGTGGGCTCGATCGCCGGCGCCGCGCTCTTCGGGCCGCGCGCCGCGCTCGCCATCGCGCTCACGATCGCAGCGGTCGAGTGGAGCGCCAGGCGTTCGCCGTTCCACTACGTGGTCTTCAACGTGGGCACGCTCACGCTCTCGTCGCTCGCGGCCACAGGTGTCTTCGCGGCAGCGCATGCGTCAACCCCGGACGGCAACCTGCGCAACCTCGTCTACGTCGCCGCAGGCATTACCGCGGGAGCGACGTACTTCGCAGTGAACATGAGCCTCCTCAGCGCCGTGGTCGCGATCGAGGGCCACGAACGCTGGCGGGCGGTCTTCAAGGAGCGCTTCGCCTGGCTCGCGACGCACTACCTCGTCTACGGCTTCATCGGCGGCGTGATCTGGGTCGGCTACGACTCCGCGCCCTACTGGGCGCTGGCGGTCTTCGCGGTGCCGCTGTTGCTGATGCGCAAGACGCAGGAGGCCTATCTGCGCCACACGCAGCGCAGCGCGCAGAAGCTCCGCGCCGCGGCCGAGACGATCCAGACCCAGAACGTCTCCCTCGAGCACGCCAACCGGCTGCTCAAGGAGCGCTCGACGGCCGCGATGGAGAGCCTCTCGGCCACCGTCGACGCGCGCGACGCCTACACCGCCGGCCACTCCAGGCGCGTCCAGCAGCTCGCCCTCGCGATCGGCCGCGAGCTGGGCCTCTCGCAGGCCGAGCTCGACCTGCTCGGCCACGCCGCGCTCTTCCACGACATCGGCAAGCTCGCGATCCCCGACGCGATCCTGCTGAAGCCGGCGAGCCTGACGGCGGAGGAGTGGGAGCTGATGCAGCGCCACGCTGACGAGGGAGCGCGCATCATCGACCGCCTAGGCTTCCTGAACGACGCCGTGCCGGCCATCCGCCACCATCACGAGCGCTTCGACGGCGCCGGCTACCCGGACGGCCTGAAGGGCGAGGAGATCCCGCTGGGCGCGCGCATCATCCACGTTGCGGATGCGCTCGACTCGATGCTCACCACCCGCATCTACCGCGCCGCCAGGCCCGCTGCGGAGGCCCTGGACGAGCTCAGGCGGGGCGCCGGCACCCAGTTCTGCCCGCGCTGTGTGGCCGCGCTCGAGCGGATCCTGCCCCTCGAGGGCATCGACGACGAGGACACGCGCCCGCGAGTCCTGGTCGCGTCCTGATCTGACGCGGTAGCAAACGCCCGCATTCGCTAGCCCGCAGTTTGCGATCGGGCGCAGTTGCTCTATTGTTATTGGAAGAACGATGCCCCGCCGGCCCCAGTATCGCGCGCTCGCGGGCATCGACCGGAAGGCGCTCGAGGCCTTCCAGGCCGGCATCCGCAAGCGCTATTCCGACGAGCAGATCCTCGCCGAGCTGGCCGCGTGCGCGGAGCGGCTGGGCCGGTCGCCGACGATGCGCGAGTTCGCAGCCGACCCGGAGACGAACGTGCATCCGCAGACGGTGATCGAGCACTTCGGCAGCTGGAACAAGGCGAAGCGCAAGGCGGGCCTAGTCCCCCGCCGCTTCGCCACGCGCGAGGAGCTGCTCGACCAGCTGCGGGGGCTGGGGGAAGAGCTCGGCCGCATCCCGACCGCGCGCGACATCGAGGAGCACCGCGGCCGGATGCCGTCGAAGTCCCTCTACTGGCACACGTTCGGCTCGCTCGCGAACGCGCTGCGCGAGGCCGGCTTCGACGTCCCGGTGGGGGAGGAGAAGCTGGAGCGAGCCCTGGAGCAGGGGATGGAGCTCGCACGCGAGCTGGGGCGGCTGCCGAAGTTCGCCGACTGGGCCGAGGCGCGCAAGGCCGACGAGACGCTCATGACGGAGTGGCAGATCTACCGCATGTTCGAGGGCCGCACGGGCGCCTGGTCGACCTTCCAGTTCCTGATCCGCGAGCGCCTGCTGGCCGCCGGAACGGCCGTGGGTGCCGACGGGGGGATCGGCTAGGGCCGGTTAGGAGATCGCGGCGAGCGCCGCGAGGCGCTGGAGGCAGAACGCGCTCTCGTGCGGCGCGCGCACGGCCGGGAGCGTTCGCTCCTCGAAGTCGCGGTTCGGCTCGAAGCACAGCTTGTCGAGCACCTCGCCGCTCGCGATCACGGCGAGCGTCCCCTCGCCGATCTCACGCTTGCGCAGCTTCACACGGAGGAACTTCTCAGCCACCTCGAGCGCAGCCTTCGTGGAGGCGAATAGCGTCTCGTGGCGGCCGGTGCCGAGCCAGAGCGGTCGCCCGACACCGCGAGCGACGAACAGCATCTCGGCGTGACGCTCGTCGAGCCAGGCCGTCGCCATCGAGCCGCGGAGCTGCTCGAGCGCCTTCGGGTTCCCGTCGTGAGCCTCGGCGAGCGCGAAGATGGCCTCGGAGTCGACCGTCATCTCGGGCTCGGCGCGCTCGAAGCCGTGCTCGTCCATCAGCTCGTCGTCGTTGAGGATGACCCCGTTGTGTACGCCGACGACCGCCCCGTGGCGGATGGGGTGGTTGTTCGCCTCGACGCTCGGGTGCCCCTTCGTGTAGTCGCGGACGTGGATCAGCGCCTCGGTCGTGCTCGTCGGGACGACGACCTCCTCGAGCAGGGCGCTCGCGCCGGAGCGCTGCTTGTGGATCGTCACCGGGCCATCTCCGGTCCGGTACGCGTAGCCGACCGCGTCAGCGCCGCGCTCGGCGATTCCGGCGAGCAGCGCCTGCGCCGCCAGCGTGTGATCCACGCTGCTGCGCGCGCTCAGGCTGTATCCGGCGATTCCACACATTTCAGAAAACCCCTGGAATGAAACTAGCGACCACAGCGGCCGCCACCGAGTCAGACGTCGGCTTTGCCTCAGAGTTAGCCATGCCCGTTCCTCTCGGTTCCACACGTCCCTACCTGATCCCCCTTGTGGGTGGAACTCCCTCAAGCGAGGGACGAATTGCGCCGATAGACCCAGCGTGATGGAGCAGCGGCCGCTCCCCGAGGCGCTCCCCGAGCCCAACGCCCCCGAGCCCCGGCTCGAGGTCGTTCCTGCACCTGCAGAAGTCGACGACGTCGACAAGGTCGAGACGGAGCCCACCGAGCCCCAGACGGCCGACCCGCTGAAGCTTTACGTCCGTCAGATCGGCGACGGCCCGCTGCTGACGCCCGCGCAGGAGCGCGAGCTCGCCAGGCTCAAGGACCTCGGCGACGAGGCCGCGAAGCGGAAGCTGATCGAGTGCAACCTGCGCCTCGTGATGTCGATCACACGGAACTACACGAAGGCCGGCGTCCCGCTGCTCGACCTGATCCAGGAGGGCAACCTCGGTCTGATCCGCGCGGTCGAGAAGTTCGACTACACGCTCGGCTTCAAGCTCTCGACCTACGCGACCTGGTGGATCCGCCAGGCGATCACGCGCGCGCTCGCCGACCAGGGCCGCACGATTCGCCTCCCCGTCCATGTGGCCGAGCAGGTGCGCCGCGTGATGCGCGCCCGCCGTGTTCTCGCGCAGAAGCTGAACCGTGAGCCTGTGTTGGCCGAGATCGCGAAGGAGAGCGGCTTTCCGCCCGAGCGCGTGCGGACGCTGCTCGAGCTGGTCGAGGATCCGGTCAGCCTCGAGACACCCGTCGGCGACGGCGAGAGCCTGTACGGCGACCTGATCGAGGACACGAAGTCCGACCGGCCGGACACCGCCACCGCCGACCATCTGCGCTCGGCCGAGCTCGCACAGGCGCTCCAGCGCCTGACGCCGCGGATGCGCCACGTGGTCACGCGCCGTTTCGGCCTCGACGGCGAGGCCCCGCAGACGCTCGAGGAGGTCGGATCGGACCTCGGCATCACCCGCGAGCGCGTGCGCCAGCTCGAGTCGCGCGCGCTGCGCGAGCTCCGCTCGGTCGCCCCGGGCCTACAGCTGTACCTCCGCGGCGAATAGGCGTGGGGAGGCGCGCTACCGCCGTTGGCGGGAGCGCTGAGCCTCACATCTGCGCGACCGACTCCATTTCGCGCAGGCGGGCCATCCGCTTGAGCGCCTCGGTCTCGATCTGCCGCACGCGCTCGCGCGTCAGGCCTAGCCGGCGGCCGATCTCCTCCAGCGTCTTGGGCTCCTCGTCGACGAGGCCGTAGCGGAGGATCAGCACCTTGCGCTCGCGCTCGGCGAGGACTGCGAGCGCCTCAGCGAGCGCCTGGCAGCGCAGCGAGACCTCGACCTCCTCGTCGGGCAGCGGGCCGTCGTGGGCGACGAAATCGCCGAAGACGGCGTCCTCGGTCTCACCGACCGGCTGGTCGAGGCTCGTGGAGGCGCGGGCTGCCGCCTTGACCTCGTGCGCCTGGGCGAGCGGCAGGTTCGCCTCCTCGGCGACCTCCTCGAGCGTGGGCTCGCGACCGAGCTGCGTCCAGAGCGTGCGCTCGGCGCGGTTCAGCTTCTGCATCCGCTCGACGATGTGGACCGGCATCCGGATCGTGCGCGCCTTGTCCGCGAGGGCCCGCGCGACCGCCTGGCGGATCCACCAGGTCGCGTACGTGGAGAACTTGTAGCCGCGCCGCCAGTCGAACTTCTCGACGGCTCTGATGAGCCCGAGCGTTCCTTCCTGGATCAGGTCGAGGAACGGGAGGCCCTGGTTGCGGTAGTTCTTCGCGATCGAGACCACCAGCCGCAGGTTCGACTGGATCATCCGCGTCTTGGCCTCCATGTCGCCGCGCTCGATGCGCTTGGCGAGCTCGACCTCCTGTGCCGCCGTCAGCAGCGGGTGGCGGCCGGCGTCGCGCAGGAAGAGCTGCAGCGCGTCGGTGGTCGTCTCCTGGGGCGTCAGCGGCGGTGGCGGAGGCGGCGGAGGCGCCTCGCGCTGCTCGGCCTCGGGCTCCAGCACCTCGAGACCGCGCTGCTCGAGCTCCCGGAAGACCGCGTCCGTCTCGAGGGGGTCCAGGTGCAGCGGCTCGAGGATCTCGATCAGATCCACATAGCGCAGCGACCCGGTCTGCTCTGCCTGCTCGAAGAGCTCGTGTAGCTCGGGGGCTGCCAGGACGTTTTCGATCTCGACCGCTGTCATCCCGACACCGTGCTTCTTTTCACCGATCGCAGCCCCTGAAACCCGCTGCTGACGCGGATCTCGATCGGATGCACGATAACGGGCGTTATGTCAAGTCCGAGAATGCGGGCTTCGCCGGCCACTCCACCCCGCAGCCGCCTCTGCCGGACCAAAAAAATTCGCCGAGCCGGTTTCCGTTTCGTCCACCGCTTTCGCTGACCTTTCCCTTGCGGGTAGTGCCTTCGAACTCGGCTTCGATCTACTCCGGTTCCGTGCTCGGCGCAAGAGGCAATCTAGGGCCAGGCCGCGGCCGGTTCAAGGGGTTCGGAACACGGAGAAGCCGCAATTTGCGGAAATTCAATTATCCACATTTCCACAGCAGGGCGTGCAGCTTGTGGATAACCACGTCAAGGCCTCGAAGGCGTAGACTCCGGGCGTGCCGCACTTCCGCCTCCCCGCCTTCTCGCACGGCTTCTGGGCCTTCGTGTGGGGCCTCGTCTTTGGCCTCTACGTCTGGCTCGGCGGCCTCGCAGTGGGTGTCAGCGGCGGCACGGCGTTCATCTTCGGCGCCGTGACGTGCTTCCTCGTGTACCTGCTGGTGGTGGCGTTCGGCTCGGACGAGCCGCGCCGTCAGCCGCGGCGCGCCGACCGGCGCTGATTCCCGGCCAGCGCGAAGACGAGCACGCGCGCGAGCTTCGCGCCGAGCTTGTCGCGGAGCCGCTCGAACGCCGGCTGCCGCGGCGCGCCCGGCTCCGCGCACTGCGCGAGCAACAGGCCCAGGCGCTTCGGGCGGCGGCTCTCGAGGGCGGTGCTCATTGGCGAGGTGTATCGGTACCGGTCCAGCCCGCCTCATCCCTCCCGGGAGGGAAGAAGCGGGGTACGAAGGAAGCTACTCGGAGCGCGTGCGCTCGTAGTCGTCGGTACGCCTGCGCTCGTCGCGGACTGCGGTCTCGTCGTCGACTGCCCCGTCGTCCCGGGCAGCGGCCTCGCGCTTCTCGCGCGCGGTTGCCGTGTCCTCGGGCGGCGGGCCCTGCCGGTCCACCGGGACCGGCTCGGCGGGCGCGGCGCGGCGCTGCCGGCCGAACGGCCCGTATGCGGCGGGCCCGGTCGTGTCGAACGTGAAGCCGAACACGAGCCCGAGGCCGAAGGCGAGCACGGAGACGTACTCGCCGAGATCGCCGACGAGGCCGTTGATCCCGATGTCGTCAGTCCAGCTGCGGATGTGATCACGGAACCAGTTCGGGTCGGGCTGCGTCGCGAGCAGCACCCAGCCGGCCGCGATGAGCACCGGGATGAAGGCGATCAGGAAGACGTTCACGGACAGGCGGGGCCAGCCCCACTTCGTCCAGCCGCCCAGGAGCTGCGAGAACGCCATCACGAGCCCCGCGGCGGCGATCAGGCCGTAGACGCCCCAGTAGCCGCCGTTCGAGCTGTCGCTGACCTGCGTCGCGAGCCAGATCAGCAAGCCGGCTACGGCCGCGCAGATCAGCGTGACCGTTCCACGTGTCAAGCCGTACATGGCACCACCTCCGGCTCGGTGGTACCCGGATCGCCGGATCTAAAGCGCCAGCCTGCGGCTGTCGAAGCGCGCGGAGTACAGCTCGGCGGCGAACTCCTCCACGACCCGCTCGAGGTCGGAGGCGAACACGTGTGCGACCACCCCCACCTCACGGTCGTTGTGGAACGGCACGTCGAGGTGCTGCCTGGTTACGAGGTTGATCGAGACGCTTCCACAGACCGGGCAGCGCACAGCCAGGCCGACCTCCTCCCCGCCCCCACTCGGGGCGAGCACCACGAACGCGGACGGGAACACCGGCCGCGGGCGCTCCTCCGCGTAGCAGAAGAAGCTCCAGGGCCACTCCCCGGCCTGGATCCGCCGCGCGGCGAGGTCGGCGAGCTCCGGCTCGACCGGATCGACCGTCGCGGTCATCAGGTTCACGAAGGTCGCGTCGACGCCGAGGCCCAGCGGCGCCCAGTCCAGCTCGTCGTGTGAGACCAGCCCCGGGTGCTCATGGCCGCAGGCGCAGCCGAACTCGACCTCGAAGACCGCGGGCTGAGCCGGACCCGGCAGCTGCTCGACGCGCCGGAACGACGAGAGCGCGACGCGCGACTGCCCCCGCTCCGGGCACGCAAACGTGTAGCGGGTCGTGAGGGCGTCGTACATGACGGTGTTGTAATCGGCGCCCCGGACGCCAAAACGTAGCCCTCTGACGCGTCTAGTAGTGGATCAGCGAGTGGACGTCGCGGCCCTCGAGCTGCTTCGTGCCCTCGAGGAAGCCCAGCTCGATCACGAAGGCGACGCCCACGATCTCGCCCCCGAGCTGCTCGGCGAGGTCGCAGATCGCCCGGGCCGTGCCGCCCGTCGCCCGGA
>Ga0081540_1002559_pt1 | contig 14754 bp, 15 predicted proteins | sample TabmetS2T1R1_FD_71024 | JGI IMG/M metagenome (GOLD analysis project Ga0081540, IMG submission 71024) | Tabebuia heterophylla rhizosphere microbial communities from the University of Puerto Rico - S2T1R1 | ecosystem: Host-associated > Plants > Roots > Rhizosphere ... | reverse complement strand
CCCCCAGGCGATCTCCATTGGGTGGCGAACGCGGCGGAAGTCGCCGCGTGAGGCGGGCCCCAGGCGATCTCCATTGGGGTGGCGAACGCGGCGGATGTCGCCGCGTGAGCCGGGCCCCCAGGCGATCTCCACTGGCGGCCCTAGTCGTGGATGTGCAGCGGCGTCCCGCGCGGAGTCAGCCGGTAGAGCCTGCTGATGCTCGAGTTGCGAAGGCGGATGCAGCCGTGCGACGGGCGGCCCGGGATGAGCCCGGGCTGGTTGGTCCCGTGCAGGCCGACGACGCCGCCGCCGGGCCAGTCGGTGAGGTGCGGCGCGTAGGCGCTCGTGCCCATCGCGTAGGGCCCGTACACCGGCGAGCCCTTCACCTTGAACTTCTCGCGGATGTAGAAGCGGCCCGTCGGCGTCGGGTTGGCCGAGCTGCCGATGCCCACGCGCGCAGACATGACCTTCTTGCCGTCTCGGTACAGCGTCGCGGTGAGCGTCGAGCGGTTGAGGTCGAGGAACTCGTGGACGATCGTGAAGTTGCGAAGCGCCGCGCGCGGCACCCACCCCGTCCGCCCGTTGGGCCGCTTCGGGACGCGGATCTTCACCCACGTCGTGCCGTGTGGGTCCTGCCAGCTGGCCAGCACGAGGTAGATCTCGGGGAGCCTGTCCTCGGTCTCCCAGCGCAGGCGGCCGACCGTGCGCGCGCTGCTCGCGGGCCGCGAGCGGATCTTGCCGTGGTTGCTGGGATAGGCCCAGCGGGTGAGCGTGCGCTCGTCGCTGAGCGGCTTCATGCCCGGCGGGTTGGCGCTGGGCTGGTTGGCGTGTGCGGAGGCGGCGGGAACGAGGGCCGCCAGGAACGCAGTGATGAGAATCCGTTCTGTGCGCATGTCCGAGTCGTTCGGAGGGCAGAGCACGGGCCCGCCGGCTGGGTGGTTGCCGGCGGGCCCGCCTGCGGCCACCAAGGGCCGTCAGATCCGTCGCGGGCAGGGCCCGCTCGACGCGGAACTCTTGCAAAACCGCCGGCCCCTCCCCAAGGGCCGGCGGCTCGCGTTACCAGCATCCCCCCGTCGATGCCCGCACATCCTGCCGGGCACGTCTGGAATGTGGAGCGAACCCTACCAGCGACAGGCGGCGCAGGACAAGGGGCGAGCGGTCCCCATTTCTGGTCGAACGGTCGTCCACATACGGCACGTGGGACGGCCGTCCGAGCTGCGAAGAAGTTTTTCCGGTCCTCGCCGTTCGGCGCTCAGCGGCTGCCGTTCGGCGCAGGCCCGCTCACACGATGTCGATCGGCGTCCCCACCGAGGCCATCTGGTAGAGCCTGAGGATGTCGGAGTTGTGCAGGCGGATGCACCCGTGCGACGGGCGGCCGGGGACGAGCTCGGGCTGGTTGGTGCCGTGCATGCCGACCACGCCGCCGCCCGGCCAGTCGGTGAGGTAGGGCGCGTAGGCGCTCGTCCCGATCGCCCGCGGCCCGTAGAGCGTGTGCCCGCCCACGCGGAACTTCTCGCGGATCCAGAAGTGCCCGGCGGGCGTCGGGGTCGACGCCTTCCCCACCCCGATCCTGGCGCTGAAGCGTTTCTTGCCGCGCTCGTAGAGCGTCACCCGCAGCGTGTGCTTGTTGACCCGCACGAGCGTGTGAACGGTGTGCAGCTGACTGAGCGCGCTCTCGCGTACCCAGCCCGTCAGGCCGTTCGGGCGCTTGGGCACCCGGATCTTCAGCCAGGTGTTCCCGGCCGGGCTCTTCCAGCTGGCGAGCACCACGTAGACCTCTGCGAAGCCGTCCTCGGTGAGCAGGCGCAGATGGGCGACCCGGCGCGCGCTCCCGGACGGCCGGCTGAACACCGGCTGCAGGTCGGCGGTGTGCGCCCACTTGGTGGTGGTCTTCTCGTCGGAGAGGCGAACGGTGCCGGGCGGGCTGGCCGGCGGGAGCGCCGCGGCCGACGCGCTCGCTGGGATCAGCGCCGCGAGGACGAGCGCGAGGACTGCTGTGCGCGTCGTCCCGTGCATCCGGACCGAGGATAGGACAGGATGGCGACGGTGAACGTCGGTCGCTTGCGCGCCGAGGCCGAGCGCACGCATGCCGTCCGGGCCACCGCGCGCCGCCTGGCCTTCTTCTTCGCCGGCGGCTTGTGGCCGAAGTCGGTGGTGTACGTGGCTCCCCAGCCGGCGTCCTCCGGCGTGCCGATCGCCAGCCCGAGGCCGATCTCGGCGTACTCGCCGCTGAGGATGTTGCGCCGGTGGCCCGCGCTGTTCATCCAGGCGTCGACCATCGCGCGCGGCGTCGACAGCGGGCCCTGGCCCCAGCCGATGTTCTCGCCCACGACCCAGTCGTCGCCGCCGTCGAGGTACCCGACCGAGGTCAGCCGCTGCACGAGCGTGGTGCCGTCGGGCGCCTCGTGGGCGAAGAAGGCCTGCGCGACCATGCGCTGCGAGTAGCTCGACGAGGCGCTGCCCAGCCGGCCGTTGACCCGCAGCGCCCTGAGCCCGTGGTCCGCGCGCTGCTGGTTGACGAGGCACAGCGTCGCCTGGCCGATGGCCGGGAGGTTGTCGGCGGCGGGCACGGCGTCGGCGGCGGGACAGTCCGCTGCCGTGGCTGCGGCCGGTGCGACGAGCGCGAGGGCGAGGAGGGCGAGCACGATCAGACGGCGGGGCATGCCCCCCTTGCATCGGGGCGCAGGCGGCCGCGCTGACCCTCAGGGTCGCGTCCTGGACGGATCGTGGACCGCCGGCCATGGACGCATGTCCGAGTTTGCCGGCGGCCGGCGGCCCGGGCCGAGCGGTCAGCGAGCCGCGCCGAGCGGTCCGAGCGCCCGCTCGCCGCCGCTCAGCGCCGCCAAATGGCCGAGATCCGGTCGAACAGTGCGAACGCGCGCTCGCGCGCGTCCTGCGCGCGGCGCGCCGTCTCGCTGCGCAGCGGCTCGGGATCGGGCACGGCGTCGCCGTCCGCGAGCCAGTCGTCGACGATCCGCGGCGTCACCTCGGGGTGGTACTGCAGACCGACGCTGCGGCCGAGCGCGAACGCCTGCGGCCCCGAGGGGGCGCGTGCCAGCTCGACGGCGCCCGGCGGCAGCGTGAACGCGTCCTCGTGCCAGGTGAACCACGCGCCGCCGTAGCCGTCGCCGCCCTCGACGTCGATCCAGCCGATCTCGGTCTCGGGCGCGCGGGTGACCGTCCCTCCGAGCGCGGCCGCCAGCGCCTGGCCGCCGAAGCAGATGCCGAGCACCGGCACCTCGGCCTCGTGCGCGGCCCGCAGGAAGCCCAGCTGCGTCGCGATCCACGGGTCGGTCGAGGCATGCACCGAGCGGTCGGAGCCCAGCGCGACGATCGCGTCGGGCGCGCGCGGATCTGGCCACTGCTCCAGCTCGGGCGCGCGCACGACATCCAGGACGGCGCCGCGCTCGAGCGCCCACTCGGCGACGAGGCCGGCCGGAGCGTCGGCCTGCTGCTCGAGGACGAGGAGCCTCACTTGACCCGGAACGCGCCGCGCATGAACGGGTGGATGCGGCAGAAGTAGGTGTAGGTCCCGGTGGTGAGGTCGGTCGGCGTCTGCCACGTCTTGCGGTTGGACGCCGCGGTGAACCCGGCCGGGCCGTAGCCCAGCTCGCCGGAGTCGAAGCTCACCGGCGCGTTCGCCAGCGGGAAGGCGATCCCCGTCGTGGCCGTGCAGGGCGCGCGGCAAGCGGTGATCGTGTGGAAGATGTTGCGCGAGGCGTCGTCGTTGACGAAGGTCAGCGGCTGGCCGACGCTGACGACCGGCGGCCGTCCGCCGGCGCCGGCGCCGGTGAGGTCGCCCTGGCGGTAGATGAACTGCGAGATGTCCACCGTCGCCGTGCGCGGCCCGTCGGCGAGCTTGCGGGCGTCCGAGAGGCCGCGGCCGGGCGACCCGCCGTGATGGTCGTCCTCCGGCAGATGGCCGTGGGTGATGACGCCCGGGACCGCGGTGTTGGTGACGAACGGGTCGGCGCCTCCGGCAGGGACGCCGGTGATGGCCACGGGCATGATCGCCATCACCTCGTACCAGGAGGTCGTGCTCGTGCCATAGGTACCCGATACCGACAGCACGTCGCCCTTCTTGACCGCCACCCTCCAGGTCGGCGGCGTCGCGGTCATGGCGACGTCCCACGACACCGGCCCGGCCGGCTCGAAGTACTTCGCCTGCGAGCGGAAGAGCTCCACCGTCTGCCCGTTGCGGGTGAGCCTGAGGTCGGTCCACAGCCCGCCCGGGTGCAGGTGGCCGGCGGTGCCGACCAAGGTCGCGTCGTGGTCGACCACCCATTGGTTGCGCGGCGGGATGCCGGCGTAGGCGTCGGGCTTGTCGTCGGGGTAGGTGAAGCGACCGTTGACCCCGCTGCCCTGCGGCGCGTCGAACACCGGATAGGCCTGGAGGCCCTCTACGTCCATCCACTGGGTCTTGACCTCCTTCATCCCGCGCGCGGCCGGCGAGCCAAGCGGGATGAAGTCCATCTCCCACGTGATGTAGACGCGCGTCGGGACCGGCGTGAGGTTGTGGATCATGTGGTTGAGCAGCCAGTGATCCGACGTCCGGTAGCGCCAGCCGAAGCCCTTGGGCAGGCGGAAGATCGTCTTCTCCTCCCCCGCCGCCCACGTCGGCCGCAGGCCGTTGGCCGGCCCGGTCACCACCCAGACCGCGTGGTGCAGGTGGATGACGTCGACGCGCGGGACCTTGCCGTTGAGGTAAGTGAGGTCGGGCTTGAAGGAGGTGATCCACCCGGGCCCGGGCGGGAGCAGCTTGTCGTCGGCCAGCGAGATCGTGTTCTGCCCGGGCGCGATCCTGACCGGACCCCAGCGGAACTTGATATGGCGCACTCCGCCGGCCAGGCGCGTCGTGGTGATCGTGCCCTGCGACTTGCGTACGGTCGTCGTCCTCGGCTTGGCCTGCGCGGCGCAGACGACGACCAGAGACGCCACCACGATCGCAGCGAGCAGGGGCAGACGGAGCCGCACGCCCGGCAGGGTAACTGAACGCCTGGTCAGCTGGATGACTCGGGCGCTGCCCGTTCAGGCGAGGCTGGATGCCGAGCGGGCAGCGAGCCCGAGCGCGACGGGTTCCTCACCCGCGCGGGCCGCGAGCGCGGCGTAGCGCCCGCCGCGGGCCAGCAGCTCCTCGTGGGTGCCGCGCTCGGCGATCCGCCCGCCATCGATGACGACGATCTCGTCGGCGTGGCGGATGGTCGACAGGCGGTGGGCGATGGCGAGCGTCGTGCGGCCCTCGGCCAGGCGGTCGAGCGCCTCCTGGACGGCGCGCTCGGTCTCGTTGTCCAAGGCGCTCGTGGCCTCGTCGAGGACCAGCACCGGCGGGTTGCGCAGCACGGTGCGCGCGATCGCGATGCGCTGCTTCTCGCCGCCGGAGAAGCGGTAGCCGCGCTCGCCGACGACCGTGTCGTAGCCGTCGGGCAGCGCGGCGATGAGGTCGTGGATCTGCGCGGCGCGCGCGGCGTCCTCGAGCTCCTCGTCGGTGGCATCGGGCTTGGCGAAGCGCAGGTTCTCGCGCACGGTTGCGTGGAAGAGGTAGGTCTCCTGGGAGACCAGGCCGATGGTCCGCGCCAGCGACGCGAACGAGATGTCGCGCACGTCGACGCCGTCGATGGTGACCCGGCCCGCGGTGGCGTCGTAAAGGCGCGCGACGAGGTAGCCGAGGGTGGTCTTGCCCGAGCCGGTCTCCCCCACGATCGCCGTCGTCGTCCCCGCCGGCACGACGAGGTCGATCCCGTCGAGGGTCGGCGGCCCGTCAGCGTCGTAGCCGAAGGAGACGCTCTCGAAGCGCAGCTCGCCGACCACCTCGTCGAGCTCGACGGGGTGCTCGCGCTCGGCGATGTCGACCGGCAGGTCGAGGTACTCGAAGATGCGGTGGAAGAGCGCGAACGACGTCTGGATGTCGATGCCCACCGAGAGCAGCGACTGCAGTGGGAAGAACAGCCGGGTCTGCAGCGTGGTGAACGCGACCACCGTGCCGATCGAGATCGCGGCGCTGCCTTGGGCCATCGAGTAGCCCGCGAACCAGTAGACCAGCGCCGGCATGATCGCGAAGGCCATCTGCACGCTGGCCATCCGCCAGCGACCGGCCATCCGGCTGCGAACCTCGAGGTCGGCGAGGTCGGCGGACTCGCGCGTGAAGCGGTCGGCGAGCTCGGGCGCGCGGCCCATCGTCTTGCCGAGCAGGATGCCGCTGACGCTGAGCGACTCCTCGACGAGCGAGCTCATGTCGGCCATGCGGCCCTGGCGCTCGGTGGTGATCCGCTTGCGCTCGCGGCCGACGCGGCGGGTGAGCCACACGAAGAACGGCAGCAGCGCGAGGCTGAACGCGGCCAGCCGCCAGTCGAGGGCGAACATCGCGGCGATCGTGGCCAGGACGGTGGTGACGCTCGAGACGATCGACGTCGCCGTCGAGGTGACGACGTTCTGCACGCCGCCGATGTCGTTGGCGATGCGCGACTGCACCTCGCCGGTGCGCGTGCGCGTGAAGAAGGCCAGCGAGAGGCGCTGGAGGTGGCGGTACACCGCGGCGCGCAGGTCGTGCATGACCCGTTGGCCGACGAGGTTCGACATCCACGTCTGCGCGACGCCGAGCGCGCCGGTGACGATCGAGATGGCGATCATCCCGGCGACGAGCCACGTCAGCAGCGCGGTGTCGCGCTCGGGGATCGCCTTGTCGAGCACCTCGCGCAGGAGGAACGGCGAGATCAGGCTCAACCCCGCGGAGAGGCCGATGAGCGCGAGCACGGTCGTCAGCCGCAGCCGGTACGGCCTGAACAACCTCGCAATGCGTCGCGTCTCGCTCCTCACGGTCCCACAGGATAGCGGATAGTTGAGTACTTCAACTATCCGCCGGCCGCCGCAGCGGGCTCGCCCTGCGCCTCGGTCTCCGCGACCTCGGCGAACAGCGCGCACAGCCGCTCGGCCAGCGCCGGCCAGGCGAAGCGCGCCAGGACGTCGCGGCGGGCGGCCACCCCGCGGCGCCGGCGCTCCTCGGGATGCGAGAGCGCCTGTGCCAGCGCGCCCGCCAGCTCTGCCTCGTCGTCGGGGGCGACCAGCCACCCGGTCTGCCCCGGGCGCACGATGTCGGCCGGGCCGAGGCGGTTGACCGCGATCGCCGGCAGCCCGCACGCCATGCCCTCGACGAGCACCGAGCCGAACTGCTCGCGGACCGAGGCGAGGACCACGGCGTCCGAGGCGGCGAAGAAGCCCGCGAGCGCATCGTGGTCGTGCCAGCCGGCGAGGTAGACGTCGCGCGCGCCGAGGCGCTCGATCGTCACGAACGGATGCTCGCCCTCCCATTCGCCGGGGTAGCCGCCCACGAGGACCAGCGAGGCCGGCGCGCCGACAGCGCGGCGGGCGCGCTCGAAGGCGCCGATGAGCAGCGGCAGTCGCTTGACCTCGGTGAAGCGGCTGACCGAGACGAGCACCGGCGCGCGCGCAACCTGGGCAGCCCGGGCGCGGTCGTAGGCGACCGATCCCTCCTCGCCGCCCGGGCGCCAGCCTTGCGGCTCGTCGGCCAGCGCGTCGCGCCAGAATGCCCGGCGGTCGATCGGCCGCGGTGCGAACCGCGACGGGTCGAAGCCGTTGGGCGCCACCACGCAGCGCAGGGGATCGATCCCGAGCAGCCGCTGTGCGCGCGAGATCTGGCTGCGCGAGAGCACGAGGATCCGTTCGCAGCGGTGCGCCCAGCCCCGCATCCGGCGCTCCCATTCAGCGGCGTGCTCCCACGAGGGCGGCGGGCCGGCGGCGATGCGCTCGAGCATGAGCAGCTCGGTGCCGTGCAGGTGGCCGACCACCGGCACGTGCGGCGCGACGCGCAGCGCCGCCTCGTGGATCGGCGTGAGGTGGTGCAGGTGCAGCACGTCGGCGTCGGCGGCTCCCGCCCGGTCGAGCGCCCGCGCCCAGGCGACCACGTGCTCCTCGCAGGCCTCGGCGTCGAGCGCGGCGAAGACGCGATCGGGCGCGTCGGGCCGGTCCTCGTAGGAGGGGTGCATCGGCGCGTCGCCGCGCGTGAAGTCGACGGGGCGCACGTCGAGCCCCTCGTAGAACCGCTCGGCGTCGCCGACGCCGCGCCCCGAGCGCGACCCGGAGACGATCGTCACCTCGCAGCCGTGCGCGGGCAGCTCGCGCGCCAGCGCGCGGGCCACGTGGGCCGACCCGCCGCGGGGGAAGAACATGAGGGCGCTGACGATGCGCACCCCACCGTTCTACCCCACTCGTTACCGCGGCGTTATCGGCGGGTGAAGGCGATGGCGGTCGAGACGGGGCGGCCGCCCGCCAGCGCGACGCCGTGCTCCTCGCGCGGCACGTTGCGCAGGCGGCCCGCGCAGACCAGCGAGGTCGAGCCTCCGCCGTCCAGGTTCAGGGCGCAGCGAGCCCCGAGCGCGACCAGCGCATCGGCGAGCTCGCCCAGCGTCAGGCCGGCCTCGTCGTCGGCGCGGCCGTCGCAGGCGACCGCGAGCATCCGCGCGCCGTCGAGGAGAGCCAGCGCCGCGCGCGGGTAGCGCCCGGCGGTGATGTCGGAGTCGAACTGCCGCTGTCCGGCAGAGAAGCCCTCGGGGTCGCCCTCGAGGCATGTGGCGCCGTCGCGCACGAGCAGCGGGCCGGCCTGCAGGAGGTCGCCGGGCGGCTCGGAGGGCAGCTCGTCGCGCCGCGCGAGCGCGACGTCGTCGCCGGCGACGTGCAGGCAGCCGCGCACGTCGCGCCAGGGCGCATCGAACGCGACTGTCGGGCGCGCGATGCCGCTCGTGCGCAGCTCGCCCAGCGGCAGGCCGCCGGGGCGGGCGAAGAAGCCGCCCACGATCGCCTCGGCGACGCCGTGCTCCTCGCACCAGCGCTCGAGCCGCGTCGGCTGGGCGAATCGCACCACGCGCGGCGCGACCCGGCGCAGGTCGTGGGCGGCGACATGCAGCGTCGTGGCCGAGCCGTCGTGCAGCTCCAAGCGCAGCCGGCGCAGGTGGCGGGGGTGCGAGCCGAGCGCGCGTGCCGCGGCGCCGGAGAGCGGGCTCGGGAGGCGAGCGAGCATGGCGTCGGTGGTGAGGGTGGCACGCATGGCGGCGGAGCGACGTGAATCAACTGTGACCCGACCCGCGGATTTGCAGCGCATTCCCCGCCGTTGGGCTAGGCCGCCCGGCGCGTCTGGCGGCGCCGGAAGGCCTCGGCCTTCGTGCGGTTGCCGCAGATGCGCATCGAGCACCACTGCGACGAGCGGTTGCGCGAGACGTCGTAGAAGACCCAGCCGCAATGCTCGTGCGGGCAGGCCTTCAGCCGCCCGAAGGTGCCGTCGACCCGCGCGACGAGGACGATGCCGAGGGCGAGGGCGCATGCGGCGTCGGGCCCCTGCCTGGCCGCGTCGAGCATCCCGCCGGCGAGGCTCGGGGTGAGCGCCGCCGCGGTGGCGACCTCGCCCGCGATCCGGTCGAGCGTGGCGATCGCCTCGGGCGCCTCCTCGCCGTCGTGGTTGGCCAGGCACTGCGCCCGCAGCGCCTCGCGCACGGCCAGCGCGCGGTCGAGGTCGGCGCGCGTCGCCCGATCGCCGAGTCCACGATCGGCCAGCCACGCGCCATAGGCCGCCGGCGAGGACCAGACCTCGTCGCCGTCGCCGCCGAGGTCCCAGAACGTGTTCAGGAACGCCTGGACATAGCCGAGGCGCCCGGGGGCCGGCGGGCGGCCCGCGGGCTGCGGGCCGGCGTCGAAGCGGTCCATGGACATGGACATTTGCACTAACCACCCACCGTGTCTACGCTGGTTAGCAAATGCCCGCCGCGACCGAGGTCCCGCTGCGCACGTGCCCGCACTGCGGCTTCGAGGAGCACTCCAGCCGCGAGCGCTGCAGCCGGTGCGGCAAGTCGGTGCTGGTCCGCGCCCCGCGGCTGCGCGGCCGCAAGCGCACCTACGTCATCTGGGGCGGCGCCGCTGCGGCCGTGGTCGTCGTGGCGGTCATCGCGATCGTCCTCAACGGCGTGGTGTCCAACCGCGACAAGCGCACTCGTTCGGCCGATGCGAAGGCCGCGGCGGCCGAGGTCGTCCGCCTCAAGCGCATCCAGGCCCCCCACCGCGGGTCGGCGACGCAGCTGCTCCCGGCCGCCGGGGCCTCGCAGCAGACCGTGCTCGCCGCCCGTGCCGCGCTCGTGCGCGATGTCGAGGGAAGGATCACCACCGACGCCCAGGCCCGCGACCGCCGCGGCGAGCTGCAGGGCCCGATCGGGCGTACCGACTGCGGCCCTCTGCTCAAGGCCAAGGACGCCGTCCCCGACGACCGCATCCTCTCCAAGGCCATCGGCCGCTACGACTGCGTGGCGATCAAGCGCGGCGTCACCGGCGACGCCGGCCAGTCGGTCGGGAGCCTCGGCTACGCGTTCGTCGCCGCGCTGGACTTCAAGAGGTTCACCTACGTCTGGTGTCGCAACACGCCCGCACAGGGCGAGCGCGGCCAGGCACTGGCCTTCGTCCGCCTCGACCGCGCATGCCTGGCCGCGAAGGGCCGCGCGCTCGGCACCGGCTACGTCGACGTCCCGGGCTCCTAGCGGCCGCGAACGTCCGTCAGGTCACACGCCTGTTGTCACCTCGCGGACCTTCGCGCTGGTTGGCGGCGGCTACCGGTTCCTGCGGCGCTGGGCCTTCGCGGCGCGCGACTTCGCCCGCGCGCGCTGCTTGGCCTGCTGGCGGTGCTTGTGCGGCACGCCGGCGCCCGCCCCAGCGGCCTCCGGCTCGCGCCCGCGCCGCGTGAGGCGCCCCGCGCGCTCGCGGGCGTCGCCCACGATGGCGAAGCCGATGCCGGCCAGCAGGACCAGGCCGGCGCAGAAGATCAGCACCTCCTGCCACGTCTTCAGGCCGCCGTTGCCGCTGTCGCTGGTGTCCGGAGGCGGCGCGGCGGTGCTCGGCGTGGTCTCCGGCGCCCCGAGCGTCGGCGCCTGCTGGCCGGCGGCGGGAGCCGCGGCCGCGAGGGCGAGGACGAGCGCTGCGACGGCGAGGAGGGGCTTGAAGCGGACCGGCATCCCGGCGAGTCTAGGCGCCCGCTAGATTCTTCGGTCACATGCCGCCAAAGCCCCGCCAGATCCGCATCGAGCAGCGCGGCGCGCTCGCCGCCATGGAGGCGCTCCAGGAGCGCTCCGACGAGGAGCTGCTGCGCGAGCAGAAGTTCAAGGCGGCCGCGCTCGCCATCCTCGGCGCCCGGGCGGCCGAGCGCTACGACGCCGACGCCTCGCGCGAGTACTTCCGCCGCGCGATCGCCGCGTCGCGCCCGCAGGAGCGCATGCAGCTGCGGCGGATGGCCGACGCCTCGCTGGCGCTGGCCGAGCGCCGGCCTGACGATCTCAAGGAGGCGGTCGAGCGCCTCGGCCAGGCGCCGCCGTCGGGGCGCCAGCTCTTCCTGCTGCGCGTCATGGGCGTCCTCGCGCCGCCCGCGAGCGCGCCGTGGTACATCAAGGCGCGCGGCTTCGTCCTCATCGTCCTGCTGGTGGTGGCGCTCATCGCGCTCGGCTTCGGCATCGTCAAGCTCGTCTCGCTGCCGTTCGGCGGCGTGAGCACCACCCTGGGCCTGATCCTCGGCGTCGTCGTGATCCTCGCCATCCTCGGCGGGCTGGCGCTCTTCGGACGGTTCCGCCAGCAACGCGCCAAGGCGCGCGCCGCCGGCGGCGGCTAGCCGCATGTGCGGCCGCTACACGCTGGCCGGTCCCGATCCGGCCAGTCTGCGCGAGCGCTTCCCGATCGGCGAGAGCGTCCAGGTGCGCAAGCGCTACAACGTCGCCCCGGGCGACGACGTCCTTGCGGTGACCACCGACCGCGAGGGCGCGCCGCGCGGCGAGCTGCTGCGCTGGGGCCTGGTCCCCTATTGGACCAAGGACCCGAAGACTCTCGGCCTGAAGCTCATCAACGCCCGCTCGGAGACCATGCTCACCAACGGCGCGTTCCGCGACGCGCGCCGCTGCCTGGTCGTCGCCGACGGCTTCTACGAGTGGGAGAAGCGGCCGGGCGAGCCCAAGCAGCCGTGGTGGGTCACGCGGCCCGATGGCGAGCCGTTCGCGTTCGCCGGGCTGTGGTCGACGTGGCGCCCCGCCAAGGACGTCGAGCCGCTGCGCACGGTGGCGATCGTCACCACCTCGGCCTCCGACCAGCTCGCCCACATCCACGACCGCATGCCGGTGATGCTCTCCCGCGAGTCCGAGGCGGCGTGGCTGCACCGCGACGCCGAGCCCCAGGACGTGCTGGACCTGTGCGTGGCGCTGCGCGAGACGCACACGCTGGCCGTCGGCGCGGCGGTCAACGACGCCCGCCACGACGAGCCCGACTGCCTGGAGCCCGCGCAGCCGCCGCTCAAGCTCTTCTGAGCCGTGCCCCTCGCCTCAGGCCTCGCGCCATACGACACCTTCCTGCTCGATCTCGACGGCTGCGTCTGGATCGGGGACGACCCGACGCCGGGCGCGGTCGAGGCGGTCAACGCCGCGCGCGCCGAGGGCCGCCGCCTCGGCTTCGTGACCAACGACGCGCGGCACGGCGAGGAGGACTTCGTCCGCAAGCTCTGGCGGCTGGGCTTCCAGGCCTCGCGCGAGGAGGTGGTCACCGTCGGCGGCGCGCTGCAGCACGTGCTCGCGGAGTCCGGCCACGCCACCGCATTCGTCGTCGGCTCCCCGGCCGTGCACCGCCACGTCGACGACGCGGGCCTGCGGATCCTCAACGGCTCAGACCTCGCCGACCGCGCCGACGTCGTCGTGCTCAGCGGCCACGAGCGCTTCGACTGGGACGAGCTCAAGGGCGCGGTCCAGGCCGCGCTGCGCGGCGCCGAGCTGCTGTGCACCGGTCGCGACGCGACCTTCCCGATGCCCGACGGCCCGTGGCCGGGCACGGGCTCGGTGGTCGCCGCGGTCGAGGCGGCGACCGGCATGAGCGTGCGGTCGGTGGGCAAGCCCGAGCCCCAGCTGTTCCTGACCGCGCTCGACCGGCTGGGCGGCGAGCGCGCCCTGGTCGTCGGCGATCGCCTCGACGCCGACGTCGGCGGCGCGCGGGCAGCCGGGCTCGACGGTGCGATCGTGCTCACCGGCGCCACGACCGCCGCGATGGCGCGCGAGGCCGACCCGGCGCCGGCCTTCGTCTCCCCCTCGCTCGCGGAGCTGCTGCTCGGCGCATGACGGGCTCTGCGGCACGCGCGGTGGCGCTCGTCGTCAACCCGTCGGCCGGCGGCGGGCGCGCGGCCAAGGCGCTGCCGCTGGTCCAGGCGCGGCTGCGCGCGCTCGGGCTCGAGGTCCAGACCGACGCCACGCGCGACCTCGACCACGCGCGGACGCTGGCGTCCGAAGCGGCGCGCGCCGGCCGGGTGGTCGCCGCGCTCGGCGGCGACGGTCTGCTGGGCTGCGTCGCCGGAGCGCTGCGCGAGGTGCCCGGGGCGGTCCTCGGCGTGCTGCCCGGCGGGCGCGGGAACGACTTCGCGCGCATGGCCGGGATCCCCCTCGACCCCGAAGCCGCATGCGACGTCATCGCGCGCGGCCGGGCGCGGCCGATCGACCTCGGCGCCGCCGGCGAGCGGGCGTTCATCGGCATCGCCTCGCTGGGCTTCGACTCCGACGCCAACCGGATCGCCAACGAGGCGCCGTCGCAGCTGGGACGGCTCGTCTACCCGTACGGGCTGCTGCGCGCGCTCGTCGCGTGGAAGCCGGCCGGGTTCGGCGTCGAGGTCGACGGCGAGCGGGTCGCCTTCCGCGGCTGGAGCGTCGCGGCCGCCAACTCGCAGGGCTTCGGCGGCGGGATGATCCTGGCGCCGGAGGCGCGGCTCGACGACGGCGCCCTCGACGTCGTCCTCATCGAGGGCCTGAGCAAGTGGGAGTACCTGCGCACCGCGCCGCGCGTCTTCAACGGCACCCACGTGCGCAACCCGGCGGTGCGGGTCCTGCGCGGCGCCGAGGTGCACGTCGAGTCCGACCGGCCGTTCGTCGTCTACGCCGACGGCGACCCGATCGGCGAGACCCCGATCACGCTGCGCGCGCTGCCGGCGGCGCTGCGGGTGCTCATGCCATGAGCGCCCTGGCCGTCAAGGTCGCTGCGGCGCGGGCAGCGGGCGCGCTGTCGCGGCGCACCGGACGCGGCGGGACATCGCTGCCCGGGAAGCTCCTCATGCGCCTGGAGCCCGACGCGATCGCGCAGCTGGCCACGCGCCTGGACCGCGGCAGCGCCGTCATCTCGGCCACGAACGGCAAGACGACGACCGCCGCGATGGCCGCCGGGATCCTCGAGCGCGCCGGCGCCCGGCTCGTGCACAACCGCGCGGGCGCGAACATGGCCGGCGGCGTGGCGACCGCCCTGCTCGACGGCCCCAGCGACGCCGACACGGGGCTCTTCGAGGTCGACGAGTTCTGGCTCGGCCAGGTGGTCGGCCAGCTGCGCCCGCGCGCGCTCCTGCTCGCCAACCTCTTCCGCGACCAGCTCGACCGCTACGGCGAGCTCGACACGATCGCCGACCGCTGGGCGCAGGTGGCCGCGAGCACCGACGCGGCGCTCGTCCTCAACGCCGACGACCCGACGATCGCCGATCTCGGACGCAACGCGAGCGCGACCTACTTCGGCGTCGAGGACGACGCCGTGGCGATGGCCGAGATGCAGCACGCCGCCGACGCCAAGCACTGCCGGCGCTGCGCGGCGCCCTACGTCTACGACGCGATCTACCTCGGCCACCTCGGCCGCTACCACTGCGAGTCGTGCGGCGCGTCCCGTCCGGCGCCGCAGGTCGCGGCCCGTGGCATCGAGCTGCAGGGCGTGCACGCCGCGCAGTTCACGCTC
>Ga0081540_1002558_pt1 | contig 14758 bp, 11 predicted proteins | sample TabmetS2T1R1_FD_71024 | JGI IMG/M metagenome (GOLD analysis project Ga0081540, IMG submission 71024) | Tabebuia heterophylla rhizosphere microbial communities from the University of Puerto Rico - S2T1R1 | ecosystem: Host-associated > Plants > Roots > Rhizosphere ... | reverse complement strand
CCTCGCCCTTGGCCAGGTAGACGGTCACCTTCACCACGTCGGCAAAGGTGAGGCCCTCGGTGGCGAGCACCGCGGCGAGGTTGTCCATCACCCGGTCGGTGGCCTGCTCGATTCCCCCCGCGACCAGGGCTCCGGTCTGCGGGTCGGTCGGGGTCATTCCCGAGACGAAGAGGAACTCACCGGCGACGATTCCCTGGGAGTACGGCCCGGGCTTCGGCGCCTTGTCGGTCAGCACGGTCCGGAGCTTCGTCGGAGACGACGCCGAACGAGCCAGCCCCGCGGTCAGCAGCAGCACGGCCGCTCCCCACATCACGACGGTCTTCATGAGATTCCCCCTGGGGCAGAAGGTGTTCCCCCGCCCGGGCGGACCGTACCACCGGAGGTCTCGTGTCATTCAATTCATGAGTTTCGACGACGGCAGCCGGTCTGGCCGTCAGAGCTCGAGGAGGTGCTCACCATCCCGCGCCGTGTGTGCCGTGACCCGGATCCAGTCCCCGACCTCGGGCGCACTCGCGGGGACAGGCGAGGTCCGCGACCGGACCACCCGCACCCCGCTCGCTGGCGCACCTTCCGGGTCCTGCATCGCGAAGCCGAACGCTCCCGAGCTGCTCTTCCACCGCGCGACCACCACCCCGTGGACGGAAACCAGACGGCCGGAGGCCCACGCGGCGACGAGCTGCTGCACGTCGTGCGAGGTCGCCGGGGCGGGGGAGCCCTCCACCGCGGACGGACCGTCCAGGTCGTCGCAAGTCGAGAGGGCGAGCACCGAGAGGACCGCCGCTCCGGCCTTGCGCTGCTGCCACACGCCCGAGAGGGATGCGATCCGGGTTCCTTCCCCCCAGCGAGATCGGCACGAGGGCTTCGGTCCCAGGTACGCGTAGGTGTCGACGGCGATGGTGGCCCCGGATTCGTCCACCACGGCGAAGCCGTCGCAGTAGCTCCCGCTCGGTACGGCGCAGGGGACCGTGCGCACCACTCCGCTCAGATCGACGCGGACGCGCATGTCGCTGAAGGGCCCGACTCCCGCGTCGGGCGGAAGCTCTGCAGGCCCGGCGAGGTGGGCCGGGGGCAGGCTCCGACTGCGCGCGAGCACCTCGATCCCTGCGCCGCGGTCCGGCGACCAGATGCCGCCGTCGCGAAGGACGTCCTCGTCCGGGGATGGGGGCGTCTCGCCGCCCGAACACCCGGTGCACCCCACCGTCCCGACCAGCAGCAGCACCGCCCAGTTTCGCATGCGCCCCTCCCCCCAGCGCCCGCGACGAAGCAAGGAGCTGGCCAGGGGGCCAGCCCATGCCAATCGGCATGGAACCGTTCTCGGTGACGGCCCGGATCCCGCCTTGCGGCGCCCCGATGGCAGCCCGTAATGTCCGGACCCACGCGCGGTGGACCAGGACTCTCACACCATTCTCGCGAAGCACACGACGGTCTCCGAAGCCGCGGCGCTTCGAGAGGATCTTCGCAGCTACCTCGTCGTCATCGCCCACGGCGAGCCGATCGCCCGACACGACGTCGGACCCGAACCGCTGACCGTCGGTCGCGATCCGGCCCGCACGATCATCATCTCCGACGAGAAGGTCTCCCGGCTCCACCTTCAGGTCGCCCTGATCGGCGGCGAGGTCGTGGCCGAGGATCTCGGCTCCAGCAACGGCACCTTCATGGACGGCGTCCGGCTCTCCGGGCCCACCATCATTCCCCCGGAGCACTGGGTCCAGCTCGGGAACCACCTTCTCAAGCACGAGCGGCGCAGCCACCGGGAAATGGAGCGCGAGCTCGAGCTCCAGCGCGATCTGGAGAAGGCCCGGAACTACGTCCAGTCGCTCCTGCCCGCTCCGGTTCGGAGCGGCGACGTCCGGGTGGACTGGTTCTACTGCCCGTCGGCCGCGCTCGGCGGTGACGCCTTCAGCTACGGCTCGATCGACGCCGATCACCTCTCGGCCTACCTGGTCGACGTCTCGGGACACGGCGTCGAGGCGGCGATGCACTCGGTCAGCGTCCTCAACGTCCTGCGGCAGCGGGCACTGCCGGGCGTCGACCTTCGCGAGCCGGCCCAGGTGCTCGAGGCGCTCAATTCCATGTTCCCCATGGAGGAGCACGGCGGCCTCTTCTTCACCATCTGGTACGGGGTCTACTCCCGGCCCGAGCGACGCATCCGTTACGCGAGCGCCGGACATCACCCCGGCTACCTCTTCGGCGCCGGCCGGCCACCGGAGCCGCTCCGCACCCGAGCGCCGATGATCGGCGCCGTGCCGGGCCATCAGTACACTCGGGGTGAAACCCCGGTCGCTCCCGGGTCGATCCTCTACCTGTTCTCCGATGGCGCCTTCGAGGTCACCTCGCCGGACGGGCGTCAGCTGGGCCTCGATGACTTCCTCTTGTTACTCGGCGGCCCCGAGGCTGGCACCGCGGGAGAGGCCGAGCACATCTACAAGACCGTGAGGGGACGTGCCCGGCCCGGCCACCTCGACGATGACTTCTCGGTGCTCGCGGTGAGCTTCGACTGAGGCAGGCGGAGGGCCGCCAGGAGTCGTGACGATGAAGATGGACATCACCGAGGATGAGGGGGTGGTGAAGGTCGGCCTGGTGGGCCGGCTCGACACACCCGGCGTCGACGCGATCGAGACCCGGTTCACCGCGGCGGTCTGTCCCCAGGGCGCCCGGACCGTGGTCGACCTCTCCGGCGTCGAGTTCATCGGCTCGCTGGGCCTGCGGATGTTCATCACGATCGCCCGCGCCCTGACGCGCCGGAACGGCAAGATGGTGCTCTATGCCCCGCAGCCCTTCGTCGCCCAGGTCCTCGAGACCGCGTCGCTGGGTGACATCATCCCGGTGAAGCCGGACGCCGTCGCGGCCCTGGCAGCGGCCAGGGCCTGAGGGAGCGGTGGCGACGGCCACGAGCGACGGCTCCCAGCGCGCCGAGCTGCGACTCGAGGCCACCCGAGATGGGTTTGCCGCGGGCTTCGACGACCTCAGGAAAGTCCTGAACGCCTTTCCGCTCGATCCCCGAGCTCGCTTCTCGGTGGAGCTCGTCTTCGAGGAAGTGGTGGCGAACGTCGTGAGGCATGGCGGGAGGCCCGACCGGCGGACCACCCTCTCGCTGGAGGTCGCGCTCCTGGACGACGCGATCTGCCTGACTTTCCGAGACGACGGGGTGGCCTTCGATCCCCGCGGGCGGCCGGACCCCCTTCCCGCTGCGGACCTCGAGCATGCCGAGACCGGGGGACGGGGCCTCATGCTGATCCGTAGCGTCTCGCGGTCGCTCGAGTACGCTCGAACCCCAGAGGGGCAGAACCGACTCACCGTCACCGTGTCGAGAGATGCGGCAGCCGGGGCGCAAATGAGCGACAGTGCGCCCTTTCGCGCCTGAAGGCCGACATCGGAGACGTCCCATGCTGAGGATGACCGCGACCCGCGTTCACGGGTCGCTCGCCGCCGGACTGCTCGTCGCCGGGCTTGCCGCTCACCCGGCGCGCGCCCAGAACGCGCTCAATTACTTCAAGAACTACTTCGTGACCGGCGATTACGTGGCCGTCGGCGTGGGCCTCCAGCACACGGGCGTGAACGGCTTCGCCACCGGGACGCTCACCGTCGACCCGGCCCAGATTCCCGCGAACGCGGAGGTCGTCGCCGCCTACCTCTACTGGCAGACCATCTCCTCCGACGGGAGCCCAGGCCCCAACGTCCTCCAGGGAGCAAAGTTCAAGGGCAACGACATCAGCGGGATCGCAGTTCAACTCAGCCAGGTGGGCACGTCGCCCTGCTGGAGCGGCGGAGGCGCGACCGGGGGAGGCGGCTCGAAGGCCACATGGTCGTTCCGGGCGGACGTGCAGCGCTTCTTCCCGCGGGTGCGGCCCGCGAACCCGAACGACCCCGTCCAGGTCAAGGTCACGGGTAGCCACACCGTCACCCTGCCGGACATGGGAAACAGCAACCAGCTTCCCTCGACGCTGGGCGCGGGCCTGGTCATCGTTTACCGCGTCACCGGCTACGACCCGGCGACCGGTTACCAGAGGCCGCGGATGCCGCTCCGCTCGATCGTGCTCTACGACGGCGGCTTCACGATGAACCAGCACAGCCAGCAGATGCAGGTCACGCTGCAGGGGTTCTACGAGGCGTCGCGCAGCTCTCCGCTCGCGCGGATGACGCACCTGGTGGCTGACGGGCAGGCGAACAAGACCGAGCGAGTGCAGATCACCAGCACCGCCTCGTCCGCCGACAACCGGCTGGTGGCAATCAACCCGTTCGGCGGAAACACCGGGTTCGACGCCGTCACCTTCCAGAACGTCCCGCTCGAGCCCGGAGCGATGAAGGCCACCGTCACCGTCGATCCCGGCGGCAACGGCTCCTTCGACTGCCTGAGCTGGAGCTCGGTGGTGATGAGCCTGGTGGTGCAGGACCGGGACGGCGACGGCGCCCTCGACGTCCAGGAGTCGAGGTCGGAGTGGAGCTCGAAGCCGAGCCGGCTCGCCTCCGTCTACCCGAGCTGGCCGCTGACCGACCCGACCGGCGCAGCGCTGCCGGACCTCGGCGCGATGGGGCTGAACCCGGACGTGCAGGACGTCCTCGTTCACCTCGACTACCTCACCGGCGCGGACGGCCACTCCCATCTGCCAGCGAAGAGCGCGCTCCAGGCGGTGGCCACCGCCCTCCACAACGCGCCTCCGCGGCCGTCGCTGGTCGCCTCGGGGCTGTGCGCCGCGAACGCCGCCACCGGGCAGTGTCCCATCGCCGTCCACTTCGACGTGGGCTCGAATTACCAGCCGCCCCCGAGCTTCAGCCTCTCCTCGTGCGCCTCGGCGAGTACCTGGACCCCCGACTGCGCCATCGTCCCTGCCGCTCTCGCCAAGGGCGGGAACGCGATTCCCGAGACGCTCTGCTCGGCGAGTGGCTTCACCCCCTCGGGGAAGCCCTGCGCCTTCAAGGGATTCGCAGGGGTGGTGGGCTGGAAGAGCGGCCTGCGGGCGTACCGGGATGCGCCGGTGAACCGTGGCCAGGGCGCGGTACCCTGCAGCCCGGGCCAGACCGGTTGCGAGCCCCGGATGCCCCGGAACCGGAAGGACATCGCCCGCTACGCGCTCTTCGCCCACGCGCTGGGCTACGCCTCACCGACCGATCCGTCGGTGCCGAGGAAGACCTCCGGCATCGCCGAGTGTGGCGGAGAGCTGATGGTGAGTCTGGGGCTGTGGGACTTCCAGACCGGCACCGCGTTCATGCAGGGCTCCACGTTCCTCCACGAGCTGGGCCACACCCTCTGTCTGAAGCACGGTGGCGTGGTGGCCTCCGGGGCGCTCGAGCCCAACTGCAAGCCGAATTACCAGAGCGTCATGAACTACCTGTTCCAGGTGCGGGGGCTGCTCACTCCCCAGGGAGTGCCCACCATCGACCTGTCGAAACAGGTGCTCCCGCCTCTGACCGAGTCGGCGCTCGCAGAGTCCCCGGGGCTGGGCGCCGCCACCCCGTACCTGCCGCGCTGGTTCGCGCCGGTCTCGGCGAGCTACATCGACACCGCGCTCGGCACCAGTCCGGCGACCCGGAGGTGTGACGGCTCGCGGCTCCAGCCCGGGGATCCGGCCTTCGTGCGCATCGACGGCGATCCGCGTCTGCAGCCGGCCGTCGACTGGAACGGCAACGGACAGATCGGCGGGACCGACGCGCTCGACGTGAACTACGACGGCACGCCGGGCCAGACCTTCACCGGGGCGAACGACTTCGCCACCATGGATCTGCGGCAGGTGGGCGCGCGGCGCGCCGTGGGCAGTCAAGCGATGAGCTACAGCGTGATCGACCCCAGGACGGGTGTGGCTCCGGTCCCCCCCGCGCCGGCGGTCGGCGGTGGGCTCTCGCTCGACACTGGCTTCGCGGACCTCGGGTTCGCCGACCTCGGCTTTGCCGACCTGGGCTTCGCGGACCTCGGGTTCGCCGACCTCGGAATCGGCGACCTGGGCTTCGCGGACCTCGGGTACGGCGAGCTCGGGTACGGGGACCTGGGCGTGCCGACGGACGAGGCGCTCGGGCCGGGAGACCTGAACCTCGACACCGCCGGCTCTCTCGGAAACGCGCCGAACTTCCTGACCGCGGTCGCGCTCAAGGGGAAGGCCGGAGGCGTCCAGCTCGCCTGGTCCGCGCCCAACGTGGGGGTGCCCATCGCCTATCAGGTGTACCGGGTGGAGGGGGCGAGCGTGACGCCCACCAACTTCGCCGCCCGTGCGCTGGTCGCCAACGTCGCAGGGACCGTGACGACCATCACCGACATCAGCCAGGCGCTCAAGAAGAACCGGACCTTCACCTACTTCGTCGTGGCCACGCTGCCTCCGCCGCCGGGTTGCACGCCGACGCCGGCCTACAACTGCGTGGACAACCAGCAGAGCGGCGTCTCGAACTTCGCCTCGGTGACCCTCTAGCGCGTGGCGCCGCGGGACCCGGTGATTCGCCGCCGGATCTCGTCGAGCAGCGCGTCCTCTCCGGCCGCGCTGCGGAGGTCGAGGTAGCGCCGGTACGCGTCGGCGAACCCGGCGGTGCCCAGGCCTTCCCGCACCCGACCCTGGTAGTAGTCGAGGAGCGGGGTGATGCCGAAGGTGGGCTCCTCGTCGAGGAACAGCGAAAGCGCCTCGCCCCGGCGCGCCACGCAGCGGTCGAACTCCGAGTCCGCCTGCGCGAAGGCCCCGGCCGCCAGGTACGCCCGCCCGAGCTCGAACCGGCCGATCCAGGTGTCCAGGAGGACATTGGCCTCGCTGAGCATCGGGATCGCCCGGCGGGGGTCCCCGGCGGACAGCGCGAGCTCGGCCTCGATGATCTTGGCGTGCGCTCGTGGCTCGGCGGGGAGCTCGTTGGCCAGTGTCTGGGCGATGGACCGGGCCGCCTCGGTCTCGCCGGCGAGCGCATTGATGCGACCCGCGAGGAAGCGCACCTTCATCGTCTCGCTCTCGCCGATGGCACGCCCCGCGGCGGCGAGTGCGGCCGGCTTCCTCCCTCGCGACAGCTCGGCGAAGGCGATGGTGGTCATCTTCACCGCGGCCCGGTCCGGATTACGGGCCGCGCGATCGGCGGCTGCGCCCTGCTCGAGGATCCGTATCGCATCCCCGTACCGGCCCGAGTACACCGCGAGGTCGCCGAGGCCCGAAGCAGCGAACGAGGCACCCACCGGGCTGGCCTTGCCCAGCGTCTCCCAGGTCCGGCGCGCCTCGTCGAGCCGGCCCTGCCCGAGCTGGGCGAAGGCAAGCGGCAAGCTTCCCAGCGGGCTCATCTGCTGGGCCCGGACGGCCTCGGTCTGGGCAGTCGTGAAGTCCGTGGCGTAAGCCGCGTAGAGCGCCAGGTTCACCCGGTAGAGCGCGCGGTTGGGGAGGATGGTCACCACCTCCCGCATCTCCTCGAGTGCCTGCGGCATCTCGCGCAGCCGGGTGAGGCAGAGCGCGCGGTTGTTGTGGGCGGCCGCGTCGGAGCGGTAGCGAGCCACCAGGTCTCCGTACTCCTTCACGCACGAGGGGTAGTCGGAGGTGAGGTAGTAGTAGAGCCCACGGGTACGAAACCGCTCGCGCTCGGTCATCCGATCCACGTGACGGACCGCCTCGGTGATGTCCCGTTGCGCCTCCTGCTGCTTCCCCTCGTTCGTCGAGGCGACCGCCCGGCCGGCATAAGCCAGCCCGAACGCCGGGTCGCGCTCCACGGCGCGCTGGAAGCTGGCCCGCGCCGCCTCGAACTTGCTGGAGGCCAGCGCCTCCATCGCCACGGCGTAGTCGTGCACCACGTCGAGCGAGGTGGCGGTGAGCGTTTCCATCGCGAACCGCTGCTCGGCGTCGGAGGACTCGTCGCCGAGACGCTGGCGGATCTCCTCCGAGAGCCGCCCCACCGCCGCCAGCACCGCGTCGCGGCCCGACGCGTCGCGCTCCACGCGGGCGACCACCTTTCCGGTGACCGCCTGCCGGGCGGTGGCCTCGAGCCGGTAGCCCTGGTCGCGGCGCTCGATCTTCCCGCCGACCACCATGCCCAGCCCCTGCTTCACCGCCAGCTCGTTCGCCGCCCGCTCGTCGAACGGGTCGGGAGGGATCACGTTGAGCGCGCGGCGGACGTCGCTGTGGGCGTAGGCGGTGATGAAGGGCGCGCTCTCCAGGGCGAGCTTGATGACCGGCTCGATCGTTCGGTCCAGCCCGGTGTCCCCGGTCGCGTTGGCGAAATCGCTGATCACGACGCTCACCGGCGCGTGCGCCGCGGGCGGGGGGCGCGGCCGGAGGTACCAGAAGGCCGCGCCGATGCCGCCGAGCAGGACCACGGCGGCGATCGCGACCCGCCCCAGCCCGACCGTGCGCTGCGTCCGGAGCGGGCGTCCCTCGTCGTCCAGGCGCGCCAGGGCGTCGGCCAGCTCGGCGGAAGTCCTGTACCGGCGATCCGGCGCCGGCTCGGTGCATCGGGCGATGATGGTGTCCAGCGCCTCGGTCACCACGGGGATCTCGCCGTGGAGCGGGGCCGGCGCCTTGTCGCCGCGCGCCTTGAGCTCCTCGAACGCGCTCGGTGAGCGGGTCTGCCGGATGCGCCCACTGAGCATGTCGTAGAGCATCAGCCCCAGCGCGTAGACATCGGCGCGCTGGTCCACCTGCTCGCCGCGGGCCTGTTCCGGCGGCATGTACTCGAGCGTGCCGACCATCGAGCCCGCCCGGGTCACGTCCGCGCGGTGCAGGTCGAACGGGCCCGGCGAGAAGGGAAGCGCCGAGCCTCCGTCCGCCTCGACCGAGCCCACGAGCCGGGCGATGCCGAAGTCGGTGATGATCGCCTCGTCCGTCACGCCGACCATCACGTTGGCGGGCTTGAGATCTCGGTGCACCACGCCCGCGGCGTGCGCCGCCACAAGGCCCGCGCAGATCTGCCGGGCCAGCCGCAGGGCACGGGGGACCGGGAGCCGCCCCTCACGCGCCAGCAGCGTCGCGAGGTCGGTCCCGTCCACATAGGACATGGTGATGTACTTGAGCCCCTCGATCTCCCCGAGGTCGTGGATCCGCACCACGTTCTGGTGGGTGACTAGCCGGGCCAGGAGCAGCTCGCGCTTGAACCGGCGCTGGATCTCCGCGGCGACGGTCTGGTCGCCCATGATGTCCGGGCGGATGAGCTTGATCGCGACGTCGATTCCCAGCTCGGTGTCCCAGGCCTGGTAGACGGCGCCCATCCCTCCGAGGCCGAGCAGCCTCTTGATGTGGTAGCGGCGCCCGAAGGACATGCCGGGCACGAGCGGGCCGAGCGCCACGCCCCCTGTTGGCGCGGACGCATGCCCACCGCCGCCCGGAGCAGGGCGTGGGTAGTGGCCGGGAGGGGCACCCTCCGGGGCCAGCGTCACCGCCGTCCATGACACCGGTGGGGCGTTCACCGTACCGCAGGCCGGGCATCGCGCGGACAACGGGAGCAGGCTGGCGCCGCACTGGTGACAGACGGCGCTCATCCGTCTCGCGTCTTGCGCCTCCGGCAAGTGCAACCTCGCATGTACACGGGACGTTACTACACGCGCACCGGGGAAGGCCCGGACTTCAGGGAGCGCCTGCCAGCACGCTCAGCAGCGCTTCCCCGTACAGGCGGACGCGCTTCTCGCCGAGGTATGGCACCCGCGACAGGGCTTCCAGGTTCGCCGGGGGGGCCGCCGAGAGCTGCTCGACCAGGAGGTTGGGCAGGACGACGCTCGGCGTCACACCCCGCTCGAGCGCCCTGGCCGTCCGGAACTCCTTGAGCGCCTCCTCGCGTCGCCGCCGTCCCGGGTCTCGACTGGCCGCGGCCGGGACGGGCAACTCGCCCCGCTCGGCAGCGGCGCGGAGCCCGGAGAGGAGCGCGACGACCTCGTCGCCGTGCTCACGGACCACCTGGCCGCGCACCCCCGGTGTGCGAGACAGCGCCTTCCGGTCCCGGGGTGGGCGGGTCGCCAGCTCCTGGATGGCCGCGTTGGACAGCATCCGCCCCATCGGCATGTCGGCGGCCTCGGCCCAGACGAGCCGCAGGGCATGGAGGCGGGTGCTGGCCGCGAGCTGGAAGGCCTGCTCCGCTGGGGGAAGCGTGCGAGGAATCTTCATCGCGAAGGGGGCCACCGAGGGACGTGCCACCGCCTCGTCGGTGAGCCGCTCGCAGTCCAGCTGGACCTCCTCCACGATGTCCGCCGCCACCACTGCTGCGCTCACCAGCCGCCCCAGCTCGGTGAGGTAGCGCACGTCGTCGGCGATGTACCGGTGCATCTCCGCGGGGAGCGGGCGGATGGAGAAATCAGACTGCTGGTGAGCCTTGTCCAGCGTTACCCCCAGACGCTCGGCGACCAGGTCCGCGAGCCCCACCTTCGGCCAGCCGAGGAGTGTCGCCGCGCGGTGGGTGTCGAACAGGCCCCGGACCCGTACCCCCGCCTCCGCGAGGAACTGGAGGTCCCCCTGCGCGGCATGGAACACCTTGGTCCGCTGCGGGTCGGCGAAGAGCGCGGCAACCGCCGAGGCATTCACCCCCGGGACCAGGGTGTCAAGGAGCCAGATGTCCCGGTCGGTGCCGATCTGCAAGAAGCACAGCCGCGCCCGGAAGGCGTGCATCGCGTCCGCCTCGAGGTCCACCGCGAACAGTGGTTCCACCTCGAGCGCATGGACCACGGCCGCGGTGCCCGGAGGGTCCGTCACATCGTGAATCGGCTGGCTGAAGGTGGCCACGAAGGGTCGTCTTTTACAGCGGAGGTCCGTAGGATGCCGCCCGCCGTGGATACCGGATCACGCCTGGAGAAGAACCTGCTCGGTCACGTCGGTCGGGCCATTGCCGATTTCGGCCTGGTCGCCGAAGGCGACCGCATCATGGTCGGAGTCTCGGGGGGGAAAGATTCGCACACTCTCCTGGAGCTCCTGCGCATCCTCCAGCGCCGGTCGCCGGTCCGCTTCGAGCTGCTCGCGGTCACCCTCGACCAGGGGCACCCCGGCTTCCCCGGGCAGCAGCTGGTCGAGTACTTCGAGAGGGAGGGGGTGCCCTTCCGCCTCCTCCGCGAGGACACCTACTCCATCGTTCTGGAGAAGACCCCGGCCGGGAAGACGATGTGCACCGTCTGCTCGCGCCTGCGCCGGGGCATCCTCTACAACGCGGCGGTGGAGCTGGGGTGCAACAAGATCGCGCTCGGACATCACCGCGAGGACGCCTCCGAGACGTTGCTCCTCAACCTGTTCTTCGCGGGCACGCTGCGGGGAATGCCACCCCTGCTGCGCTCGGACGATGGGCGGAACACCGTCATCCGGCCGCTGATCTACGCGCCGGAGGCGGAGATCGCCGAGTACGCAGCCCTCAAGCGCTTCCCGATCATCCCGTGTGACCTCTGCGGGACGCAGGAGCAGCTGCAGCGCAAGCGGATGAAGCGCCTGCTGGACGATCTGGAGAAGGAGATCCCCCACGTCCGCAGCAGCGTGCTCTCGGCGATGGGGAACGTCCGGCCCTCTCACCTGGCCGACCGGGAGCTGTTCCACTTCGCAGCCCTCACCGCCCCACCGGAGAAGGAGCGAGACGCGGCATGAAGGCGGAGACCGAAGCCACCACCCGAGCCGATCGCAACGCCGCCCTGGTCGAGGTGATGCTGCTCGCGGCGATGGCCGACGGGACGCTCACCGAGGGCCACATCCAGACGCTGCTCCGGCGCGTGCTGGAGCGGCCCGAGTTCGACGGGACCAACCCGGACGAGATCAGCGCGCTGCTGGAGAAGAGCGTGAAGCGGCTGGCGTCGCAGTCCAGCCTCGAGTCCATCCTCCAGCGCCTGCGGGACCGGCTCCCCACCCATCAGAATCGCCTGCTGGCCTTCGGGCTCGCCGCCTCGGTCGCCCTCGCCGACAAGAAGGCCACGCGCGCCGAGCTGGGGCTGCTCAAGACCTTCCAGGCAGCCCTGGGCATCGCCGAGGACGAGGTGGCGGAGCTGGTGGACGTGGTGGAGTCGGGGCGGTCGTTGAACGAGGTGCTGGGGGAGCCCCTGGAGCGTCTCTACGCCGAGGTGATGGTCCTGGTCACCGCAGCCGACGGGAAGGTGAAGTCGGCCGAGTCGCGGGCGCTGGTGGAGTCGATGGCCTCCGACCCGCTGTTCCAGGAGATCGACGCGTCGCGGGCGCAGTCGTACCTCAGCGACTCGGTGCAGGCGCTCGCCGACCAGGGGTTGCCCGAGCGGCTCCGGGTCCTCGCCCACGGCCTGACCACCCACGCCCAGAGGGTGAGGGCGTTCGGTCTCGCGGTCCGCATCGCCCAGTCGTCCGGCAAGCCGTCCGCCGCGGAGCTGCGGGTGCTCGACATGCTGCAGGCCACCTTCGGCCTCGCCGACGACGAGGTCGCGCGGCTCCGGGACGAGGTGTCCTGATGGAAACCGGGTCCTCGACGTGACCGCCCACGGCACGTTCCGGCTCGGGTTGCCCCGCTCGCTCCCGGTCGCGCCGTCACCGGGCGCCTCGGGTCGCCTCACCCGGGTCCTCTCGGCCATCGTGGGACGCCAGGTCTCGTTCGTGACCTTTCCCGACTACGACTCGCTCACCGACGGGCTCCGTCGCGGCGAGGTGGACGCGGCCTGGGCGCCGCCCCTGGTGGCCGCCCGTGCCGAGGCCCTCGGCGCCCGGGTGCTGGTGCGACCGCTCCGCCGCGGCTCGGTGCGCTCCCGATCGGCGCTGCTGGTGCGCGGTGATTCCTTCCTCCAGCTGGAGACGCTGGGCGGCACCACCGCCGCGTGGGTCGACCGGATCTCCCTCGCCGGCCACCTCCTCCCGATGGCATGGCTGCGCGAGCGAGGGCTCGAGCCGGGAAAGCTCTTCGGCCAGCAGCTCTTCCTCGGCAGCTACCAGGCCTGCATCGAGGCGCTTCTCGGAGGCGAGGCGGACCTGGCGGCGCTCTTCGCTCCACCCGAGGGGCACGACCTCCGCCAGGCGGTGGAGGAGGTCGCTCCCGGTCGCGCGGCGGACGTGCGGGTCCTCGCCTGTACCATGCCCGCGCTGCACGATGCCTGGCTCGTCGCACAGCACGTGGCGCTGCCGGATGCGCTCCGGCTCGAGCGGGGGCTCTGCTCGGTGCGCGAGCTTCCCGAGGGGACGGCGTTGCTGCGCGACGTGATCCGCGCCGAGCGGCTGGAGCGGGCGCCGGAGCTGGGACACCGCGAGCTCTTCGCGCGTGGGCTCACCGATGTGACGCTTCCGTTACGAGCGGATGCATCCGCTTGAACGGGCCCCGACGGGCCTGTTACGTCTCTCCCTCGAGCATGCGGCCACGCGGCGGCGGAGGTTCTGACCCTGATCGCGGGCGCGCTCTGCGCTCCTGGGCGGTACCGAGCCTGATGGTCGGCGCTGTCGCCACGCTGGTCGACGTCGGCGTGCTGCTCGCCGCCATGCGCTGGTTGCACGCCTCGAGCGCGCAGGGCGCGATGCTCGGTGTCGCGGTGGGGAGCGTCGTGGCCTTCCTGGGCAACCGCCGGTTCGCCTTCCGCAGCTCGGCCGCGGCGTGGATGCCCGAGGCGCTGCGCTTCATCGCCGGGACATTCGCCGGAATGCTGGTGCACGCGATGATGGTGCGCACGCTCGCGGATCGCGCGGGGGTTCCGGTCGTGCTGGCGAAGCTGGTGTCCGACGTCTGCGTGTTCACCTTCGGCCAGCTTCTGCTCCTGCGCTTCTTCGTCTTTCCGGTGCGGCGAAAGCTCGAGGCCGTGGCCCGGGCCCGAGCTCCTCATTGGGACGTGGGGGACGGGTCGCCCGAGGAGATCGCCGAACTCGGCTGACACCGGCATTCCTGCCGAGCGCGGCGCCGCGCCACTGCGGCCATCGGGTTGGGTTACGAGCTGAGTGTTCGGCGGCGACCTGGGACATCGGGCTCGCCGTAACTTCTGCGAGTTCGCCGACTCAGCGTCTCTGTGTTTGCCGCCTCCGTTCTCTTTGTCGCCGTCCTTGCCCAGCCGCTCCCGCAGAGAGTCGAGGTCCACGGGGGTCATTCCACGTTCTGGTACACGGCGGTGGGCAACCGCTGGGACCCAGTGCGCGGTGATGTTCAGCTCGTTGGTCGCCGGCCGAGCGACGGCGCCGCGTTCGCCCGTCTGATGGTGAGCGTCCTTCGCGGAGACGATCTCTGGACGGTGGAGCTGCCCGGGCCTCGTCCGGAGGAGATGTTCGTCGACGCCGACCTGGACGGACCAGTCGGCCGGGTCCACGCCGCGGTGGCGCTCCGAGCGAGAGTCCGCATCACCCGGAACGGCGAGGTACTCACGCAGACAGCCAGGTTGCAGGCGTTCGTCTTCACCACCGGATTTCATGAAGACGACGGAACGTTCCGGATGCTCCCGCAGCCCCGAAGCGACGATCTGGAGCTACTCATCCACCTCGAGGATGTCCCTGGTGAGGAGTCGGTCGACATTGGGTTCGACCGGCCCGAGATCTTCCTCGATGGCATTCCGGTTGCTCCGGAGCGTGCGGTGGCGGCGACGACGGGCAGGATCCTGGCAACGACCGCCGTGGCCCCGTCGGTCGTCGGTCCTCCGTCGAACGGCGGTGGTGCGCAGGCAAGCGCCGGAACCGCCGCCGCACCGCAGCCAGCGCCCGCTGCGGCGCCGGCGGTCGTCGGTCCTCCGCCGAACGGCGGTGGTACGCAGGCAAGCGCCGCAACCCTCGCCCCGCCTCAGCCAGCGCCCACTGCGGCGCCGTCGGTCGTCGGTCCTCCATCGAACGGCGGTGGTGCGCAGGCAAGCGCCGGAACCCTCGCCGCGCCTCAGCCAGCGTCCGCTGCGGCGACGTCGGTCGTCGGTCCTCCTTCGAACGGGGGTGGTGCG
>Ga0081540_1002557_pt1 | contig 14763 bp, 16 predicted proteins | sample TabmetS2T1R1_FD_71024 | JGI IMG/M metagenome (GOLD analysis project Ga0081540, IMG submission 71024) | Tabebuia heterophylla rhizosphere microbial communities from the University of Puerto Rico - S2T1R1 | ecosystem: Host-associated > Plants > Roots > Rhizosphere ... | reverse complement strand
CAACCCATAAAACCAGGCCGATCCGTAACTGGTTCACCAAGCGCCCGCGCTGGCACGTGCACTTCACGCCAACCTCAGCATCATGGATCAATCAGGTCGAACGCTTCTTCGCGCTGCTGACCGAGCGCGCTTTGAAACGAGGTGTGTTCCGCTCGGTCGCCGAGCTCGAAAAAGCGATCAAGGCTTACATCGACGCCACCATTACCGATCCTAAACCGTTCCGCTGGACCAAGACCGCCGACGACATCTTGGCCAGCATCCAACGCTTTTGCCTCACAAACTCGCCGCTAATGCCTAGAATTAAGCCGACTTCAGAATCAGCACACTAGGCCGGCATCGCGTTCTCGTGGGTGTGAACCGCTTGACGCCCGCGACGGAGGGTCTTCAGCAACGCGGCGACATGGCGCACGGCCGTGGAATTGCCCGTCGAAAAGAACTCGGCGACCCCCTCCCGCGCGTCCTCGGTCAGTTGATCGCGAAGAATGCGCGCGATCCGCTCTGCCTCTTCCATATTCTCGGTCTTCGCGGGGCGGCTGTCCTTGCGGCCGAGCCGGGCCAACACTTCGGCCAAGCAGGGAGGCGACCCAGCCGCGACCTCGGCCATGATCTCTTCGACGATGCGCTTCGGCGCTGACTTGCCGCCCAGGACCTGAGCCGCCCCGATTTGCAGCCGCGCAACCTGTTCGTCACCGTAGCGCCGCGCCAATCTTCCGACGTTCAGCCGATTCTGAGCGGAGCGCATTTTGATGCCGATGAGGGTGCAGTACGGCTTGAACGCGCCATGATCCAGGCGCTCGCGGACTTCGAGGAGGAGCAGGGAGGTCGCTATGGCCGGGCCGAACTCGTCCCGAAGACCGACTTGGATACGCTCGGTCCGGTCCCTTAGCTCGTGGTCAGTCGAGAGCAGCTTTTGGATCGCGCCGGTTTGCATGGTTCCCTCCTTGAACCGCTTTACCTTGCGGCCGGGGGCAGCAAGCGACAATGCCCGTCTGCCAAATGCGCATCGCCTGCGTTTTTGAAATTCTTCCGCGACGTGGCCGCCGAGGGATATCGTCTTGGATCAGGCCCGCGACCTTGGTGCCCTTCGCACTGTGCCGAGTTGCCAACATTCGTTCTAGAGAACTCGGCCTTGGGCGGGCGACGTATAAGGGACCCCCCCCCTCCCTGGCGTCAGAACGATTACCGAAGGCTTGCTGAATTGCCGGAGGCTACGGACGTGATCCAATCGGGGCGGCGCGCCGGCCACCGGCGGCTCCGACTTGCTGCGCGGGCATGCGTCCTATTGTCGCTGGCGTAACGTGCTGCCCGAATAATCCTTGGGAGTTCACCAAACGAGGGCGCCTCGCGCAAAAAACGCACGGGATTCGCATTTGGCGCATTCCTGTAAGGCGCCTTCACGCCCAAACCACGGAAGTTTGCGCAGACGCGACGCATTAAGGGCAATATCGGCGCGGCGTGGATTGTGCTCGAGCGCGCCGTCGAGAGCGGCGATGCACAGGCAAGTTTCATGCTCGCAGAGACATACGACCCCGTCATCCTGTCCGCCTGGGGCACTTATGGAACGCGGCGAGGTGGCGAAAGCACGCGAGCTCTACGCGAAGGCACAGGCTGGCGGCATTCGGGACGCAAAGGCGCGGCTCGACGCGCTGCGCCAATGAGAGGACTAGGCTTGCATTCACGCATCGATGACGCCGGGTGAAAGCCTGCAGCTGGCGATCAAGAGGGGTAGAGACGAATACCATGCTAAAATCATGCTCGTTGCTGCTGATCGCCGCGCTGGCGCCTGTTATCCCGATGTTTCAATCGACTTACGTGTGCGCTCAGCCCGCCACGGCTGAGGCGGCAGTCGTGCGCCGCGCCTCACCGCCAAGCGAAAAGGGAAGGATCAACGCCTGGACCGTCGGCCTCGCCGGCGGCCTGCTGGAGGGAGCGCCTATTCGGCTGGCGGCGGAGATGGCCCGGGTCGTCGACGATGGTCCCAATCTGCACGTCCTGCCGATCGTCACCCGGGGGCCCACCGAAAACGTGAATTCGCTGCTCTATCTGCGCGGCGTCGACACAGCGATCATCAATTCCGACGCGTTCGAAGAGTACAAGATTCAGGCGCCGCGGATCCAAAGCCGGATCACCTACCTGCTCAATCTGTTTCCGTCGGAACTGCATATTTTCGTCCGACCGGAAATCAAAAGCCTGCAGGACCTCGAGGGGAAGAAAGTAAATTTCAATACCCAGGGCACGGCCGCCGCCTATTCAGGGCCGCTGATCTTCAGCCGCCTCGGCATCAACGTCGAAAAGATGTTCATCCCCCACCAGGTCGCGCTCGAGCAGATGCGCAAGGGCGAAATCGCCGCCGTGCTGTTCATCACCTCGAAGCCGAACGTTTTCGTCCGGGGACGCTGGGACGAAGGCTACAAGTTCCTGCCTGTCAATTTCGACAGCAAGTTCGAGGATTATTACCTGCCGGCGACGCTTGAGGCGAGCGAATACCCCAATTTGATCAAGCCGGGCGAACGCATCCCGACGATCGCGGTGCCGACCGCTTTGGTCACGCTCAACTGGCCGCTGGGATCAAACCGCTACCAGCGCGTCGCCCGCTTCACCGATTACCTGTTCTCCCGGATCGATCGGCTGCAGGCCCCTGGGTTCGATCCGAAATGGAAGGCGATCAATCTCGCCGCGGCCGTTCCCGGGCTCACCCGTTTCGCGGCCGCGCAGGAATGGCTGGATCGCAAGGCGCGCAACGCACAGGCGCCGCGATGAGGGCCGATCCGCTCCTGCTCGCTGTCTTGTTCATCGCAGCACACAGGGTCGCCTTCGCACAAGGTGCGAGCGAGACGATGTCGCGTGATGCGCAGACGGACCGCGCGGCAGCAGGAAGCGGCAACTGGCTTGTCAGCGAAACCACCTCGCCCGTGGACTATTCGCCGATCGTTACGGCGACCACGTCGTCTCGTGGCGGCTCTGATGACGCGACGATGCAACTCTCGATCAACTGCCGCGCCGGCCGCACCGAAATCGTGGTCACTGGACCGACGGTTTCGCGCCGAGGTGAGTACCTGATCTCCTATCGCATCAATGACAATCCGCCAGCGCAGCTTCCGGCCGCCCCGCCATCGTTCGGAACTGGCGCCGCGTTTGGGGGCGACGTCGTGGGTCTGTTGCAGTTGCTCCCCGACGAGGGCGACTTCACCGTGCGTCTTTCCAAGCGAGCAGGCATGGCGTCGGAGGGGCATTTCCAGCTCTCCGGCCTGAAGACGGTACGCGAGAAAGTGGCAACGGCGTGCAAATGGCCTCACGCTTTTGCCAGGCAACGCAACTGATGGTCAACGGACAGGGAGAAATTCCATGACGAAACTTGGAAAGACGAGACGTGGAAAATTGGCTGGAGCGGCGGTGGCCATTGCTGCATTGCTCTTGATCATGCCATCGTCGGATGCGCGGCGAAAAAACAATCTGCGCAGCCGAAGAAGCTCGCTGCGGTTACCAAGACGGCACCCACCGAGGCTATCAAGAAGCCGCACCGCCTCATCCTGCAGGTGAACAGCAACGAGCCGGCGATGATGAATCTCGCGCTCAACAATACCCGCGAGAACATGAGCAGAGCCGAGAGCAAGGAGATTCCGCTGATCTCGGAAGCGAAGGTCGTGAAGTCGGGTGTAGTGCGCGTGATGGAACTGCAGGAGCAAGGCTGGACCTACGTCAAGCCGTGACGCGACCATAGGACAACAGCGCGTGCGGACTCGTCCGATGTGGACTAGGCTGGTCCCCTCGGCGAGTCCGCAACTGCCGCGCCGCTACTTCGCCCCCTAACTAGCACCGACAACGCTACTGATTTTTTCAATTGCGTCTGTGCGATAGCAAACACAAGGGACACAGAACTCCTTCTGTGTAGCAACAAGGTCACAATCATATTCGCGGGTGCCGGAAGGAAAGCCGCCATCGCGGCTGAATTGGCAGGCGTGAGCGGTCAAGCTAAGCTGTCTGCTTTGGGGCCCTGCCAAATGGATATTTCAACTCTGGGAGTCTCCTTGATGGTCGGCGGCCTGGCACTTGTCGTGAGCGGCCTGGTTTTCCTGCTTCCGATCACGCGCCAGATTTCCGACAAAAACGAATCCTTCGAGGAAAGTCAGGCTCGTACGGAGTACTATCTTCAACAAATGCGCGAGCAGCGCGGCGAGAGATAGGCTCCAGGCCGGGCACGGCCGGTGGCTTACGCGCCGCTTGGCGACCGGGATTTCAGCGCCGAACCCAAGGCGAGCGCCGCCGGGAGAATGCATTTCGAGCCGTGCGCCGTACGCTCAATACCACGGGCGGAGCGACAACAGCCAGTGCGGGTCTAGGACGCGCCCCGGCCGCCAACCAGCGGGGTTTATTCTGGCCAGGGGGACGCTGCCGGTAAGGCCGGCACACCAGGGGGCGTCGCACGGCCTACAGCCCGGATTGGGCGAGGTAGAAGAAACTCAGCCCTCGCATATCTTGAAGCGCGGCCAAGCGCCCCGCTTGGTTAGCCAACCGCCTCCCAGGTCCCCGCCACTGCCCGTGGCTGTCGATGCCGCGCGGTCAAGCAGTCTGGCGCTTCTTTTCCGCGGGCCGATCAATCAAGAAATCATCCAGCCTTCTGCCCGCTTCAAGCTGCGGACCAAGCCACCGGGGTTGCTTCCCTCGGCCCGACCAAGTCTCCATCGGGTTTTTCGGATTTCGATACTTTGGAAGAACGGGAGGATACGGACGGTGCTCCGGTTTGATGCCCGACACGCTGGCAGTCCCCTGAATCTGACGCAACCGCTGTTCGAGCCTAGCTTTTTCCGATTGCAGTTTTTGAGCAAGCTTAAGCGTTACCACTTCATTGAGTTTCCACAGTTCATCTATGGACATCCATTCCAAGTCCTTGCCTCTCATGTTGAATACTCCGATGTCCCCCAAAATGATTGACCTCTAGCGGTACGTAAGTATTGGCAAGCCGAATTCATTAAGCGGCTGCATTAAATCGATATTAAAAATGCAGCCGAGGATTGGCAGGAGCGCGGTCTTTCAGGGGCCAATTTTTGAGATTCCGGCCGGGGTTTGGACAAAAACGCCGGCGTGGCTCCAGTACGCTGGATCACCGCGGCCGGGGATCGTTCAAGGCCGCTCAGGGCCGACTGACAATTTAATTCATAAAATCAAATACTTACAAAGCTATTTCGTAAGCGTGGCGACAACGAAACCAGCCGAGCCATCCGCAAGCGAGATCCGCCGCTGGCAATGCCGCAGGAATCGCTCCCGACGCAAATGTGCATTTTCAGCGTGCGACAGGACTCCGGCCGCGAAATCACGACATCCTCGATAAGCTGATTGAGTTATTGGAGCGACCAAGCTTCTCGTTGCGATTAGTCCGGATGCAGCGCATCTCCTGATGAACGCGGCCGCCGCACTTTGGAACCGAGATGGCGGGAACCGCGTCGCCGGCACTGCCCGGAAATTGCAGACCCAAACACGCGGCATCGGCAACGAACCATCTCCCGATGATGCGGCCGGATGCTTGCGATTGAGCCCCGCAAGACGCAACTGCGCGAGATTGGAAACTGTAGCCGTCTTCCCGTGCGTACGATGACGGGAGCCATGACGCGAAGCGCTCAAAGAATTCGATTGCCATTAAGTTTGACGGCATGCCAAAGCTGTTGGCACGTTATTCGGCTTGATCTATCTCTTATTAAAATAGACATTAAATATCACATTAAAAGCAATTCACATGACGCTGGGGGCGAGGCACGGTGTTGGTGACTGGTGGTGCGGGCTACATTGGCTCGCACTGTTGCAAGGGCTGCACGGTCGCAAGGTTTTGGCCGAAGCCGGATGTCTTTCAATCTGCATCGACAATTTCTCGACGGGGCAAAAGCGCCTTGTGAAACGGGGCTCGATCGCGCCTCGAAATTCCGATTCTCACTTGCGCAGTTCGCCCGAAATCCTTTCCGGACCTGCGCTGATGACCGTTAGCCGCAAATATTCTTGCCTCTCACAAGCATGATCTAACCCGTCGCAAACGCGCCTTTCGGCACGATTGGAATTCCTTTGGGCCAAGGCAGCCGCGTGATCGCACAACGATGACCATCGTCGACCTCATCATCGGCGCCCAGCTTACGCTTCTGCTTTCGATTGCCGCGATGAACATCTATGTCCGTCGAACCGACGTTCTCGGCGGACGCTATATCGACAGGGATCAATCGTTCGCTCCGGACGAATATGACGTCCACCCTGACGCGACCGTCATCGAATCAAATCGCCAACCCAAGGCATTTCCTTTCTCTAGGGCGCGACCGGCAGACTCGAACGCGCCCCGAAAATCCGCTCCGCAGGCAGGCGCGCAAACCAAGGCCGGGGTCGTCCGAGTGCTTGGTCCGTCGCAGATCCTTCGCGCTCCCGCGACCCTCACCCCTGGTGTCAGGATCTACGCGATCGGAGACATTCACGGTCGCGCGGATCTTCTCCGGATAATGCTTGAAAAGGTCGACGCCGATCGGCGGCGGCGGCCGGTTGATCGGCCAATTCTTCTGTTCATCGGCGACTACGTCGATCGCGGGCCGTCATCGCGAGAGGTACTTGATATTCTGCTGGAGTACAGGGGCGACTGTGAAAGGGTTTTTCTCAAAGGCAACCATGAGACGTTCATCCCGCGCTTTCTCGAAGATCCGGCAGTTCTATCCGAGTGGCGCACCTGCGGCGGCCTCGAGACATTGTTGTCCTACGGCTTGAAACCGACCTTCAACCCTGACGAACGCGAACGAAAAAAGCTCTCGGAGGAATTTGCGCGAGTCATATCAACCCGTCATCTCGCATTCCTGAATTCGTTGCGACCGTCCTTTCAGTTTGGAGATTTTCTGTTCGTACACGCAGGAATTCGTCCAGGCGTTCCCGTCGCAGATCAAGACGAGGCGGATCTGCTATGGATTCGTGATGACTTCCTTGGTTCGGAATCGCCGTTTGGGGTGTTTGTGGTGCACGGTCACACCCCGGTTCGCGCGCCAGAAATGCGGTTCAACCGTCTCAACATCGATACGGGAGCTTTTGCGACCGGGCGCCTCACCTGTGCTGTGATTGAGGGCTCCACCGTCATGGCGCTGTCTGCGGAAGCCGTGGGCCGCGCGAACTCCGCACCCGTGCAGTCACAGACGGCCCGCCGGTCGCCACGACCTGCTACCGCTCCTTGAATGCCCGTTCCGCCTGGTCCATCAGCGGCTTGGTCAAATACGACAATGCGGTGCGACCCGACGTCTTGATGAACACGTCCACGGGCATGCCGGGCACCACCTTGGCCGCCCCCAGCTTTGCGACTTCCTCAGGCTTGAGCGCAACACGAACCGTATAGTAGTTGGCTCCGGTCTTCTGGTCCTGCGTCAGATCGGCGGAAACCAGGTTAACGGTGCCCTGCCCTTGAGAACCGACTTCCCTACCCGCCGACGTGACGAGCCCTTCGCTGGTCAACGCTAACCGCGCGGCGATCGGTTTCCCTCGGATTGATCACCGATCAGGCGCACCAACTGCGCTGTGATGCTGTCGCTCTTCTCTCTCGAATCGAATGCGGCGCCATCGTCGCTTGTTTGCAGTTCTTCTGGCGAGCCGAATTCCGCGGCACGTCATCGACACCCCGGCTTTTCCTGTCCGGCCTCCGCCCGGCAAGGACGCTACGCGTTTTCCCTCGTTGCCGAGTCCCGTCGCTGTTGCCGGGCCTCGACGGCCCGTTCAAGCTCCCACGCGCGTTCGAGCCGCTCGGGATCGGTCTCGGTCAACAACCTTCCCCATGCCGCGGCAAAAGCCCGCCTGGACCCGTCAAGGTTGTCGGCAGTCCCACGAGCCCAATCCGGCATCGCCATGGGAATGGTGATCTGCCACTCCCAGGCACTTCCATCCAGCCGGATCCTGCCGATCGCGTGTCCTTCGTAGCGAAGGACGTAGTCGTTCTTGACGTCCGGCCAAGTGGGGCTTGCATTGAGTGTGATCGTCCTGGCCATCGTTGTCCCTGGGGGTTCGAGCGCAGGCAAATGCAACTGCAAAGCCGCGGAACGGTCAAGTTGACGCAAAGCCCGCCTCACAGAACATAGCGACAGTTCGTGGGGACAACCGCATGAAGGTAATTTGTATTTCCGCAACGCTCGACGCTTTGATCGCGACCAGCTCGCGCACAAGTTGAAATCACAGTACCGGGAAGCAGGTCGCGAGAACCCCGACGCGCTCGTTTGATCTTGCACGATCGTCCGCAAGAAACGCTGAACGCCGACACATTATATGCCGACACATTATACAATGTGTGTCGCCTGCAAGTCATCGCAGGATCCGCACCCATCCGGTTGCATTTGCACCAAGGTTCGCGCGAGCGCGGATTTAGGACGGCGCGCCGCTGTGGCGTCAGCTGACCGCGTTCAAGCGTTGCGATATCTGCCGCAGCCGGCCCTCGACGCGGAAAGCCTATCGCCGATGAAGCTACAGGCCGCCGCGCGCCGCGTAGGGGTTCCGAGCGGCCGATGCGACAAGGGGAATGAAGCCGCGATCTTCGTCGCCCGAAGGCACGGCTGCGTTTCCTGCGCAAAGCCCGGAGCCATCCTCCTGCCGGCCGCCCCTCACCTCGAATACCGACGACAATAACGGCGCGAGAGGTGACCGCTTCCTCAACGAGTCCAGATCGACGATACGAAGCGAATGCCGGCTGTGTCTTTCGATCAGGCCGCTGTCGCACAATCTCATCATCGTTCTGCTCAACGTGTCGCAGTTGATGACGAGGTAATTGGCAATGTCCGTACGCGACATCGGAAGATCGACCAATACTTCACGCGTGTCCTTGCGAAGATTCCTCAGCGCCAGGCTCAGAATGAACGAGGCGACGCGCTGCTCGGTCTTGAGACGACCGATCAACAGCTGATGGATGCTCGCGCGAGCGAGCTGATGCAAGGATTGGGTGGTCAGAAATGCCAGGTAATCATGGGTTGAAATCGACCGGTCGATTGCAGAAGGATCCAGAGCGACCAACGACGTCTGGGTAATCGCTCGCAATGAATGGCCCGTTGCGGGAAGGACGCTCGACGCCGAGACAACATCTCCCGCAACCAGGAAATCCAGCACCTGCAGCTTCCCCTTTGCGGGCATCGCATCGATTGCGAGCATGCCTTCCCGCAGGATGACCACCTTTCCTGCCGCCGGCAGCGGAACGCGTTGTTGCGGCCGGAAGCTTACGCCGCCACCGTTTTCACCGATCGTTTCGACAATACGGGAAACCTCGGCTTCATCCAGGATTGGACTGATCGTTGATTGAACCGGGGGCGCTGGGCTGAAGCAACCGTCGACAATCGAACGATGGGGGGGATTCATCGAGGGGGGCTTTTCGGAAAGCCTCTCCGTTGACGCTGAAGCCGTCATTGGGCACTCGGTAATATGGTAGATAATATCGGTAGGGAACCTTAGCAGGAATATTCTGCTACTTAAGGTTCATGACGGAGTAAGCCAAAAGAGCCACCCCTTTGGGATTAATCCACGATGCCCGCGTTATCGACGGCGCGCTTGCCAACAGCAAGCGGCGAAGCGGATGCGGCGGTTCTCCCCAAGGGTGCGGCGCGCCCCGCGGTCGCTTCAACCTCGGCGCCCCCGTGAAGATTCATTTTCGAGCACCACGGCAGCCGTGTCATCCCGCGAAATGGCGAGGGTAGCGAGCACCGTCCGATTGTTGATCTCGAGCTTCTGAAAGATGTTGTGAAGGTGCACCTTGATGGTGCCGTCGGTGATATTCAGCCGTCGTCCGATTTCCTTGTTCGACAGCCCTTCAGATACCAAACGCATGATCTGGCGCTCGCGGTCTGTCAGCACATCCAGCGCGTTCTCCGCGATCGTGCCCTGCTCAGGCGACAAAGGCTGATCGGATGAAGACCGCGGCAGCAGTCGCTGGCCAGCCGCGACCTGGCGCAGGGACTTCAGCAGGGCCTTTGGCCCCACATCCTTTGAGATGACGCTGTGGCCATCGGCGGCGGCTGACATGACCAGGTTATTCTCTTCATCCGACGCAGTGAAAAACACCAATCGGGTGGAGAGGCTTTCAGAATTGACGATGGAGAGGACTTCAGGGCCGGTCAGGCCGGGCATTGAGACGCCGACAATGGCGATATCGGGCGCCAAATTGCGAAGCGCTTCGATGCAGCTCGAACCATCACCGCAGGATGCAACAACATTAAAATCGCTGTCGGCGCCGAGCAGGCTGCTCAATCCCTGCCGAACGACAGGATGCCGGTCAGCGATCACGACGGTCGTGCCATGCATCGGGTGGTCCTCAACCAGCCCCCCAAATTCCAATCACTTCGCCGCCCCCACTCCTCGCCTGCAACCTACCCGAAATCGCGAAAACTATTCAAGAATTAAGCAATTGCCGCACCGCAAAACGAAATAAGGCAGGCCGGTTAGGATTTTTCCAGCTGCGCGAGGCCGCCCAATTACGGCTCGCGCAAGAGACACATGAACTCCGTAAAACTACGGATATGACACCGGACGCGCTGCAGTTCCCTTTGCCGAAAACGGAAATTCTACAACGTTCAGTAAATCCGGCGCGCTGCACTCGCGCAGAGAATGCCGCCAGCAAGGCAAGCCTGCGCCGTCCGACCATCACCGCTTGTTATTTTGAAACGGCATACATCTGCACGAGCAGAATACCTATAACCAAAGGTATATAGGGCGAACGGCAATTCGAATCTAATCTTCGGAAAAAGCATCGCAAATCTGGAGCCTTATACGAGTTGCCGCAACTCCCTGCGAATGGGAGAACCTACACGCTCATCCTGAGCAAGCACGAGAGGCCAAAAACAATAGTTTCCATAATCCTTGGACAGGCCGCCATTGCGTACGAGCCGAATTTCAACCGCCCCATAAAAATTGTTCATTGCGTCAAGGCTGGGAGAGTAAAATGCGGAGGCGACAATTCTTTGCAACCGTTGTCCTTGGGAAGTGCGTATTAATTAGAGAAGGAATTGTCAGAATCCTGCGTGCGGCAAATTTCCGGGCTTTGGCATCGGCGTCATGCGCCGACGATCTGCCGCCGAGCAGCCTTCAGCCGAACCAGTTGCTGGTTCTCATTGTCCATACCGGCGACGAGTTCGCCGCCGTGGTCGAGCAAATCCAATCGTTGCGAGAGCGGAATCCGAGGGCGCGCATCGCGGTCGTCGCCGATCACTACCGTCTGGGCGACATGGTTTCGGCATTTCGGGCCGGCGCGAATGGCTATTTCGTCGATGTCATAACGTGCGACGCGTTTATCAAATCCATTGAACTGGTAATGATGGGTGAAACAATTTTCCCCCCTGCATTCATGTCGCATGTCCTGGATTCCGAAAGCTTCGGCAAGGTCACGCCTCGCGACATCACGCCTCGCGACGACCGGACCATCCTTGTGCCGACAGAGGATGCACCGGTGCAACTCTCCCCGCGGGAAAAATCAATTTTGCACTGCCTGATCGAGGGCGACTCCAATAAATCGATTGCACGGAAGATCGATATTGCCGAAGCGACCGTGAAGGTTCACGTCAAGGCGATCCTGCGCAAGATCCGGGTCCAGAACCGCACACAGGCGGCGATTTGGGGAATGAACAACGGATCACTGGCGCGACCGGCAAATGATGGCGCCTTGCCCTCGGCCGTTGACATGAGCAAACGGCTTCCAAAGCCGATCAAGGTTGTTGCCGAGATCAAGCCAATCGATGCACCGGTGTTTCTGGAGGCAACCGACCACGAGGCAGCTCACGTCGAACTACCCCGTATCGACCGCTTGATCCGCAAGAGCATCCACCGAGGCTCCAATGGAGCGGCTCGGCTCGACAAATAAGCAGATGCCGCTCGCTCCAAGGACCTTGTTCGCCACCTTGTTCGCCGTCACGGACTGACAATCGAGGGTGCGGTTCATCCGCGCCCGCCAGGTCCGTCCGTCTCCCGCCAGGTGATCACGACGGGCAGCTACGATGCCAGCTGGCACCGATGCCTCTCTCGCGACGATCCAACTCAACTTGCCACCGGCACGCAGAGAACGGCCGCCGCTCTGCTACGTCCTGGTTCCGCTGGTGGCGATTGCCACCAGCGCGCGCTGACGATGGCGCCGGGCAAGGCCGGCGTCGGGGATCAGGCCGCCTTGGCCTTTGCCACATGGCTCGAGATGGCATCCATCAAAGGCGGTGACAGGCAATCATAGGGCTCCAGTCCGATTTCCTTCAGCCGGGCCCTGATTCCATCCATCTCGCCCGGTTGAACGCCGGACTCCAGCACCGACGACACGAACGCAGCGAACCCCGGAGCGGCCCATCCGCCCTCCTGGAACAGTTCGGGATGGATGAAGTCGAGACCGAAGAACGGATGTCCCTTGTTCTCGATCCGGCCGTACATATGCGTGCCGCAAACCTTGCAGGCATGGCGCTGGATGGTCGCCGAGCTATCGACAATTTGCAGCTTGTCGCCGTTCTCCGTCACCTTCACGTTGTCGCGCGGGACGACGGCGACAACGGAGAAAGCCGCTCCCGCCGGTTTCCAGCATTTGGTACAGCCGCAGGCGTGGTTGTGGGCGACGTCGCCCTTGATCGCGACCTTGACCGGCTTGTCCGCGCACTTGCAGACCAGGGTCCCGCCGGCGAAGTTGCCCGAACCCTTCTTTACACCGTTGTCGATCGATGGGTGGAGACTAACAGTCATGGACCTATCCTCCTTGTGTTTGAAGTTCTCCGATTCAGAACACGACAACCGAACGGATCGACTTGCCCTGGTGCATCAGATCGAATCCCTGGTTGATCTCTTCCAGCGTGAGTACGTGCGTGATCATCGGATCGATCTCGATCTTTCCGTTCATGTACCAGTCGACGATCTTCGGCACGTCGGTACGCCCGCGTGCGCCGCCAAAGGCGGTGCCTTTCCAGACGCGGCCGGTCACGAGTTGGAACGGCCTTGTGGCAATTTCCTTGCCGGCTTCCGCGACCCCGATCACCACGGAGACACCCCAGCCGCGATGGCAGGCCTCGAGCGCCTGCCGCATCACGGTGGTGTTGCCGGTGCAGTCGAAGGTGAAGTCGGCGCCGCCATCGGTAAGCCCGACCAGATGCTGGACGATGTCGCTGACCTTGGTCGGGTTGACGAAATGCGTCATGCCGAAGCGGCGACCCCAGTCCTCCTTGGACTCGTTGACGTCAACCCCGACGATCTTGTCGGCGCCGACCATCCGGGCGCCCTGGATGACATTGAGCCCGATGCCGCCGAGACCGAACACGACGACGTTTGCCCCCGGCGTCACCTTGGCGGTGTTGACGACGGCGCCCACGCCCGTCGTCACCCCGCAGCCGATATAGCAGCTCTTGTCGAACGGCGCGTCCTCGCGGATTTTTGCGACCGCGATCTCGGGCAGCACGGTGAAATTCGAAAACGTCGAGCAGCCCATGTAGTGGTAGATCGGCTTGCCCTTGTGGCTGAAGCGCGAGGTGCCGTCCGGCATTACGCCTTTGCCCTGGGTGGCACGAATGGCGGTGCAGAGATTCGTCTTCTGACTCAAACAGCTTTTGCACTGGCGGCATTCCGGCGTGTAGAGCGGAATCACGTGGTCGCCCGGTTTCACGGACAACACGCCCGCGCCTACCTCGCGGACGATGCCGGCGCCCTCATGACCCAGCACCGACGGAAAGATCCCTTCGCTGTCGAATCCATCGAGCGTGTAGGCATCGGTGTGGCAGATGCCGGTCGCCTTGATTTCGACGAGGACCTCACCGGCCTTCGGTCCTTCCAGGTCGAGCTCGACGATTTCCAGCGGCTTCTTGGCCTCGAAAGTGACAGCGGCGCGCGTCTTCATCCCTGGTCTCCTCTACGCATATCAAGACAGCACATGACGATATCGCCCGCTCCCCATTTTCACTTCTTGTTGCCCATGCAGGCATTTTCCTGCTCTGCGTAGGCGGCCGATTTGTCTTCATGCTTGGGGCGCACACGGCCAACCGCGTCATGGGCGCGCGCCCGGAGATAGACGTACAGGTCGTCCATGTAGCAAGCGACATTCGGGTTATCACCGAACGCCGGCATTACGCTCTCTTGCGCGGTGTTGACGTTCTTGCGACCGCTGGCGACCACACCGAGAAAATCGCCGTAGCTCATGGTCTTCAGCGAGTCCTTCAATGCCGGCGCGTAGGTCGATCCCATCCCGTCAGGGCCATGGCAGACATGGCATTCGGAGTGATAGCGACGGTATCCGGAATAGGTGTACCAATCGACCGTCCCGTCGGCTGCGACCTTGAAAGTCGGGTTTCCTTCCTTGTCGAGATACTTGCCGTCTTCGTTCTTGACGGCAGTCGGGTCGTCCGCGGCGAAGGCAACTTTTCCCGGCGCCACAAGCATCAGAGTGGCCACAATCAACCAGATAATACGCAAAAGCTCATCCTCGAGTTCGATCTAGATCAACCGGCGCGTGGAACGAGCCACGCGCCGGACGAGGTGCTCCTGCTTTACTGCGGCAGCGCGAACACGGTGAGCGTGCCGCCAAGGGCGGTATAGTTGCTCAGTGCTGCGTAGCCACCGACGGCGCCGAGACCTTCGGTCGGTTCGGTCAGGCCAGCTGCAAGGCCGATGCCTGCCCAGCCGCCGACGCCGGACAGCACTGCCACATACTGCCTGCCGCCCTGCTCATAGGTCGTGACGTTGCCGATGATGCCTGACGGGGTCTTGAACTTGTAGAGCTCCTTGCCGGTCTTGGCATCGACCGCCTTGAGGTAACCTTCAAGCGTTCCGTAGAACACC